>JAAIGF010305261.1_pt1 | contig 80979 bp, 81 predicted proteins | sample 6487441 | NCBI WGS metagenome assembly JAAIGF01 (sample SAMN13974129, study PRJNA590717) | phyllosphere metagenome | biome: pepper field; feature: multiple bacterial spot infested pepper fields; material: pepper leaves; isolation source: leaves from pepper fields | host: Capsicum annuum ...
ATAAAGCGAACGCCCGAGCTTCGCGCAGCAAATTTATTAGCGTTCGCCTCTTAAAAATCAGCGTATGAAAAATTCATCTTTGCGTTGAAAAACTTTCCACAAAGAAAATCTGCGTGAGGCTTTTTTAACGCAAAGATTTTGTTTAAAAACCTGCATATTTAAAGTGAGCAAAAAATGAATCAGCAAGTTGATTTGATAAAGCGAACGCCCGAGCTTCGCGTAGCAAATTTATTTGCCTTCGCCTCCTAAAAATCAGCGTATGAAAAATTCATCTTTGCGTTGACAACTTTCCACAAAAAAAATCTGCGTGAGGCTTTTTTAACGCAAAGATTTTATTCTAAACCGGCATATCATAAAAGAAAAAAATTGAGGCTGTCTAATTTTTTAGACAGCCTCTCTTATGTTTACCGGTTACTTCTCGTTTATTCTCAGGTATCTGTTATTTGGGGGTACCGTTGTTCATCGTTCCGCTGGTATTTAAGGTACCGGTGGTTCCGTATTTTACCGTATTGTTAGTTCCGGTTCCTGTTTTTAAGGGTCCGACACCGTTATTCAGCGTACTGTTGGTATTCAGGGTACCGTTGGTACTATTATTCAGCGTACCAGTATTGTTCAGGGTCCCGTTATTAAGCGTACTGTTGCTGTTTAAGGTACCGTTGGTTCCGGTATTCAGGGTTCCGGCGCCGGTATTCAGGCTGCCATTGCTTTTTATGGTTCCGGTCGTTCCGTTATTGAGCAAACCGTTTCCGTTTAAGGTATTGTTGGTGCCGTTATTCATAATTCCGGTACCGCTGTTCGTCGTTCCGGTATTGGTTCTGGTTGTGGTTGTGGTCTGCGCAGAGACGGTGATGAAACCTCCTGCTATCAATGTTGCTGCTACAATTAAATTTTTCATTTTAATATTATTTAGATTGGTGATGCTAGATTAAATACAATTATCGTACAAAAGGTGCAGATATATTGATTTATAATTAATTAAATCAAAAAATTGTTTTCTATAACGATGGGATCTATTGTAATTTTCCTTTTGGATTAGCCGGAAAAGACCCTTTTTTTTTAAATTTCGGATCGTTGTTGTGTATTTAAAAGATGATAACATTTTAACGCAAAGCTTTATTTTTTTCTGCATTAGTAAAGGAAGAGGATCAGCAAGCTGATCTGGTGAAGCAGACTTGTAATTTTCTTACTGTCTTTGTTTCTTTCAGGCTACTTTAAAACAAGCAGCGTTGAAAAAAGTTGCCTTATTTAAGCACAAAAAATAAAGATTCAGAGCCTGTTTAAATTTTAATTCAGCAGGCTTTCCGTCATTTCTCTTAATTATCTGAATTCAATAAACTTTGTTTATTCTTTACTTTAATACGATGATTTCAATTGATTTAATTGAATATCGCCGGGCAAACGACACATTAATTTTTTTAGCTAAAATACCTTAAATCCTTAATGTTAAAATATAAAAAGTAAATTTAAACAGGCTCTCATCCTGCGTAAAAAGATTGCGCAGGCTCTCTTTTATTTTGTATCATAAATTAAAAAACAATGACACCAAAAATACTGGAAAAGCTGAAAGAAGTGGAAGAAAAACGTGGTATAAAGGTTCTGCTGGCCGTAGAATCCGGAAGCCGGGCCTGGGGATTTGCCTCACCCGACAGCGATTACGACATCCGTTTTATCTACCGTCATGAAAAAGACTGGTACCTTTCGCCCTGGGACAAAGACGAAACCATCGAATTCATGACGGAAGATGACCTGGACGGTTCCGGCTGGGACTTACGGAAGACCTTCCATCTGCTGCTGAAGTCGAATGCGGCTTTGCTCAGCTGGTTCTACTCTCCGATCGTTTATGTAAAAAATGAAAGATTTTATGACCTGTTCAAACCGCTGGCCGATGAATGCTTTTCCCCGGTAACCGTTTTCTACCATTACCTGAGCATGAGCAAGAAATACCTGAACGCCTGCCGCGACGATGAAGTCAAGTTAAAATCCTATTTTTACCTGCTCCGCACGGCACTGACCGGGAAATGGATCCTCGAAAAAGGAACCGTTCCGCCGGTGCTATTCAGCGAACTGCTTCTATTGACAGATGATTGTACCCGGGAGAAAATAGAAAATTTAATAGCTTTAAAAGCCACGAAAGGAGAATCTTATCACCACCTGAACGATCATGAACTTTTCGGGTTCCTGGAAAGCATGATCAAAGATTCGGAGGAAAAAGCAAAAAGCCTGAAAAGCGTAAATGCAGACAAAGCAAAAATGGAAAAGGTGTTCCGGGAAATATTGATCAATTAAAAAAGAAAAAGTACCGAATGAAAAAACTCGTTGCCCTGTCTCCGATGTATACGGGAGACAGCAATATCCTGAAGAAAGCCTCTCTCCGTTCTCCTTACGAACTGAGCCGCTTCAATAGTAAATTGAATGTTCCGGAAGAATTCAGCAAAGATGTCGTAGCAGTATATGGTGAAGATATCTATGCGGAGATTGTGGCGGAACAGTGTAATCTTACTTTAACCAAGCCCGACGATCACTGGCTTTCTATCATTTCGGAGGAATTTGCCAAACGGAAGATTTCTTACGGACCGCTGAAAGATTTTGTAAACGAAGGGCCTGTTTTCATCAAATGTTCGGATTTTAAGAGCTTTAAAGCCGGTGTTTTCGATCAAGTCACCGACATCAAAGGCTTCGACTCATTGGATCCGGAAATTATGGTCTTTACTTCGGAAGTCGTGGAATGGGAACTGGAAGTACGGTGTTTTGTCTTAAAGGGTGAAATAAAAACCTTTTCTTCCTATTGGCGGAATAACGTTTATGATGACCGCCCGATTGCTGAACACGAGAAACACGAACTTTTTGAATTTTTCAGCCGGTTTATGCAGCGGTATGCAGAAACACTGCCGAAAGCGATTGTTCTGGATTTCGGGATCATCAGAGGAAAAGGCTGGGCACTGATCGAAGCCAATCCTGCCTGGTGCTCCGGGCTGTATGCCTGTAATCCGGAGAAGGCTTTGGAAGTAATTGTGGAAAGCTGTATTAAAAATACCTTATAAGGTTGGAAGAGGGAAGCTGGATGCCGGAAGTTTCTCTTGTCAATAGTGTTATCAAAGGTTTTAAATAAATCATTTGTTACTGATCAATAGAAACTTTATTTAAAATCCTGATTCACCGATCTGAATTCCAGTCTTTCATTTAATAAATACCTGAAAATAACTTCAATACATCTGAAATCAGTAAAATATGGAAATGATCATCTTCACAGGCATTCCGGCAAGCGGAAAAAGTTCCTTCTATAAGGAGCTTTTTTTCAATTCGCACATCAGAATCAGCATGGACCTCCTGAATACGCGGAATAAAGAAAACAGGTTGCTGCAGTACGCCTTCGAAACCCAATCGAAAATGGTGATCGACAACACGAACATCACCAGGGAAAGCCGAAAAAAATACATTGAGTCCGCGAAACAGAATAAATATGAAATCATCGGGTATTTTTTTGACAGCAGCGTCCCGGACTGCCTGGAAAGAAACCGGAACCGGAAAGATGCCATCAATGAAATCGGCATAAAAGCCAAGTTTAAAGATCTAGAAAAGCCCCGAGCTGAAGAAGGCTTTGATAAAATATTCACCGTTAAAATCGTCAATAACACTTTTGAAATCACCCCTCATGAAATTTGAAGAAATAGAAGCCGTCATGCGCAAAAACGAGAGCCTTTCGGAACAGTACATTCTTCCGGGAAATTATATCGTCGTAAGACTCGACGGAAAAGGCTTCACGAAACTGACTAAAGAAACACTGACGTTGGATAAACCGTTCGATGAAAGGTTCAGCCAAGCAATGGTTGATACCACAAAGCACCTTTTGAATACCGGTTTTAAGGTGATCTACGGTTATACCCAAAGTGATGAGATTTCTTTACTGATCGACCAAGATGACCAGACCTTCAGCAGGAAAACCCGCAAACTGAATTCCGTGCTGGCCGGGGAAGCGAGTGCCTTCTTCAGCCTGCAGTTCAGGGAACTCTGTGTTTTCGACTGCCGGACCATCGCCATCCCCAACCGGGACATGCTCCTGGATTATTTCTGCTGGCGGCAGGAAGATGCCCACCGCAATTCGCTTTCCGCTTACTGTTACTGGACTTTACGGAACAACGGCTTCACCGCAAAACAAGCCACCGGTAAAATCGAAAAAATGACCCAGGCCGAAAAAAACGAACTGCTGTTTCAGTACGGCATCAATTACAACACCCTCCCGACCTGGCAGAAACGCGGCGTCGGGATTTATAACAAAGAAGTTGTGAAATCCGGTTTTAATCCGGTGACGAGGGAAACGGTGGACTGTGTAAGGAAGGAATTGTTTGTGGAGAAGGAATTGGGGATGCGTGGGGAATATAGGGCGTTTTTGAGAGGAATCTTCGACAATTGTTAAATAATTTTTTATATCTAAAATTATTTGAAAGGGATAAGTTTATATATCAGGTGAAAATGCTTCTCAGGTGTTTATTTCAGGGACATTTTTCTGAAGTAAATAATTGTGAAGAAATATGAACATCTGTTTTACAAAAAAAATTCTAAAAAAAAAGATCTACGCAAAAACACTGCGCAATAACATTTTTACTTTGCAATATCAAAATGGAGGTTGTAGCTCAGTTGGTAGAGCAACGTAAAATACTTTATTGACATTTTAATCTGTTCAACAGGTGTGATCTATAAAGTTACTTCGCCTATTAAGCCGTGTGTCGTCGGTTCGATTCCGATCAGCCTTCCTTGATTTGAAGTGGTGTGAGATTTAGGTTACTTCGCTTTACATGAAAAAAACACCTTAATCAGTTTTTAACCACTTCTCTATTTTAATCATTAAAACAAATAACATGTCAAAATTTAACACAAGGAAAATTGGTTTTGCCCCTGGCTTTATTGCCGGAAAATTGACAGATACTGCAGGTAAATATTCTGATTATGAACTATTAAGACGAGTAACACTGGCTAATCTCCTTTTCGAATCTAATTATTACCAGTCTGCTGATGAAATCATGAGACAAATAGAAGATCTATGCTGCAAAGTTGAAGGTGAAGAAATCATTCAATTGGCTATAGAATGCCGTTTCGAACAGAAGTTAAGACATACTCCTTTATGGCTTTTAATTTTAGCCCACGAAATTCATGGAATCTCTATCAAAGATGCAATTGTAAAAATTGCTAACAGGCCGGATATGCTGATGGATATGCTTCAGATGATAAAAATAAGAAACGGTTCTTATAAAATATCAAAACCAATAAAAAAAGGTCTTGCAAAAGCTTTTGATAATTACGATGAATACCAGATCTCTAAATATAAAAAGAGTAATATGGAATTATCTCTTGTAGATGTAGTTAATCTGGTTCATCCAAAACCTACAGCGACCAATGAAAAGGCACTAAGAGATTTGATTAACAATACTCTATCTCCTGCAAACACCTGGGAAACAGCATTATCACAAGGATCAGATAAGAGATTGACTTTTGAGCGAATGATAGATGAAAAAAGTCTTGGCTCATTAGCTGTTCTTAGAAATCTAAGAAATATGAAGGATGCCGGACTTTCACGAGACATGATAAAAAAAGCCATTTCAATGGTAAACAGTAAATGGCTTACTCCTCTGAACTTTTTAGCAGCACAGAGAAATGCCCCTGAGTTTACATCTGATATTGATGAAGCCATGAAAAGCTGTTTTATCCAGGAAACAATAAAAGGTAACACGATTCTGGTAATCGATGTATCGGGAAGTATGGGACAAGTAACTTCATCTTATTCAAAATTTTCAAGAATGGATCTCGCTTTTGCTATGGCAGCAGCCAGTTCTTACATATTTGAAAACTTAATATTGGTTTTCACTGCAGGTTGTGATGGAAAAAGAGAAGGAAAACATATGATCTGGAATAAATCCGGAGGTTTAGGGATATATGATCATTACAGGGAGATCTGTACAGAGTTAGGAGGCGGAGGTATTTTCACTTATCAGTTATGTGAGTGGTTAAAAGAAGAAGGTTACTCCAAAAACGCTGATAGATTAGTCGTTATTTCTGATAGCCAAGATATTGACACATACTATGGATCAGATAAAAAGCCAGATACATCGCCATACAAAACATCATATATCATTGATATATCCACGCATACACACGGTATAAAAACCGGTAATTGGACTGCTGAAATAAATGGTTGGAGCGATAAAGTTTTTCATTATATTAAAGCTTTGGAAAATTAATTTCTAAAGCTACTTTTTTATGTTATGAACATTCCTATCCTCAAAACCCAAAACCTCATCCTCCTCGAAGCCATTTCCGGCAGCCGGGCCTTCGGGCTGGCGACGGAACATTCGGATACGGATATCCGGGGCGTGTATTATCTGCCGAAAGAAGACTTTTTCGGACTCAACTATGTGCCACAGGTGGCCAATGAAACCAATGACATTACCTATTACGAGATCGGGAGGTTGGTGGAATTGCTGCAGAAAAACAACCCGAACATCCTGGAAGTCCTGGCGAGTCCGGCCGACTGTATTTTGCAGAAACATCCGCTGATGGATCTGCTGAAACCGGAAGATTTCCTGTCGAAGCTCTGCAAGGATACTTTTGCAGGCTATGCCGTTTCCCAGATCAGAAAAGCCAAAGGCCTGAACAAAAAGATCCTGAACCCGATGGACAAGGAAAGAAAATCGGTGATGGATTTCTGCTATGTGTTGCAGGATCAGGGTTCAATGAATTTGAAACAATGGCTGCAGGAATTTTCCTACGACGGACAGCGCGGCCTTGCCCAGGAAAAATGCGGACTGGTCAGCATTGAGCATACGAAAGGCATGTTTGCCCTGTTTTATGACGGGTCGGGAGATTTGGGATACAAAGGGATCATCCGGCATGAAGAAGCCAACCAGGTTTCCGTTTCATCGGTTCCGAAAGGGGAAAAGCCGCTGGCGTACCTGTTCTGCAACCTGGACGCCTACTCCACCTACTGCAAAGATTACCGTGAATACTGGAAATGGGTTTCGGAGCGGAACGAAGAACGCTACAATGTGAACCAAAATCACGGACAGAATTACGACAGCAAGAACATGATGCACACCATCCGCCTGCTGCAGTCCTGCGAACAGATTTTTAAAACCGGTTCCCTCAACATCCGGGTGGACAACCGGGACGAACTGCTGGACATTAAAGCCGGGAATTGGCCGTATGGAGCCGTGATGAAGAAAGCGGATGAGCTGATTGGATCAATCGAATACCACCACTCAGTTTCCGCACTTCCCGAATTTCCGGATATGGCAAAAACCACAAAAATCCTGGTGGAGATCAGGGAGGAAGTGTATAAAAACAAATAAAGCTTCTTACGAAGCTTTATTTTATTTTTGATTAGCGTATTATTTTACGAGTCTGATCTCCGTTGCGGAGAATCCTTTCGGAGACTTTTCTTTTTCAAAAGATACTTTGTTTCCTTTTTTGATCTGGTCGATACAGTTGTTGTTATGGAAGAAGATGTTTTCTTTGGTTTTATCTTCAGTAATGAAACCGTACCCTTTTTCGCTCATGAACGTTACGATTCCTTTTTTCACAACTTCTTCCGCTTCAATAGGAGCTGCTCCCAGCTGGATATCGTTGATATCGATTTCCTCTTTTTCAACCTGTTCAGGACGAACAGAGGTCAGTTGTCCGTTGGAATCCACATACATGAACATTTCGTCAAGGGCTTTACCCTTGTCGTTATTTTCCTTACGTTCTTCACGACGTAATGCTTTTTCTTTTTGTTTTTGCTGTTTTTTCTTGAAATTTTCTTTTTTAGAGAAAGAATCTGCCATATATTGTACTAAATTTTATATTACGATTTAATTTTAACGCTCATGACAAAAATATATTGTCTGCCTGTTATTATTCTTCAACACCAGGTGATGATCGCGTCCTATTAAAGGTTTTCTGAGTGCTTTTATTAATGTGAGTGCCTTTTTGAAAGGCCGGCGTGAAACGGAAGTGAATAAATATTCTTAACGGTCACACAAGTAAAGACAGAGATTTCTTTTAATAAGTAAACAAAGATACGGAAAAAAAGCGTACCATGCAAGTGGCTGGGATTTCAAATCCCTGGAATTCAATTTATTTTAAGCTTTCAGAAAATCAAACCATTCCTGCAGCAAATCTTTAATATCAGTCAAAGGAAAAGCATAAGGCATTTTATCAATCCTAAACTCCGGATACTCTATATCCAAATCGATATGCTCCAGTACCATCGACTCATAAACGGACTGGTCAGGGTTATCCGTATTGAGGATTGCACTGACTTCCCGTAAAAGCAATTCTGTTCTGGCATGATCCAAATAAGATAGAAACTGCAGACTGTTATTCCGGTCCACAATCCCGTCCTTACGACGACAATGATAACTTATAGCACCATTAAAACTCAACTTATAAAATTCTAAACCGTATTGTTCTTTTTTAGTCATATAGCGGGTTTTCAATTATAAAAAAGGATAATTTTAGAAATGTAATGAGAATTACGGATAAATAGTTATTAAAGATATGGTTTTATGTAGTTATCTTTTGTGTAGAAGTTATATATTTATAAAAACAAAAAACCATGGTTCTGGAAGGATTGAATACAGAAGGCGTACTTATATTCGCAAATATTACCAAGTGTAAAAATTATTATTCGGATAAAGAATTCAATTATGATTACCCCGACGGGTTATCCGAATTATTAAAACAGGGAATTATCCACATTATAACTACAGATGAGGCGGTAGAACAAGTAGATTTCGTTTTTGATAAAAATGAAATAGACAGCCAGAGGTGGGAATTTCATGATTCTTATAACTATTTAAAAGTAGATCCGGGAGATGAAATCCGTACTGTTTCCCATGCAGATTTTACACAAATGTGCCATAACCACAATGGTGATCTGGAGGCACATATCAACAGTTCATTGGCACTTAAAAATATTTTAAGTTTCGGCCATGATAAAACAAAAGAAGAATACTTTGAATACGAATTGCCTTTAATAGAAATACCGTCAGGCACATGGAAATTAAATGTTTACGCACTTAAGGAAGAACATATCTTGAGCTGGATGGAATTCTATATTCACCTAGAAAAGATGGACACGATTGATCCCGATAAAATTACCCTGGAACCTCTGGAGATTTTTTCGTAAGCAAATCTGTACCAATATGAATCATTTCTAAATATTTCTTTATTTTAGCGGAATTGATGAAGGGCTTATGCTATAAGTTCCCGTTGATATTGAAAAAAAAACTGTTCCTAATAAAAGCGACCATAAAACTATAAATTAATACTATAAAAAATGAAGAGAATCATTTTAATGTCATTTTTAACGTTATCATTAGCTGCTCAAGCTCAAGATGCAGCAAAAACAGAAAAGGAAAAATCTAAACTGCAGCTCTTTGAAGAAGAAAAAATAACAGGGAATTTTAATGATATTTACACAAAAAATATTGGAAAATTTGTATTTTCCAATTCATCAATTGATAGAGAAGGTAAAGGATCAAATTATATTACAACTTATACTTTAGGGGATAATCTGTTTGGCAGGGGATTTTATAAGCATTCTGTTTCAAACAGTATATTGTTGCAGCTTGTAGAAAGCGGTATGAAAGTAAAAGATATAAATGGATGGAAAGACAGTTTTGAATCGCAAACCAGATTAATTACAAATTTCTATTTTGATGGTAAATTTATTGCAAGTGCAGGACGAGACAGTTATTTGAATGATGACAATGCTACAGAGAAAATTTTATCTATCAGATATTATCTGAACGATGGTACAGAACAACTGTGGAAAGATGAAATCCCTTTTCAGGAATTACTAAGTCATCAGGAACTATTGACTCCCGGAAAACATAAATTAAAAATAGAGCAGGTTCCTTTGAAAACATTTGGCCAGGGTGCAAATTTCGATTATAAACCAATTGCCGTCGGTGAAATTGAAGTAGTGGTACCAAAAGAGATAAAGGTCAGCGAATCCGACTGTTTTCCAAAATCTGCCTTACATGACGCAAAACTGGAAAAAGAAGTTCTCACGGCATCCAAGAACTTCTTTAAAAATGGCGAAGCTACATTGATAAAAGCAATACTTCCATTTGATGATATTACGATTATCCGTAATGAATACGGTGTTATCCTGAAAAAATCATTTATTGCTGCTATAGTTTACAAAAACGGAGATATCTCCGGTTATGAATATTATATTTTCGACAAAATTTACGATGGTACTAAATATCTGGATGCGACCATTAGTAAAGACATCAGTTTAAATGGAAGAACCGCGCCCTACGGAAAGAAAATTAACAGTGCTTGTCTTAAATTTTTAAATGCTAAATAAATTATTCAATCCATACCGCTTAAGTATATAATATTTAAATTTGCAAATATTATAGTTCTGCGATACCATAAACGAAAAGGATTTCAATTTTGAAATCCTTTTTTTATAAAATTTCATTGGTTCCCGAAGTCTGAAACCAATAATTTCGTTGATGAAATTCATCCGGTTTAATATAAAATTTACGATAATTCGGAGCCCTGCCGGATTTTTTTGAGTACAAAAGTTTCTGCGAAAGAAATTCATTTCGGATTATTGTTTCGAAAAAATAAAACCCTGTAAACAAAAAAACCACCGGAATCCGGTGGTTTCATATGATTGATAGTCTTATTATCTTATTCTTCAGTAGAAGGATTCTGGTCTCCTGCCGGCTGATCGCCTTCAGGTCTTCTTTCTCTCTCCTGTCTTCTTTCTCCTTCAGGTCTTCTCTGTCCTTCCGGTCTTCTTTCACGGTCCTGTCTGCGGTCTCCGTCTCTTCTCTGGCCTTCAGGTCGGTTCGGTCTGTCGGAACGCTCAGGTCGGTCAGAACGTTCAGGTCTTCCCTGTCCTTCTGCTCTTGGAGGTCTCGGCAACAATACCTTTCTGGAAAGCTTCATCTTTTTACGGTCGTCATAGCCCATAAATTTAACCTCTACTTCATCGCCTTCGCTGTAAGGAACGGTATCCAGACGCGACCATTCGATCTCGGAGATGTGAAGAAGCCCTTCAGTACCTTTCGCAATCGCTACGAAAGCGCCGAAATCCATTACTTTCACTACTTTACCGTTGTATACTTCCCCAACTACCGGTACGAAAGTAATCTCGTTGATTTTCGCAATCGCCTCATTGATCTTCTCTCTGCTAACCCCGGAAATTTCGATTCTTCCGATTTCACCGATTTCTTCAATGGCAATAACGGTATCGGTATCCTTCTGCATCTGCTGGATGATTTTTCCTCCAGGTCCGATTACGGCACCGATGAAATCTTTAGGGATTTCCATCATCACCATTTTCGGAGCGTGCGGTTTCACATCGGCTCTTGGTTCGGCAATGGTTTCCGTGATTTTATTTAAAATATGAAGTCTGCCGTCTTTAGCCTGTAAAAGGGCTTTTTCCATGATATCCATGGAAAGACCCTGGATTTTAATATCCATCTGGCAAGCGGTAATTCCGTCTGCTGTTCCGGTTACTTTAAAGTCCATATCCCCCAGGTGATCTTCATCCCCTAAGATATCGGACAGTACGGTAAAGTTTCCTGTTTTGGTATCGGTTACCAATCCCATTGCGATTCCGGAAACCGGTTTTGCAATCTGGATACCGGCATCCATCAATGCTAAGGTTCCTGCACAAACGGTAGCCATAGAAGATGAACCGTTGGATTCAAGGATATCGGATACGATTCTGATGGTATATGGATTTTCTTCAGGAATCATGTTGGCCAAAGCTCTCTGAGCCAGGTTCCCGTGTCCTACTTCCCTTCTTGAAGTTCCTCTAAGAGGTCTTGCTTCACCGGTTGAGAACGGAGGGAAATTATAATGTAAGAAGAATCTTTCGTCGTAATTTACCATTACGCTGTCTACCATGTTGGCATCTTTAACGGAACCTAAGGTTACGGCTGTTAAAGACTGGGTTTCCCCTCTGGTAAAGATAGCGGAACCGTGGGCTCCCGGTAAATAGTCGATTTCGCTCCAGATCGGTCTGATGGTTTCAGGATCACGACCGTCCAGACGGATCTTGTCGTTAAGGATCATGTTACGCATCGCCTCTTTTTCCACATCATGATAATAGACTTTGGCGAAAGGCGTTACTCTTTCCAGCTCTTCTGCATCTTCTACGTACTGAGCCAGGAATTCAGCCAGTACCGCTTTGAACTTTTCGCCTCTTTCTTCTTTTCCGGAAGGGGTTCTGGCTACTTCGTACACTTTATCGTAAGTCTCTTTCCACACTTTCTCACGGATGGCTTCATCGTGGTTTTCGTGGTTGTATTCTCTTTTCGGGAACGATTTTCCTACTTTTTCAGCTAATCTTTCCTGGGCTTCCACCTGCTTCTTGATTTCTGCGTGAGCGAAAGTAATGGCTTCCAGCATTTCCTGCTCGGAGATTTCTTTCATCTCGCCTTCTACCATAACGATAGAATCTTTGGTTGCCCCTACCATGATATCAAGGTCGGAATTTTTAAGATCCGCATAATTCGGGTTGATGGAAAGTTCACCGTTGATTCTTACTACCCTTACTTCAGACATTGGCCCGTTGAAAGGAATATCGGTAATCGCAATCGCTGAAGATGCCGCAAGACCGGCAAGATCATCAGGAATCGACTGTCCGTCGTAGGAGATCAGGGAAATCATCACCTGAACTTCCGCATGGAAATCATCCGGGAACAAAGGTCTCAATACCCTATCTACCAGACGCATCGTCAGGATCTCCTGATCGGAAGGACGCGCTTCTCTTCTGAAAAAGTTTCCGGGGATTTTACCGCCGGCGTAAAACTTTTCTCTGTAATCTACCGTTAACGGTAAAAAATCCACTCCGGGATTGGCTTCTTTATTGGCTACAACCGTTGCTAAAAGCATGGTTCCGCCCATTTTTACGACAACAGATCCGTCGGCCTGCTTGGCCAGCTTCCCTGTTTCAATAGTGATTTCTCTGCCGTCTGCAAGAGTAATCCGCTCTGTAATTGCTTGAGGTACACTCATAAATTGTTTTGTGTTGCACTCCGTATTGAGTGCTTTTAAGATTATATTTCGTCTAAATTTACCTGCAAATTTAAGGTAATTATTTGGATTAAGCCCTTATGTCTTTTAAAATCGTTACGGAATGAGGCTTCCGGCCTGATTTTACTGAAATGGATTCATGATTTTGGAAAACTCTGAGGCTATGATTTGATTTTAACGCTACCGACGCTAAGGAATTTGTTTGGCACGGCGCGAATTTTCCGGTCGCAAGGGCGTTTGACTCAGCAAATGACAGCAGTGGATAGGTTTAAAATTAAATTAACTTTTTCAAATCTACTATGAAAATAAAGCTAAATAACTTGAATCTCGATAGTATTTAATTTGTTTCAGCAAATTAAAGTAATCAGGAATTTTAAATAAAGTTTTAAATTATATAAAATAAGAATAAAATCATCTGAACATTAAGACTGCCAACAATAAATTTGACAAAAAAATTTCCTGCATCCGGCTTCCCTCTCCCGGCCTTAATCCTGAATTACGTCAAATAAAAAAGCAACCTCTTGCGAAGTTGCTTTATTTTTAAATCTATACAGATTATTTTCTTAAACCTAGTTCAGCGATGATCGCTCTGTATCTTGTGATATCTTTTTTCTTAAGATAATCCAAAAGGCTTTTTCTTTTACCTACCAGCTTTACCAATGATCTCTCGGTATTGAAGTCATGACGGTTAGCCTTCAAGTGTTGAGATAAGTGGTTGATTCTGAAAGTAAATAAAGCTACCTGTCCTTCAGCGCTTCCTGTGTCCTGTGCAGATTTTCCGTGTTTTGCGAAAATTTCTGCTTTTTTTTCTGTTGTTAAGTACATTCCAATATTGTTTAATGATTATTATGTAACGGCTGCAAAAGTACGACTTATTTTTGAATCTGCCAACATTATCGATTTCGTTTATCGGCAGTCATAGAGAAAAATGTTAAAAATTTCTTAAAAAAATGATGTAATGCTGAGAAAAGGCAGTAATTTTGCATGGTAATTAGTGATGGGAAAAAAAATAACTTTTATCATATGTACCGGACTTCTTTTTGGAGGCGTTCTGATGCTGAGAGCACAGAAATCTGTTGGCGAAAAGATCAATAAAGTCCTGTATTTCAATCCTGAGGTAGAACCTGATATTGAAGAAATCAAAGAACCTACCAATACAGCCTTCTTTAGTGCTGTTTCCGATAATTTAAGCGAAAGAAAGAACAAAATGCTGAAAACAGAAACCCAGATTTCTTTCGACAGCATCGATCAGAAGACCATTGCGGATTATTGTGTGAATAATGATGCCGACTTCGCTATTGTTCCCAAGGTAAAGTATTTTAAGGTCGGATTCGGGAAGTATGTATTTTCCAACCAGGTCGTGGTAAGCATGAAACTTTTTGATGCACAGGGAAACCTCCTCACCGAAACCGATTATGATACCTATAAAAAGAATATGCGCCTATTGGGTTCCACGACAAACTCCGTGAAGATCGGTACCAATGGAGCCATCAAAGGAATTCTGAAGCAGTTCAGGAAAACCAAACATGCCGAAAGCACCGGATTCTAAAAATCAGCGGCGGCTTCTCATATCATTCTTGTAACCTTTTACTACGGAAGACCCTTTCCAACGTATCTTTCCCGTTTCCATATCATCGTTTATAAAATAAAGCTATGCACTTCATTGAATTTTATTGATTTAAATTCATAATGTGGTGAATAATTTAAAATATTTCAGTAATTTCGGGATAACAATTCATTCAAACTATCTCAATAGAAATTTCTTAAGCACCGGTATTATTACAGGTGTTTTTTTTTATTTAAAACCAAATACAGCAAACGGATATAAATAAAAATCAGATGCTTACCCATGAATATTTTTCATTTTATGGTGATTAATTAAAAAATTACATGTATATTTAATCACATCAAAATCCATTTCATATGAAAAATACCCATTTAAAAAAGCTTACCCGAAAAGAACAGGGGAAAATCAGCGGAGGAGCGCTGAAAAGATGCCAGGACCATTATGAATGTCCGGGCGGTTCCTGCTGCCAGAATGTGTGTGTCCTTTACAATTGTCCTGAAGTATAATCTGTCATCTCAAAATTTACTGCTATGAAAAATTTAAAGAAACTCACAAGAAAAGAACAGGAGAAAATAAACGGTGCAGGATTGGCAAGATGTACCAGCAACAGCCAGTGCTTCGGCGGATGGTGCTGCAATAGAATGTGTGTGCCTTATGCCTGCATTGAAGAATAAGTTTTATCATCGATCTAAATTTCATAAGCATCCGGTTCCGGGTGCTTTTTTTGTCTGTAGCCGAAAAAAGTTTAATTAATCCTTAAATTTTCCACTTCCCCCCTCAATTCTAAAAAATTGAATTATTTTTGTAGTATCCTAAAAAAATCACGTTTTGAATTCTAAAGACGAACTTATATTCAACCCTGAAGATATTGCCGAAACCCTCAGTGAACTCCATGCTGATGAAAGGCTTCTGGCATTCCTGAAAGTTCCGAAAGAATACAAAGCGGAAGTCTTCTCTCACCTGAATCCCGATTTTCAGGAAGAGACCATCAGAAGCATCGGAAGCGACGAAGTATCCGAGATCCTGAATGCCATGACCCCGGATGACCGGACGGCATTGTTCGAAGATTTCCCGGATGAGCTAATCAAATATTCCATCAACCATCTGAATCCGCAGGAACGGCGTATTGCTTTAAAGCTGTTGGGCTATGATTCCGATTCCATTGCCCGTCTGATGACGCCGTATTATATCCAGATCCGTAAGGAATGGACCATTAAACGTTGTCTTGAACAGATCAAGAAAGTGGGCAGCAAGGTGGAAACGATGAATTACCTGTATGTAGTTGATGAAAGAAACCGCCTGATCGACGACATTGCTTTGGGAAGCCTGCTGCTGGCGGAAGAAGATACGATGGTTGCAGAAATTACCGATAACCATTTCGTAGCGATTACCACGACCACTTCAAAGGAAGATGCCGTACAGTATTTTGAAAAGTATGACCGTGCCGCCCTTCCGATCATCACCGAAGCCGGGGTTCTGGTAGGCATCGTAACAATCGATGACATTCTTGATCAGATTGAACAGCAGAATACTGAAGATATTCAGAAGTTCGGGGGATTGGAAGCCCTTGATCTTCCGTATACCCAGACTTCCCTTATAGAAATGGTGAAGAAAAGAGGCATGTGGCTGATTATTCTCTTTTTTTCGGAAATGCTGACCGCCTCGGCGATGGGCTATTTTGAGGATGAAATTCAGAAAGCGGTGGTGCTGGCTCTATTTGTCCCGCTGATTATTTCCAGCGGCGGGAATTCCGGTTCCCAGGCGGCCACCCTTATTATCCGGGCCATGGCCTTACAGGAGATCGGACTGAAAGACTGGTGGTATGTGATGCGAAAGGAAATATTCACCGGGCTGCTGCTGGGCGGCATTCTGGGGATTATCGGTTTCCTGAGAATCATGATCTGGCATAAGGCCGGCTTTTTCAATTATGGAATGCACTGGGCCTATGTAGGCCTTAGTGTCGGGGTTTCCCTGGTAATGATCGTGCTTTGGGGTACGCTTTCAGGCTCCATGGTTCCTTTTATCCTTAAAAAACTGAAGCTTGACCCGGCCACTTCCTCCGCTCCTTTTGTAGCGACTTTGGTGGATGTTACCGGACTGATCATTTATTTTTCCGTAGCCGGACTTTTCTTAACGGGTAAACTTTTGTAATTTAGGCAACCTCTAAATTACAATTATGAAAGTTGTTTCCCTTGTCCCATCCATTACCGAGGCGCTGTTTGATCTGGGTCTGACAGAAGATGAAGTCGTCGGAAGGACCAAATTCTGTATCCATCCGGCAGAAAAAGTAAAACATGTATCGGTTATCGGCGGAACGAAAAATATCAATATCGATAAAATCAAAGCGTTGCAGCCGGACCTGATCCTGGCCAATAAAGAAGAAAATGTAAAAGAGCAGGTAGAAGCCCTGATGAATGATTTTATGGTCATCGTAACGAATGTGGAAACCGTTGAAGACAATTATTACCTGCTGAAAAATCTGGGAAAGCTTTTTCATAAAGAAGACAAAGCGCAATTGTTCAATCTGAAAATCTACGATATCCTAAATCAGGCAAAGACTCACACAAGAATAAAGACAGCGTATCTGATCTGGAACAATCCTTATATGACCGTTGGTTCCGATACCTTCATCCACAAAATCCTAACCGAAACAGGTTTTGAAAACCTTTTCAAAGACCGGAAGCGTTATCCTGAAATTACGACCGGAGATTTGGCCGGCGCCGATCTCATTATGCTTTCTTCCGAACCGTTTCCTTTTAAAGAAAAACATGTGGAAGAACTGAGAGCCGTTTACCCTGATAAAAAGATCATGATCGTGAACGGGGAAGCATTTTCCTGGTACGGAACACATATCGCGAAATGCGAAGATTACTTTAAAGAGCTGATCGATGAAGTGAATGCTGAGGTTATAAGATAATCTTGTGATATTTAACTGTATTTTTCAAATACATTAGGGTACTATCTATCAAAATGAAATTACTGAAATATTCTTCTAATCACCGGGTTACACCCGGTGCTGTTGTTGTAACGCCCTTTCAGGGCCTGGAAAGTTAATACGGAAATACAGCAGACAACATAAATATACGCAAACATCGGTGTCAATCCGTGCAAATCCGTGGTTTAAAATCCGGCATATTTAAAGGCTTCGATAATTGGGATTCCACGTGACATCGGGTTTCACCCGGCGCTATTGTTGTGACGCCCTTTCAGGGCTTTTTAAAATTAACCAGACGACGATGATTTTAAAAACAGGACAAACTAAGCCGAGCGATTATCTAATACGATGTTTAGATCCCTACGGGATGGACAAACAAAGTGTTGAAATTATTATTCACTGTCCTTTGTAATGAAATGGTTATCCGGTGGCTGAGAACCCCAAAGCCATGCAAATCTCTAACAAAATCCCTGAAATTGGCGACATGGCGTAAGAATGACCAATTTTTCAATATTTACCGAATACTGAATCTCCTTACGAATGCCCTAGCCCGGATAGTAACGGTTACCCCACAGCGGGCGGAGGCCTTAGCGGCGGCGCGAGGAGTAAGAGTGGATAGCCGGAAACAGCTTCTGAAAAGTTTGGGGATTGGTAAATTGAAGAGCATTAGGAAACAGCTCCTGCTCATTCGGGAAACGGGGCTTCGACAGGCTCAGCCACCGCTCAGATGTGACATAAAAAACTCCGACTATTGCTTGTCGGAGTTGATAATTTTTATTGAAAAAAGGTTGTTACAAAATTTTGGAAACCTCGTTACAAAGCCATTCCAGCAATTCCCGGTCTTCATCGGTGAACGGATTGATGGTGTGGGAATCGATATCGATCTGGCCGATGTTCTGTCCATCCTTAAAGATAGGAACCACAATTTCCGCTTTGGTATCGATGGAGCAGCTCAGGTAGTTGCTTTCTTCGTGCACATCCGGAACCACGAAGGTTTCATTGGAAACGGCTACCTGTCCGCAGATCCCTTTTCCGTAAGGGATAATCGTATGATCGGTAGGTGCGCCCACGTAAGGGCCCAGCTTCAGCTCGTCTTTATCTCCGTTTTTGAAATAGAACCCGGTCCAGTTGAAATAAGATATTTCCTGATCCAGCAGGTGACACACTTTTTCCAGCTTTTCTTCCGTATGATGTTTTGGACTTTCAAGAATCGAGGAAAGCCTTTTCTTTAATTCTGACATAGTAATATATTTTTTTAAGAGAATTGTTTCAGCGAAAGCTCTTCTTTGTAGCCGAACATCCCGCGTTCCTTTATCATTTCCGCAACGCCTTCCGGAAGCTGGGTTTCCCACCCCTTCATGTTGCAGCCTATTTTCTTTAAAATATCTCTTGAATAAATTTCCAGGTACTCCGGATTGTAGCTGGTAATGTCTACAATACGTTCGTTGTGCTTGAAATATTTATACAGCTCTTTCAGGTTTTCTTCTACTTTTAACGTATCGGAATTCAATAGTTCATGGGTTTCCGGATCTTTGTAAGGATACAGGTATACCCTCAGTCCGTTTCTGAAAAATTTACCGAAAGCCTCCAGAATTCCTCCTGACAGGTTCTTGTAATATTTCTCATCGAATACCATCAGCAAGTTGTTTACGCCCATGGCAACTCCTATATTCCCGCTGGTATAGGACGCAAAATAATCGATCAACCTGTAGTATTCCGAATAATTGGAAATGATCACCGTATATCCCAGTTTGCCCAGGACATCGACCCGGTCCAGGAAATCCCTTTCGTCGATATCGCCGTCTGCCCGGAGGTTGGAAATGGTAATTTCGATCAGTACTTCCGTAGTGTCGGGGCTGCACGCCGAATCTTTCAGGAACATGTCCATCCCGTTTTTCAGCATGTCAATGTTCACTTTGGTTACCGGACGGAAGCTTCCCCGTACCGCGAAGATATTTTTCTTGTATAAAATATCGGCAGGAAGCATGTTGTTCCCTTCCGAATTGAAGATCACGGCATCCGTCATTCCATGCTTCACCAACTGTAAGGACATCAACCGGTTGTCTACGTATTCAAAGGCCGGACCGCTGAAATCAATCATATCGATCTCGAGATTGTCCTTGGCCACTTCATCGTAAAGGGATTCTACTAAATTTCTCGGGTTGTCGTAATAATGGAATGCCCCGAAAATAAGGTTTACCCCAAGATTCCCTAGGGTTTCCTGCTGTAACGTCGCATCATTCTCCTTGAATTTGACGTGGATCACAATTTCGTTATAATCTTCGTTCTCTTTTACCTGAAAACGGATGCCCACCCAGCCGTGGCCTTTGACGGTTTTATCAAAATTAATGGTCGTAACGGTGTTGGCATACGAAAAAAACTTTCGGTTCGGGTTGTTTTCCCTCGAAATCCTTTCTTCGATCAAAGCGACTTCATAACGCAGCATTTTCCGAAGTCGGTTTTGGGTAACATACCTGTTTTTTACTTCTTTTCCGTAGATGGCATCACTAAAATCTTTGTCGTAAGCTGACATCGCCTTGGCAATTGTACCGGAAGCCCCCCCTGCTCTAAAAAAATGCCGAACAGTCTCCTGCCCTGCTCCAATTTCTGCGAAAGTACCATAAATAGTAGGATCTAGATTAATTGTTAATGCTTTTTGTTTAGGAGTTAGTTTCTGATACATTAGGACATTAAATTTTTCGTAAATTTACCAAAATTAAACCAACCTCAAAAGAAATGAAGTTGAAATTTTTAGGAACGGGAACTTCGCAGGGCGTACCCGTTATCGGCTGTACCTGTGACGTATGTACTTCGGAAAATCCGAAAGACAGCCGGCTGCGGTCTTCCGTAATGGTAACCACCGATGAAAACCGGAAAATCCTGATCGACTGCGGTCCCGATTTCCGGCAGCAGATGCTTACCCATAAAGAAAACCACATTGATGTTGCCCTGCTTACCCATGAACATAATGATCATGTGATCGGTCTTGATGATATGCGCCCGCTGATTTTCAAGACGGGAAAGGATATGCCTTTGTACTGCTATTCAAGAGTGGGTAATGAAGTGAAAAAACGTTTCCCTTACGCCTTTGCCGACGAGAAATATCCAGGTGCCCCGGCTTTTGAGCTGCATGAAATCGAAAATAAACCTTTTACGGTTGTAGATACGGAAATCATACCGGTGGAAGTGCTCCATTTTAAAATTACGGCTTTCGGCTATCGGTTTAAGGATCTGGCTTACATTACCGATGCGGGTTTTATTTCAGACACCGAAAAGGAAAAACTGAAAGATTTGGACGTCCTGATCATCAACTGCATCCGGAAATTCGATCCGCACCCGGCCCATTTCATTCTTCCGGATGCCATTCACCTGTTTGAAGAGCTGAAACCTAAAAAAATGTTCCTGACCCACCTTAGCCATCATTTCGGACTGCATGATGTTGAAGACAAACAACTTCCGGCCGGAATGCACCTTGCCTACGACGGTCTTCAGATCAATTTTTAAAAAAATCCCTTCAAAAAGCTTTGGAGTATTAAGAAAAGTTTCTATATTTGCACACCGATTCAAACGAAGGTAACACCGGCCCAGGTGGCGGAATTGGTAGACGCGCTGGTCTCAAACACCAGTTCTTAGGAGTACCGGTTCGATCCCGGTCCTGGGTACAAAAAACCTCTGAAATCTTTTGATTTCGGAGGTTTTTGTTTTAAACATTAATTTTTATTAATTCTTCTTGATAAATTAATCCAAAAGAATGATGCTATGCAATAATACGTTATTTAAAATTTTCCTGATCTTAATAATCAGCTGAGTTTAATGAAAGATTAAATTGATATTTCAGAAAAGTGATGAATGAAATTAGTATAGAAGAAATTGACGATTTTAAAATTAAAGAGCTAAGCCAATATTTTTTCGGGGCCAGCGACCTCAGCTTTAAAATTGCAGATAAAAAAATTGGTTATCTGGATACAGAAGATTTGCTGTATCTGCTCAGGCGATCGGTTTATACGGAAATTGCCGTTCTTCTGGCCATCAGGGAAATGGAGGCCAATGGTTTTTATGGTCATGGCTTCGATGATCAATCCATAACACAACAGGACATCCTGAAAGAGCTTATCCTATTGCCGGATTATTTCTGGAATTACAACCAACGTTCCTATCGCAAACTAAAACCGTTGGTCGAGGAACACGGCATCCATGCCAGGGTTTCATATCAAATTATAAAGCAGTTTTTAAAATCGGATATTCAGCCCATTATATGGACAGAAAGTGAGATCAATGATATTGCTTATTTTGAGACCATCGGTATATTAAGTATGTTTGAGGTAGGTAAAGACAGCTTAAGAAAGCTTAAGAGAGCTGTTGATGAAGGCATCAAAGTGACATTGAACTTGAAAACAAAAATAACAGGAATCCGGAACGGATCCGATATAAAAGAACATATTATCCCTTTACTAACCAAAGATCCTGATTACCTGAAAGATTTTGAAGAAGTTATTGATAATGAAACCAAAATACTCTTTTTACCTTTTAATACATAGAATATGTACACTTCAAACTTTCTTATTTAAATCTCTTTTGGCTATCATTTAAAATCACGATACCCTTTTCTCCAATTTAACTCCGGAAACTTTTTTCGCCAGATGCGGTTGAGGGAGGGACAATACGCTCAGGAAAGTCGTATGGGTACGGTTTCCTTCTTTATCTACTTTTAAGACAAGAGAATTACAGCATGGAGAGGCATAAAAGTAGTTCTCGTAACGCGCTCCGCAGATGAGGCATTCGGTAATGATGATTTCTTTTTTTTCGAAATTTTCCATAATCATTGTGTTATTTTTGAAATAGTGTCAGAATTTCATTGATATTTTAGTCTTGAATGTGTCAAAAAATAGACATTAACTAAATCTCATTCTCTACCTGTATCTTGTTAAACAGGGAAACTTTGTACAGTGCATCAATAATCGGAGGATCGATCATCCGCCTGTTTTTCACCCGTCTTATGTAAGCGGGATTCTGGGTATTTTCTTTGAGGATTAGATTGACAGAGCTTGTATAATGTGCAGGTAACCATTTGTCAATGAAATCAAATTTATCGACGATTTTCTTATTGTGGTATCGATGTATCGGTTTGCCCATACAAATAAATAAATTTTGTTTAACCTTTTTTCGTAATTTTGTGTTTGTCCAATGGGACAATTGTAAAAGCAAATATACAACTATATATTTAACTAACAATATTTAATTTAAATTTTAACAATTATATATTGTTTATATTAACACAAATTAAGCTACTCAATATGAAAATTTACGAAAAGATCCGTGAGTACAGCAAGGGAAAAGGTGAAACCATGAGAGAAATTGCAGAAAAATACGGAGTAACGCCGCAGGCTATCCAGATGTATTTTTCAGGAAAAAATGCAATGCCGCTCAATTTTTTGGTCTGGTACATTGAAGAACATCCGGAAATAGATTTATACGCTCTTTTCAGCAAAGAACACAACCAGATTGTATCCGAGCCCAGAGCCGAATACCATAAGAAATACAGAAAACAGCATGTGATCGACCGGATCATCAATATCCTGGAAGAAGAATTGTAAATAAAAACCGTTGCTTTCCATTGTGAATTTAACGTAAGACCATACCGGAAAAGGCATTCTCAATCTCTTTTCCGGTTTATTTTTAACCTGAAGCCTCTGTATGCTGTAACATATATTCAGTTATCTGATTAATTTTTCAAAAACTTTAATAACCAGCAAGTGACCAGGGTTAAAAATAGAGCTTGCTGCCAGCAGGATAAAAACACATCATTTAATACTAAAGATGGTCAGCCGTTATGTTGACACAAAAAACTTCCGGCATCCGGCTTCTCTTCAAGTCTTTTAAACCAGTTACTTCTTCGGGCTCACATTCTGTAATGCCCCTAATCCACAAACCATATCTCAAAACGGCTCCCCTGCTCCAGAGGCTTATAATTAAGATAACCTCTATGCGCTTCGATGATGCTTTTGCCGAGTGTTAACCCGATGCCTGAACCGCCGCTTCTCGTGGTGAAAAACGGAAGAAAAATCTTGTCCTGAATTTCTTTCTGAATTCCGGTTCCGTTGTCTTCCACACTTAAAATGATCCGTTTGTTCTGGATTTTGATTTCGGTTTTAATCGTTCTTTCGGTATTTTCCGAAACAGCATAAATAGCATTCAGATAAAGATTGATCAGGCAGCGCTCGATCATTTTTTCATCTGCCGGAATACGGTAATCTTCCAATAAGCTGATGATCTGAATATGATTTTTTTCAAATTCCGGTTTCAGGAAACTGAGTGCCGATTCTGTGACCTCTTTTAAAGAAATGGTTTTAAAAACCGGCTTGGGAAGTTCGGCCACCTGGCGGTAATCATCCACAAAATTCAGTAATTGTTTTGATTTTGAATTGATGATCATCAGGCTTTCCTTCATGTCCTGCTGGTCCTCTTTTTCAATAATTTCCTGGTTGGCAATATATTCAAGATTTTGAATTAAACTGTTGACCGGCGTTAATGTATTCAGCAGTTCGTGGGAAATCACCTTCATCAGGTTGTTCCATGCCAGCTTTTCCTTTTGTTCGATAATTTTCTGAACCGACTCTAAGCTGATAATGCAAAAACGGTGTTTGGCATTCTGAACTTTTTTTGTTCTGAGAGAAAACGACTGCTTTACATTTTCATTGATCGAAATGTCAAAGAATTCCTGCGAGTTCTCGTACTGTGTCTGCTCGATAATTTTATAAAAATCGGGTGCTTTATTTTCATAGAGGTTCCAGGAATTGTATTTCGGAATCTCAAGAATCTCAAGAAAAACCGGATTCACATAAAAAACATTCCACTGCCGATCTTTTTCGCTCAGGATCATCAGTCCGATTTCCAGCTGATTCAGGATTTCTTCGTACAAAAGTTTATAGGAAGATTGCGAAAGATGTTCTTCTTTGCTTTGGTAATAGAGCTTTACGGCATTATCTATCAGACTTTGCCCTTCCGTTTTCGGAAATAATGAAAAGTCTTTTTTCTGAATGGCCAGCAGCAGTTTCTCTGTCTTATGAACATAGGCAAAAGCCGCAGTCTGTGCTAAAACAATACAAATCAAACTTATCAATGAGAGTAACAGGCAGTTGATCCATTTATTCTGAAAATAGAAATCAAACGCAGCCATTCCGCTGATGATTGACAACAGAATATAGATCAGCCAGATCAGTTTATTTTTATTCATTTTTTATTTTAAAATATAATGCTCGTTTATAATTAAATCAAACTAAAGCCGGCTAATACTGATTTATCATATTAGCACCCATCTTGTTTCTACAAATTAAACTTCTCCATTCTTCGATACAACGCTGCCCGCGACAATCCCAGGTCTTCCGCCGCCAGAGAAATATTGCCCCGGTGTTTTTTCAAAGCTTTCTTAATCAGAAGCTCTTCCATTTCTTCGATATTCAGATTTACGATGCTTTTCTCCGATTCTTCATCCTGAGGCATCAGCAATTTAAGGTTTTTATCACTGGAAAGAATCACGCTTCTTTCAATACAGTGGTCGAGTTCCCGGATATTTCCCGGCCAGGAATAATGGGTTAGTTGCGAAGTGAGGGTTTCATTCAAAACCAGATTAGGCTTATGGTATTTCTGTTTGTATTTATCCAGAAAATAACCGGCTAAATCCGGAATGTCTTCCAAACGTTCCTTCAGACTTGGAATCTGCAGTTCAACGGTATTGATCCTGTAATATAAATCTTTCCGGAAACGGTTTTCCGCAACCGCTTTTTTAAGATTCTCATTAGTCGCAAAAATAAACCGTACATCAAGCATCCTTTCTTTGCTCTCTCCTATTCTGGATAATTTTCGGTTTTGGATCAGACTTAGCAGCTTCGTCTGAAGATGAAGCGGAAGATTCCCGATTTCGTCAAGGAAAACCGTTCCGTTTTCAGCATTTTCAATTTTTCCGGCGTAATCCTGATGCGCATCGGTAAACGCCCCTTTTTTATATCCGAATAATTCGGCCTCAAAAAGATTCTCCGAAAGGCTGCCCAGATCGATATGTACAAAAGGCTGGCTTTTTCGGTGCGATAATTCATGGATATGCTCTGCCAAAACATATTTTCCCGTCCCGTTTTCACCCAGCAGCAGCACATTGGCATCGGTAGCAGAAACCCTTTCGATCTGTTCCATCACTTCCTGCATCACCGGCGATTTCGTTTCCAATCGGTATTGATTGGTTTTCACATTGATATTTTCCCACTGGTTCAGCTTTTTGTTTTTCCGGGAAATATCGACGGCAAGATTAACGGAAGCGTATAATTTCTCATTATTCCAGGGTTTCAGGATAAAGTCGGATGCTCCGTTTTTCAGTGCTTCAACAGCCAGTTCCACTTCGCCGTAAGCCGTCATCAGAATGATCGGAAGCTGTGGTTCCAATGTTTTGATCTCGTTCATCCAGTACAATCCGTCCTGTCCGCTTTCAAAACCTTTCCGGAAATTCATATCCAGAAGCACAGCATCCGCCCGGTGCTCGGATAAAAACTTCAGAATGTTTCTGGGCTGACTCAGGCAACTGACTTCGGTAAAAAATTTCTTGAGCCACACCCTCGCCGAAAACAAAATATCCTCATCATCGTCAACAATTAATATATGGGCTTCTTTTTTTCGCATTTTTGAGTTGATATTTACAGCAATTTTTTACGTTCAAAACGTTCTTTTGCTTCAATTAAGGCTACATGTAATTTCCTTTCTAATTCTTTTTTAGGCGGCAGTTCCGTCCAATATTCGGCAACCATAATTCCGTCTTTGTGCATTTCCAGGAGTTCTACCTGTTCCTTACTACTTTCGGCACAAAGGATTAATCCGATCGGCGTTTCTTCTCCTTCCTGTTTTTCGTTTTTGTTGAGCCATTTAAGATAAAGCTCCATCTGCCCTTTATGCTTCGCCTGGAATTTTCCCAATTTCAGTTCGATGGCCACCAATCTTTTAAGCGAACGATGGAAAAATAATAAATCAAGATAGAAATCTTCGCCGTCGATAATCATTCTTTTCTGACGTTCCACAAAAGCAAATCCTCGCCCTAATTCCAGAATGAATTGTTCCAGTTCGTGAAGGATAGCGGTTTCAATATCTTTTTCCAGATAATCGTTTTGCAAACCAAGAAAATCTAATAAATAAGGGTCTTTGAAGGTATTGATGGGAAAGTTTTCGCTCTGTGAGGATTGCAGATTGGCAATTTCGGTGCGTTCAAAAGCTTTATGGGCGATTTGTTTGCGGAGTTCCCTTTTTCCAAGTGTTCCTTCAATAGCCAAATTTGCATAAAACAACCTCTGCTCTATTGACTTTAAAGGAATCAGAATTAAAAAATGAGACCAGCTTAATTGTCGTGCCAGTGGAACGACAATTTGCATATCCGGAAAAACATCTGCAAACTGCATCATTCTGCGTACATTTTTTTCAGCAAAATTTCTTCCGTAAGCATGTTCCAATTGTGTTGCCACTGTCGACACAATTTGTTTTCCGTATTCTGCACGCCGGTTTTGCAGAATATCGTCATTGATCCGTTTACCCACCTTCCAAAACAAAATCGTCAGCGTGCTGTTGGCCTGCATCGCCACCTGCTGACGGCTTTGCTCGATCAGCCTTGATAGGTCAACAAAAAGTTCTTCGTTGAAAAATACCATGGGATCATGGTGAGACTGTGTGTTTTCTAATTTTTTAGCCATCGTCTTTACTATTCATCATTTATACATTTACGCGAAATCAAATCACTCATCCATTATTATTCATCATTCATAACCCAGGTGTCCGTTTCCGTACAAAAGTGTCCGATACCGAACAGTTTTAAAATTAATAAAATTACATCCAATCACATTTACAGGGAGTTACAACATTATAAATCTGTGGCACTTTCGTTGTGTAATTTCCTGTAAGCAAAAGAGTTATCTACAATATGGATACGAAAATAGTAAAAAAGAAATCCAAACTGAAATTTATCTTCATCATCATCGCTTTGGCATTGGCCGTTTCGGCCTTTGGGTGGTATTTTATTAATCAGAAAAAAACATATAATGTAAAACAGGAAGATATCACGATAGACGAAGTAACGCAAGGAAAATTTGAAGATATGTTGATGCTGACTGCCCAGACGCAGTCGCTTAATTCTTCCCTGGTCAATGTTTTGGAAGGCGGTGCAGTGAAGGAAATCTTTGCAGAAGACGGGCAAATGCTGACGAAAGGACAACCGATTGCAAGGGTTTATAATCCGAATACCGAATTTAATTACCTGAATCAGGAAACGGGAATCATGCAGCAGATCAGCCAGATGAGAAGCTCACTTCTGGAACTGAAAAACCAGGAATTCAGTCAGGATAAGGAACTGCTGCAGTCGCAGAATGATTATAATACGGCTTTGCAGACCTTCAACCTTCAGAAAAGATTATACGATGCGGAAATCGGCAGGAAAACGGATTACGATGTGGCACTTCAGAACCTGAATTACCAGAAACAGAGAAAATCAATTGTCGAAAAAGGTGCTTCTAATGAGAAAGCTTCCAGAAATTCCCAGTTTGCCGCAATTAATAATTCCATTAATCAGATGGAAAAAAGCTTAAACATTCTCCGTTCCAACAAAAATAATTTCCTCATTATGGCACCTGCTTCCGGACGATTGTCTTCATTCAATATTTCTCCCGGACAAAATTTAACCTCGGGCGAAAGCATCGGAAAAATCGATCTGATGGGAGGCTACAAACTGGCAGCAAAAGTGGATGAATATTACATCAATAAATTAACGAACGGCATCAAAGGAACGCTGGACAATAACGGCAAAGAATACGAAGTGATCATTACCAAGATCCTTCCGGAAGTGAAAGACGGGCAGTTTTCGGTAGAGCTGAATTTCATAGATGCTAAAATTGAGAATCTGAAAATCGGGATGACGTTCGGCGTAAAGCTGAAATTATCCGCCGACACGCAAAGCATGATGATCCCGAAAGGCAATTTCTATAAAGACACTAACGGAAAATGGATTTTCGTCGTGAAAGGCAACAAAGCCGAAAAAAGGAATATCAGCCTGGGAAGGGAAAACCCATTGTACTATGAAGTGGTTTCCGGCCTGAAACCCGGCGAATCGGTGATTACTTCGGATTATTCGGAGTTGAAAAAATATGAAATTCTTGATATTCAAAAATAAATATAACGATGCAAAAATTATTATTACTGGCAACAATAATCATAAGCCTTATCACATCCCTTACAACATTAAAAGGTAACACATTTAACAATACTTTTGAAACGAAGACCATTCTGCTGAGCCATTTTGAAAACATTGAATGCGGTATGGCTATCGATGTGGAAATTGTGAAATCCGACCAGGAAAAAGCGTTTATCACAAGCAATTACATACAGTTTGTTGAAATCAGTGTAAAGAACAATATACTTCATATTGGTTACAAAATAAACACATCGGTAAAAAATGCAGACACCAGAATAGTGATTTTTGCGAAAGATATACAATCCGTGAGCGCAGAAACCGGTTCTACGGTGAAGATAAAAGACCTGTTTACTATTCAGAAATTCAGCACGGAAAGCGGCGGGAAGATCTTCGGCAATTCCAATGCGGAAACGATTTCCATTGCCACGGAATCCGGAGGATCTGTCATAGGAAAAATGAATACACAAAACCTTGTGCTGGATGCGGAGTCCGGAAGTTTGATCGATATCCAGGGGAAAATCGGGACAGCAACCATTTCAGCGGAAGACGCCTCAAAGATCACTGCCGCAAAAACGAATATTTCTGTAGCAACCGTGAATGCAGAATCCGCTTCATCCGTAACTTTGAGTATTTCAAAACAGCTGAACGCCTCGGCAAGTTCTATGGCAAAGATCCGTTACAAAACCCTGGCGGGAATCAGGCTCTCTGCCACACGGGATTCCGGCGGAACGGTTGAGATGCTTTGAATATGATTGATCAATGATGATTGATAAATAATTTATTAAACTTTAAACGATATTAAAATGATAAACATTACAAATCTTTCCAAAATCTATAAGACCGAAGACGTTCAAACCCATGCGCTTAATAACGTCAGCATGCAAATCAAAGAAGGCGAATTTGTGGCGATCATGGGACCTTCGGGATGCGGAAAATCGACTTTCCTTAATATCTTAGGACTGCTGGACAGCGCTTCTTCCGGCTCTTACCAATTTGAATCGGTGGAAACCATTGGGACTTCCGAGAAGAAAAAATCGGATATCCGAAAGAAAAACATCGGCTTCATCTTCCAGAATTTTAACCTGATCGATGAGCTGACGGTGTATGAAAATATTGAGCTGCCATTGATCTATAACGGAGTTTCTTCATCCGAAAGAAAAAAGAGGGTAGAAGAAATTATGGAGAAAATCAACATCGCACACCGGGCAAAACATTATCCGCAGCAACTTTCCGGCGGTCAGCAGCAGAGAGCGGCCGTGGCGAGAGCTTTGGTAACAAGACCAAAACTGATCCTTGCCGATGAGCCAACCGGAAACCTCGACAGCTCCAATGGAAACGAGGTCATGAATCTTCTCGCAGAACTTCACAGAGAAGGTTCCACAATCGCGATGGTGACGCACTCTTCCTATGATGCCGGCTATGCTTCCCGGATTGTCAATATGAAGGACGGCGAAATTTTCAGCGAGGAACATGCTTCGCAAAGAAAAGATGTATTTGAAAAAGCGGATGCGAAAAACTTCGGATAAAAACATCATTCTATATCCAAACCTTCAAGGTTTAAAAGATGCAAAGATTATCAATAACCATTTATCAATCATCAATTATGCTCAACAACTGGCTCAAAATCGCCTTCATCAATTATAAAAAGAACTGGCTTTCCACGATTATCAATCTGTTCGGACTGATGATTGGTTTGACCGGATTTATGCTCATCCTGATGCACTGGAATGACGAAGAATCCTATGAAAAATGGAATCCGAAGAAGGATAGGATCTACGCATTTCAGCAACACGATACAAAAGACAATACGTACAGCCCAAGTATTTCATATCCTCTTGCAGACCGTGCATTGAAGGTTATTCCGGAAATTAAGGATTATGTACTGTTCAGTGGATCGGGAATGAGTTTTAAAATGACCACCAAAAACAAAACGGTTTATCAAAAGGAAGGCATGACCGCTTCCCAGAACTTTTTCAATTTTTTCCCATTCAGACTGGAAGCAGGAAGTTTTAAAGATGCTTTAAAAAATGAAAATTCAATTGCACTTTCCACCAAAGCGGCCAAAAACCTTTTCGGTAAAACAAATGTGATTGGGGAAAATGTGAAATTCGACAATAAAAATTACATCGTTACCGCAGTTTATGAATTGCCTGAAGGAAACAGTGTGATAAAACCGGAATTCGTCATGCAGGCCTATGATCAGCTCAAAAATGATAAAGAAGCCTGGGGCAATTTTAACTACGGATGCTTTTTTATGCTGGATAAAAATGCAAATACGGAAGCCATTCAGGAAAAAATGCTAAAAGAGGTGTTTCTGTACCGGGCAAAAGTTAATGCGCAGGGTGCGGGCGTTACCCCCGGGAAATATCTAGAATTATACGGCCCGCAGGGTAGTCTGCTGACGCCGCTGGACCAAATGAAACTTCACGGAAAAGCTTATTGGTTCGGTACCGGAGATTTCAAAACCATGATGATTCTGTTTATTCTTTCCGTTCTCATCGTTGTGCTGTCTGCCATCAATTTTATCAATCTGAAAACGGCACAGGCTTCCCAGCGTGCCAAAGAAATCGGGGTACGAAAAGCCATCGGAAGTACGAAAACCCATCTAATCCTGCAGTTTTTGCTGGAAACATTTTTACTCTGTTTTGCTTCCTATTTTTTGTCGCTGGCACTCACGGAGCTCCTATTGCCAAGCTTCAATAAATTCTTTGATAAAGAAATCGTGATGAACGATTGGCATATTTACCTGTATTCATTTCTTATGGTACTGGCAGTAACGCTTATTTCCGGACTGGTTCCCGCCACCTACCTGGCGAACTTTAAAGCCATCGAAACCCTGAAAGGGAATTTTGCCAGAAGCAGACACGGAATCTGGCTCAGGAACGGAATTCTAACGCTGCAGCTCATCATTTCTTCGTTCTTTATCATTGGCGGTCTGATCGTCAACAGCCAGGTAAAATACATGATGGGTAAAGACCTCGGATTTAACGGAAAACAGGTTTTTCTGGTTTCCTTCAATGAAAACACCCCCAAACCCTGGCTGAAATACGAACGCCTTAAAAATGAAATGCGGAAAATACAGGGGGTTGAGGAAGTATCATACGGAGAAGCCGTAGCCGGAAGCTACCGTTACAGCAATTCCAATATAGATTACAAGGATAAAACCATCTACGCACAGCACGGATCAATGGATTACAATTACCTTCCGTTCATGGGCATTAAGCTTCTCAAAGGACGCTGGCTGGATCCGAAACTGGCTTCGGATACCATCAATAATGTGCTGGTGAATGAGACTTTCGTGAAGCAATTCGGATGGACGGATGACCAGGCTTTCAAAAATGAATTCCGACCGGGTTTTGATGATAAACCGTATAAAATTGTAGGGATCGTAAAAGATTTTAATCTTAAAAGCCTGAAATCTGAAATAGAACCGATGATATTTTTCCATTACCGGGCTACATCATGGAAACGGTTCAATGTTTACAACATCCAGCTGAAATTGAAACCCGACGATATACTGGCCACCGTAAAAAGAATTAAAAAATACTGGGAAAACAATGTGGAACCGGGCTACCCGTTCGATTCCTATTTTGTCGACAAACAATTTGCAAAAACTTTTGAGAAATACCAGAAACAGCAGACCTTGTTCACCATTCTGAATGCCATGGTTCTGATGGTGGCGTTGTTAGGCCTATTCGCCCTGTCTTCCCTGATGATCGAGCAGAAGCTGAAAGATGTTGCCATCAGGAAAACCCTTGGCGCTTCTGACAGCACGTTAATCTTAGGTTTAACCAGACAATTCCTGTGGATTACGCTGATTGCTGTTTTGATCAGTATGCCGATCAGCTATTATCTGATGAACGAATGGCTGAAAGACTTCGCTTACCGCATTGATATGCCGGTTTTCCCGTTCATCCTGAGCCTGATTTTATTGTTGGTCTTGACGTTTGCTGTCGTCAGCATCAAAGCCTATCAGGCCACAAAAGTGAATCTTGTAAAATACCTGAAATACGAATAAAGCCGGAAACTGGGTGACGGATGTCGTGAAGTTTTATAGAAATCACGGTCAGCTTCCATCTTCCACCTTCCAACCTACTACAACAATGAAAAAGCTATTCTTCATCTTACTCATCAACCTTCTTCCGGCACAGCAGAGCTGGACCCTTCAACAATGCCTGGACTATGCTTCTGCGAATCATCCGTTGATAAAGCAATCTACGGTTAACATTCAAAAGAACGAAAGGCAGATTTCTGCGGCGAAAGGAATGTTGCTGCCATCGGTGGATGCAGGAATCAGCCATAATTATAATTTCGGAAACGGAATCAATCCGCAGAACAACCAGCGGGAAGCCATCAATACCCAGAGTGATAATCTTTATGCGCAGGCCAATTGGGAACTGATGAACTGGCGGAATTATCTTAATATTTCTTTGTCTAAAATTAACAAAGAGACCTCAACCTACCGGACGAAACAGGCTCAGAATGAAGTCAGGATGAATGTGATCCAGATGTTTTTTACGTATCAGAACAGCAAAAGCTGGCTGGAAGTATTGGAAACGCAGCTTTCGGGAATTGAAGACCAGATCAAGCGTACGGAGAAAGAAGTGGAAATCGGGAGCCGTCCGAAAAGTGATATTTACGACATCAAAGCCAACCTTGGAACGATGCAGGAACAGTGGGTATCGGCAGAAAATCAAAAGGATCTGGCTAAAATTAACCTCCTGAATACCCTGGCGATCACAAAAGATACTCTGGAATTTGAAAAGCCGGAAGAAAACCTGGCTGCTGTGGATTTTAACGACAGCCATTTCGTTCAACACCTTTTGGAGAAGAACCCGGCCTATCAAACGGTTCTCACGGAAGTCAGGGCACAGCAGAAAATGGTGGATATCGCAAGGTCTGGTTATTTACCAACCATCAACGGTTCGTATACCTGGTCCAGTTTTTACAACAAAATCATGGGACAGCCTTCGACTGCTTTTTCCGAGCAGATCCAAAACAACAGGAACCAGCAGTTATCCATCGGACTGAACATCCCGGTTTTCAATAAGCTGCAGGTAAAGAATAACGTTGAAATTGCCCGGCTGAATGTCATCAATTCCGGCTATGATAAAGACTTGGTCATCAATAATCTTACGCAAAGCATCAATTCCATCAGAGCACAGTTCCTGAATGCTCAGGAAAAGTATAATCTTTTGGAGACCAATTTTGAGAACCAAAGACTATCCTTTCGCAAATCCGAAGAAAAATACAAGGAGGGACTGATGGATGCGTACACGTTTTTTGTTGTGAGGAACAACTGGCTTCAGGCCAATTACAACCTGATCAGCAGCAAAAATGATGTGATCCGGCAGACGGAACTTTTGAAAATTTTAGATGACCATTGATCTCATTTAATTCATTATATTTAACTTTATGAATAAGCCCCGACCGTATGTGTGGGGCTTATTTTTTGATTAATGTAAATTCGATCATGTTTACAGCAATTGAAGCAAATAAAAGCCAGATCGTTTAATCAACAACAATATAGCAGATGTTAACACAAAAAACTTCCGGCATCCGGCTCCCCTTTTCCAGCCTTGCAAACCCCATTTCTGCTCCGGATTCATATTTAGATTAAATAACGATAATGATTTATCGTAAAATTGTTTTACGGTTTTTGGACAATTTATTTATCTTCGCTTTTCCAACAATCGTATTAATTTTTACTTTTTAAGAAATAATAACTATGCCGCTCAGCCCGCACAAACTGATTCCGATGACCGATTTCGTGATAGAGTATTATTCTCATGAAGGATATGCGGATCTGCAGACCCTGAAACTCATGAATAATTATGCGACTTTCCTGAAAAAACCGCTGACCTTGGGCATGTTTGTACCGGTGGATGAAAAGGGAAATATCCTGAAAGAACCGAGAAATTATACTTCCTGGAAATCTCTTAAGCACAATAAGAAGACTTCTGCCGGCAGTGGAGAAAGTACTGTATTTGAAGAATATAAAGTATACCAGAAGGCTGAAAAAAGATGTCTTTTTGAAGGCTTTAAAATAGCTTATAACGGCTATTCGGTAGTAAGAATCGTGGCGGAATATGATAAATCCGTAGAATTGTCATTCAATAAAAACGAGAAAGTATTTCAGAATTTTAATGATATAGAATCATTGACATACTTCAATGAAATATATCTGAATGAACCTGCTTTAAAGAAAATCGGAATTCACTGATCATTATCTGATGAAATGATCTTCGTTGATCAGCGAAATAAAATCTGACATATTTTTATTGGAAGTTGAAAAAAGAGAAAGTTTTTTAACGACTTTTTTAATAACCGGTAAGTTGAGGATTTGCTTAGCCATAACAGATGTTTTTTATAAATAATTTCGGAACTTTTGAGATTTGTGGAATTTCTACCTTAAGTCTCTTATTCTTAATAAACAAAGTCTGTACCCCTTTTTAAAAACCTTGCAATAATTAACATAAATAAATGATACATCTGATAAGTTTATGATTTCTGAAAGATTTTAACAGATGTTTATAAAATAGAAATTCCCGCAGATTCTGAGCATCCTTGGGAATTTAAAATTTTAATAATAATCTAAAATTATCCTTTTACCGCTTTACCGTATACTTCCAAGGCACGCTTCCGTGCAGAAGTATGCTCTACGACAGGTCCGGTTCTCAGATCTTCCTCACTGAGCCATTTTTTGATGTATTTCTGATCCTTATCGAATTTTTTGGTCTGCTCGGCCGGATTGAAAACCCTGAAATAAGGAGCAGCATCACAGCCGCATCCTGCCGCCCACTGCCAGTTCCCGTTGTTGGAAGACAATTCATAATCCAGCAGTTTTCCGGCAAAATAAGCCTCTCCCCATCTCCAGTCGATCAGCAGGTGTTTTGTAAGAAAACTTGCCACGACCATCCTTACGCGGTTATGCATAAATCCTGTTTCATTCAGCTGCCGCATTCCTGCATCAACGATGGGATAACCGGTTTTTCCTTCGCACCAGATTTTAAACTCCCTCTCGTCATTCCGCCACTGAATATTCTCATATTTATCTTTGAATGGAGCATTGACTACTTTTGGGAAATGATACAGGATCTGCATAAAAAACTCCCTCCAGATCAGTTCATTCAGCCAGGTTTCGTTATGCTTCAATGCATAATTGACACACTGCCGTACGGAGATCGTCCCGAAACGGAGGGCAACGCCCAAATGGGTCGTATGGTCCAGCCCCGGATAATCCCTGTATTTTCCGTAATCTTCAATGATGGATTTCTTTAACGCAGGCATTTCATCTTTGATATCCGTCTTTTCAAATCCTATATCTTTTAATTCAGGAAACTTCGGTACCGTATAAGACAAGAATTGGGAAAAATCGGTTTTGTAGGTTTTTATTTTATTGTCCTTCAGGACTTCTTTCCATTTTTTGGAATACGGTGTATAGACAGTATAAGGTTTGCCGTCTTTTTTGGTCACCTCGTCTTTATGGAAAATCACCTGGTCTTTACAGGATTTCAGTCCGATATCCTTTTTTTTAAGAAAGTCCGAGATCTCCTGGTCACGCTTTATGGCTTCGGGCTCATAATCTTCATTGCAGAAAACCGTATCGATATCGAAATCTTTTGTCAGCTTTTTAAAGGCTTCCATCGGTTTTCCTTTAAAAGTGGTTATTCCGCTCTTGTGTTTTTTCAGTTCTTCATGCATGCCCTTCAAAGCACGATGGAAATAATCTACTCTTTTATCGGATTTGTTTTCCAGTTTATCAAGAATATCGGTATCGTAAATGAAAATAGGCAATACCTTTAATCCGGAGTCCAGAGCTTCTGAAAGTCCGCAGTTATCATCCAGTCTGAAATCCCTCCTGAACCAGAAGATATTTATCTTTTCTTTTTCAGGCATCGCATCATTTTTGATTGAACATGTTCTCAAGAATCTGGTAGCGGTAATCAAAAATACCTTCCACCTTTTTCTTCACCATGACGCTGTGGGCCATCTCTCCAAGGAAACCCAGCGGCAATTCGTAATCTATCGTATCTTTCATTAAGACCCCGTTTTCATTTTCAATAAATTCGTGGAAATGATGCCACAGCTTGTAAGGTCCTTTTTTCTGAAAGTCCGTAAAGCTCTTCCGGTCATCGACGTGAATAATTTCGGTCTGCCATTTCATTTTAATTCCGAATAAAGGCGACACGAAATAATCGATGATCATCCCTTCATAAATTTCATCGTTTTCGAATTTTGTCAGCACAATGAAGTTCATTTCTTTCGGGGTTATTTTCGAGAGGTTATTGGCGGAGGAAAAAAATTTCCAGGCGGTTTCAATGTCGCAGTTCAGCTGCTGCTCGCGGTAGAGTCGGTGTTTCATTGATAAATTATTATATTCTCTTCATTACAAAAATAAAACCGCTTCTTTCGAAACGGTTTTAAAATTATTATTTTTTAATAAAATTGAAAGTTTTGAGACCAACCCTTATAATATAGGAGCCTTTCACCAGCTGTTCAATATTAATTTTTTCATCTTGAGAAATATTTCCTGCTAAAATTCGCTGTCCGGCGAGGTTGTATATTCCGTAAGCTTCTTTTGCAGTGATTCCTGATAGCTGAATATAATCTGCCGACGGATTTGGATATACTTTAATTTGCTCTTTTGTTTTATTTGTTTCTCCTGTCGAAAGCGTTGAAGAAAAACTTAAAGGAACATTGTAATCCTGTACGGAGGCTCCGTTGGACTGTGCTATTCTCCACATAAAATTGTAGGTACCGTAACTGGATGGATTTGTAATAAGTCCGGACACTGTAATTTGAATTTCTGCTCCTGCAGGAATAGAGATGCCGGGGTTTGCCCCACCGGTAGACAATTGGATTCCGGATGCCCATGATCCCCCTACACCACTGCCAAATGATGCACTACAAGGATAAGCGGTTCCGTTTACCTTGAAAGTTACGTAAGAATTAAGATTTGATCCTCCGGAAACAATAGGGGAAATAGATGGATATCCTGAAGGCAGCCAAAGATAAAACACATTCGGAACGGAGGTCCCGGTTCCAATAGCCTGTGAAGTAGTATACGTAAATGTATAGGCCGCCGGCTGTCCAGGAGTAGTGTTATTTACCGTTACCGTTGGCGCAGCAGCCAAACTAAAATTCAATGGAGAACTGAAATTCTGTACAGTGGCCCCGTTGCCCTGTGATGTTCTCCATGTAAAGTTGTATATCCCATAACTGGATGGATTTGTGATAAGTCCGGATACTGTAATTTGAATTTCCGCTCCTGCAGGAATAGAGATTCCGGGGTTTGCCCCACCGGTAGACAATTGGATTCCGGATGCCCATGATCCCCCTACACCACTGCCAAATGATGCACTGCAAGGATAAGCAACTCCATTTACTTTGAAAGTTACATAAGAATTGAGATTTGATCCTCCGGAAACAACAGGAGAGATAGCAGGATAGCCCGAAGGCAGTGACATATAAAATACGTTTGGGGCAGATGTCCCCGTTCCGATAGCCTGTGAAGTGGTATACGTAAATGTATAGACAGCCGGCTGTCCAAGAGTATTGTTGCTTACCATTACTGTTTGGGCAGCAACCCAATTAAAATTTAGTAATATCCCAAGAATTAATAAATAAAAATGTTTGTTCATAAATATGATTTAAATATTTTTTTGCTATTTTAAAACCAGAAAGCCTTTATCTATCGGACTTAACAACCATTAAAAGCACGCAAAAATAGTATTTAACCAGCAATTTTTAAAACATATAATTTAAATAGTCACGGAAAAAAATGTAATATCCACAATCCTAGAAATTTATAGCAATTTAATTTTTTTTAAATCATATTTAATAATGAATTAATTAATTGTAGTATGAGAAAAGCTTATCTTCTAAAGATATTCAATATGCCGCTGTATGCCCGACAGTTTTTAATACGTTAAGTTTACAAAGCTATTTTAAACAAAATTAGATCTTTGATCTTTGTTTAATTGTCAAATAGGTGATAAGTGTTGTTCAGTAGTCTATATATCCTGCAAAATAAGCGCGAAGCTTATTTATATAATGTAATGAAATTTAAATTTAATTATAAATCCACATCAGCACAGGTTTTCCGGACTTCTGAAGCATGGGATCGATTGTTCTCATGGCATTGTTGGAAATCGTCGGACATCCCCAACCTTCCGGAGAACCTTTAGGAAAGACCTCCTGATCACTCATCAGATTCCAGGAATGAAATACGATAAATCTTTTCAAGGCATTGCTGTTGGTTTCCTCCAAACCATGCATCAGATATTTCACATGAATACCCCATTCGCTGTAGCTGCGTTCCTGAACTTTGTATTTTCCCAGTGAAGAAAGATGGCTTCCGTCCTCATTACTGAATCCAGGGCGATCTCTGGAATTATCCCTGCTCCATGGATTGGTACCGCAGCCATGGCCAACCAGATACTCACCGGTAACTTTATCTTTTTTAAAATCCCAGACAAAAAACCTTTTTACACCGGAATGCAGGCTCATATCGATCAAAAGACAGAAATCCGTACTGAGATTTTTCTTTTTACAGAACCGCAATGCTTCTTCCGCTTTATGCCTGATTTTACCGGAATCGATAACAGGACGGCTTTTATGTATTGTTTCTGAAATAGAATTGTTCCCGGAACTTGGTTCCTGCCTGCAGGAGAGAAACAGGAGCAACATACAAGTTAAGCTTAAAAACCTCACCGGGTTATTTGTAATGAAGGAAAATCCCATAATCCGAAGGCGTCCACCATGCTGCTTTCTGTCCGGCAGCCTTTAAGGCATTGTTTGCCCAGGTGTTGCAGGTATCGAGAAAGCTGTATTTTCCTTGGGCATCGTAAAAAGCATCGTTGTTTCCATACACTGCATTGGTCGGAACCAATACATAGTTTCCATTGGCATCCTTGTCGAATTTCTCATCGACAAATTTAACAAGATCCTTATACTGATGTCTGCTGATCATGATCATCTTACAGTCATCACCTTCCTTCATCGTTTTATAGTAGCTGCAGTGCATAGCCGATTCGCTCAGCCAGAAGGCCGCTTTGAAAGCTGTTGAAAATTTCAGGTCGGCCCAGGTCGGCGTATCGAGATAAAAACCTTTGTCGCCCCACCCGATCCCGACATACTGATAATCGGTTTCTTTTGACCTGGTATTGCCGAACGGGATCTTTGTGCTCCAGTCGTGCAGATCATTCTTTACCGGCATGACAATATCGGTATGAACGCCGTTGGTATAAATGTAGATCGGAATTTCTTTTTTCTGCCCGTCATTCTTTGCCGGAACTTCTATAAAAGGAAGGAAATATCCTGCGGCAACGTATACCACAATAATTCCCAGGAGAATACCTAATGTTTTAAGAATAAGCAATGCCATTTTTTTCACCGTCATGTTTTATAATTTAATAAAATTTAATGTATAATTTTTCGCAAAAGTATTGGTTTCAATTGAAATTTTTGTTAAATTTAAATACAAATACTTCACAAATATGCAGAAAAACTCCAAATCCAACAAAAGATTTAAAATCAGAGTTAAAGTCGCTCCAAAAAGAACTCAGAAAAAACGTTGATTTTCGGTGAGAAAAAATCTCCCGGATGTCAATTTTTCTTTTAGAGCAGTGGCTTATTACCTTTACATCTTTACCTTCTTAAAATTATACTTTTAAGAATGGCCTTTCAACCGCCTTTGCCCGGAACTTCCATTCTTCCGGATAAGGCCGTATCCGCAAAAAGCAACCTTCAACTTTTATCTGAAGACTGCTCTAAAAACTCAATATTGCGCTTTAGGCCGGCGAATTTTGTCCTTTTTACCGGAGACTTCCGGAAAATCTCGGAAAACAATTCCTGCGTAAGTTCCTTCCATTCTCCTTTTTTAAAGTTCTTTAAATTTTCATTCGGCTTGAATTTGCTCTGCTGATGCGGCGCTGAAAAACGGTTCCACGGACAAACATCCTGGCAGACATCACATCCGAACATCCAGTCATCCATTTTATCTTTAAAATAATCCGGAATGGCATCTTTTAATTCGATCGTGGCATACGATATACACTTACTGCCATCGACCAGCTTTTCGGAAACAATAGCATTTGTCGGGCACGCATCGATACACTTCCGGCAGGTTCCGCAATGATCGGTAGTAACGTGGTCAGGTATTAATTCCAGATCGCAGATAATTTCTGCCAGAAAATAGAATGATCCGCTTTGCCGGGTAATTAAATTCGCATTTTTACCGACCCAGCCGATCCCTGATTTTCTTGCCCAGCTTCTTTCCAGCACCGGCGCAGAATCCACAAATACCCGGAACCCGAATTCCCCTATTTCTTCCTGAAGTTCGGCTACCATGTCCCGCAGAATTTCTTTGATGACCTCATGGTAATCTTCCGCATACGCATATTTTGAGATCTTAAAATTCTCAAGGGTCGAAATTTTTTCTTCCGGGAAATAATTATACGAAAGGGAAATTACCGATTTTGAACCTTCTACCAGCAATCGCGGATCCAGTCTTTTATCGAAATGATTTTCCATATACCTCATTTCACCATGGAAATTGTTCTTCAGCCAGTTTTCCAGCGGGCGGGCCTCTTCCTCAAGAAATTCCGCTTTTGAAATGCCACAGCGTTGAAATCCAAAACTTTCGGCCTTGGCTTTAATGAGCTGTGAATATTTTTCCGCGGTTGAATTCATCTTTTTTACATTGCAAAACTAAGATTATTTTATAAATTTGTTCGGACTTTGGCCGATCGATTTGCTGTATAGATATTTTCGGACGGTCATAAGCAATTTTTTAACCTTAAATATTAATATATTATGTCTTTATCAGAAGTTTTAAAATCAGGAAATTATCAGTTGATCGACGTTCGTGAACCCATGGAATTGGAAATGGACGGATCTATAGAAGGGGCCAAAAATATCCCATTGGGTGAAGTGGAAGACAGACAGGAGGAGATCCTTTCGATTGAAAAACCGGTGGTGATCTTCTGCAGAAGCGGAAACAGAAGCGGAAAAGCATTGGAATATTTAAATACGCAAGGGCTGAAAGACGGCTATAACGGCGGAGGCTGGGCTGAACTGAAAGCCACGATCGAAGCAAATCAGGGAACTTTTTAAAAGTTCCTTTTTTTGTGCTGAACTTTTAGGTTAAAAGGCTGGAAGAGGGAAGTTTCTTCTGTCAAAATCACTGCTAACGGTTTTTATTCGATGGTCTTGTTTGATTTTGTAAGGATAAGCTATTTAAATTCCTAAAAAATAAATTGAATGCTATCAAATTTTAATTAACTTTAAAATGCACGGATTTACTGAAAAAATTATGCAATGAATTTACCGGAAAGATTTGACCATCATGGTCTGAAATTTATAAATGACCGTCAGCTGATCCAAAGTTTTTGGGCAGAAATTGATGAAAAATATACTGGAAAAGGCAGGCACTACCACAATCTGCAGCATCTTGAAAATATGTTTTCCGAGCTTGATGCCTTAAAGGATGACATTGCGGATTTTTCAATAATTACGTTCTCTGTTTTCTATCATGATGTTATTTACGATGCCACTTCAAAAGCCAACGAAGAAAAAAGTGCAGCGTTTGCAGCATCCAGGTTGGAAAGAATGAATATCGATCAGGAGATGATAAAGAAAGTCTCGGAACAGATTATCGCTACAAAGGCTCATCACCTTGCTGATAATCCTGATACCAACTATCTTCTGGATGCCGATCTTTCGGTTCTGGGAAAAGACCGGGCAACTTATATGGATTACACCCGTAAAATAAGGAAAGAGTATTCCATCTATCCTGATTTTTTATACAAACCCGGAAGAAAAAAGGTATTGCAGCATTTTTTAGAGCTGGCAAGTATCTTTAAAACCGATGAATTCAGGGCTAAATATGAAGACCGGGCGAAGGAAAATATTAAATGGGAAATTGAAAGTTTGTAGGCTTTAGGGTCAATGGTGAATTCTGCTGTGCAGGTGAATGGTTGATAATCTGCAAGAGGTTATATTTTTAGTTAAATGCATTACTATTAACAAGCGAAGCGGATTCATCATTGACCATTGACAAGTGAAGCGAATTCACCATTCACCCTTTCAGAATATTGTTGATAAAGCCGGTGGCTTCTTCTAAAACAATTTCCGGAATTTCTTTGTGCGGCGTATGTCCGACATTGGGAATAATGAATTTTTCGGCACTTCCGCTGACCTGCGAAACGGTTTTTTTAACCTGATCCAGCGTTCCGTATTCGTCATTACCGCCCTGGATGAAGAGTAACGGTGCGGTAATATTTTTCAATGTATGTTCAATATTCCAGGTTTTGAAACGGTCACTAAGCCATATTTCCGTCCAGGCTCTCACCAGCATTTCCGTTTTATCGCTGTGGTATTTTGCAAGACGTTCGGGAAGATTCGTTGTTTGATAAGATTCCAAAGCATCCCTCACTCCTTGTACCGTAACGTCTTCTACAAAAATATGTCCGGCTTCGCAGATGACCGCTTTTATTTTTCCGGGATATTTTTCAGCCATAATCAGGGCAATGGTTCCGCCGTCGCTGTGACCGAAAAGAATGGCATCATTTATTTTCAATTCCTCCAGCAGATCATTCAGCACATCGGCTTCGGTTTCCATATAGCTATTTTCCCTTTCATGGGTAGGCATGGGAAAAGATTTCCCATAGCCCAGCCGGTCATAGACGAGCGCATTGCATCGGACAGCTCTGCCTAATGCGGAAGGGAAATCCCTCCAGAGCTGCGTACAGCCTAAAGAGTCGTGTAAAAAGACAATAGTCGGCCTGTTTTCAGATAAATGGTGGTATTCGGTATAAAGCTTTTTTCCTTTTGTATCAATAATCCGTGCTTCCATCAATTATAATCCGGATTATAAGCTTGGATTGCCTGTATTGTTAAATTCTTCCAGTAAATTTCTGAACACCGTTTCTACCGGCAATACTTCATCGATCAAAGCGGAAACCTGGCCGATTTCCAGTTCGCCCTCTTCCATATCGCCCTCAAACATGCCTTTTTTCGCTCTTGCGCGGCCTAAGGAAGCAATAAGTAATTCCTTGTTTCTTCCGGTATTATAAATGTCTTCCAGTTCGTTAAAGAATTTATTTTTAACCATCCGCACCGGCGCCAGTTCTTTCAGGGTTAAAAGGGTATCGCCTTCGTTGAGTTCGGTGATTTTCTGTTTCCAGTTTTCGTGCGCACTGGCTTCTGTGGTCGCCGCAAAACGCGAACCGATCTGAACACCGTCTGCCCCTAAGATCATGGCTGCCTTCATTTGGGAACCTAAAGCAATTCCTCCTGCTGCGATCAGAGGTTTGGAGATGTGTTTTTTCACATTCGGAATCAGGCAGAACGTGGTGGTTTCGTCCCTTCCGTTGTGGCCTCCGGCTTCAAAGCCTTCTGCTACTACGGCATCTACCCCTGCCTCTTCGCATTTGATGGCGAATTTGGTGGACGAAACAACGTGAGCTACTTTTATTCCTTCCTTTTGAAGTATTTCTGTATAGGCTTTAGGGCTTCCGGCAGAGGTGAAAACTATTTTTACCCCTTCCTCCAGAATAATGTTGATGACCTCTTCTAAATTTGGATAAAGCAAGGCGACATTTACACCAAAAGGTTTATCGGTAGCTTTTCTGCATTTCTGAATATTTTCCCGCAAAATATCGGGATACATACTCGCAGAACCAATTAATCCCAATCCTCCGCAATTGGAAACCGCCGAAGCAAGCCTCCATCCGGAGTGCCAGATCATTCCCGCCTGGATAACGGGATACCGAATGCCAAAGAGTTGGGTAATCTTATTTTGTGGCGATTGCATGTCGTGAAGCTTTTTTGCTGAATTGAAATCTATAAAACTGCTCATGATGTAAAAATAATAAAAACCTCGGTTACCAAACTGTTTTACATAAAAAAACCTTCAGAAATTCTGAAGGTCTTCGTTTTATTTTTTCACTGAATCTTTTTTCCAGTTTCCTTTGAAATTACAGGTGCTGTAGCGGCTGTCTATGGAAATAAAGGTGGTCGGAAGTTTTGAATTCACATACTTTTCAACCATTTCATTTTTCTTTTTGTTCAGTGCCATCTGCTTGATCCGGTCATAATCCGTTTCCAGCGTAATCTTATGCGCAGGGATCACATCTTCGATCTTAACAATCTTTACCACTTTTCTCTTTCTTTCATCTTCATCGTCGAAAGCTGTTGTAATATCCCCTTTGTTTAGACCAGCCAGCTCATAGCTGATGGTTCCAGGAAGTGTTTCTCTTTCGATTTTATTGGAACCGTCCGCTCCCGGAATTACCCCGGCGTTGAATTTGGTTCTTTTATCATCAGAAAATCTGAAAGCGGCATCTTTAAAAGTCATTTTCCCGTTCTGGATCAATCCTCTGATACTGTCCAGTTTTGCTTTAGCAGTTTTTATTTCTTCATCCGTCGGCGTTGCCATCAGAAGGATATGTCTCGCATCGTACATTTTCCCTGATTTCTTCACCAGCTGAATGATGTGATATCCGAATTCCGACTCTATTGGTTCTGAAATCTCCCCTTCCTGAAGGTTCAGTGCAGCCGCCTCGAAAGGCTTCACCATCTGTCCTTTGGAAATATTTTTCATCAGACCTCCGTTTGAAGCCGATCCCGGGTCCTCAGAATAAATCCGGGCCTGGCTTTCAAATGTTTCTCCGCCTTCGATATCTTTTTTGATTTTTTTCAGCTTGTTGATCAGTTCATCCTTATGGGCTTCGGTAAGCTTAGGGAACATCATGATCTGGGAGATGGAAATCTCATCCTTGATTTCAGGAAGCTGTGTTTTGAAGGTATTGTAGAAATCGGTTACTTCGTTAGGGGTAACGTCTGCCTTCTCCGTAATTCTCTGGTATTTTGCCTGTCCGTAATACTGGTCGGCGTCGATTTTTTCGATCGCATTTTTCATTTCGAAACCGTTTCTGAACTTATAGGCTGCCAGCATTGTCTTTTCGTCCGGGAACTGGGAAAGCAGCTGCTGGTACTTTGCATTGGCCTGCTCTTTAATGGCCGCCGAACGGTTTTCGATCAGGGTATCTTTTTTGGCTTCGTAAACAAGAAGTTTGTTGTTAAGAAAATTTTCTAAAAACTCGCACTTATCGATGTTAGAAGCTCCCTGCTGTTTTGCATAGTTCATCTGCTCGTTTACATCGGACTCCAGCACAATTTCATCACCGATTACCGCAGAGATACCATCCACTAAATCTCCCTTTTTCAGCTGTGCGTTCATTGCATTTACGCCGAACAACAGGATGAAAATTCCAAAAAGAAAAGTGATCTTAAGTTTATTTGTCATTTTACTATTTTAAACAAGTTGCAAATTTAGAATTCTTAATGAATTACACTAAATTTTTTATTATAAATATTTCTTAAAAGAAAAGTATTTACGAGAGCTCCACGTCGAAAGTCGTCAGTTCTTTGAATTGCTTCAACCTGCCGAAAACATCGGACTCGTTTACTTCCTGAATTCTTTCGGTTCCGAATTTTTCAACGGTGAATGAAGCCATCGCCGAACCTACGATCAATGCAGATTTCATGGTTTCAAAATCAAATTTTCCTTTTTTCGCTAAATAAGCGGCAAAGCCTCCTGCGAAAGTATCTCCTGCCCCGGTAGGATCGAAAACATCTTCCAGTGGCAAAGCAGGAATCGCAAAAACCTTATTGTCGTGGAAAAGCAAAGCCCCATGCTCTCCTTTTTTGATGATTACATATTCAGGCCCCATTTCATGGATTTTCTTGGCTGCTTTCACCAAAGAGTATTCTCCTGAAAGCTGTCTTGCTTCTTCATCGTTGATGGAAATCACGTCGGTCTTCGCAATCATTTCCATTAAAATTTCCAAGGCAGAATCCATCCAGAAGTTCATGGTATCCAGGATTACCAGCTTCGGACGGTTGTGCATTTTTTCCAGTACGGAAAGCTGTACGCCCGGGTGAAGGTTCCCCAACAATAGAATTTCGGCATCCTGCATGGAATCCGGGATTTTAGGATCGAAGTTTTCCAGCACATTGACTTCCGTTGCCAAAGTGTCTCTTGTATTAAGATCGTTGTGGTATTTTCCTGCCCAGAAGAATGTTTTTCCTTCTTTTACTATTTCGATTCCTTCAATATTGATGTCTCTGCCGGTAAACATATCCAGATGCTCCTGGTTGAAATCCCCTCCTACTACAGAAACGATCCCGGACTTAACACCCAGAATGGATGAAGTGATCCCGATATACGTGGCGGCACCTCCTAAAATTTTATCTGTTTTCCCAAATGGCGTTTCGATTGCGTCGAACGCAACACTTCCTACAACTAAAAGTTTCATATTTTTTTCAAAGTATTATAAAAGTCAATTATTTTTTCCATTCAAAAGTGTCGAGCAGGTGCTTCATATCTTTTTTGATATAGTCTACCGCAGGAGCCAATGAATCCGGTTTTGGCCTGGTGTTGAAATATAAGTAAGCCGTCACGAAATGCTTCGTGCTGTCTGTGATGTAAAACTGAAGATTGGATGCGCTCTGCCCTTTCAATTCGTAAAAGTTGCCGTACACCTTTTTGTTGGGATATTCAAAAGATTTTGTATCGATGGCGCTTGCCTTAATGGTATGTTCGTATACCATTTTTTCCGCTTCCTTGATGTGATCGGCAAAATCGTTCTGTATCGGATAATAGGTTACAAAAACCTTGGCCTTCATTTTCGGATAATTCAGATAGTACCAGCACGGCTTTTTCGCATCCGTAATTTTAGCAAAATCAGAATATTCAAATGTATAACTACAATTGTTTTCAAATTTGCGGTACTGGGGCTTCGGATATTCCAGGCGGAGTTCTCCGTAAGGCTTCGGTACCGGATCTTTTCCACACGACACCAAAAGCAGGGCTACAAAAATAAAAATCGCGTTTTTAAACATTTTGCAAAAGTACAAATTAGATTTCAGATTTCGGAAGACAAATTTCAGCATTTCAAGGAGTTTTGGATTTGAGTGGGAATGCTTGTTGAATGAACATGACGAAAACTTTTTTAACGCAGAGAACGCAAGGTTTTTTTTAACTACTAAACTTTTTTTAGTTCGCAATGGCGTTTCACTCAGCAAATGATAGCAGAATCTGAAAAATTTGTCTGAACACAAAAGCCACAAAGATATTTTTAGTACTGGCTGTTTTTAGGTTTCACAAAGCCGTTTCTGGACTTGACAGAGACACCAGAGACTTTATTTTTAACGCGGAGAACGCAAGGAATTTTTGACTACTACCCTTTTTTTGGTTCGCAAGGGTACTTCGGCAAGCTCAGCATAAACTTTTCACTCAGCAAATGATAACAGGAGTTGATATTTTATGCTGCTTTCTAATACTATCTTGAGATTCTTGCAGAATGACAAACGGAGTGGTAAAATTTTCATCCAATATTTCCCGGCATCTTTGTCATTCCGTAGGAATCCAGACACGAATTTTTCCAGCCATCAGTTCGCCAGTACTATGTTTAGATCCCTACGGGGATGACAAACAGAGTGTAAAAAGGTTGTAACAAAACAATGACTTATCATTGACTCCGTCGAATCTGCTATTTCCTGTAGGAATCCAGACGCGAATCTTTCCCTGCTTCTCTAATACTATGTTTAGATTCCCTGCGGGAAATCTAAGATTCGACAAAGTCAATGACAAATAGCGTGGTAAAGGGCTACAAAAACCGGTAGGCTTCCTCGTAATTCCGGATGTATGTTTCCAGCGGCTTCGGGAATGATTTTTCGTGGGAAGCTTCCACGTCGGTAATGAGGTAATCGTGCCCTTTTACAAAATCGTTCCATGCTTCTTCCGAGCTTACTTCGACGTTGTAAATTTCGATGCTCAGGTTTTTATGGGTGAGTTTGTGGCTGACGGTTTTTACCCCTACGATAAACGGTACCAGCGCATCGGAAATCTCGGGCGGAAATTCAAACAGTTTTTTCCAGATGAAGTCGTCTTTCCGCTGCTGAATTAAGAATTGTCCGTTTCTATGAACGAAATAATATTTTAATTCCAGATCTTTGGCTTTTATTTTTTTGGCTTTAACGGGAAACTCGGATACTTTGTTCATGGAGAAAGCCAGGCAGTCTTCATTAAGAGGGCATTCCCGGCAAAGCGGATTTTTGGGTTTACAGATTTCAGAACCCAGATCCATCATAGCCTGATTGAAATCCCCCACATTATCCGGTAAAATGAGATGCGCCAATTCCGAAAAGTAATTAAAAGCCCTTGTATTGGAAATATCGAAACCGTCAGCAAAAACCCGGCTCAATACTCGGTAAAAGTTTCCGTCCACCGCCGGAATTTTTCCATTGAAGCAGATGCTGGAAACTGCAGCGGCCGTGTACTTCCCGACTCCTTTCAGCTTTAAAATCTCTTCATATTCATGAGGAAATTCCCCATGATAATCGGTCATGATCTGCCGGGCCGCTTTATGGATATTAATGGCGCGGGAATAATAGCCCAAGCCTTTCCAATACAACAGGACTTCATCTTCTTCGGCTTCCGCAAGTGTCTTCACATCCGGAAATCTTGCCACAAAATTATTATAGTGGCCTAAGCCCTGGCTGATCCTCGTCTGCTGGAAGACAATCTCACAGATCCAGATTTTATACGGGTCTTTTGTTTGTCTGAAAGGCAGGTCTCTGGCATTTGTTTTGTACCAGCTGAGAAGCTTATTGCCGATATGCCTGAAGTCCGGTTCTTTATTTATATTTTCCAAAGTTTCTAATCGTTATCAGATATCCCGGCCGGTTCAATAGAAAGCCGATGTGGTCTGCTTTTCAGCAAAGGGCCAGCTTATACAGTTTAAGATGCCGGGATTTTAATACGACAAAGATAATGCTTTATTGTTCAGGTTTTACCGAATATACCGGGGCTGCTTTCAGCCATTGGTATTTCAGGTTCATCGGTTTCGCAATAAAACGGTAGCCTTCCAGTTTTTTGAGATAGGTGTAGGAGGTGGAATCGCGGCGGAACATCAACCGCTGACCGGAAAGGAACTGAAACGGAAAAGCGACCACCGAATCCCTTGTGGTCTTAAGGACTTTTCCAGAATTCACCCGGTAGATAAAAATGGATTTTCCACGTCCGGAAGACTGATCGACCAGTTGAATGTCTGCTGAAGAAACCACCATATCGCTTTCATAAAAACATTCCTGAGGTTTCATGATGTAGGCTTTCCCTTCCTGCCTTTCGTCTGCAAAAAGATCGATTTTCTGATCCTGATGAATTCTCTTTTCTTCACAGCCTACCCATCCAAAAAGTACCGGCAGAATGTACAGCAGCTTTTTTTTCATAATCATTTAATAATTCGGTAGAAAAAAACCGATGTGAAAATTCCATCGGTTTAATATTTTAATTAAGTTAAGATCAGTCCTGAAGGTATTCGGCATCCCATTCGTTACCGTCATCTCCTTTATGTCCGTCAAGTTTAATAACAAAACTTTTGGTAGGGAAATAAGGCGTTAAACGGATATCCAGCCAAACGCGGTCTTTATTTACTTTATCCTGTTCGAAACGTACGATCTTGAATTTTTCGATCAATTTGTCCGGACCTTTGATTCCGTCAAGGAACGTTACGATCTGTCTTCTCAGATCATCCTCATTCTTGGCATTCCAGTTTTCGAAAGCCCTTCTGTTGAGGAAGTCCAGCAATACTTTGGTGACATAGTCGAATACACGAACCACAGAATAGGTCTGAAGACCGATGTTGTCTCCGGTGAATAAGGTTTTGGCAGAGAATGCCATGATTTTCCCGTATTCATTCACCATTGGCACCAGTCCCATTTTTTCAAGCTGTGAAATTTCGCTTTTCTTCAGCTCGAATTTTACAGCATCCACCTCATTGATGTTCCCGTGCTTCTTTCCTGCAGCTACCTGAGACATCAGCGTCTTATGGATTTTTCCGGCCAGTGAAGTGGAAGGCGGAAGTTCTACGTTTTCCTCTTCGCCTACTTCTTCGGCTTTTCCACGGCCTACCAGCCAGTTACACGTCATAATCACATTACTTCGGTGCAGCTCGCCTCCGGTAAGGTTGGCAGAGTGGAACAAATCAACGACGTCATCCGGCTTGTCGAGGTTGGCAAAATCGGTAATCATCATGACCTTATTCTCGTTACAGATCTTCGCCCATTTTTCAATGACTTTGTTGGAACCCAGATATCCCGGGATTGCCAGGATGGAATAATTATCCCTAAGGTCCAGACGGTCGTAGTAATTTTTGAATTCTTCTGCTACGGCATCGATAAACAACGGATTGTCAAGATCCGAAACCTGGTCCAGGCTTGCATTGACGATGCTTACGTTGTCTACCTTATCCAGTTCGGTATTTTTATAAAACTGGGCAACCGTTCTGTAATTGGTTTCCAGCATGCGGACGGCATCCAGTGTATTTTTCAGGTTTAACTTTAAATTCTGATCGGCTGCCTGGGCTTTGGCTTTGCAGGTATCCGCCATCTGATCCGCAGATTCATTGCCTTCCAGAAGTTCTACCCAAAGGTTGATTTTCTGAAGAAGTTCTTTTCTTTCTTCTGCCTTGTTGCTGTCGTTCAGGAAGATTTCCTTTCTGGCTTTTCTGGTGGGGTTCATGTTGGCAATACCGTCTACAACGGATTCTACAAAACCGAAACCACCTATTTTATTAAGTTCGGCAAGCGGATTACTCTTGGGCTGGCCGGCGTGTTGCTGCTGCCCGTGCTGTTGCTGGTTCTCAGCTGCCTGTAATTTACTGTCCATGATTCGTGAGTCTTTAGATTATTTTTCAAGTTCTTGGGCCACTTCTTTCAATACCTCTACAAATGCAGCTCTGGTCTGGTCATTCTCAAGCATATTGCGCAGAATTTTATTGGTTTTCAGCTGGCGTACAATTTTATTGTACTGTTCCTGCTCCATGCTCAGCTTCTGCAGGTATTCTGATTTCTGCGTAAGGTTTTTAGGGGTAAAGTCCGCAAGATTCTGGAAACGGAACTCTTCTTCTACTACATTACCGTCTTCCGTTTCGTGCTGAACATGCACAGAAGGCTGGAAATGCCTGAAGACGTCATCCACGGTTTTTAATCCTGTTACGATTTCAGGAACGTAAGATTCATCTGTTGTAAGTTGGCTCACTATCAGCGATTTGTTCTCCTGGATCTGCTGGATAGCTTCGTTAGCATCTACTTTTACTTCGTTTCCGCCAACGCCATAATTAAACATTGCCATATTGTTGTTATTTTGAGATTTCTTATTTTGGTGTTCATTGTTTTTATCAGCATCAAATAACTGACCAATCCAATGTTTAAATTTAAAAAAAAACTGTAACATAAAAAATTTTGTTAAGATTTTTTTGAAATAATATTCAGCGGATCCCCATCAGCCAAAAACCGATATTTCCGATATCACTAAACTAGGAAAAATAAATAAAAAAACGCACCATTTCCGATGCGTTTTTTATTTATAATCAATTTCCGGCTTTCTTACCAGATTTTTATTCTGTCCTGGGGCGCTTTGTACATTTTGTCGCCCGGCTTGATGTCGAATGCCCTGATGAAGGAATCCTGGTTCACCAATGGACCAAATGCCCTGAAAACGCCCGGCGAATGCGGATCGGTCTTCACCTGGTTGGTCATGTACTGATCGGTGGATTTGGTTCTCCATACCGTTGCCCAGCTCATGAAGAACCGCTGATCCTGCGTGAAACCGCTGATCGGTCCCGGATTGCCATGGTCTTTCAGATACATCTGAAGCGCGTCGTAAGCAACCGCTACTCCTCCCAGATCCCCGATGTTTTCACCGCTGGTGAACTTACCGTTCACAAAGCTTCCTTTAACCGGTTCGTAAGCACTGTACTGAGCAGCCAGCTGGGCTACTTTCGCATCAAAGTTCTTCCGGTCGGCATCCGTCCACCAATTGTTCAGGTTACCGTCTCCGTCGAATCTGGAACCGCTGTCGTCGAATCCATGGGAAATTTCATGTCCGATCACTGCTCCGATTCCACCGAAGTTTACTGCAGCATCTGCATTCGGATTATAGAACGGAGGCTGAAGGATGGCTGCAGGGAAAACGATTTCATTATTGGATCCGCTGTAGTAAGCATTTACGGTTTGCGGGGTCATTCCCCACTCCGATTTATCTACGGGTTTGCCTACTTTATCCAGGCTTCTCTGGTACTGCCATGCTGCCACATTCTGAAGGTTGGAATATAAGGTTGCTCCTGCTTTCGGAGATTCCACTTTTAACTGGGTGTAGTCTTTCCATTTGTCCGGGTAAGCGATTTTTACCGTAAATTTCGACAGTTTTTCCTGAGCTTTTACTTTGGTTTCCGGAGACATCCAGTCCATATCGTTGATGTGGGTCTTGAATGACTTTAAAATATAATCGATGTAGGTCTCCATCTGCGCTTTGGCTTCAGGCGTGAAGTATTTTTCAACATATAATTTACCGAAGGCTTCTCCTAAAACACCGTTTACCAGAGAAAGCCCTCTCTTGTTCATCGGACGCTGTTCTTTCTGGCCCTGAAGGTATTTGGAGTAGAAATCGAAGCGGATCTGCTCCAGGTTTTCATCCAGATTGCTGGCATTGCCGTTGATCAGATGATATTTCAGGTAATCTTTCAGCAACGGCAGGTTTTTCTGTGTCAGGAACGAATCCATATTCTGGTAATATTTCAATTCACCGACGATAACCCGATCCGTATTTACGCCTGCTTCTTTTAAGTATTTCGGAAGATTGATATTTTTAACCAACGCCGGCAGTTCGGATACGTTTTTAGGGTTGTATCTTAAATTGGCATCCCGGTTCTGCTCAAGGGTCAATAAATAATTGGCCAGCTGCTTTTCAAAATCAACTACATTTTTGGCTGCGGCATCTGCATTTTTATAGTTTAAAACGCCAAAGAGTTTTCCGACATAGGTCTGATATTCTGCTAAGGTTTTGGTATTGGCTTCATTTACTTTCTGATAGTAATCTCTTCCCAAACCAAGATCCGGGCCACCAAGATAAACTGCATTCATATTGGAATTTTTCATATCGGCCCCTACTCTCCAGCCGTAGAAGGAATTGTCGCCTACTTTCGTTGCTTCCAGTAAATATTTCTGAAGGTCGTTCAGGTTTTTGATGGCATCGATTTTCGCCAGGTCTCCCTTGATCGGATTCAGGCCTTCTGCATTTCTTTTGCCTGTATCCATAAAAGAAGCATAAAGATTCTGGATTTTCTGGCCTTCGGAACCTGCCTGGTAGGATTCGGATAAAATCTTATTTAAAATATCCAGAGAAGCATCGTCTACATTTTCCCTCAGTGCATTGAAAGATCCCCAGCTCGCTTTATCGGAAGGAATCTGCGTGGTTTTCACCCAATTTCCGTTGACGTAGCTAAAAAAGTCATCCTGCGGACGTACGGATTTATCCATATAGGCTAAATTCAGTCCTTCTTCTTTCATTTCTTCTTTTTTCACCGGCTCTGCAGCCGCTTCCTTCACGGTTTCAGGTTTCTGAGTATCTGCCGTCTTTGCCGTACCACACGAATTTAAGAATACCAGACCCGAAAAGGCAAGTATCCCGATATTTAGCTTTTTCATTTAAAAATATTTTGATTTACACAAACTTACCAAATATACAAAATTGATGGTAATCTTGTACCGCTTATTTGTACCACAGAAATGTAAGGGTCTGTTTAAATTTTGATTTAGAAGAGCTGTAAATAGGTTTTGGCTAAAGCCGGATTGGATTTTTCGAATTTGAAAACGGGCTAAAGCCCGTTTCTATTGATAAAGTTGCAAGATGCCAGATTCTAAAAAAAGAAAACCGCTCATTGCTGAGCGGTTTCTATTATATTTAAAATATATTACCAAATTTTGATCCGGTCTGCCGGTTTCTTATAAAGCTTGTCGCCTTCTTTTACGTCGAATGCTTTGTAGAAAGCATCAACGTTCGTTAAAGGTCCGAAACTTCTGAAGTACCCCGGAGAGTGCGGATCGGTTTTCACCTGATTCACCATATATTTTTCGCTGGATAACGTTCTCCAGACGGTTGCCCAGCTCAGGAAGAATCTCTGATCCTGGGTATATCCGCTGATTACTCCCGGATTTCCTTTATCTTTCAGATACATCTGAAGCGCATCGTAAGCGATGTTTACTCCACCTAAATCGGCGATGTTTTCACCGTTGGTAAAGGTTCCGTTAACGAAAGTTCCTTTTACCGGCTCATATTTATCGTATTGTGAAGCCAAAGCTTTGGTTGCTTTTTCGAAGTTCGCTTTATCTTCCGGCGTCCACCAGTCTACCAGGTTTCCGTCTGCATCGAACTGTGCTCCGGAATCATCGAATCCGTGGCTCATTTCGTGACCGATAACGGCTCCGATTCCTCCGAAGTTCACCGCAGCATCCGCTTTAGGATTGAAGAACGGCGGCTGAAGGATGGCAGCCGGGAATACGATTTCGTTATTTACCGGGTTGTAGTAAGCATTTACCGTCTGCGGTGTCATTCCCCACTCTGATTTGTCTACCGGTTTTCCGATTTTTGCCAGGTCTTTATTGTACTGCCACTCTGTGATATTCTGAAGGTTGGAATACAGGTTTCCGCCTTTGGATTCAGGAACGATGGTTAATTTGGAATAATCTTTCCACTTGTCCGGATAAGCTACTTTTACTGTGAACTTATTCAGTTTCTGCATGGCTTTCTCCTTCGTAGTGGAAGACATCCACGCCAGATTATTGATGTGGACTGCAAAACTTTTTTTCAGGTAATCGATCAGTTCCACCATCTGCGCTTTGGCTTCTGCAGGAAAATATTTCTCTACATATAATTTTCCGAACGCTTCGCCCAAAGTTCCGTTAATCAGTTCAAATCCTCTTTTGTTCAGAGCTCTCTGCTCCTGCTGTCCTCTCAGGTATTTACCGTAGAATGCAAACTTCATATCTCCGATCCTTTCGCTCAGATAAGAAGCGCTTCCGTGGATCATATGGAACTTCAGGTAATCTTTGATCACCGGAAGATTCTGTGTATTGATGAATTTGTCTAAATTTTTGTAATAGCCCAATTCCCCGATGATTACTTTATCCGAAGTTACACCCACTTTTTTAAGGTAACCCGGAAGATCTACATTTTTTACCAGAGCAGAAAGCTCAGCCATGGTTTTCGGGTTGTACTGAAGGGTATTGTCGCGGCTTTGCTCGTTGGTCAGATACGTCTGAGCGATGCTTTTTTCATAATCAACGATGCCTTTTGCAGCTGCATCCGCGTTTTTATATCCTAATTCTTTCAGCATGGAAGCCACGTATTTTGTGTATTCCGCTAATGCTTCCGTATTTTTTTCGTTAACTTTCTGGTAGTAATCTCTTCCCAATCCTAAAGAAGCGTCTCCCAAATACACCGCATTCATTTTGGAATCTTTGAGATCCGCATCCACACCCCATCCATAGAAGTTGTTTTCTCCTTCTTTGGTTACGGAAATTAAATAGTTCTGAAGATCATTCACATTTTTAATGGCGTCGATCTTATTCAGGTTAGCCTGGATCGGCTTGATACCGTCAGCATTTCTTTTGGACATATCCATATAAGATGCATACAGATCCTGGATTTTTTTCCCTTCCGTTCCGTCTGCAAATTTATCTTTCAGGAGCGAGTTCAGGATGGTCATGGAATTGTTGTCCGTATCGTCAGCCAGTTTGTTGAAACTTCCCCACGTTGGTTTATCAGAAGGAATTTTAGCCGTCTTCATCCATGTTCCGCTTACAAAGTTATAAAAGTCATCCTGCGGACGTACCGATTTATCCATCAGGCTAAGATCCAGACCTTTGTCTGTCGCCTGAGCGTTTACCGTCTGTGAACATAGTCCTCCCAATAAAAGCAGGGAAAGCGTTAGTTTTTTCATTATAATTACAATTTATACAATAAGTGTAACTTTTTTTTAATTCGTTACTTTTTAAGAAAACAAATTTAAATTAAATATTAAGAATTCGCTATCTCTTTTACATTCCCGGTTCTTTTCAGGAAACCCCAGGACTGCATTTCGCCTTTCAGAGCTCTCCTTAAACTTCTGAATAGGACAATGTACATGAGCCAGCGGTAGCCGAACCTCTGCGGAATAACATACAACAGGTTGACGAGTTTCTCCCGCTGCATGATGAAGGCAATAAAAGCCAGTGAAGCATCTACCAAAAGGAAGATCAGATAATAGCTGAATATCTTGCCGCCGTTTCCGGATAACAGGCCGAAAAACATGATAAGATCGGCCATTGGCGAGAAAAACGGGATAATATACTGGAACAGTAAAATATTCGGCATTGCCCATAGTCCCAAGCCTTTGTATTTCGGGTTCAGGAAGGTCTGTCTTTGTTTCCAGAACATCTGCATAATGCCATAGGTCCATCGAAAGCGCTGCTTTAGAAACTGTTTTACGCTTTCCGGCGCTTCCGTTACGGCCACCGCACGGTTTTCGTTGGCCACCGTGTAGCCTTCTCTCAGAATTTTCACGGTGATGTCGCAATCTTCGGCCAAGGTGTCGGAGGAATAACCGCCCACTTCCTCGATGACCGATCTTTTAAAAGAACCGATCGCTCCCGGAATCACCGTGATGGCGTTGATGTTGGCATAAGCGAGCCGGTCGAAATTCTGGCTGGTGGTATATTCGATCGACTGCCATCTGGTCAGCCAGTTTACGGTATTTCCTACTTTTACGTTCCCTGCGACGGCGGCAATTTTATCTTCCGGAGCGGAATTTAAAAACCGGGCAATCAAATATTTCACCGCGTTCTGTTCCAGTTTGGTATCGGCATCGATGCATACTACATATTCCGCATCGGTTCTGGAAATCCCGAAATTCAGGGCCGTTGCTTTTCCGCCATTGGCTTTGGTAAATATTTTAAGCTTCGGATGATCTGAAAATGCGGCTTTTGCCTTTTCGTAGGTCGAATCCTTGCTTCCATCGTCCACCATAATGACGTCGAAATTCGGATAGGTCTGCTTCAGCAGGTTGTTTAATGAAGAAACAATATTTACCTCTTCATTGTACGCCGGCACAATAATCGAAACTTTCGGATAATTTTCCAGCACCGGAAATTCTCCCAGTCTTTTTTCTTTTTTCTTTTCTCTGAACGCCCAGTACAGCATGAAGCCTAATCGGATCAACCCCAATCCGATAAAGATCGTAAACAGGGCCACCAGGAAATGGCTGATCCCATAGATTACCGTTGCCAGCACAAGGTTCAGCTGCATCACATAATAGGCTTTGGTCTTCGGAACTTCAGGCATCAGCTCGCTTTTTTTCTTGTGGAGGATGCTGGTAAGATTGGTAAAATGATATCCCTGTTTCTGCAGTGTCGGAATTAAAATTTTTAATGCTTTTACCGTTTCTTCCCGCGTATCGCCGCCTGCATCATGCAGCAGGATAATATTTCCTCTTTCTGCTTTTACCCCGGCCATTACCCTTTTTACGATTTCATCGGCTTTTATTCCGGGCTGCCAGTCTTCGGGATCGATATTTTCACCGATGTCGAGGTAATTCTGCTGCCTTGCCAAAGCCACAGGGATAATTTCCTCGGAAGTCGTCGGCTCCGAGTCCGCATTGTACGGCGCTCTGAAAAGGATGGTGCTGTGCCCCGTGATACACTCGATCAGCAGCCTGGTGAGTTTCAGTTCAAGCAGGGCTCTTTCAGGGCTTACTTTCGCTACGTTTTCGTGGGTAAAGGTATGGTTTCCGATTTCGTGGCCTTCACGGTAAATTCTTTTTACCAAAGGAAGGTTTTTCTCGGCATTCAAGCCTACCAGAAAAAAAGCAGCGGGAACATGGTATTTGGAAAGGACATCCAGCACCTGCGGCGTGTAGGTTTCATCCGGCCCGTCATCAAAGGTAAGCACGAGTTCTTTCTGAGGAGCTCCGCCATACTTCCTTACTTCATAGGAACTCGGATAGGTGATGTAATTTTCATCGGTAATAATTTTTTCGTCAGGATCGATCTCAACGGCAATCTTACCGTCATGCGGGGTATTCAGGACGTCCAGCACTTCGCCGTCGCCGATGTAATCCACCATGGTCTGCCCTTTTACATTTTCCAGCACTTTTAAATTTAATTTGGAAAGTCCTGCAGACGTTAAGTCTTTGTCATAAAAATTCCAGATGCGGCTGTCTTCACTTCCCAGTCTCCAAAGCGCAGTTCCGGCCAATGGATATTCGGAGGAGAAGCGCATGGTATTGAAGATTGACGCGGCATCATTGAAGAATACGGTATGGGTATAATTTTTTGAATCGGTATACGAATAATTCAGGTTAAAAGTATTGTCATCAAAGTTGATCTTCGCTTTACTGGCGCTTGCCTTGGTAATGGCCTGCATGTAGGTTACAGAACTGTTGTCGTCTTTATTGGTGCTCCAGTCGTAGCCGTAGGCGCCCAGTCCCAAAATAACTTTCTCCGGTGATGTTTTTGCCAGGATCTTCCCGGTCTGCGCTTCGATCCACTTCTGTGAGGAAACCGGTCCGGCATCGCCGTCGGCGGAATATTCGTCATAGGCCATCAATACAAAATAATCGACATACGGGTTCAGTTTTTCAACATTATAATCGTCGTTATCCGTCATGATATCCATTGAAACAAGAAGCTTGTTCTGCTTAAAGGTTCCGGAAAGCTCTTTCATAAAAGCGATCAGGTTTTCATCCGAATCTAAGTTCATATCCTCAAAGTCGATGTTAATCCCCTTGAAATGCAATTTCTGACATTGCAGTTTCAACTTCTGGATAAGCTGTGTTCTTCTGCGGGGATCCTTCAGCACTTTTCCCAATCCTTCCGAATGGAATTCCTGTTCTGAATTATTGCTCAGGATCGGCATCGTGGCCACCCCTGTTCTTCTGATGATCTTGTATCCTTCGGGATCCACATTGGTTTTCAGGTCACCGGTTTTGGGATCCAGGAAGAACCATTCCGGGAAAACCAGGTTGATGTGGCGGATATTTCTCTTCAAAGACATCAGAGACTGCGGATCCCACGCCACATAGAATGCAGAACGAATCCCGCCCGGAAACTGGGCCCAGTTGCGGTTCTGGTTTTTGAATCTTTCGGCTCTTGCCTTTTTGATCTTGGCAAGGTTGGTATGTATGGTCTTTTCGGAGATAAAGCTTCGGAAACCTTTATATTCTTTGGATATTTTATTTTCCTGAAGATAAGGCTTGCTGGCGGTGATCACCGCTTTGTAATCTTCCTTGAAAGGAATTTTCGGACTTCTGCCGAATTTCATCATCAGACCCAGCGCCAGAAAAAGCAAGACGGCAATAAAGATAAAAATACGGCTTCCCCACTGCACATTTCTCCAACGCTTTTTGTTGTTGGTCTGAAAGATCTGTTTTGAATTTTCCACCACTAAAAACTTTTAATTTTAAATTACAAAAGTCGTGAAAAATCAGCTTGTATTTAATTAAAAAAATATTAAAATCACAGCATAGCTTTAGGTATTAATAAGAATCCCCACCAAATCCTGAATTATCTTCTGCGAAACAAAATACATGAAATCCAGCCTTTCCAAATGGGGCATGTATAATTTGGAAGTCACTTCTTTATCGTATACACGGACTGTATAGAAAACTGTTCCTACCTCATTGCCGTCCTCTCCTTTTCCGGGTCCTGCCACACCTGTTGAGGACAAGGAGATATCGGTACCAAATAATTTCTGACAGCCCGCAGCCATTTCCGCCGCTACCTGTTCGCTAACTACCGTAAACTCTTCCACCGTTTCCTTTTTCACCTTTAGGATATCCATTTTCTTTTCGGTGGCATACGGAACAATTCCGCCAAGGAAATAATTGGAACTTCCGGGAACTGAAGTGATCATTTTAGCCAACTCCCCTCCGGTACAGCTTTCTGCGGTGGAAATGGTTAGTTTTCTTTCGGTTAAAATCTCGGCAAGGATCTTCTCGATTTTGTCTTCGGAAGTAGCAATGACGTTATCTTTAATTAAAGGCAACAGTTTCCGGATCTCCTCTTCCAGCTGCTGTTGCAAAATGTTTTCATTTTCTCCGGTTGCCGTTAAACGCAATTTAACCCTTGTTCCGACCGGCAGATAAGAAAGAGATAAATTTGATGGCAAGGCCAGTTCCCAGCCTTCGATGGTATCAGCCAGAATACTTTCGGGAATACCGACAACGGAAACAATTCTTGTCGAAATGTAATTCAGGCTGAATTTCTCATGCAGATACGGAATAATCTGGTCTTTAATCAGCGGTTTTACTTCATACGGAACTCCGGGAAGGCTGAACAGCAGTTTCCCGTTCTCTTCCATCATGGTACACGGTGCCGTACCAAAATGGTTCTGGAAGACCCTGGATTTTGTAGGGACAAAAGCCTGCTCGCGGTTTCGTTCCAAAATTTCCAGGCGGCCTCGCTTTTCCATATAGGCTTTCAGATGATTGAAAGTCACCTCATCCAAAGTAAGCTCGTCATTGAAAAATTCGGCGATGGCTTTCTTGGTTTTGTCATCGCGGGTCGGCCCGAGTCCGCCGGTGGTAATAATCACATCACCGGTTTTAAAAGCAGTTTCTATAGTTTCTTTGATGGTTTCAATTTCATCGGAGATCGTAAAGATCTGTGTAACTTTTATGCCGATGTTTTTAAGCTCGGTTGCAATGAAGTTGGAATTGGTATCTACCGTGTTCCCCGAAAGGATTTCGTCACCGATAGTGATCAGAACAGCATTTTTCATAAATATCAGGTCGAAAAAATTTCTATACAAATGACGGAAATTTCTGCTGGCCGGGCAATATAAATTGATTTTTTCTATTTTTGACGGAAATTGTTTAAAACGATCATTATGTCTAAATATGATGATGCTTCATGGCATTACGGCGGAGATTTTCCCCAAGAGCTTTCTGAAAAAAATGGCGCCACCCATACTGGGATGTTCCTGAACTGGTGTATCAATAAAAGGCTGATCTCCGAAGATTTAGAAGAAGACGCAGAAGAAGAAATCAAAAAGATCAGACGCCGTGAAATGACGGGTGCTGAATTTGTGATGGATTGCATGGACGGGAAATTTTCTGAACACGACCTGAATACGATGGGAAATGCCTTTGCACAGGATTATTACAAGGACGAAACGGATTTCGGAAACCGGTTCAGCTCATTTGCGGACGATTATGTGAATCTTTTTGATACGAAAGCCGAAGAGAACGATTATGAATACGAAACCTTCTATCATATTGAAGATACCTATGAAAACTATGACCTGATGAAACAGGTAATTGATCATCGTTTTGAGGAATGGAAGGAGTATAAGGGTTTGAACTGAAAATCTTAACACATGAGAAACATAAGATTTCAGGCTTTTATTATCTGCTCTGTTTGTCATTCCGTAGGAATCCAAACATAGTATTAGAAAATCGTTCGGAAAGATTCGGGTTTAGATACCTGCGAAAATCAAAGGTTCACCGGATTCAATGACAAACTTCGTGACCAAATTTTTTAAAAATTTGAATATAGATTAAATAAATGCTGTGATGGTTTTAGGAAATTTAATCATGCTTCACCCAAATCAGCTCATCAGTATTGTAGCCGACACTTTTTGCTTTTGCAAGAAACCTTTGTTTGATACTGTCCGGAATTTCTTTCGTGCGGGAAAGGATCCAGAGGTATTTTAAATTGTTTCCCATAATGAGAGCATACTGGTAGTTCTCATCGATGTCAACAACATTGTAGCCTGCCCAGATCGGCTTGAAAAAGGAAACTTTCAGCCGGGCCTCATTTTCATCGTTTACAAAACGGGCTTCGCCGACGGATTCTTTCCATTCTTTTTTAACGTAATTATATCCTCTGTTATCCACTTTGATGGTTCCGTCCGGATTTTTAGAATAGGTAGCCGTGACATTATCCATATTTTTTTCGAATTTATAATCGAACCGGGCTATCTCGTACCATTTGCCAAGGTATTGATCAGCCTTAAAATTTTGGACGGCTGTTGCTCCTTTCGGAATTCCTACAGAACAAGAGTTTAAAATCAGTAGTCCTAAGATTCCCAATGAAATGGGAACAGCGATGTTCTTCAGCATCTTCATAATAGAATATTTTTGTGGTATCCTGAATTCTTCAAAAATGATGCCCTAAGGATTCAAGACGTCCCGGTTTAAGTAAAAACCTTCAGGAAATTATCTTTGAAACTGCCGGAAACTTCGATCTCGGTATCGTCGGAAAGGGTTACGGTTCCGCTTTTATGGTAAGATTTTACAAAATTTGTATTGATAATGTGCGAACGGTGAACCCGTACAAATGGATTTTCCAGCAGATCGTCAAAATGTTTCAGGAAACGGCAGACCATTTTTTTAGAACCATCGGTCAGATACACCTGCGTAAAATTCCCGTCTGCCTGAAGCCTGATGATATCTTCCGTTTTCACGACATCAAAGCCCTGTAAAGTCGGAAGGATCAGCTGTTGTTTCTCGGGTTTTAATTTTAAGTTTTCGAGCAGAATTTTATTCCGGTTAAGCGCTTCTTTGTTCTCAATGCTTTCCGCTGCTTTGTTTACGGCCACAATAAGCTCCTGGATATCGATAGGCTTTAGAATGTAATAGCTTGCCGATTTGTTGAGGGCCTGTAGAGAATATTGTGAAAACGCGGTAATGAAAATGGTTTCGTAAGAAAAGTCTTTGGTAGCTTCGAGTACGTCAAAGGCATTCCCAAAAGGCATTTCGACATCCAGGAACACAAGCTGCGGTTGTTTATCGGCAATTAAGGGGACAGCTTCCTTAATGTTCTCCGCTTCACCTAAAATTTCAACCTGCGGACAGTATTTGGTGAGATAGCTTCTGAGAACCTCTCTGGCCATCAGTTCATCATCTACGATTACGGCTTTTATTTTCATTTGTTCATCAATTTATAGGTAATTTCCACGGCAACTCCCTGTGCATTTTTCTTATCTGTAATCTTACACTCGATTTCCTGATGATAGAGATCATTCAGCAGCGCAATCCGCTCCAGTGTATTTTTCATACCGCGGCCTTTCCGGGCTTTCTGGTGTTCCGTTTTCTGCTTTTTGCTTTCTTCAATGCCGATACCGTTGTCTTCGATTGTTATTTTCAGCTGCTGGTTTTCTTTTTCAAAACGCAGGGTGAGAAAACCTTTGGTTACGCGGTAACGAAGTCCGTGCCAGATGGCATTTTCGAGGAACGGCTGTATGAGCATTCCGGGAACTTTCAGGCTTTGGATATTCAGGCTTTCATCCACTTCGATTTCATAATCGAACTTATCGGCAAAGCGGGTCTTTTCCAGCGCCAGGTAATTCTGCAAAAGATCCAGCTCCTGCTGAAACGGGATAAAGTCTTCCGTGGAGTTTTCCATCACGCCGCGCATCAGCTTTGAAAACTTGGTGAGATACTGGTTGGCCTCCAGTTCATTGTTGGTTGCAATAAAATGGTTCACCGAGTTTAAGCTGTTAAAGATAAAATGCGGGTTCATTTCACGGCGCAGCGACTGTAAGGCGATTTTTTTATTTTTCACCTGCACTTTTTTCAGGGTTCTGAAAATGAAGATGATTAAGGCTGTTAAAATAATCAAAGCTGCGATCAACCCATAATTGAACACATTTTTCTTGCGGATCAGCTCATCTTTCAGCTCTTTTTCTTTTTCGAGCTGACTGATTCGCTGTTCGGTATCTTCGAGAACCTTTTCATCGACTAAGCTTTTATCTTTGGCCACAAGCTCAGGGAGTTTTCCGAGAAAATCCCGGTAGAGCTTTACCGAAGCATCCGTATTTTCGGAAACACTGTACAGGCTGTCGAGTTTCTTCACACTTTTCTGCGCTTCCAGGGTGTAGCCTTTTTCAAGGGCGATTCCATACGATTTTTTCAACAGGCCGATGGCTTCTTCCGGATCGTTTTTCTTAATGTAGATGTCTGCCAGTTCCTGAATCTGTTCCACTTGTTTTTGAGAATTTCTTTTTACAAAATCTTCTTTCAGCACCGTTTTCTTCGCTTCGATGGCTTTGTCAAACTTTTTGTTACCGACATAGAAATCCGTTAATTTCTGATTGATCTCCAGAGCCTGCTGCGGAGCCTCCTTTTTGGAAATCTTATAAGCGCTTGTCAGGTTGGCTTCTGCTTTCGGGATGTCATTCTGCTGGATATTCACGTCCGCCATCTGGCTGTAGCTTGCTGCCAGTGCACCATTATCGTTTTCCTTTTCATTCAGCTTAATGTTGCTCTGGATGGCTTCTTCCTTCGCTTCTGGAGAACTTACGGAAAGCCTGGCCACATCATTGGAATTCAGGGCACGGCTTTTAGGTGCGCTTACTTCTGCCGCCCTGCCATAATTACTGATGGCGGGGGAAATTTTATTCTGTTTTTCCTGAGACTGGGCCAGCTTACGGCTTGTCTTTTCGATATTGGGCCGGTCATTTAGTTTTTCGTAAATGATTTTAGCCTTTGTATAATATTCTTCACTTTTCCGGAAATTTCCGTCTTTAAAAAAGGTTTCGCCGATGTTGTAGTAGGAACCGGCCTGTGCGGATTCGTCTTCTGTATCAACTGCTTTTTCAAGCTTCTTGGTCTGCATCCGCACCTCTCCCGCAACATTACCGCTCTGGGAATAAGCCATATTTCCAAAGATCATTGAAAAGAAAACGGTAAAAAGTCGGAGCATTTTCATAAAACAAAGATAGGCATATCTGTAATTTGCTGAAAACGATTCACCAAGTGAAATCACAGGCTCACCAAGTCTGCCGTTCTTTTCCGGATCCCCGAACCTAATTTTACAGCAGAATTTTAAATTTAATACTCATGAAAAAAATCGCCTTATTCGTAGCTGTTATTCTATCTCAAACCGTATGTTCACAGGTTTCCGGGAACATCAATTACCGGCATCAGACCCAATATCCTGAAACTACGATCAACATTGCTGAACCCATCGCCGAGCCTGATCCGAATAAAAGGATCATCAGTGTGAAAGGAATGGCCAATGTAAAAGCCGAAAAATATGTAGCCATTTTCAGTGTGACACAGGTAGGTGAAAGTGCGGAAGAAGTAAACGGGCTAATCGATAATCGCATCAATAATTCCATCCTCCGGATCAAAGCTTATCAGGGAGCGGAGACCTATGTGGATATGATCTCTTTTGTTCCGGTTTATCAGTATAACGCAGAAAAGAAAACTTCGAACAAAAAAACCTACAATGAGGTACCGGCCGGATTTGAGCTTAAGAAAAACATCCATATCAAATTCCGGGATCCTTCGCAGCTTAATGATTTTATTGCCATTTTATCAAAGAATGAAATTTATGATCTTGTACGGGTCGACTATTTTGCCGACAGTATCGAAAATATACGTAAGGAATTGATGGCCAAAGCCAAAATTTCCCTGGAGGAAAAGATGAAGAACCTGGCGTATTTTTCCGGAGAAGATTTTACCTATGCAACAAAAGATATAAATGATGGCTTCAGGACGCTTCTGCCCACGGAAATGTATAAATCCTATGAAGCTTACAACAGCTCGTCGCTGGCGCTTACCAGGTTTGCCAATGTTAATCCGGCAGCCAAGTCCGTAACCATGTATTATCAGCCTGTCCTGGATAAGGAATTTGATTTTGTGATTAATCCGGTGATCCACGAACCGGTGATCCAGATCCTGTACGAAATAAAGCTCAGCATCAAAAGAAATCCCGAAAGAGAAAAAGCAGCAGAACCGAAGGCGTCAAAAAGAGACAAAAAGCGTTTCAGATTGTTTTAAAAACATGCTCATGAAAGATTTCAACTCCCGTAGCAAAATCTTAATATTAATTGAAATTCCGTTAACAGTCAACCGTTTAGCATTAAGTACATTTGTTTAAAACCAATCATGATTATGGAAAAACACTTTTACTTTTTAGGCTTGTGCGCTTTAATCCTGCAAAGCTGCTCGTTTCTGGAGCAAAGCGATTTTACGGAGACAAAAATTATTTCGAGCGGACTTAACGAAAAGATCATCTATAAATATTACCAGACGGGAATCCACGATTACAAAGTCGACTTTTATTCGGTGGATCAGTTGGGTTCTACCAAATTGTTTGAGCATGCTATCAACGATGCACTGTTAACTTCAAACACTTACCATATTTCTGAAATCAATGATGAGCTGATCATCAGAACCAAACTTTTTCCGGAGATCAGGAAACTCGTTACCCGAAGCGGAAAATCGATTATCTTAACGAATAAATAAACCGTTGTAAAAGACATTTCTTCATTTCAGCCGGTTCACCAAGTGAAACCTGCTTTTCACCAAGTTTTATGGGATCCGGTTTTTATTCTTTGTAATTTTACTTTAGAAATTTAAAACAGGAAATTATGAGATTGAGACATTTTTTACTGATCGGGTTACTGATATTCGGAGGTCTGATCAATGCGCAGGAAATTAAAAAGAATTTTATTGAAGTAACAGGTGTTGCCGAAATGGAACTGGAACCGGATGAGATCATTTTCAGTATCGGGATTAAAGGCGATAATAAAAATCAGCTTGCCGACAACGAAAAACAATTGTTTGAGATCCTGAAAAACAACGGTGTGAAAAACGAAGACATCAAATTCAAATCGATGTACCAGAATATGTATTCCAAGGTGAAAGTTTTCACAAAAAACCTTCAGTTTAAGGTAACCAAGAAAACGGATATGGGAAATTTGTTTGAAAGCCTCAACCAAAAATGGGTGACCAGCATCAACGTCAGCGAAATCAAGAATACCAAAATCGCAGAGTTCAGAAAAACCGTAAAGGTGAATGCTTTGAAAGCAGCGAAAGAGAAAGCCGACTACCTGTTGGAAAGCATCGGTAAAAAAACAGGAAGCCCTCTTGAAATTGTAGAAATAGAGGATTACACCAGCGATACGGTGCTTCCGATGGCCTACAGAAGCAAAGTAGCCAACATCCAGCTGGAAGCTGCAGATGCCAGCGCAGATTATTCGTTTGATAATATCGATAATATCAAGCTGAAATACAGCATCAAAGCAAAATACGAAATTCTTTAGGGGTAATTGATACGGCTGAAATTTCCTTCAGCATCGATCTATATTTTAAGTGTATGACCCGTGGTTTTCAGACCACGGGTTTTTTCATCTATAAAAAAGCGTTATTGCAGGTATGTAATTACAAATTTAAACATACAGAAAATAAATTATCTATGGTACCACAAAAAATTAAATAACGGTTTGGTTTTTGTTTTCATCCTAAAACTAAACCACACTAATAAATATACGATATGATAACGATTATTCCAGAGGCTCCGGAGAATGTTGCCGCTTTCAGCGCAACGGGAGACGTGACGAAAGAAGATTTTCAAAACCTGGTACTTCCTCATGTACAGAGAAAGGTGGACGAATACAATGAATTGAATTATCTATTGTATTTGGATACGGACCTGGATAAATTTACCATGGGAGCCTGGCTGCAGGATGCTATTTTAGGATTGAAAAATTTAACCCAGTGGAACAGAGCCGCAATTGTTACGGACAAGGAAGGCGTGCAGAATTTCACTGATATTTTCAGTGTCGTGATGCCCGGAGAATTTAAATCTTTCCCGAAAGGAAACCTGTATAATGCTTTGTACTGGTGCAAAAACGGGAATGAAGTGGAAGCGTAAACAGCTTATTATAAAAACAACTGAGGACTGCCTTTTTAGGCAGTCTTTTTTTTGTACAGCGCTCCGGATAATTAAGTATAAATACCTATTTATCAATTTGGTACATTCTACTGAATATATTTCTCATTCATGTGATTAAATTTGTAATGTTAACCAAACAAAAAATTTTAACTATGTCAACATTCAAAATTAACATCGTTGCAGGACCGCTTTGGAGCAATGACGAAGCGCAAAAACTGGGACCGCGTATTGCGGCCGCACATTTAGGAAAATTTACCGGACAATGGTCTACCATTGTTGAAGGTCAAATGAGTGTGATCGAGGTTGAGCTGAACGCCCAGCCTACAGGAAACAGTGAGTATACTTTAGATGTCTTGGCCGGACCAATCTGGAACGACGAGGACGCTAAGGAGGTCTGCCCTGCCATCTGTGCATCTTACGGAGGCACATGGAACGGACAGTGGAAAACCGTAGTAGAATCGCAAATGAGCGTTTGCGGATGCGTATTTAAGTTCTAAAAATTCATAAGAATTAAGAAAAAGGCTGTTCCTTCCGGAGCAGCCTTTATTTATATTACCGGTCACACGAAACGCATTCGGCATTTATCCCATTTTCATGCAACTTTTGCGAAGCATACAGCTGCTTATATCTAAAAGCGATAACCAGTCCGATCAGCGTCATTCCCACTCCGACCAAAGACGGATAGTTGTAGGAATATCCTTTTTGCAAAGGAATGCCTCCCAGAAATGCACCCATGGCATTGGCACAGTTGAAGGCCGCCTGCATAAAGGCTGCCGCCATCATTTCGCTTTTCGGAGCCGCCTTCATCATCATAATGTTGATCGGAGCCGCTACGGACATCGATAACGCTCCGCAGATAAAGGTCAACACTAAAGAAATGATTTTATATTCCGAAAAGAAAAATACGCCGCCTAATGAAACCATCATCAGGGTCATCAGCAGGACACAGGTTTTTTCAGGATTCAGCCGGTCTGAAAGGTATCCGCCGACCAGGTTTCCGACCACCATTCCCGCTCCGGCAAGGATCATCACATAAGCCATCTGGCTTTCTTCAATCCCCGAGACGATCGTCATCAGCGGAGTGATATAACTGAACCAGGTAAAAAGCCCGCCGAAACCGATGGCCGTAATCATCAGAACAAGCCATGCCTGCTTTCTTTTAAGAAATTTCATCTCTTCCATAAAGCGGGTGTCCTGATTGGTTTCCAATACCGGAAGCCAAAGCTTTAAAAACAGCAGGGCCAGCAATCCGATCACCGAAACGATGGCAAAATACCATCTCCAGTGGAAGGTATGCCCGATATAGGTTACCAAAGGAACCATCGCGAGGTTGGCAATGGTAAGCCCCGTAAACATCAGGGAAATATAAAATGCTTCTTTCCCTTTAGCCGCCATTCGTGTGGCCACCACCGTTCCCACTCCGAAAAATGCACCGTGCGGAAGTCCGGAAAGAAAACGGATGATCATCATAGTCCTATAATCCGGCGCAACCGCCGATAAAGCATTGAATATGGTAAAAATTATCATTAGAGCGATCAGCACCTTCTTCGGCGGAAACTTTACCGAATAGCCGATCAGCAGCGGTGCGCCCACCACTACCCCAAAGGCATATGCTGAAATCAGGTGCCCCGCTTCGGGAATGCTGATCCCCAGGCTTCTCGCCATATCGGGAAGCAGCCCCATTATGGTAAACTCAGTAGTCCCGATTCCCAGGCCGCCGATGGCCAGCGGTATTATTCTTTTATCGATCTTCATTGTATTGCCGTTTTAAACTGTTTTTCAAAGTGCAAAAGTCGACAGAATTTATCGGTTATACTTTAACGGAAATGATATAAATTTGTTCTGTATTAACAATTTTAATTAAATTTAAATTAATTATTAATCAAAAGAGAACCTAATGAAAATCCAGAAGGAGATTATTGAGTTTGAAGAAGGCAAATCTTTCAAGCTGTTTTCACCATCGCTAAAAAACTGTTTCTTCTGGCACTACCATCCGGAAACGGAGCTTGTCTACGTGGAAGCCAGCAACGGCATCCGTCACGTAGGAAAGAATATTTCAGATTTCAAGGACAGCGATCTGCTGCTGATCGGATCCAATGTGCCCCATCTCAATTTTGATTATAAGATCCAGACGGAATGCAAACAGCTGGTCCTGCAGATGCGGGAAAATTTCCTTCAGGACTTTATCTTTTCCGTTCCCGAATTTGAAAAGATTAAAAGATTGCTGGACCGCACCTATCTCGGGCTGTCGTTTTCAGGAGAGACAAAACATATTGTTGTTGAAAAACTGCAAAAGATGAAAAATGAAAATTCTTTCGGGTCTTTTATGGGGCTGATTGAAATTTTGCAGATCCTCGCCCAGTCTGATGAGGTAAAAGAGCTGAATACTGAAGACACCCGGATCAAATGGTTCCTGAATGATAAGATCCGGATGGGAACGATTTACGATTACATCCATGAAAATTATGACAAAGCTCCCAATGTGCATGTGATTGCTGAAAATGTAAACCTCAGCACGCCTGCTTTTTGCCGTTATTTTAAGAAACAAACCAACATGACCTTCACCGACTTCGTCAACAATTACCGGATCAATCAGGCTAAATTGCTGTTGCTCCAAAACTCAGGGATTACGGAAGTCTGTTTTCAGGTAGGTTTCGAAAGCCTCTCTTATTTTAATAAGCTGTTTAAAAAATACATCGGTGAGACCCCCTCTGCTTTCAAGAAGAAGCATTTGAGTAAAATAGCGCATCCTTAAATTTAACCATGAAAGTCGCAAAAGCTTTTTAACACATGAGACACATTAGATTTTAAGTTTAAAAGTGTTGAGCATATTTTAGAGCACAGAAGAAAGAAAATCAGAGATTTTCATTTATATCATGGCTTAATACTTTTCGATGACTGAGCAGAGCCGAAGACATTTCATTATCTGTGAAATCCGTTAAATCTGTGGGAGAATTCTTTAACCACAAAAGATTCAAAAGATATTCATATGGGATAAAAAGTTGAATGCTGAATGCTGAATAAAGCGCACAAAGTTTTTAAAAATCTTTGATTTTTATAGTCTCATAATTTTAAGGAAAGGCTATCTGGTAAATGATCAGGGCCAAAGACGCTTCATTATCTGTGAAATCCGTTAAATCTATGGGAGAATTCTTTAACCACAAAAGATTCAAAAGATATTCATATGGGATAAAAAGTTAAATGCTGAATGCTGAATAAAGCGCACAAAGTTTTAAAAATCTCTGATTTTTATAGCCTAATAATTTTAAGGAACAGCTATCTGGTAAATGATCAGGGCCAAAGACACTTCATTATCTGTGAAATCAGTTAAATCTGTGGGAGAATTCTTTAACCACAAAAGATTCAAGAGATATTCATATGGAATAAAAAGTTGAATGCTGAATAAAGCGCACAAAAGTTTTAAAAATCTATGATTTTTATAGTCTTATTATTTTAAGGGACGTCTATCTGGTGGCTGAGGTTACTCGAAGCCACACCATCATCTATGAAAATGTACATAAATCTGTGGTTTAAAATAAAAAAATCGCTCCAAAAAAAGGAGCGACTGTATTTTAGTGAATATGTTTTTCTGCGTGATAGGAACTTCTCACCAGCGGCGAGCTCTCCACATGTCTGAATCCTAAACTTCTTGCAAAATCACCGAACTCGTCAAATTCTTCCGGGGTAATGAATTTTTTTACCGGGAGATGTTTTTTGGTTGGCTGCAGATACTGGCCTAAAGTAATCACATCCACATCTGCATTCCGGATGTCTTCAATCGTCTGGAAAACTTCATCTCTTGTCTCACCCAACCCAAGCATTACGCCCGTTTTGGTTCTTCGCTGTCCTGCTTCTTTCAGATATCTTAAAACTTCAAGGCTTCTTTCATATTTAGCCTGAATTCTCACTTCTCTCGTCAAACGTTTTACCGTTTCCATATTATGGGAAATTACTTCCGGAGCCACCTCTACCAACCGGTCGATGTGTTTGGTAATTCCCTGGAAATCCGGGATTAGGGTTTCCATGGTTGTTCCCGGAGAAATCCTTCGAACGGCATTCACCGTTTCCGCCCAAAGAATAGAACCCATATCTTTCAAATCGTCACGGTCTACTGATGTTAAAACAGCGTGTTTGATCTTCATTAATTTGATCGAACGGGCGACTTTTTCGGGTTCATCCCAGTTTACGTCCATCGGTTTCCCGGTTTTTACGCCGCAAAATCCACAACTTCTGGTACAGATATTCCCTAAAATCATAAAGGTCGCTGTACCTTCTCCCCAACATTCCCCCATATTCGGACAGCTTCCGCTCTGGCAAATGGTGTTTAATTTATATTTGTCGACCAAAGTTCTCAACTCCCTGTAATTCTTCCCGGTAGGAAGTTTTACGCGGATCCATTTTGGTTTCTGAACGGTTGTATCCTGAACTAAATTCTCCATTTATATCTCAAATTGAGGTTCAAAGTTAGTGATTTTTTTATCGAAACAATCAAAGACGGGAATTGATGAAACACATAATTTCGTAATTTTAAGTTTAAATTTGATTTTATGAAAAACACATTTTGCCTGTTGTTAATATTATGCAGTGCGTTTTCTTTCGCCCAGAAAGAATTCCAGCCTGAAGGTTCAACTGTAATTGAAACGGTTGAAGGTGATCTTGACGGTGATCAAATTCCGGAGAAAGTAATTATTTATAATACGAAAGACACGACCGAATTCGGAAATATCCGTGAAATACAAATTCTGAAAAAAGTCAACGGAAAATGGACCATCCTGGAAAAATCCAGAAATGCGATCCTTAAAAGCGGAGACGGCGGAATGATGGGCGATCCCTATCAGAGTACTGAGATTGAAAAGGGAATTTTAATGATTACCCAGGCCGGCGGAAGCAGCTGGAAATGGGGCTATACTGACAAGTATCGTTTCCAGAACGGCCGTTTTGAGCTGATCGGCTATTCGTCAGGCAGCGGAAAACCTGAAGAATATTCTACGGATGTTGATTTTAATTTATCGACCGGGCAGTTGACATTTGAAAAAGAAGTTGAAAATACTAAAGAGTACGGACCTTCCAAAAAGGAAACTGTTATCAAAAAGGGATTAAAAATAAATCTTCAGAACAGGAACCAGGAAAAACGCAGGGAAATTCTTCTGCCTAAAACAAAAGAGAAAGTTTATTTGTAATCTGATCACTGCTGAGTATTAGTGTATAAGGGACCTAACGGATTCTAAAAAACCTGTTAGGTTTCCGACCGTTAATTTTATTATTGCTTTAATTGTCCTCAAACTCATTGTTCTTCAACAGCTCTGCCAATACTTTTTTGGCACGCATCACCCGGACTTTTGTGTTTGCGACCGATATTCCCAGCTCTTCAGCAATTTCCTTGATGCTTTTTTCTTCAAAAAACCTCAGCCTGATAATATCCTGATAATTGGCATCCAGTGACTCGATGGTTTTAATGATTTTCTTCTGCTCTTCTTCGGAGATCATCAGTTCTTCCGGGGATTTTGCGTACTGGTTTTTTACTTCATCCAGATTTTCGGTCGGATCCTGGTTTTCCCTGGATTTTTTTCTCCAGAAATCAATAATGGTGTTCTGGGCAATCGTCAGCACCCAGGTTTTAAACTGGAAATGCGGATCATACATATCCAGCTTGGAAAGGACTTTAGAGAACACATTTACCGTAATTTCATCCGCGTCGTTTTCGTCATGAACCTTTTTCATCACAAAAGAAAAGACATCCACCCAAAAGATGTTGATAAGCCGGGTCTGGGCCTTCTGGTCTTTTTCCTTCGCCTTACCGATGAGCTGGAATAGTTGTTCGTCGTTCATTATTAACAAATATAACTGATTTTGACGGATGCGCCAAAAGGCTATTCAAAGATCACACCTGAAAGTTGCGAAACGAAAGTTTGGCCTGAAAATCCCGATTGATCACCGGAGTTTTAAGAATGATCTCTTATCCGCTTTTTCCATCTACTTCCCACTGAATTTCTTATCTTTGCACCTTAAATTTTAAAGCAGAACATAATGAACTCTTTTATTGAAGAACTGAAATGGCGCGGTCTTTTTGCCGACATGATGCCCGGAACGGATGAACAACTGGATAAGGAAATGACGACAGCCTATATCGGTTTTGATCCTACTGCAGATTCTTTACATATCGGAAGTCTTATTCAGATCAAAATCCTGGCGCATTTTCAGCAGCACGGCCACAAGCCGATTGCTTTGGTAGGCGGCGCCACAGGAATGATCGGCGATCCTTCGGGAAAATCTGCCGAAAGAAACCTGCTGGATGAAGAAACCCTTCTTCATTACGTAGATTGCCTGAAAAACCAGCTTTCAAGATTCCTCGATTTTTCAGGAAGCGAGCCGAACAAAGCGGAACTGGTAAATAACTACGACTGGATGAAAAATATTTCTTTCCTTGATTTCGCGAAAAATGTAGGAAAAAATATTACCGTTAACTATATGATGGCCAAAGATTCCGTAAAAAAAAGGTTTTCAGGAGAATCAGGCGCAGACGGGATGAGCTTTACAGAATTCACTTATCAGCTGATCCAGGGGTACGATTTTTTACATTTGTACCAACACAATAACGTAAAGCTTCAGATGGGAGGTTCCGACCAATGGGGGAATATTACTACCGGAACCGAACTGATCAGAAGAAAAGCGCAGGGTGAAGCCTTTGCATTAACGGTGCCTCTAATTACGAAAGCCGACGGATCCAAATTCGGAAAATCCGAAAGCGGTGAAAATTACTGGCTGGATAAAAAGAAAACATCGCCTTATAAATTTTATCAGTTCTGGCTGAATGCCACGGATGAAGATGCGGAAAGATTCATTAAATTCTATACTTTCCTGGGTAAAGAGGAAATAGAAGCGCTGATCGAAGAGCACAAAACCGCTCCGCATGAGAGAAAGCTTCAGAGAAAGCTGGCTGAAGAAGTAACGGTTTGGGTTCACGGGAAAGAAGAATATGAAAAAGCTTTGAAAGCCTCTGAAATTCTTTTCGGAAGATCTACTGCTGAGGATCTGGTGAGCCTGGATGAAGAAACTTTTCTGGAAGTTTTTGACGGGGTTCCACAAAAGGAAGTAGCAAAAACCGACGTACTGGGCATCAATATCGTTGACCTCCTTTCTGAAAAGTCAGGGTTCCTTAAATCTAAAAGTGAAGCGACCAGAGAACTGAAAGGAAATTCCATTTCTGTGAATAAGCAGAAAATCAATGAGGTGTATACAGCCAATGAAACGGATCTGATTGACGGTAAGTTTTTACTTCTTCAGAAGGGAAAAAAGAGTTACTTTATCGTAAAGGTGAGTTAATAAAATTGAGCGAATAGGTTGTAAGAGGGAAGCTGGATGCCGGAAGCTTATTTTTGTCAATAGTACTTCCAGAGGTTTCCATTATCAAATGAGACCGTTTGTTTATTATATTAACAGGAATTTATTTTAAAATCTTATTCACCAATATGAATTCCGATCTTTCATTTCAATAATCGACTGGAAACAAATAAAAGATGATCGAATTTAAGTTAATCTGATTCAGATTTTCTATACCCTATAAGACGGGCGCAACATTAAATGTTGCGCCCGTCTTTTTTTAGCTGATAACAAAAAAACCATCCGTAAAAGATGGCTTTCATATCGTTTAAGTAAATGATCTTATAATTCTAAGAAACTGTAGAAAACAGCAGCGCTTTTATCGCCGGTTCCTATTACTTTCTGGGTTTTGGCAACCTCACCGTCCACATAAATGGTTACAATCAGTTCCGAATCAGAATAAGGAAGTGTAGCATTAGCCGCTAAATTAAGCTGCGACTGGCTTGAGCTTACATACATATCACCGCTTGACCAGGTCGTTCCCGTAGGATTGAAAGTGGTGCTCTGCCCTGTTCCAATCTGTGTTACTACAGTTTTGAAAGTACCTGTAACTGGAGGGCTTGCAGGAGGATTCGGGCCTTTGGTATTTATTTTTGCTTCAAACTGAATAATGTGGTCTGTGTATTCATCATCGTCATCTTTCTTACAAGAGTTAACCACAAAAATTACTGAAAATAGTACAGCGAATAAAAAAGAAAGTCTAAGTAAACTTTTTGATTTGTAAAATTGCTTCATTTCTCCAAATAGATTTTTAATGTTTCAAATATAGGTTTTTTATCAATATAAAAATAACTTTTATGTAAAATTTCCAATAAAGATTTCTAAATAATATCGATTTAATAAATATCTGAATGCGATTGATAATTAAATACGTAAAAGCCTAACCGCCTGGTTTCAGCCAGTTTGGCAGATGCTTCCGATTGGTCTCATTTTTACACAGGTAAAATGAAATCCATCATTATTAATTATCTTTGCCCCATGAATTTAGATTATATCGTAAGAGAGCCGGAACATATTACACCCGATACCACCATCCTTTTTATGCTCCACGGCTACGGCAGCAACGAGCAGGACCTTTTCAGCTTTAGGGAAACCCTTCCCGAAGACTGGGTTCTCGTCAGTTTCCGTGCACCGAGAGAAACCCAGTTCGAAGGTTTCTCCTGGTATGACATAGACTTTAACAATCCTGAAAAATTTGTGGATGTCCCACAGGCAACAGAATCCCTGAACAGTGTTCTGGAAAGTATCCTGAAAATCGTCAATAATTACGGCATTACTCAGGGGAAAACCCATCTCTGCGGTTTCAGCCAGGGAGGAATCTTATGTTATGCACTGGCCTTAAAATATCCTGAAATGTTTAACCGGGTTGCCTGCATGAGCAGCTATCCCGAAGAAAAATTGCTGACGGATATTGTAAAGGATAAGAAAAAGCTTGAAAGGCTGCGTTTCTTTATTTCCCATGGTACGGATGATGCCGTAATTCCTTTGGAATGGGGAAGAAAAGCCGCAGATCTTTTGTACGACCTTAGCTGCTACTTTACTTTCAGAGAATACATGAGCGGCCATGGCGTAAACCAGAAAAATTATATGGACCTGATGGAATTCTTTTCAAAATAAGTTTGCAGAAACAACCCAGCTTATCTTTATTTGTTTACAAAACACACAACATTTCCGGAGTCGGAAATGTTTTTTATTTGGGATAAGGATAAAATGATTAAATTCAATACGTGAAACTAAGGTATCTTTTGATAGGGTTATTCTGCAGCATTTTTCTGAATGCCCAGAATTCCTTTGAAGTGGAAGATGCAAAGAAAACGGTTATTCCTTTTAAGCTCATTGCCAATTTAATCTTTATTCCGGTTAATATCAATGGGGTTGATCTTACGTTCTTACTGGACACCGGGGTTTCAGAAACATCTATTTTCAGCCTGGAAAACCAGGAGCTGAAGCTTCCGAATGTAGAGAAAATCAGATTTTCAGGATTGGGAGGGAATATCAGTATCGACGGATTCCGTTCGGATAACAATACGGCAAGGATCGGGAAAAATTTGGTGAATGATTCAATGACCGTTTATATTATTGTCGACCAGGATTTTAATATTTCGTCTCACGTCGGGATTCCTGTCAACGGAATTATCGGTTATCATTTTTTTAAGGATCATCCCGTAATAATCGATTATTCTTCCAAGAAAATTACCCTATACAACGATGAAAATTCATTCAGGAGAAAAGTTAAAAAATTTGAGGAGATCGACATCAGTATTGAAAAAAACAAACCGTATGTATTCGCCGATGTGGAAATGACCCACGAAAGGAAACGCTCCAAATTACTTATTGATCTCGGCAACAGTGATGCGATGTGGCTCTTCCCTACCCTTATAAAAGATTTCGTCTATAACCGTCCGAATATCGACGATTATCTGGGACGGGGGTTCAACGGGGATGTTTACGGTAAGAGAAGCAGGATCCACCATTTGTATATGGGGAATTTTGCTTTTGAAAAACCGCTCACCGCCATGCCGGACGAATTTTCGATACAGCATGTCAATCTGGTGGAGGACCGGAAAGGTTCCGTAGGCGGTGATATCATGCGACGCTTTACAGTCGCTTTCGATTATGCGCATCAGAAAATGTACCTGCGAAAAAATTCTACTTTCAATGATCCTTTTCATTTTAACATGAGCGGACTGGATTTCAGGCAGGATGGCATGGAATGGACGAAGGATATGGTGACCCTTCCTGCCAAAAGCAAAGGCTCTCCCTCCGGCGGCACGGAAATAATCAACAATAGCCTGCAGTATAATTTTATCTTAAAACCGGTGTTTTCCATTGCGGGTGTCCGTAAAGATTCTCCGGGTGACAAAGCGGGAATTCAGAAAGATGACCGGCTGATCAGCATAAATGGCAGGAAAACTGCAGATATGACTTTGCAGAAGATTCTGGAAATAATGAAATCCGGAGAAGGCAAGACCATAGAAATGATGATCGAAAGAAAAAACAAACCCATGACCTTACAGTTTACGCTGGAAGATCCAATCCCTTATCAGGAATAATATGAATACAGAAGAAACAACATTAGATAAAATCCGGACCCGCCCAAGGTTTACCATGTTTACGAATCTTACCAAAGAAAAGTATGCGGAAAACCTAAAAAAATATCTTGCGGAACACCGGGATGAATTTTCGGGAAACATCAATAAAGAAGTAGCCACCATCTGTGTGGAAACCCAATATGAAACCTACTGGAAGCCCAGATTATCTTTGAGAATTGAAACGGAAGACGAAAAGACTTCGGTGCGGGGCGTTTTCGGCCCCAGCTCCGCCGTCTGGACGTTCTTTATGTTCCTGTATTTTTCCTTTTCGATCCTGTGGATGGTATTTTTCTCCATGTATTACGTGGAAAAACAGATCAAAAGCCAGGAATATCCCTGGGCCCTTACCGCATCCTTTGTGATGCTGGGGTTCATTCTGCTGACGTATGCCGCCGCGAGATTCGGGCAATATAAGGGTAAAGAAGAAATGAAGAAACTCAGAAAATTTGCCGAAGAATCTACTTTGCCTTTTGAAAAAGTTGATGATTAATTAAGGAGCAACGGTTTTGGTGGTCTGCGGCATCTGTTCCAGCACGGCTTTTGCCGCTTTGATGGAGTCCACCACTTTTTCGCGGTTCTCCTGCTCTTTCAGAATTTTTTCGATGTTGGGCTCGATCATTCTGGTCATCTCCTCTACCGAAACACTATTGGCATTAGGATCGTTTAACAATCTTCTCCAGGGTTTTCTTTTACCCCAGCCATAATCGCCGTATACAAGAACGGGAGTTCCTTTCGCTTTCGTCGTAGCCCCTCCGGGATTCAGCACCCAGGTATCAGCATAGCCATAAAGCCATTTGGCATCTTTCATTAATAATCGCAGGCAGGAATGCGAAGCAGGATAACCCGGAAGATCATACTGGTGCCATCCGATTCCGTCTAGATTAAAGATATTAAAGTTGTAGGGCAGTTTCCATTCGCTGCTGACCGTAGAAATGGCAAGCTGCTTTTTCCAGTTGGCGAAAGTCAGGCCGGTTTTTGTTTTGGCAGACTTTTTACCCATACTGGTCGGACCCCATTTTACCAGTGTCCCATTCGAATATACTCCGAATGCCTGGATCGGATAAGAGAATACCACAAATTTCTTTACCGGACTCAATACGTCCAGCTGCATCGGGAACGGTGCATATTCCATCAGGGTGGTATCAATTTTTGCAGGAACCACCAGGGTATCAGCATTCCATTTATTTTTGGAATCCAGACGGTTCAACGCCAGGATCGCATACCGTTCGGAGGTAGAATATTTTTTATTGAAAACCGAAAATAAGGAATCCTTCATTTTTTTATCTTTCGGAAAGATAAAAGCATTATAAAAGCCATCTTCCTGCATGGCAGGCGGCATCGATTCTTTCTGAATGACCGAATCTTTCTTTGCAATCACTGAATCCTTTTTTTCATCAGATTCATCCAGTACCGAAGAAGAAGTATCCTTGATTTTGTCGCCGATCTTTTCCATTTCCTTTTTACAGGAAAGCAGCATAAATGCTACACATACTACAGACAGAAAAGATTTTTTAACAGATATGTTTTTCATAAATAAGGTCGAAATTATTTTTCCTACTCAGTACAAATATCAGACCTAAAAACGGATTGGAAAAATGCGAATGAGAAATACCGGGAAAATACGGTAGTGAAAGAACTTTCTTCCTATTCAGATGACCAAACTTTTTGCTTAGTCCCCAACTTTTGTAACTGATCCGAAAAGCCTTTGTAATACACATCACGGCTTGCAGAATATAAAATATAGACGAAGTACATAACAAAAAATCCTGTAAAATAATTTACAGGATTTGCGATCCGGACGGGACTCGAACCCGTCTCGTCTTAGGACGAGATGACAGGGCGGCATTCTAACCAGCTAATACCTGGATCAATCTTTTAATAAGAATATAAATTAGAAATTACCCTTTAATAAGTTTTTCAATAGAAGCACGGTTTAATCTTTTTAGCCTTTTCTCTTCTATTAAAGCCTGGGATTTGCTTTCAAATTTCTGAACATAGACTATTTTCCAATCATCTGTTCCCGATGTATACTTGCCCCTAGATTCAAGATGATGTAACAACCGTTTTTCAACATTTTCAGAAAAGCCTTTGTAATACACATCTCGGCTTGCAGAATATAAAATATAGACGAAGTACATAACAAAAAAATCCTGTAAAATAATTTACAGGATTGCGATCC
>JAAIGF010118076.1_pt1 | contig 80647 bp, 77 predicted proteins | sample 6487441 | NCBI WGS metagenome assembly JAAIGF01 (sample SAMN13974129, study PRJNA590717) | phyllosphere metagenome | biome: pepper field; feature: multiple bacterial spot infested pepper fields; material: pepper leaves; isolation source: leaves from pepper fields | host: Capsicum annuum ...
CGCCACCGACCGCCTGTCGGCGTTCGACGTGGTGCTGCCCGACCCGATTCCCGGCAAGGGCGAGATGCTGTGCCAGGTCTCCAATTTCTGGTTCGCCAAAACCGCGCACCTGATGCCCAACCACCTCACCGGCATCGACGTGGCCAGCGTGCTGCCCGAGGGCGTGGATGCGGCGCTGTACGCAAAGCGCGCGGTGGTCACCCGAAAGCTGAAGCCGGTGCCGGTGGAGGCCATCGCCCGCGGCTACCTGATCGGCAGCGGCTGGAAGGACTACCAGCGCACCGGCAAGGTCAGCGGCATCGAGCTGCCCGACGGCCTGCGCCAGGCCGAGCAGCTGCCCGAGCCGATCTTCACCCCCTCGACCAAGGCCGCCGTCGGCGACCACGACGAAAACATCGACTTCGACGCGATGGTCAAGGCGGTCGGCGCGGAACTGGCCGAGCGGGTGCGCGATGCCACCCTGCGCATCTACAAGTTCGCCGCCGATTACGCGCGCGAGCGCGGCATCATCCTGGCCGACACCAAGTTCGAGTTCGGCACCGACGCCGATGGCCGTCTGTACATCATGGACGAGATGCTGACGCCGGACTCCTCGCGCTACTGGCCGGCCGACCAGTACGAGGTGGGCACCAGCCCGCCGAGCTACGACAAGCAGTTCGTGCGCGATTACCTGGAGACGCTGGACTGGGGCAAGACCGCGCCCGGCCCGAGCATCCCCGCCGAGGTCATCGAGCGCACCCGCGCCAAGTACGCCGAGGCGCTGCAGCGCCTGGCCGGCATCAGCGTCGACTGATCCGCAACGCCCCGGGCCATGCGCCCGGGGCGCCGCCGCATCTGGCACGATGCACGGGATGGCATCCCAGGAGTCCGCATGTCCCGCCCCCTTCCCTCCGCGCGGCCGGTCGACCGCTACTTCGCCAGCTATGCCGACGACCATCAAAACCCGCTCAACCAGCAGATCCACCTGGTCGCGGTGCCGGCCATCCTGTGGTCGGTGGTGGCCCTGCTGTGGTGCCTGCCGCCGTTGATCACCTGGTTCCAGAACGGCATCTGGGCCGGCCTGGCGATGTTCGCCGCCTGGTCCTACTACAACCGGCTGTCGCGCCCGCTCGGCCTGGGCATGCTGGCCGTGTTCTTCGTCTTCGGCTGCAGCTGCCGCCTGCTGGAAGCACGCATCGGCCTGGCCAACCTGGCCTGGCTGGCCGTGGGCGTGTTCGTGGTGGCGTGGGTGGCGCAGTTCGTCGGGCACCGGGCCGAAGGGCGCAGGCCGAGCTTCCTCACCGACCTGACCTACCTGCTGATCGGCCCGGCATGGGTGCTGGCCAAGCTCTACCGGCGCTTTGACTGGCGCTGGTAAGCGGTTTGCTGAACGAGCGAACTGACGTTTCCGGCGCACGGCGCTCTTCTCGCGCTCGGGCAGGCAGCCCGAGTGGGGCGGTCCCGGTCCTCGCTCCATCCCGTTGCAGCCTTTGCCGTACGGGCGATCAGACAGAACGCGACACCTCTTCCGCCACGTGCGGCAACCCCCCGTCCGCCACATGGCGGCGCATCACGTGCCGCACGAAAAAGTGAATGAGCGCACGTTCAATGCAATTGAACGTCAGTTCGTGGGTATCGACGGCAAATGTCAGCCTGTTATGCTACTTAACCTGCTCGTGAATCGCGTATTCCCTGCATGACACCCAGCCTGATCCTGCTGCTGTCGCTGCCCTTTGTACTGGCAGCGCTGGTCGCCTCCGTTCCCCGCAGCTCCCGCACCACCGCCGCCTGGCTGGCAGCGGCGGCCCCCCTGCTCGGCCTGGCCATCCTGGCGATGCTGACGCCCGCCGTGCTCGGCGGTGAGGTCATACGCAGCCACGGTGAGTGGTTGCCGCAGATCGGGCTGGATTTCACCCTGCGGCTGGACGGCCTGGCCTGGATGTTCGCCGGCATGGTGCTGGGCATCGGCGCGCTGGTGGTGCTGTACGCCCGCTACTACCTGAGCGCGCAGGACAACGCCCACCGCTTCTTCTGCTACCTGCTGCTGTTCATGGGCGCCATGCTCGGCATGGTGCTGTCGGGCAACCTGTTGCTGCTGATGATCTTCTGGGAACTCACCAGCATCAGCTCGTTCCTGCTGATCGGCTTCTGGTCGCACCGCAAGGACGCACGCGAAGGCGCGCGCATGGCGCTGGTGATCACCGGCGGCGGCGGCCTGGCGCTGCTCGGTGGCGTGCTGTTGATCGGCCGGATCGTCGGCAGCTTCGACCTGGACGTGGTGCTGGCCGCCGGCGACCAGATCCGCGCCAGCGCGCTGTATCCCTACGCCCTGTTCCTGGTGCTGGCCGGCATCTTCACCAAGAGCGCGCAGTTTCCGTTCCACTTCTGGCTGCCGCACGCCATGGCCGCGCCCACCCCGGTGTCGGCGTACCTGCACTCGGCGACCATGGTCAAGGCGGGCGTGTTCCTGCTGGCGCGGCTGCACCCGGCATTGTCCGGTACCGAGCTGTTCTTCTACACGGTCAGCGGCATCGGTGCACTGACCCTGCTGGTCGGCGCCTGGAATGCGATCTTCCAGCATGACCTCAAAGGGCTGCTGGCCTATTCGACGATCTCCCATCTGGGCCTGATCACCATGCTGTTCGGGCTGTCCAAGCCGATGGCGGTGGTCGCCGGTGTGTTCCACATCCTCAACCACGCCACCTTCAAGGCCTCGCTGTTCATGGCCGCCGGCATCATCGACCATGAGACCGGCACGCGTGACATGCGCCGGCTGGGTGGCCTGCGCCGGCTGATGCCATTCACCAGCGCGCTGGCGATCATCGCTTCGCTGGCGATGGCCGGCATCCCGCTGCTCAACGGCTTCCTGTCCAAGGAAATGCTGTTTGCCGAAGCACTGGACACCGCCGGTGGCGAGCAGTGGCGGCTGGTGATGTCGGTGGCCGCCCTGCTGGCCGGCGTGCTCGGTGTGGCCTACAGCCTGCGCTTCGTGCACGACACCTTCTTCGGCAACGGCCCGCACGACCTCGACGTGGTGCCGCACGAGCCGCCGCGCTGGATGAAGGTGCCGGTGGAAATCCTGGTGGTGATCTGCGTGGCCGTCGGCATTGCGCCGGCACTGACCATCGCCCCGGTTCTGCACGCGGGCGCCGCTGCCATCCTCGGCGGCGACATGCCCGCCTACAGCCTGTCGGTCTGGCATGGCTTCAACCTGCCGCTGGCGATGAGCGCGGTGGGCGTGGTCGGCGGTGTGGCGCTGTACTTCGGCCTGCGCCGCGTGCTCAACCTGTACGCCGTGGAAAGCCGCCCGACCGGCCGCAACATCTTCCACCGGCAGCTGGACCTGCTTTCCGCGCTGGCGCAGCGGCTCACCACCGGCATCGCAAATGGCAGCCTGCAGCGCATGCTGCTGGGGCTGGTGGTGGTGGCGGTCGTGGTGGCCGCCGCCCCGTGGCTGGCAGCGCCGGCGTTGCCCAACTGGCCCTCCTCGCAGCCGATGCCGCTGCTGGGCTGGGGGCTGTGGGCGGTGATGATGGCCTGCGCCATCGCCACGCTGCGCATGTACAAACAGCGTCTGCTGGCGGTGCTGCTGGTCGGCGGTGTCGGCCTGATGGTGGCGATGACCTTCGTCTTCCTCTCCGCGCCGGACCTGGCACTGACCCAGCTGCTGGTGGAGATGGTGACCCTGGTGCTGATGCTGCTGGGCATGAACTACCTGCCGGCGCAGTCGGTCAGCGAACGCTCGTGGCTGCGCCGCTACCGCGACGCCGCCATCGCGCTGGTGGCCGGCCTGGGCATGGCCGCACTGGCCTACACCGCCATGACCCTGCCGCCGAACACGATGGCCGGCGAGATGCTCGCCCGCGCCCTGCCCGAGGCCTACGGCAGCAACGTGGTCAACGTCATCCTGGTCGACTTCCGCGGCTTTGATACCTTCGGCGAGATCACTGTGTTCGGCATCGCAGCGCTGGTGGTGCATGCCATGCTGCGGCGCTCGCGCATGGCGCCCGAGCAGATCATGCCCGGCCCGCCGATCAAGCTGCCGGTGCCGGCCGATCTGGCGCAGATCATGTTCCCGCTGACCCTGACCGTGTCGATCTTCATGTTCCTGCGCGGCCACAACTCGCCCGGCGGCGGCTTCATCGCCGGCCTGATACTGGCCGTGCCCCTGCTGATCCAGTACGTGATCCAGGGCACCGCGTCGGTCGAGTCGCGCTTCGGCTTCGACTACATCCGCTGCATCGGCATCGGCCTGCTGGTGGCCATCGCCGGCGGTGTCGGCTCGATGCTGTTCAACGTGCCCTTCCTGACCAGCGGCCATTACGACCTGGAACTGCCGGTCATCGGCACGGTGCCGCTGGCCAGCGCGCTGGTGTTCGACACCGGCGTCTACCTGGTCGTGTTTGGCGGCGCCATGTTGATGCTGTCGATGATGGGCACGATCAAGCCGTCGCGGACCCGTGCGGCGCGCCGCGGTGAGATCGACCCGCACCGGCGTTCGGCCCTGACCGGGGAGATGCACTGATGGAACTGGCCATCGCAAGCGCCATCGGCGTGCTGACCATGCTCGGGGTGTACCTGCTGCTGCGCGCGCGCAGCTTCGATGTGATCCTCGGCATGACCTTCCTGTCCTATGCGACCAACCTGCTGATCTTCGCCGGTGGCCGACTGGTGCCGGGCAAACCGCCGGTGCTGAAGGAAGGGCTGGACGCCAACCTGGGCAACTACACCGACCCGCTGCCGCAGGCGCTGGTGCTGACCGCCATCGTCATCGCCTTCGCCATGACCGCGGTCAGCATCGTGCTGGCCATCCGCAGCCGCAGCGACAACCACAGCGACCACGTCGACGCGCACGAGCCGGACGAGGATGCGCCGCCGCGCCGTGACGAGGACCACGCATGAACCACCTGGCGATCCTGCCGATCCTGATTCCACTGCTCGGCGCTTCGCTGTCGCTGTTCATCGAGCACCGACGCTTCGGCCCCAAGGTGCAGCGCACGGTAGCGTGGACCTCGCTGGGCGCGCTGCTGGTGGCAGTGCTGATGGTGTTCGCGCGCACTGCCGATGGGCTTTCGCTGGTCTACCTGCTGGGCGACTGGCCGTCGCGGCTGGGAATCGTGCTGGTGGCCGACCGCCTCTCGGCGTGGATGCTGCTGACCACCTCGCTGCTGGCCATCGGCTGCCTGCTGCACGCCTGCTCGGGCTGGGACCGGCGCGCGCCGCACTTCCATGCGTTGTTCCAGTTCCAGCTGGTCGGCCTGAACGGTGCCTTCCTCACCGGCGACATCTTCAACCTGTTCGTGTTCTTCGAGGTGATGCTGATCGCCTCCTACGGATTGCTGCTCAGCGGTGGCCGCGGCCTGCGCATGCGCATCGGCCTGCACTACGTCGTGTTCAACGTGACCGCTTCGACGCTGTTCCTGATCGCGCTCGGCCTGCTGTACGCCACGCTCGGCTCGCTCAACATGGCCGAGATCGCCGAGCGCGTGGCGGCCCTGCCGCCCTCGCACCTGGTGCTGGCCAAGGCCACCATGGGCCTGCTGCTGCTGGTGTTCTGCGCCAAGGCGGCACTGATGCCGCTGTACCTGTGGCTGCCCGAATCCTACGCCCGCGCACCGGCGGCCGTGGCCGCGCTGTTTGCGGTGATGACCAAGGTCGGCCTCTACGCGGTGCTGCGCATCCAGATGCTGTGGTTTGGCGAGGACGCCGGCGCCATGGCCGGCTACGGCCGCGACTGGCTGCTGTGGGCCGGCGTGGTCACCCTGGTGCTTGGCGGGCTGGGTGTGCTGGCCGCGGTGCGCCTGCGCGTGTTGATCTCCTATCTGGTGGTGGTGTCGGCCGCCACGCTGTTCATCGCCTTCGCCACGGCCACGCCGCAGACGCTGTCGGCGGGCCTGTACTACCTGCCGCACAGCACCTTCGTGGCCGCCGCCCTGTTCCTGGTCGCCGACCTGATCCGCCGCCGCCGCGGCGGCGCCAGCGACCGCAAGGAAGTGATCGCCCCGATGCCCGGCAAGGAGACCCCGGCCGTGCTGTTCCTGATCGGCGCGGTATCGGTGGCGGGGCTGCCGCCGTTGTCCGGCTTCCTGGCAAAGGCCGCGCTGCTGGCCGGCATGCCGCCGCAGTACACCGCGGTGGTCTGGACGGCCGTGCTGGGCAGCAGCCTGCTGGTCATCATGGGTATCGCCCGGGGCGGCATCCGGCTGTTCTGGCGCGTGCCGCAGCCCGACCCGGACCTGCCGCCACCGCGCAAGGCACCCACGCGGCGCGTCGAGCTGCTGGCCGCCTGCCTGCTGCTGCTCTACGGCATCGGCATGACCGTATTTGCCGCACCCCTGATGCGCCACACCGATGCCATCGCCAGCGACCTGCTGCAGCCTTCGGCTTATGTCGAGCAGGTGCGCGCGACCTCGCCGGAGATCCGCAAGCCATGACCCCCAAGCGCCCCCTGCTGCGCCGCCTGTTCCCGGCGCCCCCGTTGACCGTGCTGGTGATCCTGTTCTGGCTGCTGATGTCGGACAGCTTCAGTCTTGGCCTGATCGTGCTCGGCGTGCTGCTGGGTGTGGTGGTGCCCCTGTTCGCCGCGCGTCTGGACCGCGAGTTTGCCCGCATCGGCACGCTGCGGCCGGTGCCCAAGCTGCTGGTGGTCACCCTGTGGGACATCCTGGTGTCCAACATCGAAGTGGCCCGCCAGGTGCTCGGTCGCGAAGAGCGCATCCACCCCGCTTTCATCTGGATTCCGCTGGACATCGCCAACATCCACGGCATTGCCGCGCTGACCAGCATGATCACCCTGACCCCCGGCACCGTGTCGGCCGCGCTCAGCGACGACCGTAAATACCTGCTGGTGCATGTGTTGAACCTCGAGGATGAGGAGCACCTGATCAGCGAGATCAAACGCCGCTACGAAGCCCCGCTGATGGAGATCTTCCCATGACCGGATTTGCGTTCATCCAGACCACCCTGGTGGTGTGCATGCACATCGTCGGCCTTTCCATGCTGCTGGCTACCTGGCGCCTGCTGCGCGGCCCGACCGTGCCCGACCGCATTCTTGCGCTGGACACCCTGTCGGTGACCGCCATCGCCCAGCTCATGCTGTTCGGCATGTACCTGAACTCGGCAATCTACTTCGAGGCCGCGCTGATCATCGCCATGCTGGGCTTCGGCAGCACGGTGGTGCTGAGCAAGTTCGTGCTGCGTCGGGATATCGTCGAATGATCACCGCCTTCCAGATCGGCCTGTCCCTGCTGTTGCTGTTTGGCTGCTTCTTCATCCTGGTCGGCGCACTGGGGCTGGTGAAGCTGTCCACCTTCTTCAAGCGCCTGCACGCCCCGACCAAGGCCAGTACGCTCGGCGTGGGCTGCGTGCTGGTGGCATCGGTGTGCTACCACATCTTTCTGGGCCAGGACCCGCAGCCACGCGAGCTGCTGATCACCATCTTCCTGTTCATCACCGCACCGATCAGCGCGCACATGATGGCCAAGGCGGCGCTGTCGCTGATCATGGAAACGCGGCCCAGCCTGCCCGGCAATGAACGCGCAGCCGAAGAGCAGCTGCCGCCGCCGGAACCGGCGCGCGAGCAGGAGCACGCTCCCACCGGCCATGTGTACACACGCACCGACGCCGACCGTTGAGCGCCCTGCGGCTTGCCGGCTCCTGCACGCAGCACGGTGGGGCCATCGCGATCTGAGCGGAGAGCAGCCGACCGTGGGGTCGGCTCTACGGCCGAGTGCGGGCGGGTCAGCGCCATCTGACCGGAGAGCAGCCGGCCAGAGCCCGGCTCGACGGCCAAAGACGCGCGACCATCCACGGTAGAGCCGACCCCACGGTCGGCTCCCGCGCGCAGCGCGGGCGGGTCAGCGCCATCTGACCGGAGAGCAGCCGACCATGGGTCGGCTCTACCTGTCGGTCGGGACCGCGCCGACGATCTCAGCCGCAACCTTCCACGTAGTCCACCTGCGGCGGCATGCCCACGCGCCACTGGCTCACCTTGCCGTCGCCGGCCAGGGTGAAGTCGATGATCGCGTCGCCTTCCTGTGCCGGACGCACACGCAGGTGCTGGGTCTTCTCGTCGTACTTGTCCGGCTGCACGTCGCCACGCTCGGGATAGAGCACCTGCAGCTCGCCCAGCGTCATGCCGACCCGGCCGCCGCCTGGCGCTACCACCGAGGGGGTGCTGACTTCATAGCGCACCAGCTTGCGGCCTTCGATCATGAAGCGCGGCGACTCGGCGCCCTGCGGCTGCAGGTAGTAACAGCCGTCGTTGTTGTCGTCGGCCGCCAGCGGTGCGCCCGTCGCGTCCGTGCCAAGGCCCTGCAGCGTGCCCTCATAGCCGGTACGGACCTCGGAGACCACCGCACCCAGCGATGCGCCGCCGTAGCCATCCAGACGCGCGGGGCTGTCGCTGCGCGGGTCTGCCGGGCTGCGCGAGGCCAGGTCCGGGTCGGTGGACTGCGCGGGGCCGGTGGCGGTGGCGGTTTCACCGCTCGAATCGCTGCCGGCGCCGGCGGCGCCCTGCTTGTCCGGCCCTCCGCAGGCGGTGAGGCTGAGCAGCAGCAGGCCAGTCAGGGGAAGTGCTTTCATCGGCATGTCTCCACGGGTGATGGGCAGACGCTAGCCCCTCCCGCGTGCACGTACTGCATTGTCATCGGCGTTTCACCCAACCCGTGCAGGCTCGGCCCGCACGTTCCCCGCAGCCCTGGCCATGCACCCGCGCAAGACCGACCAAGCCCGAACCGCCCTGCAGCAGCACCGCGCGCCACTGGACATGCGCCAGCGGCGCCTGCTGATTCTCTGTGACGGTCGGCGTGGACCGGGCGAACTGTCGGCCCTGCTGGGACAGGACGCCGCGCCCATGGTGCAGCAGCTGGTGCAGGCGGGTTACCTGAGCATCGGCACGGAGGACCCTGCCGCCCTACCGGCAGGTCCTGCCCCGGCCGATGCGCAGCAACGCCGCCGCTCGCTGGCTGCGGCCCGCGTCTACATGCTGGACATTCTGGAGATGCAGCGGCACCCCGACGCGGCCGCGTTGTTCGGTGCGCTGCAGCAGGCCCGCGACACAGCGCGCGTGCTCGACGTCCTGCACAGCGCGCTGGAGCGCCTGCCCGGCCTGACCTCGGCCGGTTACCGCGACCGCGTCCGCGAGCGGCTGCTGGAAGTGCTGCCGAAGGAACATTGCCTCGCGTTCGCGTAGAGCGGGCCTCTGGCCCGCTGCCGACCCACCGCCGCCTGCGCCCGGCACTACCTGCGGTGGTTGTTGCGCAGGCCGTCCCAGCACTGCTGGTAGCCGGCCTGACGGTGACCGGCCGCCAGGGCCTGCGCGGTCGGCCGGATCACGGTACGGGTCTCGAACATGAAGGCCATGGTGTCCTTGATCACATCCGGGTTGCTCAGGTCGGCCTGCGAGGCTTTGTCGAAGGTCGGCGCGTCGGGCCCATGTCCGCTCATGCAGTTGTGCAGCGACGCACCGCCAGGGACGAAGCCGTCGGCCTTCGCATCGTAGGCACCGTGCACCAGTCCCATGAACTCACTGGCGATGTTGCGATGGAACCACGGCGGACGGAAGGTATGCTGGGCGACCAGCCAACGCGGCGGGAAGATCGCCAGATCCATGTTGCTCGTGCCCGGCGTGTCGCTGGGCGAATGCAGCACCAGGAAGATCGACGGGTCCGGATGGTCGAAGCTGATGGAACCGATCGTGTTGAAGCGGCGCAGGTCGTAGCGGTACGGCGCGTAGTTGCCGTGCCAGGCCACCACGTTCAACGGAGAATGCGTGATCGGGGCCCGCCACAGCTGGCCGTCGAACTTGGCGACCAGCTCGAAGTCACCTTCCAGGTCTTCGTAGGCGGCGTGCGGCGTCTCGAAATCGCGCGGGTTGGCCAGACCATTGGCCCCGATCGGGCCCAGATCGGGCAGCTTCAGCAGTGCGCCGAAGTTCTCGCAGATATACCCGCGTGCCTGCCCGTCCGGCAGCTCCACGCGGAAACGCACGCCACGCGGCATCACCGCGATCTGCTGCGGCTCGACCTCGACCACGCCGAACTCGCTCAGCAGGCGCAGCCGCCCGAGCTGCGGCACGATCAGCAGTTCGCCGTCGGCGTTGTAGAAGTAGCGCCCCTGCATGTCCCGGTTGGCGGCATAGAGGTGGATGGCCACGCCGGTGTGGGCATCCGGGCCGCCATTGCCGCCCATGGTGTACAGGCCTTCGATGAAATCAACCGGCGCCTCCGGCATCGGCAGCGGACTCCAGCGCAGCTGGTTGGGCGAGGCCCGCAGCGCGCCGAAATCGCCCTGCAATCGGGACTGCGCCAAGGCGACGAACTCCCCGTGCTGCACCGCCGGCCGGATGCGGTACAGCCAGCTGCGCCGGTTGCTGCCGCGTGGCGCAGTGAAGGCGGTGCCGGAGAGCTGCTCGGCGTACAGCCCGTGCGCCACCTGCTGGGGTGAGTTCTGCCCCTGCGGCAGCGTGCCCGCCAGCGCCTCGCTGGCGAACTCGTTGCCGAAGCCGGTCTGGTAACCGCGAGACGTGATGGTCATCTGGAAAGCCTCGAATCTACCCGCACTGTAACCGATGGTGGCGTGCCGGCCCTGCCGCCGTTAAGCGGCAACGCCGTCGGCCGAACAACGCCGTGACGCGGTCAGAGCACGCCGCGCTTGATCTGGTCACGTTCGATGCTCTCGAACAGCGCGGTGAAGTTGCCTTCGCCGAAGCCTTCGTTGCCCTTGCGCTGGATGATCTCGAAGAAGATCGGCCCGATGCAGTTGGTGGTGAAGATCTGCAGCAGCTTGCGCTGGTGCGTCTCCGGGTCGGCGTCGATCAGGATCTTGTTCTTTGCCAGGCGTGCAACGTCTTCGCCATGGCCCGGCACGCGCTGGTCGATGACCTCGAAGTAGGTCTCCGGCGTGTCCAGGAACTCCACGCCCTGCGCGCGCATGGCTTCCACCGTGTCGTAGATGTTCTCGGTGAAGCAGGCGATGTGCTGGATGCCCTCGCCCTTGTAGGCGTCCAGATACTCGTTGATCTGGCTCTTGGGGTCGGAGGACTCGTTGAGCGGAATGCGCACGATGCCATCCGGTGCGGTCATCGCCTTGGACACCAGACCGGTCTTCAGGCCCTTGATGTCGAAGTAGCGGATCTCGCGGAAGTTGAACAGACGCTCGTAGTAGTCCGACCACTGCTGCATGTTGCCGAAGTACAGGTTGTGGGTCAGATGGTCGATGAAGGTCAGGCCAAAGCCCTGCGGATGCGGGTCGGCGCCTTCGATCGGTGCGTAGTCCTCACCGTAGATGCTGCCCTTGCTGCCATACCGGTCGACCAGGTACAGCATGCAGTCGCCGATGCCCTTGATGACCGGCGCGTTGACAGCCTTGCTGTCCGGTTTGAACGCGACCGCTTCGGCGCCGTTGCCCAGCGCGGCGCTGTAGACCTCGTCACCGGGGCGCTGGAAGCGGATGGCGAAACCACACGCGCAGGGGCCGTGCTTTTCAGCGAAGTCGGCAGCGAACGAATCGGGGTCTTCGTTGACCAGGAAGTTCACATCGCCCTGGCGGTAGACCGTGATCGGGCGCTGGGTGTGCTTGAGTACCGCGCTGAAGCCCATCGCCTTGAAGTACGCATGCAGCTCGCCGGCACGACCGGCGGGTGCGGCGAATTCGACGAATTCAAAGCCGTCGATCCCCATCGGGTTCTCGAAGGTGGTGACCTGCATGCCGGGATTGGGATGCGAGGTGGCCGGGACAGTGGTATTCATGGCGTGGGCTCCAGATCTTTCCGCACCGGGAAAAACAGGTGCGGGCGGCGGGCAGACCCGCGAGAATGCGGAGTCCGTGACGACCCTTTATAGTTACACCTGAAACCACCAGCAAGGTGCACCGCAGCATGAGCCCAGCCGACCCCGCTTCCACCAGCGTGCGCGCCTCGCACGTCCTGCTCGACCTGGAACAGTTCCTGCCGTATCGGCTGAGCGTTCTGTCCAACCGGGTCAGCGGCAACATCGCCAAACTTTACGGTGACCGCTATGGGCTGGCCATTCCGGAGTGGCGGGTGATCACGATCCTGGCGCTGTACCCGGGCTCGTCGGCGAGCGAGGTGTCCGAGCGCACGGCGATGGACAAGGTGGCGGTGAGCCGGGCGGTGGCACGGTTGCTGGAGCGGGGCTTCATCAAGCGCGAGACGCACGGTGACGATCGCCGGCGGTCGGTGCTGGCGCTGTCGGCGGCGGGGTTTGAGGTGTACGAGACCATCGCGCCGATGGTGATCGAGATCACGCGCAAGCTGATGTCGGTGTTGAGCGAGGAAGAGGAACAGTTGCTGGAGACCTTGATTCTGCGGTTGGCAGGCGAAGGGCTGCAGCGGATGGCGGAAGGGGTGTAATGGGTTTTCTGCCGGGGGCTGCGCCCCCGGCCCCCTGCTTCACAGCAACAGCAACAGCAACAGCAACAGCAACAGCAACAGCGTAAAGCGTCGGCTGTGCGGTGTTGTGCGTTTCGCGGGGCGGAGTGGGCCTGCGGGGGACGGCAAGAACTGCGTCCTGCGGGCCTTGTTTCGCGCCATCCTTGGCGCTCGACACCCCCGCAGACCCACTCCGCCCCGCCTCCGACACATCCCCGACGACGGACGGCAAAGCGCCGGCGCTGCTGGTAGGTGACGGCCGTTGTTCGTCACGCTTCTGGCGCTGCTCCTGGTAGGTGACGACCGTTGATCGTCACGCTTCTGGCGTTGCTCCTGGTAGGTGACAACCGTTGGTCGTCACGCTTCCGGCGTTGCTCCTGGCAGGACGACCGTTGGTCGTCTCCCGGCCACCCGCGGCGTTGCCGTGGGCGGTGATCTCAGCTGAGGTCTTTGCGCTTGGCAAATACCCAGGGGGCGGCGAGTGCGCCGATGGCGCCGCCGATAAAGCCCAGCAGCGCGGCTACGGCAGCTGCTTCAATCGCGCCCGGCAGGGCCAGCGCGGCGGTTACCAGCAGGGCGGCCGGCAGGCCGACGAAGGTGGCCAGGAAGAACCGCCAGCGCGGCACCCAGCTGCGCAGCTGCAGCAGGCTGACCGGCTGCCAGGTTTCGCCGCTGGCCGCTTCGGCCACCCGCGCGGCCACCTTGGTCAGGTCCACTTCCGGCTGGGCGCGGCCCAGACGGGCGCTGCCCAGCGCGGTGGCCACCGCCTCCACCGGTGGGTAACTGCCCGGCCACTGCACCGGCGCCGCCACGCCGTAGGCCGCCAGCAGCGGCACACTCAGCCACGCGGCCTGCAGCGGCCGCATCATCCGACGCCCGTGCACGCACCAGGTCTGCGGCTGCCCCTGCACCGTCACCTGGTACAGCGCCAGCTCGCCCGGCGCGGGGTAGTCGAGCATCGTCACGCGCGCGGCCAGGGTGTCGCAGCCCATCGCGCGGAGAAAGTCGGGGCGGCTGCGCCCTTCATGCATCCAGGCCACGCCCAGCGCGCCCACCAGGAAGGCTTCAGCCGGATCGCGGGTGCCCGGGCTGGCCCGCTCATCACTGGCCAGGAACCAGGCCAGCGAACGCGGTTCGGCCACGTCCCGCAGACCCCAGCGTCCGCTGTCACCCAGCACGTGGCGCAGCGGCAGCCGCGCCGCTGCGGTTTCACCGCGTGCGCTGGGCTGCAGAAACGGCAAGACGCCTTGCACGAAGGTGACCATGTCCAGCGCGCGCCCGCCCTGGCCCAACCACTCGGCCGGCAACAGCCCGGCCAGCAGCGGGTTGCCGGCCAGTGCATCGAACTGGGCCTTCTGCTCCACCAGCTTCTGCACCGCTGCCTTCAGCAGTACGTTGTCCGGCAGCGCCACGGTGGGCAGGCGATAGTGCGGCGGTGGCGCAGGCGCGACCTCGCCGGTGCCGGTGTCGTCCAGCAGCGCCTCCACCGCTGGCAGACCGACCGCACCCGCGTCTGCGGGCGTGGTGGCGACGGTGTGCCCGCTATCAGGTGCTGCAGGGGCAACGGCGGCGTGGTCGCTGGGCATCAGGCGCTCCGGTCATGCGCCGGTGGCGCGCGGTGAGGTCCTTGCCGTTAGCGGCCAACCCACGAATTCCTGTAGTGCCGGGCTCTGCCCGGCTGCTCTTCACCGGGCTCTGCCCGGCTGCTCTTCACCGGGCTCTGCCCGGCTGCTCTTCACCGGGCTCTGCCCGGCAGGGCCGTTACGCGATGATCCCGCGCTGCCGGGCAGAGCCCGGCACTACGGGGCCCAGTCCTTCATGAAGGCCAGGAAGCGCGCGCGGTCGTAGCCGCGCCCCTGTTCCTTGGGCAGTTCCAGCTCGCCGGTGAACTGCGAATGCAGCAGGGCACCGTTGGCGTCCAGCACGAACAGGTGCGGATAGCCCTTGATTTCGGGGTACTGGGCGAGGAACGCGGTGTTCTCGTTGTCTTCGCTGAAGTTGACCTTCATCCAGACAAAGCTGGCATCGCGCAGGCGGCGCACTTCGGCGTCGCCTTCGATGAAATCGTCCATCAGGTGGCACCACACGCACCACTCACCACCTACGTCCAGCACGATGCGCTTGTTGCCGCGCTTCGCCTCGACCATCGCCGTGGCCAGGTCGGCCGCCGGGTCGCGGGCCGGGTCGAAGGCCGCGTTGAGCCCGGCGATGGCGGCGATATCAGCCGCCGCCGGGGTGTTGCCCGAGACCACCGGCACGCTGGGGTCAGCGGCCGGTGGGTCGGTGGGTCGGGTATCCACGGGCTGCGCAGGGCCGGCACCAGCATCGGAACCGGAAGGCGAACAGGCGGCCAGCAGCGCCACCATCACACCAGCAGACATCCAGACGGCCGTCCTGCGCATGGGGATTTCCTCTTATTTGACGCCGTGCATCAGCTTGTTGATCAGCGGGGCCACCAGGAACAGCAGCACGCCGGCACCGGCCAGCGCCCAGAAGCCGAAGGTATAACCGGCATGGGCCGACTGTACCGTCATGCCGCCGTCGCCGCTGACCTTGCCGGCAAAGATGCCGGCCATGTTGTTGCCGATGGCGATGGACAGGAACCAGCAGCCCATCGCCATGCCACCCAGACGGGCCGGGGCCAGCTTGGTGGTCATCGACAGGCCGATCGGCGACAGGCACAGCTCACCGACCGACTGGATCACGTACACCATGAACAGCGTCCAGAACGGAATCTTGCCGGCATCGTTGACCATGCTCGACAGCGCCACCATCAGCAGCAGGAACGCCAGACCGTTGAACACCAGACCGAGGCCGAACTTGCGCGGAATGGAGGGATTGGCCTTGCCCATCTTCACCCACATCCACGCCATGATCGGCGCCAGGGTGATGATGGCCACCGAGTTCACCGACTGGAACCACTCCAGCGGGAAGGTCCAGTCGCCGAATTGACGGTCGACGATGCGGTCACCCAGGAAGGTGAACGAACTGCCCGCCTGCTCGAAGAACATCCAGAACAGCACGTTGAAGACGAAGATCACCAGCATCGCGATGACCTTGTCGCGCGCCACGGCACCGGTGCGGATGCCTTCAACCAGCAGCATCAGCGCCGGCACGATGAACAGCGTCATCAGCAGGATCTGCAGCGCGTTGGCGTCGATGGTCAGCAGGAAGTAGAACAGCGGCACGCCGATCAGCGCGCCGACCACCGCGACCATGCCCACGCGGCCGACGTTCTGCTGGCCCGGCGCCGGGGCGCCGATGCCCTTGAGCTGGGCGCGGCCCAGCCAGAACCAGACCAGGCTGGCCAGCATGCCCACGCCGGAGCAGATGAACACCACCTGGTAATGCGGCATGGCATCGGTGCCGAAGACCTGGCGCGCCAGCCAGCCGGTGATGACCGGGGCGATCATCGCGCCCAGGTTGATGCCCATGTAGAAGATGGTGAAGCCCGAATCGCGGCGTTCGTCACCCTGCAGGTACAGCTTGCCCACCAACGTGGAGATGATCGGCTTGAACAGGCCGTTGCCCACGATGATGGTCGCCAGGCCCAGCTTGAACAGCAGCTCGGTCGGCGAGGCCAGCATGAACAGGCCGATGGCCATGAACAGCGCGCCCAGCAGGATCGAGCGCTGGAAGCCGATCAGCTTGTCGGCCACGTAGCCGCCGAAGATGGCACCGGCATAGACCAGCGCCAGGTAGGCACCGTACAGCTCGCTGGCCGGACGTTCACCGGTGGCATCGCCCCCGTGGAACTGGGCAACGATGTACAACACCATCGCCCAGCGGATCCCGTAGAACGCAAAGCGTTCCCAGAACTCGGCCATGAACAGCATCCACAGCGGACGCGGGTGACCCAGCAGGGTCTTGAATTCCGGCACGGCCGGTTCGGGGGTATTCGCAGTGGCGTTCAGGCTCATGCGGTTTCCTGGTTCGGTGGATGACAGGCACGTCCGCTGTGCCGGAAGAACGCGCGAGCATCACGCACTTCCGGCGTTCACGTCAAATAAACGATGTTCGGGACGTGGCGCGGGAGGCTCGCAGCACTTGCAGACGCAACCACCGCCCCCAGCAGCCCGCGCCGCGCTGAACAGGCACCGACGGCAGGCCACTGCGCACGCTGCCGCGCATTCAGCCTTTGAGGCTGGTACGCACCTGGAACAGCTCGGGGAAGAACGTCAGCTCCAGCGCCTTGGCCAGGAAGCCCACGCCGGAGGACCCGCCGGTGCCACGCTTGAAGCCGATCACCCGCATCACCGTGCGCATATGACGGAACCGCCACAGCTGGAAGGCCGTCTCCAGGTCGACCAGATCCTCGCACAGAGCGTACTCGCGCCAGTAGCGGTCGGTGTCCTGGTAGATGGTTTCAAACACCGGGTGCAGCCCGTCGTCGGCCACGTGCGGCAAGGTCCAGTCGCGCTGCAGCCCATCGGCCGGAATGGCGTGGCCGAAGCGCGCCAGGTACCTGAGGAACTCCTGGTACAGGCTCGGCGCCTCCAGCACGGTGCGCAGCTGGGCCTGGCCGGCCGGGTCGTGCTCGAACACCTGCAGCATCTGCGCGTTCTTGTTGCCCAGCAGGAACTCGATGTAGCGGTACTGCAGCGACTGGAACCCCGAGGACGGCCCCAGCACGTCGCGGAAGCCCATGTACTCCGACGGGGTCAGGGTTTCCAGCACCGACCACTGCTCGGTCAGCTGGCGCAGCACCTGTTTGCTGCGCGCCAGCACCTTGCGGCACTGCCAGACCTCGTCGCGCTGCAGAAAGCCGATTGCCGCGCCCAGTTCATGGCCGAGCAGCTTCAGCCACAGTTCCGAGGTCTGGTGCTGGATGATGAACAGCATCTCGTCGTGGTGCGGCGGACTGGACAGCGGCTGCTGCGCGCTCAGCAGCTGATCCAGCCGCAGGTAGCCGCCATAGGTCAGCCGGTCCTGCAGGTCGGTGTGGATGCCGGCTTCAAGATCGCGTTGGTTGTTGTCGACAGACATGGGCAGGCCCGTACAAGGGCCGGCAAGCGTACCGTATGCGACATAAGTTGACGGCTTTGCGCATCCCTGTCCGGACCGGTTGCAACCCACTGCACGGCGCTGCGGAGGCGCTTCAGCGCATGGAAGCGCTTGCAGCGCCCCCCGGCGACCATTTGGCGGGGGTATTCTGGTGCTCTGCAGCAACGGCTGAATACGTTGCTGCTGCTGGCCCGCACGTGGCAGCCCGGGGACTGAACAGGGCCCTCCTTGCTGCGCCGCAGGACAGCTTTTTCATACGTCGTCCTTAACATGGCGATTCATATCATTTGTAACTTCCTGTCAGAAGGTGCAGTACGCAATGACGGTTGCCGCCGAGTTCAAGATTGACTACCTGCAGTACCTGGATGCGGACGGCGCGCTCGTCCGCGACGACCTGCCCGCGTCGCTGCGCGACCCCAAGGTGCTGGTCCCCCTGTTCAAGCAGATGCTGTACGTGCGCACGTTCGACAGCAAATCCATTGCCCTGCAGCGCACCGGCAAGCTGGGCACCTATGCCGCGTGCCTGGGCCATGAAGCAGCGCACGTGGGCATCGGTGCGGCGATGCAGGCCGGCGATGTGTTCGCGCCCAGCTACCGCGAGTACGGCGCGATGTTCATGCGTGGCGTGCGCCCGTATGACGTGCTGATGTACTGGGGCGGCGACGAGCGCGGCAACGACTACACCGGCAACGCGGTGAAGGATTTTCCGTTCTGCGTGCCGATCTCCACGCAGTGCCTGCACGCTGCCGGCGCTGCGCTGAAGTTCAAGCTCAATGACGAAAAACATATCGCGGTGGCCGTGTGCGGCGACGGCGGCAGCTCCAAGACCGACTTCTACGCGGCGGTCAACTCGGCCGGTGCCTACAAGCTTCCCTTGATCCTGTGCATCGTCAACAACGGCTGGGCCATCTCGGTGCCGCGGTCGGCCCAGACCGGCGCCGAAACCCTCGCCCAGAAGGGCCTGGCCGGCGGCCTGCATTGCCTGCAGGTGGACGGCAACGACCTGATCGCGGTACTGGCCGCCATGGAACAGGCGCGCGAGCGCGGCCTCGCCGGCGAAGGCGGCACCGTGCTCGAACTGATGACCTATCGCCTCTCCGACCACACCACCGCCGACGACGCACGCCGCTACCGCGACGACGCCGAGGTGAAGGACGCCTGGACCCGTGAGCCGATGCTGCGCCTGCGCAAGTACCTCACCGCCCAAGGCGTGTGGAGCGAAGAGGAAGAGAAGGCGTGGGTGGAACAGTGTGCCGCGCGCGTGGACGAGGAAGTGAACCAGTACCTCAACACGCCGGTACAGCCGATCGAGGCGATGTTCGATTACCTGTACGCCGATCCGCCGCCGGACCTGCTGGCCCAGCGCGCAGAGGCCATTGCCCTGGAGCAGCGCCATGGATGAGATCAAGCGCGGCGCACCCGTTTCCCAGGCCAATGCCGCCGACAGCGCTGCTGTGGCCGCTGGAGATTCCCTCATGACCACCACCCCCATCACCCTGATCGAAGCGATCACCCAGGCCCTGGCATGGGAACTGCAACACGACCCGTCGGTACTGGTGCTGGGCGAGGACGTCGGCATCAACGGCGGCGTGTTCCGTGCCACTGCCGGGCTGCAGCAGCGCTTTGGTGCCCAGCGCATCCTCGACACCCCGCTGGATGAAACCACCATTGCCGGCCTCACCGTCGGTCTGGCCGCACAGGGGATGAAGCCGGTGGCCGAAGCCCAGTTCGACGGCTTCGTGTACCCGATGGTCGACCACCTGATCTGCCATGCCGCGCGCCTGCGCACCCGCACCCGTGGCCGCCTGCACTGCCCGATGGTGCTGCGCGTGCCGTGGGGCGGTGGCATCCGCGCCCCGGAACACCACAGCGAAGCCAACGAGGCGATCTTCACCAACGTGCCGGGCCTGCGCGTGGTGCTGCCGTCCAGCCCGCAGCGCGCCTACGGCCTGCTGCTGGCCGCCATCCGCGACCCGGATCCGGTGATCTACATGGAGCCCAAGCGCATCTACCGCCAGTACAAGGAAGTGGTGGCCAACGATGGTGAGGCGCTGCCGCTGGACGTGTGCTTCGTGCTGCGCGACGGCACCGACGTGACCCTGGTCGCCTGGGGTGCCCAGGTCAAGGAAGCGCTGGAAGCGGCCGACAAGCTGGCCGGCGAAGGCATCAGCGCCGAAGTGATCGACGTGGCGACCCTGCGCCCGCTGGACTTTGCCACCATCGCCGAGTCGGTGGCCAAGACCGGTCGCTGCGTGGTGGTGCAGGAAGCACCGAAGACCGCCGGGTTCGGGGCCGAGATCGCCGCCCGTCTGGCCGAGGAGTCGCTGTACGACCTGCTGGCGCCGGTCGAACGCGTGACCGGCTACGACACCCACATTCCGCTGTTCCGCCTGGAAATGAAGTACCTGCCCAGCGTGGAGCGGATCGTGGCCGCGGCCAAACGCACCATCGCGGCGGGCTGAGATGAGGGCCCGCCTGATAGGCCCTTACCGCAGCCAGTATCCCAACCCGCTCCGGTTCCACACCGGCCAGATCGTCGAAGTCGGTGTACGTGACGAGGAATGGCCGGCCTTTGCCTGGGTACGCACCAATGACGGGCGTGCCGGCTGGGCACCGGTGGCGTGGTTGCAGGTGCTCGACGACGGTCGCGCCGAAGCGATGCGCGACTACGATGCACGCGAACTGGATGTGGAAAGCGGCGAGCTGGTCAAGCTGCATCACGAACATGGTGGCTGGTGGTGGTCCGAGCGCGCCAATGGCGCAACGGGCTGGCTGCCGGGCCGCGAACTGGAACTGCTGGAAGAGAACTGCACATGAGCCAGACCAAGAACTTCAACCTGCCCGATCTGGGCGAAGGCCTGCCGGACGCCACCATCGTGGAGTGGTTCGTCAAGGAGGGCGATGTCATCAAGCTCGATGAGCCGCTGGTCTCGATGGAGACCGCCAAGGCCGTGGTGGAAGTGCCCTCGCCGGTCTCCGGCAAGGTACTCAAGCTCTCCGGCGCCGCCGGCGACATCATCGCCACCGGTGCGGTGCTGGCCAGCTTCGAGGTCGACCCGACCCTGCCGCAGCGCGCTGATGGCCAGGACACCGGCCACAGCCACGGCCATGCACCGGCAACGCCGAGCACCGGCCAGCCCGCTGCCGGCCAGCCGGACAAGGTGGTGGCCTCCGACGAAGGCGGTGCGATCAAGGCCGAAAGCGAGCGTGACGATGCCGGTACCGTGGTCGGTGCGATGCAGAGCTCCAATACCGTGCATACCGAGCAGGCGGTGGCCGTCGGTGGCGTCAAGGCTGTACCGGCGGTGCGTGCGATGGCACGCAAGCTCGGTGTCGATCTGGCGCTGGTCCACGCCACCGGTACCGATGGCGCGGTGACCATGGCCGACGTCAAGCAGGCCGCCGCCGCAGGCACCGCAAAGCCGGGCAGCGCAGCGCCGCGGGCCGCGGCTGCGGTCGCACCGGCGGCCTCTCAGGCCGCACCAGTTGCACCGGTGACGCCGCAGAGCGCACGCGCCCCGCTGTCGGCCAGTGGCAAACCGATGCGCACCCAGCCGCCGGGCGTGGCCGCGCTGGGCCAGCCGGAAGCACTCAAGGGCGTGCGCCGCAACATGGCGCGGGTGATGGCCGACGCGCACAGCAAGGTGGTGCCCACCACCCTCAACGATGACGCCGACATCCATGCCTGGCAGCCGGGCAACGATGTCACCGCCCGTCTGGTGCGTGCGATCGTGGTCGCCTGCCAGAAGGTACCGGCGATGAACGCCTGGTTCGACGGCGAGGCACTGACCCGCACGCTGCATGCACATGTGGATGTAGGCATCGCGGTGGACACCGACGACGGCCTGTTCGTGCCGGCCCTGCGCAACGCCGACATGCTTGATGCACGCGGTGTGCGCGAGGGCGTCAACCGTCTGCGCGAGCAGGTGGAAGCGCGTTCGCTGCCGTCCTCGGAGCTGAGTGGTTACACCATCTCGCTGTCCAACTTCGGCATGTTCGCCGGCCGTTATGCCACCCCGGTAGTGGTGCCGCCGTGCGTGGCCATCGTCGGTGCCGGCCGCGCCCGCCACCAGATGACCCCCGTGATGGGCGGCGTGGAAGCGCACAAGGTGATCCCGCTGTCGGTGACCTTCGACCACCGCGCCTGCACCGGCGGCGAAGCTGCCCGCTTCCTGCGCGCGATGATGGACGACCTGGCGCTGGCAGGGTAAAGCCGGGCGCGGCACCCGGTAGGTGACGACCGTTGGTCGTCACACGCGCGGCCCAGATGAAGCGTGACGACCAACGGTCGTCACCTACCAAAGCGGAGGCCCCGTGCCCGGTGGCGCCTCAATCGGACCGCGATGCACCGGTAGGTGACGACCGTTGGTCGTCACTCGCGCGGCCCCGCTGAAAGCGTGACGACCAACGGTCGTCACCTACCGAAGCGGAGGCCCCGTGCCCGGTGGCGCCTCAATCGGACCGCGATGCACCGGTAGGTGACGACCGTTGGTCGTCACACGCCCGGCCCCGACGAAGCGTGACGACCAACGGTCGTCACCTACCAACGCGGAGGCCCCGTGCCCGGTGGCGCCTCAATCGGACCGCGATGCACCGGTAGGTGACGACCGTTGGTCGTCACACGCGCGGCCCCGCCGAAGGGTGACGACCCACGGTCGTCACCTGCCAACGCGTGGTCTGTGCCGGGCAGAGCCCGGCACTACCCGGCCAGGGTGCGCGCAAGCACGATGTTCTCGCCGGGCACCGGTGCCAGTGCGGCTTCCACCATCGCCTCGGCGATGCGCTCTGCCGGGTTGATCCGCCAGCCGCGCGGCAGCACCGGCCCGATGAGGCCCAGCACGATCTGCCCCACCCGCTCGGCGGGCCGGCGCTCGCTGCGCTGGCCACCGATCAACCCCGGTCGTACCAGCGTCAGCGAGGAAAAGCCAGACCGCGCAGATCCTGTTCGAGCGCACCCTTGACCCGGTTGTAGAACAGACGCGAGCCCGCATCGGCGCCAGCGGCCGAGTTCAACACGAACACATCGGCACCGCCGGCCTGCGCCAGCCGGGCAAACGCCAACGGGTAGCCGCGGTCGACCTGCTCGAAGGCCTCGCGGCTGCCGGCCTGCGCCAGCGTCGTCCCCAGCGCGCAGATCACCGCGTCCACCCGTGCCCACGCAGGCACCTGCGGCGGCTGTGGCAGGCGATCAAAGGCCAGCACCGGCACCTCCAACGTCGGCGCAGTTACCGGCAGGCCGCGCCGGCCCGGTGCCACCACGGCGGTACATCGGGGGTCCTCCAGCAGCCGGTCCAGGACGGCACGGCCGACCAGTCCGCTGGCTCCCAGCAGCATCACACGCATCGCGACCTCTCCTGCGGCATCCTTGCCCATCGTAGCGGTTCAAGCTGCCGCGCATCGCGCCGATATGCTGTCACCAGTACCTGCCTGCCCAGGATGTCCCCATGCCCGACCCACGCGACGATCTGCCTGCCCCCGGTACCCAGCTCGGGCCGCTGGCGTCGGTGCGGGCCGCCGGGCGCACCGGCGACAACCGGGTCACCTTGGCCGGCAGCGGTGCGAGCCTGCAGCAGCTGTTTGCCCATGCAGATACGCCACCGGCGCTGCTGGCCGCCTTTGCCGATGGCATGGCGACCCTGCCCGGTGAACTGGGTGACATGGGCGACCGGCTGCAGTCGGCGCTGGCCAGCGAGGACTGGCTGCGCTACGGCCGGGCGATGCGCCAGCTGATCGACAAGTACATCCGCACCATCGAACAGCATTCGCCCGACGGGCAGCCGGAAAGCCTGCGCCTGCGTGAGCAGCTGCGCCAGGTGCTTGGGGTTACCGTGGCCAGCCTGCTGCGCCATGATGCCGAGCTGGGTGCCCAGGCCGTGCAGCAGGCCGCGCAATGGCGGCACTGGCAGCCGGGTCAGCCGCTGGACGCACTTGAACAGGCACTGCGCGAGCTCGGCCACCAGGTCGGCGTGCGCGCCGAAGGCTGGCAGGAGCGCGACGACCTGCTGCTGGGGCTGTTCGACCTGCTGCTGGACAACATCAGCGAGCTGCTCGATGACAGCAGCTGGCTGCAGGGCCAGGTGGGCGCGGTGCGCCAGCTGCTCAGCGGCCCGCTGGACAGCGTCGCCATCGAGCGCACCCGTGCCGAACTGCGCGAAGTGATCTACAAGCAGGGCCTGCTCAAACAGGGCATCGCCGATTCCAAGCAGGCCATGCGCGGGTTGATGGGTGAGTTCGTCGAGCGTATGGATGGCATGGCCACCAGCACCGGCGAGTACCACGACCGCATCAGCAGCTACGCACTTGCACTGCGCGAGGCGCGCAGCATCGCCGACCTCAACGGTCTGCTGCAGAACGTGCTGCACGACACCGGCAAGGTGCAGGCGCAGGCCGCCCAGGCCCGTGATCATCTGGCCACCGCGCGGCTGGAGGTGGAGAAGGCCGAACAGCGCATCGCCGAGCTGGAGCAGGAGCTGCGCGACGTGGCCGACCAGGTCCGCACCGATCCGCTGACCGGCGCCCTGAACCGCCGCGGCCTGGACGAACTGCTGCATTCGGAGCTGGCCCGCGCCGAGCGTGGTGGGGGACCGCTGGCAGTGGCGATGGTCGACCTGGACGATTTTGCCGCCGCCAACACCGCGCATGGCCACGCAGGGGGCGACGCGCTGCTGCGGCATTTCGTGGGCGTGTGCCAGCTGCTGCTGCGCGCCAGCGACAGCATCGCCCGCCTCGGCGGCGATGAGTTCGTATTGGTGATGCCGCAGACCCCCGGTGCCGATGGCATGTCCACGGTGCAGCGTCTGCAGCGCTCGATGGCGCAGCGCGCGCTAGATGTGCAGAACCAGCGCGTTGCGGTGCATTTCAGCGCCGGTCTCGCCCAGTGGCAGGCCGGCGACACGGCCGACAGCCTGCTGCGTCGCGCCGACGAAGCCCTGTATGCGGCCAAACGCCAAGGCAAGAACCGGGCGCAGGCCGGCTGAGCGAGCGCGCTGCTCAGCCCTGCGGGCGCCGTCGCGACGGCACCAGGGCGAAGGTATCCACCGCCAGCTTCTCGGCGTGGTTCAACCAGGCGCGGATCTCAAGGTCATCCACTTCGTGGTCAAGTCCGAAGCTGACGTTGATGCGGCCACTGGCATCGGGCTGCACCCACTGCTGGGCCAGCACCACCTTGCGCTTGGACGACACCGCCTCGATCCAGAAGCCGCGCTGCGGCTGGGTGCTGGCCACCAGCTCCAGCATGTACTGCCCCGCCCGCGTACGGCGACCCTTGTCGGTGATCATGTGCGCCTGGCGCACGCTGGGACGTGGGCCATCAAAGGCATCCAGCGGGGCATCCACCGCGATGCCGCCACGCAGCTGGTCGTCGCGGTACAGCTTGATGCCCCTATCCCGGTTGACCAGCAGCGCACACCAGTCGCCGTCGGCCGAGCCGTCCTCGAAGGCCGTGCAGCGGTCGACATAGGCCAGCGTGCTGTCTTCGTCGGCCTGCTCGAACTGCCGCGAGGTGTTCTCCAGATAGACCGATTTCAGCGACCAGTCCTTGCCATATTCCAGCAGCACCGGCGGCTGCACATGCTGCAGGCCCACCACCACCTGGTTGTCTTCATCGATGCGAAGATCCCGGGTCGGTTCGCCCAGCCACAACGTGCGGGCAAATGACAGGTACTGCGGGTAGTCCCGGCCATGGTCGCGCGTGGCGGCCACACTTGCACTCGGGGCGCGCTGCGGGTCCAGCAGCGAACGACCGAAGCCGATGGAATTGATGGCCGGGTCGAGCAGGCTCAGCAGGGTGGCGCCACTGTCCAGCGTGCTGCCGTGCTCGGCCTGCAGGCTGCGCGGCTCGATGCCCTCGCCCAGGAAAAGAAGAAGATTCTCGCGCTGTTCCTGCCGTGCCAGCACGTGGCTCAGATCGTTGGGCATGGCCAGATGATCCGAAGCGATCACGATCAGCGTGTCCTTGCCGTAGGGGCTGGCCTGGATGCGGTCGACCAGCTGTGAGATCAGCCGGTCACTGCACTTGAGCGCGTTGAGCAGGCCGATGTTGCCGTAGCGGCTTTCATATCGCTCGTTGCGGCAGGCCACCGGCAGGTGACCGGCCGGATGATGGGTGTCCATCGTCAATGTGGTCAGCATGAACGGCGCGCCGGAACGCGAGAGCTGCTCGAAGCGGCTGTACGCGGCGTCCAGCAGCACATCGTCATGCACGCCCCAGGCGGAATAGTGGATGCGTCCGATCTTCTTCTGCTGCTTGAACCACGCTACGTCGTGCACTTCGTCAAAGCCATGGCTCTGCAGGAACTGGCCCTTGCCGGCGAACTGACCGTTGGCACCGCCGAGATAGTGATTGGTATAGCCCTGCTGCTTGAGGTAATCGCCCAGGCACACCGCCTTGGGCAGGAAGGTGCCCATGCGGTCCATGCTGTTCTCATCGCCCTGCGAGGTGGTCAGCGGCACGCCGCACATCGAGGCCACCAGACCGGCGATGGTCCAGCCGCTGCCCTCGGCCGAATCCAGCCCCCGCACATCCAGCGCCTGGCCAGCCAGCCGGTTGAGATTGGGCATCAGGCCGGGGAACGTACGCTCGTCGAGATAGGTCCGCTCCAGGCTTTCACCGTAGATCCAGACGATGTTGCGCGGACGGGTCAGCGGCTGCGTCGGCACCTGGTACTCGGGCGCCACCTGCGAGTGGTCCACCGGCATGAGCTGGGCATACAGGCGCCGCCCGTCGGCGTACAACGGGCTCACCAGTATCGCCACCAGCCACAGGCTGGCAAAGGCAGCAAGCCACGCGCGGCCGTGACCGGCACGTCGCCAGCGCGTGACCCGCGTCAACGCCAGCGGCAGCAGCGAGAGCAGCAGCAACACCACGTACCCGGCAATGACCTTCTTGAACTCGACCACGCCGGCGCCTTCCATATCGGCGTTGAGGTGGTACAGCGTCGCCGCGTTGATGCCATCGCCTGACAGCTGATCGATCATCCACCAACTGCTCAACGCCACCATCAGCAGCGAAAGCAGGCTTGCTTTCCACCACAGCCCGGTATCAGAGACCAGCAGCAACCAGGCCAGCAGCAGCAACAACAGCAGAAGAATCGGAAGCATGGGCACTTTCGGCAGTGACGGGAGTGGTGATGGACGTCGTACCGACGCGCTGTCCATCCGACCGAAACTGCCAAGCACACCTGCATGACAGCCCGATGACCGGATCATGCCTGCACGAACCTGACTGAAATGTTTGCTGGAAGCGACATGTTGTCGCGCCAGCTACCTCGATGAACACGAGGTGATGAGCGCGATCACCCTGCGTGATCGCGCTGCATGGTGGCACGTCAGAGCGGTCGCCTCAGCGGTGCCCGCGTTCTTCCCGCGCACGCGCGCGCCGATCAAACAGCAGCGCGCTGGCGATGATCGACAGGCCGAGCACCACACCGATCAACATCAGCAACATGGCGATGAGCGGATAGCCGAACAGATGCCAGCCCGTGTCCACGCGCATCATCAACGAGGCCGCCATGATCAGGGCAGCGGTGATGATGCCGGCCGACACCCGGTTGGCGATCTTCTGCAGATTCTCCATCAGGCGCGACTCCTCCAGCCCGGTCACCTTCATCTGCAGGCGGTTCTCGGCCAGCAGCGCCAGGATGTCGGTCATCTTGCGCGGTCCCTCGCGCAGCAGCTGCTGCAGCTCCATCGCTTCGCTGGCCAGATTGGCGGCGGAGAGTGACTTGCGCAGCCGCGCGCGCACGACGTGCTGCAGCTGTTTTTCCACCACCCGGCGCGTATCCAGGTCGGGCGCCAGCTGGCGGCACACCGATTCCAGGTTGAGCATTGCCTTGCCGATCAGGCTCAGCTCCGGCGGCGTACGCAACCCGCAGGCGGTGGCGATGCGCACCAGGTCCAGCACCACCCGGCCCTCGGAGAAATGCGAGCTGGCCGCATAACGGGCGATCATCTGCCCCGTCTCGCGCAGGTAGCGTTCTTCTTCGAATGCTTCCAGGCGGGTGCTGATACCAATGATTTCGTCGGCCACTTCTTCACCACGCCCATCCACGGCGGCAAACAGCACCTTCAGCAGCCGCTCGCGCAGGCGCGGCGGCATATGCGCCACCATGCCCAGATCGAAAATTGCCAGGCGGCCATCGGTGGTCACGCGCAGGTTGCCCGGATGCGGATCGGCGTGGATCTCGCCATGCACGAAGATCTGATCCAGGTAGCCGCGGATCAGTGCAGCGGCCAGCGGGTCCATCGACTCTTCGGTGCGACGCACCGCAGCGATGGCGTCCACGCGTACGCCGTTGGCCAGCTCCATGGTCAACACGCGGTTGCTGCAGTAGTCCCAGATCGGCTGCGGCACCCACAGCCGCTTGAACGGCCGCAGGTGCTGCCCAAAGCGTGCCAGGTTCTCCGCTTCGGTCTGGTAGTCCAGCTCCTGCATCAAGGTCTTGCCGAATTCGTTGAGCCAGTCGCGCAGGCGCACGCGCCGACCCACCTGGGTCAGGTGGTCAGCGGCCATCGCAAAGCTGCGCAGGGCCTCCAGGTCCGAGCGCAGCTGCGCGGCGACTTCCGGCTTCTGCACCTTCACCGCGACCTCGCGGCCATCGTGCAGCGTGGCGCGGTGGACCTGGGCAATCGAAGCGCAGCCCAGCGGTACCGGGTCGAAGCTGGAGAACAGCTTGTTCACCGAGGCACCCAGTTCCTTTTCGATGATCGCGTGGATGCGCTCCAGGGGGATCGGCGCGACCTTTTCCTGCATGCGCTCCAGTGCGGTAGCAAACTCGACCGGCACCATGTCCGGCCGCGTGGACAGCATCTGGCCGAGCTTGACGAAGGTCGGCCCCAGCGATTCAAGGTCGCTGACGAACTGATCCGGGTTGCCGTCGGCGGGCACCTCATGACCATGGCCGGCATCCAGGTTCATGCCGGAGAAGACGCCGGAATGGCGATAGCGCAGCAGCAGTCGCAGAATCTGGCTGCGCCGGCTCATGCCGGTGACCAGGGGTGTGGCAGGGGACGACGACGGCTGGTTGTCCACGCCGGGCTCCAACTCGGGAAAGGCCCCCAGTGTGGCCGGGTCCAGGTCATCTGCTGGTGAATCCCACCGTCTTCCCGTACTCACCGCAGTTGGTCCAGAATCCGCCAACTCCGCTCTCTTTGATGTGACCCCCATGGCTGGTGCAAGCCTGTTCGCCCTGCTGGACGATATCGCCACGCTGCTCGATGACGTGGCCCTGCTGACCAAGGTCGCCGCGCGCAAGACCGCCGGCGTGCTCGGCGACGACCTGGCGCTGAACGCGCAGCAGGTGACCGGGGTGAGCGCCAACCGCGAGCTGCCGGTGGTGTGGGCCGTGGCCAAGGGCTCGCTGGTGAACAAGGCGATCCTGGTGCCCGCTGCACTGGCCATCAGTGCACTGGAGGCCTGGCTGCGCTCGCGCGGCTACAACGTGCCGATGATCGTGCCGCTGATGATGGCCGGCGGCGCGTTCCTGTGCTTTGAAGGCGTGGAAAAGCTGGCCCACCGCTTCCTGCACCCGGCGCAGGACGAAGCCGAACGCAGGGCGCAGCGCCAGCAGGCGCTGGCCGACGAGGCCGTGGACATGGTGGCGTGGGAGAAGGACAAGATCAAAGGCGCGGTACGCACCGACTTCATCCTCTCGGCCGAGATCATCGTGCTCTCCCTGGGCGTGGTGGTCTCGGCCAGCGCCGGCTTCGCCCAGCAGGTAGGCACGCTGGTCATCATCGCGCTGGCGATGACGGTCTTCGTTTACGGCCTGGTGGCCGGCATCGTCAAGCTGGACGACGTGGGCCTGTTCCTGTCCCGGCGCGGTGGCGCGCAGGCCGCCATCGGCCGGGGTCTGGTGGTCAGTGCGCCGTGGCTGATGCGGTTCCTGTCGGTGGCCGGCACGGCGGCAATGTTCCTGGTCGGCGGCGGCATCCTGGTGCACAACATCGCCCCCCTGCACCACCTGGTGCAGGCATGGGCCGGCACCGGTGGCTGGGCATGGCTGGTCAATGCGCTGGCCAACGTGGTGGTGGGGCTGGTGGCCGGCAGCATCGTGCTGGCGGCTGTCACCGGCTGGAAAAAGCTGCGCAGCCGCTGAAACACCCGCGACGGGCGTGGCCCGTCACTGCCCCGGTGCGCCTGGCTGTGGCGGCGGGTCGCGCACCAGATGGATGTCGGTCGGCGTGGCCAGCGGGATGTTGCGCTCGGCCAGCGCCGGCAGCAGGCTGAAGTACAGGTCGCTGCGCGTGCCATACACCTGCCGCGGGCTGGCCACATAGGCGAAGCTGTTGACCGTGATCTGCCCGCCGGCGATGGTGTCGATGAACACCGACGGGGCCGGGTCCTGCAGCACGGCCGGGTGAGCGGCGTAGTTGTCCAGCAGCAGCTGGCGCAGCGCCAGCACGTCGGTGCTCAGCGGCACCGTGAACTGGATCTGGATCCGCCCCTGCATGTTGCCCATCGTCATGTTGCGGATGGTCTTGGTGATCAGCTCCGAGTTCGGCACGATCAGGGTCGACTTGTCGCCCACCTGGATCTCGGTCGAGCGCACGTTGATCCGGCGGATGTCGCCCTCCTGGTCACCCAGCTTGACCCAGTCGCCGATCTTCACCGGCCGCTCGGCCAGCAGGATCAGGCCGGAGACAAAGTTCTGGGTGATCGCCTGCAGGCCAAAGCCGATACCCACCGACAACGCGCTGACCACCAGCGCCAGCCGCTCGAAGCCGATGCCAAGGGCGGCCAGCGCCCACAGCACCGCCAGAATGATGCCGACATAGCGGGCAATCGTGCTGATGGAGTTGCGCGCGCCGGTATCCAGCTCGGTCTTGGGCAGGTAGGTCTCGGTGAGCCAGCGCTGGATCGCCTGCATCAGCGCCAGACCGACCAGCAGCACCACCACGGCCAGCGCCACCTTGCCCGGCTCCAGCCGGATGTCCTTGCCGATCGGGATGCCATCGCCCAGCGACTGCAGGGTGTCCAGCACCGAGCCGACGTTGCCGAACGGGACGGCCATGGCCAGCACCGCCAGCACCACCACCAGGATGCGCACCACGGCTGACAGCAGCACCCCGCCCTGCTCCACCTGTGCCGCGCTCAGCCCGGTGGTCAGCACCACCGTCCGGCCCAGACGGCTCTCCGGGTGAAGCATCCAGGTACACAGGTCATCGGCGAACTTGAGCAGCAGCCCGGCTGCCAGCACCACCACCGCGCCCCAGACCAGCTGCTGGGTCACGAACTTGGCGAAGTTGAGGTAGCCCAGCAGCACAGCGATGATCGCGGCCACCACCACGATGTTGCCGGCCACCCGCGCCAGCACCAGCCAGCCGCTGCGGATGTTCGGGCCACGCGCGCGGGCGTCGTTGGCCTGCGCTTCGGCGCGCTGCTCGGCCTGCTGGGTCTGCCGCCGGTGCAGGCGCGCCAGCGACACCAGCATCGCCATGATCAGGCCGAGATAGGTCAGCGCGATCAGCCCATCCAGCGCAATGGTGGTCACCTGGCTGCTGCGTGCTTCCCGGTCCACGCCGACCAGCAGCAGGTTCAACCAGGTCAGGCCAGCGGCGCACCAGGCGTACTTGCGCAGGCTGCGTGCCGCGGTGTCGTCCAGGTTCAGCAGCCGCCACGAGGGCCGCTTGGGCGCGAGCAGGCAGGCACTGAGCGCGCCGATGAAGGCAGCCACCACCGTGCCGAAGATGAAAAGCCCGGCCAGCTCCTGCAGGCGCGGCGCGATGGCGTCGATGGCCTGCAGCGATGCGACCAGCGCCCAGGCGGCCAGACCGGGCAGCAACGTGCCTACCAGCAGCAGCCAGACCGCCAACCCGGTACGCCGCAGGCGCCCGGCCGGAGCGCGTTCGGAGGCGGCATAGCGTCGGCCCAGCGCGCGCAGCCACAGCCGGACCGGGAACAGCAGCAGCACGGCCACGGCCAGACCGGCCAGCGGCATCCAGATGCCTTCCTTGCGGATCGCCGCGCGCAGCGCCTTCTCGCCCTGCACGTAGAGAATGACCACCTGGTCGGTATCACTCGGCACTTTCGCGGCCACCTGCTGCCACAGCGCCGGCGACAACGGCGAGCTCACCTTGCGGCCCAGCTGTTCACTGAACTGCAGCTTGCGCTGCTTTTCGATCTGCTCGGCAAGCTGCACCGCGCTCACCGAGGCCACACGGGCCTGCTTGATTTCTCCATCCAGTGCGCTGCGCTGTGCGTTCAACTGCCTGCGCTGACCCGCCACATCGCGGCCCTCGCTGCTGCCTTCGGCCAGCTCGCCCAGCTGCGCCAGCTGGTCATCGAGCTGGGCCAGCTGCGGTGTGAGTGCCTCGACCACGGCATCGGCATCACGCTGCGCCGACCGTGCCCGCTCGGCCAGCGTGGCCAGCGTTTCGGTGCTCTCGGCGTTGTCGATCTGCGCGCGGACCGAGTCGATGGCGCGCTCGGCGCGCTGCAGCAGCGCGCCCGGCTTCACCTCGTCAGCGGCGTGGGCCAACAGCGGCGCGGCAAGCAGCAGCCAGCACAACAACAGCAGGCTGCGGATCAGATGAGGGCGTTGGGAAGACAAGGACCACACCAGCGTTCTCGCGCGGACCACCGCGCCTGCGCGGACTATACGGCAGGCACTGTCATCGGTGGATCAGTAATGCAGCTGCAGTTCTTCCACCTGGCTGCGCTGTGCGGCGTACCAATCCTGGAACTCTTCTTCGGTGATCTCCTCGGGCGCATACACCGCCACCGGATCCCACTCGTGGTCGGTCGGCAATGGCTGGCGCGGCCCCGCTCGCAGCGAATAGCTGGTGCCGTTGTGCTCGACCAGGTCGTCGACCTGCTCCCAACGGGCACGTTCGTAGGTGTTCTGGCCGGTCAACAGGATGACCTGGTACATGGGCATGTTCCTCCCTGGACGTCGGAGGCCAGCATAGCGCTGCACCGTGGTGGTGGCGTCATGCCGGCTGGCACGCAGCGTCGCACGGGTGACGACGCCGCGCACCGGCGCGCTTTCACCTGGCGCTGGCGGCGCACCGGGCATGGTGGCCGCAACCTCAACGAGAAGGCCTGCATGAGCGACCATCCGCCGCTGAAAACCGTTCCTGACCTGATGCTGCCGCGCTACCTGGGCACCTGGTACGAGATCGCCCGGCTGCCGATGTCGCACGAGCCGGACGAGTGCACCGACGTCTCTGCCAACTACAGCGTGCTGGAGAACGGCAACATCCAGGTACACAACCGTTGCCGTTACAACGGCAGTGTGGAGGACGCCACCGGTGAGGCCACCGTGGTCGACAATGACAGCGCGCGGCTGGAAGTGAGCTTCCTGCCCAAGGGACTGCGCTGGCTGCCGTTCGCCCGCGGCGACTACTGGGTGATGCAGATTGCCCCGGACTACAGCGTGGCGCTGGTGGGAACACCGGACCGCAGGTACCTGTGGCTGCTCTCGCGCACGCCGCAGCTGGATACGGTGGTGCAGGAGCATTACCTCGCCAATGCGCGCGCACAGGGTTTCGACCTCGGCCCGCTCATCCATACCCCGCATACCGGCCACCCCACCGCCTGACCCGGAAGCCCGTGCATGGACCTCAAGAGCGGCTATCCCTGGTGGGCGGTACGCAACGGGCTGATGCGTGCGTTTCCGCCGCTGCAGCAGGACGAAACCTGCGATGTGCTGGTGGTGGGCGGTGGCATCAGCGGTGCGCTGGTGGCCGACGAGCTGACCGCGCACGGCCACGATGTGGTGCTGATTGAACAGCGCGACATCGGCTGGGGCAGCACGGCGGCCAGCACCGCCCTGCTGCAGTACGAAATCGACACCCACTTGGTCGAACTTGCCGACCGCCATGGCGAGCAGGCCGCCGCGCTGGCCTACCGCGCCTGCGCCGAGGCGCTGCCGGCGCTGGGCGAGGTGAGTGCGGGCCTGCGCGGGGTCGATTTCAAGCGCATGGACAGCCTGTATCTGTGCAGCCGTCCACGCGATGTGCCACTTGTGCAGGCCGAGGGCGAGGCCCGACGCCGGCATGGGCTCGACGCACGATGGCTCTCACCCGAGGCGCTGCGCGAGCACAGCGGCATCGATGCACCCGGCGCTCTGATCACCCGTCAGGCGGCCCGGGTAGACCCATACTGTCTGACCTACCGGCTGCTCGAACGGGTGTCCAGGCGCGGCGGTCGCGTGCACGACCGCACGGTGCTGCACAGCCTGCAGACCAGCGTGCGCGGCGTGCAGGCACGTACCGAACAAGGTCCCTTGGTCCGCGCCCGCCACGTTGTGATGGCGGCCGGCTATGCCAGTCAACGCTGGCTCAAGCCGCGGGTGGCACGTAACCGCAGCAGTTATGCGTTGGTGACCGATCCGCTGGACCTGGGCATGTTGAGCACCACGATGGTGTGGGAGAGCGCGCGTCCGTATCTCTACCTGCGCAGCACCGGCGACCAACGGCTGCTGCTCGGTGGGCTGGACGACAGCATCGACATCCCCTTGCGCCGTGACCACCGGGTACAGCGCCGGGCCGAACAGCTGCTGGAGCGTCTGCAGCGCTGGCTGCCCGCGCTGCGGCCGACCCCTGCCTTCGCCTGGGGCGGCACCTTTGCCGAGACAGCAGATGGCCTGCCCTGGTTGGGGGCGCGCACGAACAGTGGGGGCCGCGCGTGCACTTTGCCATGGCCTACGGCGGCAACGGCATCACCTATTCGATGATCGGTGCCGGCCTGCTGCGTGCTGCCATCGAACGACGCCGGCATCCGTTGCAGGACCTGTTCGGGTTCAAGCGCAAGGCCTGAGCGGCGCTGCCGGGTACAACCCGGCACTACCCATGGCGGACGGCGACAGGCACTATTCAAGCAGGGGCTGCTACGGTCGCCTTCAAGCGCCGCGTGCGTTTCCTTCCGCTGCATGGAGCGTGTACCGATGATCCGCCCCCTGATGCTGCTGTGCCTGGCCGCCAGCCCGCTTGCCGCTTCCGCACAGAGCGCCGCCGGTGCCGTTGGCCCGCAGTCCTCCAGCGGGCTCGACCTGGGTGTTCCGCAGGAGCCGGTCCGCTACATGAACGATCCCCGCTTCCAGCAGGACCCGCCGGGCACGTACTACGGCGATAAAAGCGGCCCGCGGCCGCAGGGTGACGGTCGGATTGCCGAGGTCACCGATGACAAAGTGCGCGTCTCGGGCAGCTTCACCACGGGCATCGGCTACTCAAAGCAGGGTGGCAACAGCCACTACAACGCCGCCTCGCTCAACCTCAGCAAGAACTACACCACCGATGAAGGCAGGACCCACGGGGTCAACCTCAACATCAACGTGAGCGAGGGCAAGGGGCCCGGCTTCATGGGCCCCTGGGGCGGGTATGGCGGCGGCTTCTACGGCCCAGGCCGCGGCTACTGGGATTACCCGCCTCCTTACGGCTGGTAAGCCGCGCCGTTACAGCCAGCCATCGCGCTCGCTGTGGATCAGGCGGCCGTCGTGGCCGCTGAGCCGGGCTTCCACCTGCTGGTTGCGCGCATTGCGGGCCTCCAGCTTCCACGTCGCACCATCGCGCTCCAGCTTGTGGATGCCGTGCAGGCCCTGCTCCCTGGCTTTGGCCAGCAGCTGCTCGACGCTCAGCTCACTGCGTCCGTCGAACGCGTCGAAGATCTCCCCGTTGCGCGGGTCGACATAGACCTCGCGGAAACGCCCGTCATCACGGCTGACGTCGGCCTCCCACAGACCATCATCCTTTTCGATCTCATGGATGCGGCTGTACCCGGCGGTACGCAGCAGCTGTTCAACCTCGGCCAGTGTCGTGGCGGCAGCGGGTGCGCGGGGCGCCTGTGCCGACGCGGTGGCAGCCAGCAGCACGGCGGCGGCGACGGTAAGTGACTTGATCATGACGTTCTCCTTGGGGGGGGCGGGACGATCCCGGCCTGCCCCTGCAGTGTGGCGACCCGGTCTAACAGCCTTCTAGGCAGCACTGTTAGTCGATGGTTAGCCTGCGCCGGCGATGATGGTGCCCATGTCAACGCGCCCCCGCCTGCTGCTGATCCTTGCCTTGCCGCTGCTGGCCAGCGCACCGCTGGCTGCCGGCCAGGACCCGGTACAGCAGGATGCCCGCCAAGCGGTGCAACAGGGCCGCTACCTGCCGCTGGAAGACGTTGTGCGCGATGCGCTGCGGCGTCATCCGGGCAAGCTGCTGGAGGTGGAGCTGGATGAAGGCATCTACGAGATCGAGATCCTGCGCAGCGACGGCGTGGTGGTCGAGCTGGACTATGATGCGCGCAACGGCAAGCTGCTCAAGACGGAGCTCGATGACTGATGCGGATCCTGCTGGCCGAGGATGACGCCGCGCTGGCCCAGCGCCTGCAGCCCCTGCTGGAGGACGCCGGCTACGTGGTGACGTGCCTGCATGATGGCGTGGCAGCCGAAGTGCATGGGCAGATTGAAGACATCGAAGCGGCCATCGTCGACCTGGGTCTGCCCGGACTGGACGGGCTGAGCATCATCGAGCGCTGGCGCGCCAATGGCCGCCACTTCCCCGTGCTGGTGCTGACCGCACGCAACCGCTGGCATGACAAGCTGGCCGGCTTTGATGCCGGTGCGGACGACTACCTCACCAAGCCCTTCCAGCCCGACGAGCTGGTGCTGCGCCTGCGCGCGCTGATCCGGCGCAGCCGGGGCCACGCCAGCCCGCGCCTGCACTGTGGTCCGCTGCAGCTGGACATCAACGCCGCACGGTTCACCCTGGACGGCGAGCCATTGGTCCTGAGCCCCCAGGAGTTCAGGCTGCTGAGCTGCTTCATGCACCAGCCCGACCGCGTGATCGGCCGCGAAACGCTCGGCGAACACGTGCTGGAGGGCGGCTTCGACCCGGATTCCAATGCGCTGGACGTGCTGCTCGGCCGCGTGCGGCGCAAGCTGGGCATGGACCTGATCCAGACGGTGCGTGGCCACGGCTGGCGCCTGTCGGCCCCGGCATGAGGCAGCCCTCGCTGCGGGCACGGCTGCTGTGGGCCGGCGGCCTGGGTCTGGTCCTGGTCACGGTGGTGGCCACCGCGCTGCTGGGCCATCTGTTCGAGCGCAGCGCGCGCGACAATCTCGACGCCACTCTTGAACAACATCTGCTCACGGTACTGGCGCAGGCCGAAATCGATGCACAAGGCCGTCTGGTGCTGCGGCAGACGCCCAACGATGCACGCTTCCAACGGGTGTTCTCCGGCGCGTACTGGCAGATCGCCGACGCGCAGGGCCGGCCGCTGCTGCAGTCACGCTCGCTGTGGGACCAGAGTCTGGTGATGCCGGCGGCCACCGGCACGCCGCGTTCGATCGACCTGCCCGGGCCGCTGGGACAACCGCTGCGTGCCCGTCTGCAACAGGTACGGCTGCCGCGTGCACAGGCCCCGATGCAGGTGGCGGTGGCACTGGACCGCAGCGGCATGCAGGAACAGGTGGCACAGTTCCGCCAGCGCAGTGCACTGGCGCTGGCGGCGCTGGTGGCCTGCTGGCTGGCGGTGCTGGTCAGCGTGGTGCATTTCGGGCTGCGCCCGCTGCAGCGGCTTGGTCGCCAGGTCGAACACGTGCGCCGCGGCAACAGCCAGCAGATCGACACCGCAGCGCTGGGCGCCGAGATCGCCCCGCTGGGGGAAGAGCTCAACGCACTGCTGCAGCACCATCAGCGCATGGTGGCGCGGGCCCGCACCAGTGCGCAGGACCTGGCGCATGCCTTGAAGACTCCACTGACCGTGCTAGGCACCGAGGCGGCCGGCGATGGCGTGCACTGGCGGCAGACGCTGCGCGAACAGGGTGCGCGCATGCAGGCCAGCATCGACCGTTACCTGGCGGCCGGGCTGGCGGTGGACCACCGCCAGCGCAGCGAGGTCGCCCCGGCGCTGCAGGCGCTGTGCCGGCTGATGACGCGCGTGCACGCGGCGCGCGGGGTGCAGTTCGAGACCGCAGCGGTCGTGCAGGCGTTGGCGTTTGCCGGTGCCCGTGCCGACCTGGAGGAGATGCTGGGCAACCTGCTGGACAATGCCGGCCGATGGGCCGCCGCGCGGGTGCGGGTGGAGGCGCGGTCCGAGCAGGATCAGCTGCGTATCGATGTCAGCGACGACGGTCCCGGGTTGAGCGAGGACGCATTGCAGCAGGTCACAAGGCGCGGCGTGCGCCTGGACGAACGCGAAGGCAGCAGCGGGCTGGGGCTGGCGATCGTAGGCGATATTGCGGCCAGCTACGGCGGGCGCCTGCAGTTGTGCAACCAAGCCGACGGCGGCCTGCGCGCCACGCTGTGGCTGCCGCAAGCCTGAGCTCGCCTTGCGCGGCATCATCGCGACCCGGCCGACCGGTAGAGCCGACCCTACGGTCGGCTCGCCGCGCGCAAGCGCGGTGGTCTACGGCGGGCTGACCGGAGAGCAGCCGACCATGGGGTCGGCTCTACCACAGCAGCGCGCCGTGGTCTGCGGTGGTCTGGCCGGAGAGCAGCCGACCGTGGGGTCGGCTCTACCACAGCGGCGCGCGGTGGTCTGCGGTGGTCTGACCGGAGAGCAGCCGACCGTGGGGTCGGCTCTACCAGAGCCGCGCGCGGTGGGCGGCGCGGTCAACGGTGGTGCATCCACCAGCAGTCAATGGCGTCCAGGGCGATGTGCACCAGCAGACCAATACCCAACAGGCGCGTTTTCTTCGGTACGCACAGCCCGGCGTAGACCGCGATCGCCGGCGCGGTATGCAGAGGATGGAAGCCGATGCTGCAGCGGTTCGGCGCATATACCGGGTCGGCCAGCAGGTGGTCCAGGTCGATGATCCACCCCAGCAGCAACAGCAGCCAGGCCGAGGCGAAGCGCTTGCGCCAGAACATCCACGCCAGCAACGCCGGCACTGCCGCGTGCAGGAACAGGTGGAAGATCGCGCGTGCGCTCATCGGCTTTCCTCATCGACAGGACACCGCGGCAGGCACGGTGCCCTGTCTGCCGGCCCTGCTCAGGCCAGCGGCTCGTCGGACAGGTAGGTATACCCGGTCAGGCCGGCTTCCAGCGCCTGCGAGAGCTCGGCGGCGCGCGCCGGCGAGAGCGCGGCGGCGGCCACCCGCTTGGCATAGGTGGCGCGCAGTTCGTCCAGCGAATAGCCCACGTAGTCCAACATCACGTCGGTGGTGTCGCCCCGCCGCTGCTGGGTGATCGCATAGCCATCGGCATCGGCCACCACTTCCACCGCATCGGTGTCGCCGAACAGGTTGTGGATGTCGCCCAGGATCTCCTGGTAGGCACCGACCATGAAGAAGCCGATGCGGTAGCTCTCGCCGTGCTTCAGCGCATGCAGCGGCAGCGAGCTGTCCAGGCTTTCATTGCCTACGTAGGTGTCGACCATGCCATCGGAATCGCAGGTCATGTCGGCGACGATGCCGCGGCGCTGCGGGCGCTCGTCCAGCCGCTCGATCGGCACGATCGGGAACACCTGGTCGATGGCCCACACATCCGGAATCGACTCGAACACGCTGAAGTTGACGAAATACTTGTCCACCAGCCGCTCGTTCAGCTCGTCCAGCACCGGGCGGTGGCTCTTCTCATCGAAGCTCAGACGCGCGCGCACGCCATGGGCGATGGCGTAGAACAGATCGTCGATGCGCGCACGCTGCGGCAGGTCGATCTGGCCCAGCGCATAGCTGGACAGGCCTTCGGCGTGGAAGTGCTGCGCTTCCTGCCACAGCTCGATGGCCGGACGCACGTCCAGCTCCTGCTGGATCTCACGCAGATGGCGGATCGAGGCCGGCTCATCATCGTGCTGGTCGGGAATGCGGCCTTCCTGCGCCTGTTCCACTTCAGAGACGTTGGCGATCAGCACGGCGTGGTGCGCGGTCATCGCACGGCCGCATTCGGTGATGATGCGTGGCGGCGGCAGACCATGCTCTTCGCAGGCACTGGCCAGCGGCTGCACGATGTTGCTGGCGTAGGAGTGCAGCCCGTAGTTGATCGAGCAGAAGCTGCGCGAGCGGGTGCCTTCGTAGTCCACGCCCAGCCCGCCGCCCACGTCGACGTGGGTGATCTTCGCGCCAAGCTGCGACATCTCGACGAAATAGCGGGTGGCCTCGCGCATGCCGTTGGCGATGTCGCGCACGTTGGAGATCTGCGAGCCCATGTGGAAATGCAGCAGGCTCAGGCAGTCGGCGTACTCGGTATCGCGCAGTGACTTCCACAGGTCCAGCAGCTGGCGCGGCGACAGGCCGAACTTGGCCTTGTCACCGCCGCTGTTCTGCCATTTGCCAGCGCCCAGCGAGGCCAGCCGCATGCGCACGCCCAGACCCGGCTTGACGTCCAGCGCCCTGGATTCTTCCAGCACCAGCTTCAGCTCGGAGGGCTTTTCGATGACGATGAAGGTCTGCAGGCCGAGTTTGCGCCCGATCAGCGCCAGACGGATGTACTCGCGGTCCTTGTAGCCGTTGCACACGATCACCCCGCCCGGGCGCGACAAAGCCAGCACGGCCATCAGCTCGGGCTTGCTGCCCGCTTCCAGGCCAAAGCCCTCGCCATGGTGGCTGGCCAGGGTGCCGGCCACGCCGCGGTGCTGGTTGACCTTGATCGGGTAGACCGCGGTGTAGCCGCCGGCGTAGTCCCAGTCCTGCTGGGCCTGCGCGAAGGCCGCCTGCAGCTTGCCCAGACGCTGGCCGAGAATGTCCGGGAAACGCACAAGCAGCGGCAGTTTGGCCCCGGCGGCGCGCGCGGCGTCGACCACATCGGGCAACGACACGACCGGGCCGTCGGCCCCTGTCGGTCTCACTACCATGTGCCCGGCCTGATCCACATCGAAGTAACCGTCCGCCCAATGCGGAATCGAATAGGTCTTGCGGGCTTGGTCGAGGGACCAATCGGTCATTGCAGTCGGCCTGGTTGGTAAAAAAGGGGGTGCATGATAACCCCTGATCGACCAAGGGTTCGTTATCATGCGCGCCCGCGCCCGTGCCCAGGCCAGAAACCTGAACGGGCACCCGTCCGGACGTGGCTCTGCCACGCGGCCCCCGCCGCCAGCCCCGGCGCCCACACCCTCCGAACAGGACCTACAGGACTCTCCATGACTGACAACAGCAACTGGTACATCGAGCACTTCGAGCGCACCGGCTCGGCCATCGGCTACCGCCTCACCGGCAAGCTGGATGAAGTGCAGTCGCCGTTCCAGAAGATCGAGATCTTCCAGACCACCGACTGGGGCAACCTGATGACCATCGATGGGGCCATCATGCTGACCACCAAGGACAACTTCTTCTACCACGAGATGATCAGCCACCCGGTGCTGTTCACCCATCCCGCCCCCAAGCGCGTGGTGATCATCGGTGGCGGCGACTGCGGCACCCTGCGTGAGGTGCTCAAGCACAAGGGCGTGGAGAGCGTGACCCAGTGCGATATCGACGAGCAGGTCACGGTGATGGCGCGCAAGCACTTCCCGGAACTGTGCGACTCCAATGACGACCCGCGCGCCGAACTGATGTTCGACGACGGCGTGGCCTACATGGCCAACTGCCCGGCCGGCAGCGTCGATGTGGTCATCGTCGACTCCACCGACCCGGTCGGCCCGGGCGAAGGGCTGTTCAACAAGGCCTTCTACGAGAGCTGCTTCAAGGCGCTCAAGGACGATGGCATCCTGGTGCAGCAGTCCGAATCGCCGCTGATGCAGCTGGCGCTGATCAACGAGATGCGCACCGAGATGGGCAAGGCCGGTTTCGGCTCGTTCAAGACCCTGCCGTTCCCGCAGCCGTGCTACCCCACCGGCTGGTGGAGCGTCACGCTGGCACGCAAGGGCCAGCCGGGCTTCGACTTCCGCCAGGCCGATGCCGCCGCCAAGTCGTTCGACACCCTGTACTACACCGCCGCGCTGCATACCGGCGTGCTGGTCACCCCGCCGTTCGTTGAAGCCGCACTGACGCGCTGATCGCCAAACGCGCGTGCTGCTAGCAACCGGCGGTGTTTCCCACTGCCGGTTGCTGGTTTGACCTACATCGAAGTCTCCTGGCCCCTTAAGGCCCTGAGCGGCCGGGGTGCGCAGACTGATCCCATCGTCATGCATGGGGTCGTTCATGGAAACCGTACCCGGTGCCCGTCGCCACGTACCGGCGGCCACGCGGAGGATGTGGCCCCGCTTCATGCGCGCGGCGGCCCGCCACGATGCCCTGCCCGCTGAGACCGGGCTGCGCTGCGCCGCGTTGCAGGGCTATACCCACTGGTACATCGACGGCAACCTGCGGGGCGAAGAGCCGTCCGGTTTTCCGGCGTCGAGGCTGCAGACGCTGCGCGCGGCCATCGCGCATCACGACGTTCAGCCGATCTACCACGGCAGCTGCCGCAGCATGCTGGGCAGCTGTGAATGCGCGCGGGCCGATGCCGGCGTGACGCACGTGCTCGATGAAATCGAGCTGTGCAATGCGCTCGGTGGCGCGCCGCTGGTGCTCCACGGCGGCGGCGTGAGCGCGCCGCAACGCACGCCGCAGGCACGCGCGCGCGCCTTGCAGCAGGCGGTGGAAACGCTGCGGCCATTGGTCGACATTGCCGCCACGCGCGGCGTGCCGGTCTGGATGGAAAGCCTGTGCGGCTACATGCGCTTCCACCCGTTCGACTACCTGTGCACCACCGAAGAAGAAGTCACCAGCATGCTGGAGCAGGTCCCACGCCTGTGCTGTTTCCTCGACGTGTCCAATGCCTGGACCAACGGCGGCGACCCGGTGGCGATGTTCCGCCGCCTCCATCACCGCATCGTCGGCCTGTGCATCAGTGACCTGGATCGCTGCGGCATGGCCCGGCGTGCCGCCGAACACGCCACGCCACCCGTCTGCAGGCTGCTGGCGGAGGCCGACGCGCTGGGTTGGAGCGGCATCATCGCCTTCACGGCGGAAACCACCGATGTGCGGACAGGGCTGCATGACCTGGACCACCTGCTGCGGCGGACACCGCCATGAACCGATCACCGAAGCGGCGCAACCGCGCAGCGTCGTCGGCAATGCCCGATGCCCGGAGCTTGACCATGTCCCTTGCAGCACGATGCCCTGCGCGTCCCCCGTCGTTGCACGGCCTGCAGCTGTGGCATGCGCGCATGCGCGCCGCGCCATTGCAGCTGGACCTCAGTCGCGACCGGCTCTCACCGTCACAGCAGGCCCTGTCGCAGGACCTGCTCAGCCTGCCCGGCGCAGCGCCCTATGGTGGCGAAGGCGGCCAGGACTGGCTGGACGGCGAGAGCTCGCGGCAGGGGCTGGTCGCGCTGCGTGGGCTGCTGGGGCCGATGCTGCTGGGTATCCCGGCCGAGCAGGTCGCACTGCAGGGCAACAGCAGCCTGCAGCTGATGCATGCCACCGTCGGCCACCTCTGGGTACGCGGGCTGCCGGGACAGCGGCCGTGGAGCCGCGCCGGGCGCGTGCGCCTGCTCTGCCCGGAACCGGGCGACGACCGGCACTTCGGCATCTGCCGCTACTTCGGCCTGGGCATGGTGCCGGTGCCGATGCGCGCCGATGGGCCGGACATGGACGTGGTCGAGGCCCTGGTGGCCACCGATCCCACCATCCATGGCATGTGGTGCACGCCCCGCCATGCGCGGCCCAGCGGCTGCATCTACAGCGAAGGAGTGATGCGGCGGCTGGCCGCGATGCCAGCAGCCGCGCCCGACTTCACCCTGCTGTGCGACCACGGCGGCGCCCTGCTGGATTTCGACCCGACCCACGCGCCCGCGCCACAGCTGCATGCGGCCTGCGTGGCGGCCGGCCATGCACAGCGCGCGCTGTCCTTCGGCTCAACCTCGAAGATGACTCTGCCCGGCAGCGGCATTGCGGTGTTTGGTGCCAGCCCTGAGCGGCTGCGCTGGTGGCTGCAGTGCCAACGCGTGCACAGCCGGCGCACCGATACGGTCAACCAGCTGCGCCACCTGCGCCTGTTGCGCAGCGCCGATGACATCATCGAGCGGATGCGCCAGCACGGGCGCTTGCTGCAGTTGCGGTTCCGGGTGCTGGAGAGCGTGTTCCGGGAGCTGCTCGACGACATGGCCGGGGTGCAGTGGCGCTCGCCTTCCGGCGGTTACCACCTGGCGCTGAAAGTGCCGGCTGGGTGCGCCGCGCGGGTGGCCACGCTGGCCGCCGACGTGGGTGTGCAGCTGCCTGCCCCGGGCCTGACCCACTGCACGGGCAGGGATGCCGGCGACTGCTGGTTGCCGATGACGCCCTCCCGTCTCAGCCCGGACCAGCTCCGGATGGCGGCGATGGTCGTCGCCCTGTGCGTGCGCCTTGCCAGCGCCGAGCGCGCCGCCGCGCGAGCGACGGCGGAGACGGCCTTTCTCTCGCGGGCCTAGAGCGCCCAGATACCGGCGATCACCGCCAGCACCAGGCCCCACTTGATCACCTGGTAGGTGACAAAGCTGCGCTCGCGCAGTGCCTTGGCCTTCAGGCGCACCTTGTACAGCCCGCCAAATGCCTTGTTGACCCCGCCGGTCGGGTCACCGGGCAGGTTCGGGGAGGCGCCGCCGGCCAGCAGCGTGGCCGCCACCGCCTTGTTGAACAGTCCCGGCAGACCGAAGCGCAGCGGGCGCGCGATGTCGCAGAACAGGATCACGCGGTCCTGTTCGGTCTCGTTGTGCGCATGGTGGATGTAGGTCTCGTCGAACATCATCCACTCACCGTCGCGCCAGCTCTTTTTGACCCCGTCCACCTCGATGTAGCAGCCATCGTCATTGGGCGTGCTCAGTCCCAGGTGCAGGCGCAGCGAGCCGGCAAACGGGTCGCGGTGCGGGCGCAGTTCGCTGCCGGGCGGCAGCTGCGCGAACATCGCCGCGCGAACATCGGGAATCGATTCGATCAGCGCGACGGTCTGCGGGCACATCGCCTTGGCCGAGGGATGCGAAGGGCCGTACCAGCGCAGGTAGAAACGCTTCCAGCCACGACGGAAGAATGAGTTGAACCCGGCATCGTTGAAGCTGCTCGAGGCGGCGATCTTCTGGGCATCACGCAGCGCCAGCGCCTCATCACGGATGACCTGCCAGTTCTGGCGCAACGGCTCGAGCTGGGGGAACTCCTTGCCCGGGTCCAGGAACGGCGTGGTCGGCACCTTGGAGAACAGGTACATGACCACGTTGATCGGCGCCATGAAGCTGGAGTGGTCAAGCAGCTGCCGCGACCAGCGGGCGCGGACCTTGCCACGGTAGTGGATGTACAGCACGCAGGCCACGAACAGCAGCGCAAGCACGATCTTGATCATCGAGTTCCTCCGGCGCGGGCCGGATAGCAGAAGAGGGCAGCACCTGTGGCAGGCACCGCAGGAGGCGTCGCACCGCGGGGCCGGTCAGGCTGGCGGCGACGAGGCGATATGGTCGGCAGCCGCTCCTCTGTGGTCAAGGACTTCGCCTCACGCCGCAACCACGCTCACGCCTCAGGCGTATGCGGCGCGTGATGAAAATGCCGATTTTCGTTTCAATGGCGCCGCTTGAGGTCCGTTTTACGACGCACTGTTGCATGCAAGAGTGCAATGCGTCATGGATTAACGTACTCGACGGTACTAAAATTAACGAAAACTTAGCTCCCTTCTTCACACCGGTTCGCTTGACGCTTTGCGCCGCCCACCGGGTAGCCGAGAACGTCATGAACACCCTTGCACCCCAGATCCCCGTCTGCGGCGACGATGCCGCGATCCCGCAGCTGCTCAAGCGCGGTGAGCGCTTCCTGGAACCGGATGTCTACCGCACCTGCATGCAGGGGCAGCCCGCCGTGGTAAAGGACTACACGCGGTATCAGGGCACCCTGCTCTCGCCGCTGGCGCGGCTGCTGGTCAAGCGCGAGGCCCGCATGCTGGGCCGCCTGACCGGCTGGCGGCATGCGCCGGCCTTGCTGGGCACGATGGGCGGCCTGGCACTGGGCATGGAGTTCATCCCCGGCGAGACCCTGAGCAGCGCGCAGGCGGTCAGCGCCGAGGTGTTCGAGCAGCTGCAGCACGCGTTGTCGCGCCTGCACGGCGAAGGCATCACCCATAACGACCTGCATGGCACCAATGTGGTGGTCAGCGCGGGCGTTCCGGTGCTGCTGGACTTCACCTCGGCCTGGCGCACGCCGCGCTGGCTGCGTCGCGGCCCGCTGTCGCGGCAGCTGCGCCGCTCGGACCTGAAAAACCTGCTGAAGATGCGCCAGCGCATGACCGGCCAGCCGCCGAGCCCGCGCCAGGCCGCGCTGGTGGCCGACCCCGCCTGGGTGGCCGCGATCCGCCAGGGCTGGAAGCGCTTCTACCGCTGGGCCAAACGCTAGCGCTGCGCGGAAGGCTGGCCCCTGTCGGCCAGCCGCTGCGTCAGAGCGCGTCGGCGTCCAGCTCACCGGTGCGGATGCGCACCACGCTGCCCAGGTCGTACACGAACACCTTGCCATCGCCGATCTTGCCGGTGCCGGCCGCCTTGACGATGGCTTCGACCACGGACTCCACCTGGTCGTCGGTCACCGCCACTTCCAGCTTCACCTTGGGCAGGAAATCCACCACGTATTCGGCACCGCGGTACAGCTCGGTGTGGCCCTTCTGCCGACCGAAGCCTTTTACCTCGGTCACCGTGATGCCGGTGACGCCCCGCTCGGCCAGCGCTTCGCGCACGTCGTCGAGCTTGAATGGCTTGACCACCGCCATGACCATCTTCATCCGTCGTTCCTCCACTCTGATGGCGGGGAGAATAGCGCCTGCCCGGCGCTGACGCGACGGCGCGGTGCTGGGCGCCGGTGGCGCACGGCAGTATCCTTGCCGACATGCCTGCGCTCAACGCGCGGGCCATTGCATTGATGGAGCCCGCATGATCGACCTCACCCACCTTGATGACCTGGCGCGCCGCCTCAGCGACCTGGTGCCGCCGGGCCTGCGGCAATCGCGCGAAGAGCTGCAGTCCACGTTCAAAAGTGCGCTGCAGGCCGGGCTGGGCAAGCTGGACCTGGTGACCCGTGAGGAGTTCGAGGTGCAGCGCGCGGTGCTGCTGCGCACGCGCGAGAAGCTGGAGACGCTGGAAGCGGCAGTGGCCGCGATGGAGAAACAGCCCCCGCAGGGCTGAGCGCGAGCGGGCGGCGCCTGCAGGCGGCCGCCCGGCTGGCACACTCAGAAGCGGTAGTTCACCGAGGCCAGATAGCCGTTAGCCATGCTGCGGCCCACCATCGGGCTGTTCTTGACCTCGTCGGACAGGCGCAGCGAACGTACCCCGACCGTCGCGTCCCAGCGCTCGCCCAGCGAGATCCGCGCGGCAATGGACACATAGGGCGACACCGCGCTGCCCGGTCGATAGCCCGGCAGACCCGAGCGGGCCGCTTCGCGCGCGCTGATGCCGTAGTAGTAATCGTTCATGGCCGCGCTGGCGTATTCCACGCCCACCATCGGAATCCAGGTGACCCGGCCACTCGGCAGCGGATAGCTGTAGTTGAGGTCGCCGGTGATGCCGCCGCCGTGCCCGGTGATTTCCTTCTTCACCGCTGCGCCGACCATGCCCCACTCCGCGCGCCAGCGCGCGTCCAGGCCGGCCACGCCGGAAAAATCGCGGTTGTCGAGTTCGCGCATCGCGGCCAGCCGTGCATCCTTGGCCCGATAGCGCTGCGGATGCAGGGTAAGCACGGCGTTGAGGTCGAACTGCGGCTGCTGCATCAGTCGGTAGCCCACGCCCGGTCCTCTCACGAAGAACCTGTCGCCCTCGTAGGCGAAGGTGGGCACCGGCCAGGCCCGGTTCCGGTAATGGCGGTACGCACTGGGGCTCCACGCGGCACCGATGCCGGCACTCCAGCCGCGGTGCTGGCCGGGGTCGGTGTCATCGGCGCGCGCGGCGCTGGTGAGGGTCATCAGGGCGGCGCTGCACACCGCAGTCAGGCAAAGGCGCATGGGCGATCCGTGCTGGGAAAGTGACAACCCTGCACCATGCGCGGCGAACGTTGCGCGAATATTGCGCTGCAGTGCGCACGCGGTTGCTCAGGGCAACGCGGTTAGCGCGCGCTGGCGGCCCAGGTCCTGTTCCAGCGCTACCTCGCGCGAGATGTCGGTGAACAGACCGTACCAGCGCGGTTGACCGGCGCCGACATGCAGCGTGGCCCGGCTCACCACCCAGCGCCACTCCTGCCCCGCCCACAGCACCCGGAAGCGGGTCTGGAACTGGTTGGCATCGATCGCGCGCGCATTCCACTCCGCACGCACACGCACGCGGTCCCTCGGGTGCATGCGGGCATACCAGCGGTCGATGCGCTGTTGCAGGCTGGACCCTTCGTCGTCCATGGCATGCGGTGAGATATAGCTCAGCACCCCCGAGGCTTCGGCCACCCACATCACCGTCGGGCTGTCCAACGCCATGCCGAGGTCGCCCTGCTCGCGCAACTGCAGTGCGGCCTCATAGCGCTTGCGTTCGGTAACATCGATGCACACCACCGACACCCCGAGCAGCACACCGGCCGCATCCAGTACCCGGTCGTGGCTGATCAGCCAGGTCTCTTCGCGGCCGGCAAAGGTGAACTCACGCAGGTCGCCCTGACCGTCGTACAGTGATTTCAGCAGCACGGCGAGCACGCGCTGGCGCAGCGGCTCGTCCAGCACGTCGCCGACCTGGCGCCCCAGGATTGCCGACCGCTGCAGACCGATCATCTGGCAGAAACGCAGGTTCGCATCAATGAAACGCAGGTCCGGGTCGATGAAGCACAGACCCACCGGCGAACGATCGTAGAGGATCTCCAGCTGATACTGCCGCTGGTAGGGCGAGAGCATCGAGCCACCGCCCACGCGCTGCTGTGGCTGGTAGGCGGTCAACCATGCCTCAAGCTGGCTGGCCTCCATCGCTGCGGCCAGCAACCAGCCCTGGTAGGCATCACACCCGATGCTGGCCAGGAAATCCAGCTGGAAACGGGTCTGCACACATTCGGCCACCACATCGGCACCCAGACTCTTGCCGAGTCCGACGATGGCCGAAACGATCTTGCGGCTGGCCTCATCCTCTTCCAGTGTCTGGATGAAACTGCCGTCGATCTTGATCTTGTTGAACTGGAAGCGATGCAGACGCACCAGGCTCGAGTAGCCGGTGCCGAAGTCGTCGAGCATCGTCTTGATGCCGACCCGGCGCAGCAGCGCGATGCTCAGCTCGGCCGCTTCCTCGTCCTCGACCACTTCTACTTCGGTCATTTCCACGCGCAGGCGATGCAGCGGGAACGCACACTCGGCCGCCACATCCAGCCAGTCCTGCACGAAGGCCGGTTCGATCAACAGGCCCGGCGGGATGTTGAACGCCAGATAGAACTCACCGGCACATTCGCGCGCGGCGGTGCAGGCCTGGCGCATCAGCGACAGCGTCAACGCCGCGAGCATGCCGCCGCTGCGTGCCAACGGGATGAAGGTATCCGGCCGGACCGCCCCAAGCTGCGGGTCGGTCCAGCGCGCCAGCACTTCAAAGCCGCGCAACTGCCCGGTGGCGACCGACACGATGGGCTGGAAGCAGGGATGCACACGCTTTTCTTCGATCGCCGTGCGCAGGCGCTCCACTTTCGCGAGCGCCATCAACCGGTGACCCCGGGACAGCGCAGGACAGCCCCACATCGACCGGTGCACGCGCTGACGCATTTTCTGCGATTTGCATCACACTTTTTTCGACATTGCCGCGTTTCTGCGTCATCCATGCGTTGAACCCACACCAGCAAGCTGCGACAAAACGTCATCCTGCTGTTCCTGCGGCCCGCGTCAAGCGGTTTCTGCATGTGTACGCGGATGCGCGCGATGCGGTCAGTCCGGTTGGTCAGCCTGCAGGCAGTCGCGCAGGCGGCGGTAGGTGTCCGGATCGAGTGTGATATCGAACCCGGCGCCGCTGCGCAGCGTCATCCGGTCCTCGCCCCGCGCCAACGCAAAGGTGCGTGTGCCATCAACCGCTTCGAACCAGCCCGCGCGCACACCATCGGTGCTCATCCCATTGGTGCGCCGTGGCAGGCGCTGGGTCGGCACCGGATCGAACTGCACACCTGCCAGTGGCGCCTGCGCACGCCAGAAGCCGGCCCGCACATGCAGCACGCCATCGCGCACCTGCACCTGCGAGCGGCTGGCCAGCATCACCGTGGAAGCCACGCCCGCCAGCGACAGCGACCCCGTCACCGCCAGAACGATGAGCTTGCGGCGTCGTGGCAACCGGGTAAACAGACAGACCATCACGCCAGCGCCGAGCGCGAGCAGCGCGGGGATGGCGCCGGATATCACCATGTCCGGTGACAACAGGGAAACCGGGATCTCGCATTCCATCGCATGCCACTCCTGTCCAAGCCCCTGAGAAAAACAAAAGCCCCGCCCTGGTGTCAAGGCGGGGCCGATGCATCAGGCCTGGGCTGCAGGGGCGTTGCACACCCCTGCTGGATCAACGCCAGCCGTGACGGCGGCGATCGTGATGGCGACGGTCGTGGTGATGGCGGTTGTCATGACGACGGCCGTTGTCCCAGTGACGCGCCTGGTTGCGGCGGTCATAGCGGTGATCGTAGCGACGGTCATGACGGTAGTCGCGACGGTCGTGGTCCTTGGTGGTCAGGTTGCCGATGGCACCACCGGCCACCGCGCCACCGATGGTCATGGTCGGGTCGCCGTTGGAGACCACATGCCCGGCGACACCACCGACGGCCGCACCGATCAGCGTGCGCTTGTCCTTGCGTGACATCGCATCGGCGTCACCCACAGCTGCAGCGCCGCCAACCAGTACCAGGGCCAGGGCGATACCACGGAAGCTGAGCGAGTTGGCGTTGAACATGGCGGTTCTCCAGAAGCAGGTGGTCGGGGCGACCTGATGTGCAGGTCATTTACGACTTGCAGCATCGATTCCGCTCGCTGAAGATTTCCGGAACATTACCCGCCTGGCTGAAGGGAAACCGCTTCCAGATTCAGCTTGCGCAGCCGCCCGGCGCGTCAGCGCTGTGACTGCTCGCAGGCGGTGGCTTCACAGGCGCCCGCATCACGCCTGGCCAGTTCCTTGCCCACGTAGTAGCCGCCCGTCAGCAGCGCACCTGCCAGGCCGATCCCCAGCGTGATCCGGCGCGCCAGAGGCGTGGGCCCGCCGGAAAATGCCAGGCACAGAAACACCAGCGGGAACCAGTGCGTGCTGGAGGACATCGCCAGCACCATGAAAAACATCGCGGCGGCAAAGGCCACCGACTGCGTGCGCGTCGTGCGCGTCGTGCGCGTGCGCTGCTGCATGCTGCTGTCCTCCCTGGACCTGATGTTCAAGCGGGCAGCATGCCACCGTTCAGCGCGGTGCCACCAGTCCCTGATACAGATCATCGGCAGCGCGCTCGTAGCCTTCCTTGCTGAAATGCACACCGTCCTTGCGCGCCAGTCCACTGCCCACCCAGCCCTTCATCGAGCAGCGTCCCCCCATCGCCTGCTGCCAGTCCCAGTACAGCGTCCGCCGTTGCTGGGCGACCTCGCGCTGGACCTGCTGCACCATGTCCAGCGAGGGCGCGCGCTGGCCACAGCTGCCCGCCTGGCTCTTCAGCGACTCCGGCGCACCGATCACCAGCACACCGACGCCCGGCAGCTGACGTCGCAGCTGGTCGATGGCCGCCTCCAGCTCGCCGCGGAGCTGTTCAGCACTGAGCGGACTGCGGAAGGCTTCGTTGGTGCCGTAGGCAATGGCCACGATGTCCGGCTTGCCCGCCGCCAGGTCCTGCATCCAGCCCGGGCGCCAGCGCGACCAGTGCGCCAGCTCTGCCCCGTTGATGCCCACTGCCGACACGATCGCGCCCGGGCGGCCACTGCCCAGCCACCAGCCACCGATGCGGGTCTCCAGGCTGCCCTGGGTGGTCAGCGTGAACGGAAGCCGCGCCTTGAAACTGAAGCTGGCCCAGCCCGGTTCGACCACCGGACTGCTGAAGCGCAGCTGCCGGCCATCGGCATCCACCACCTCCAGGTCCGGGTCCGTGGCGCCCTGGCTGAGCAGCACGGTCACCTCCTGCAGGGGCTGGTCACCGGCCTTGGACTTGATCGTCAACGCGGTCGGTGTACCACCGCCCTGCGCGATCAGACCACCGAACGGGTAATCGGCCTCGCCGGCACTGCGACTGCTGAGCAACACCAGTCCCTGCTGGTCATACCCCACCCGCGACATGCGCTGGCCATTGAACCAGGCCGGCATCGCCCAGCCCATGCCTCCGTCGCCGATGCGCTGCTGCAGGCGTTCGCGCAGCCGGTCGGTGAAGTAGTCACCGGCCGTATGCGAGTCGCCGATCTGCACCAGATGCAGCCGCGCGCCGGCCTCGGCGCCGGGTTGCAGGCGGGCCAGCGCGCGTGCCGCAGGCGCATCGCCGAAATCCTGCAGGGCATGGGCGGAAACCGCAGGGCTGGCCGCCAGCGCGGCAGACAGGGCGAGGGCAAGCAGGGCAGGAGCGCGCATCGACATCCGTATCATCGGGAAGGGGGGCGGAGCGTCTCCAGTATCCTGCCTGCCAGATAACGCTGGCCAGCGACCGAGAAGTGGATGCCGTCTCCGCTGCGCATTTTGACCAACTGCCCGTCTACATCCACTGAATCCCGGTAACCGCCTTCGGCGCCCGCACCCGGCAGCTCGGCGCGCGAGGGCAGAAACACGGCGCCCTGCTTCTCCACTTCGCTCTGGATCACCGTCATCAGCCACTGCATCTGGCCGTCCAGGCGCGCAGCCTTCATGCCCGGTGCGCCCACCCACAACGTGGAAACGCCGTGTGCGGTGTTGAAGTTGATGATGCGGGCCACCCGCTCGCGGTAACGCTGCTCCCACGCTTCACTCTGGAAGCGCAGGTACGGCCCGCCGTGGCGCGCCGGATCGGGCATGTCCCACGGATCGTTCGGGCCCAGCATCACCACCACCAGACGCAGGGTCGGGTCGTCCTGCACGGCAGCCTCGATGGTCGCCGGCCAGTCGAACGAACCGGGGTAGGACAGCCCGGTGCTCTGCCGGCTCAGGTTCTGACTGCTGATGCCAAAACGCTGGGCAAGCTCACGCTGCAGGTGCGGGGCAACGCCCTGCATCAGCGAATCGCCGGCCATCAGCACGTGGTCCTGCGCCGCCAGCGCCAGGTAGCGCTCCTTCAACTGCTGGGCTTCCAGCTGCGCAGCCTCGGCCAACCGCTGCTGCCGCAGTGCTTCGGCCGCAGCGGCCTGCTGGCGCTGCCGCTCGTGATAGGACTCGGTCAGCACCATGCGCTGGTTGAACGCCTCGGTCACCTGTGCGGCCTGGCCTGCAATGCGGTCGCGCAGCCGACCATAGCCTTCATTGAGGCGCGTCCACGCCTGCGCGCCCACGCGCCACGCCGGCACGGTGGACAGCGGCGCCAGCGGGCTCGGTTGATGGTAGGTCTGCTCCACGTAGGTCTCGATCGAGTCCTGGGTCAGCCAGAGCGAAGCCGCCGCAAGCACCACCAGCACGAACAGCGTGCCCAGCACCGAGGCCGGCTGTGCGCGTACTGCCGGTTCAGAAGTTTGCATACAGGAACCCCGGAATGCCTGACGGCGCGAACAGGACGATGGCAGCCAACGCGGCGAACAACGGTGCCGGGCGCAGCACGGTGGGCAGGTGGTCCACCATCGCCGCAAAGCGGCGCGGCACGTGCTGCAGCAACGGGTAGACCAGCCACAGCAGCCCCATCGCCAGCAGCAGCGGCACGGCATGCGCCTGCGCGGGAATGTCGTGCACGTTGCCCAGTGCCGCGAACACGGCCATGGCTTCTTCCATCGAGCGCGCGCGGAAGGGCACGAACGCGGCGCAGACAAACTGCACGGTGATCAGCGTGCCCAGCACACGACCCGCCCAGCCAAGCGCGGCCAGATGATCGCGCCGGCGCGCCGGCATCAGCCAGGACAGCACCGCATCGCCGATGTTCAACAGCACCAGCGCGATGCCGTGGATCAGCCCCCACACCAGGAAGTTCCAGCCAAAGCCGTGCCAGATGCCCGACAGCATCATCGCCACCAGCAGGTTGAGCTGGGTGCGCACCCAGCCATCGCGGCTGCCACCGAGCGGCAGATAGATGTGGTCACGGATCCACGTGGACAGGCTGATATGCCAGCGGTTCCAGAACTCGCGGATGTTGTGCGCCAGCAGCGGCGCGCGGAAGTTCACCGGCAGCCGCAGACCCAGCAGCAGGCCCAGGCCCACCACCATGTCGCTGTAGCCGGAGAAATCCAGGAACAGCTGCAGGGTGAACCCGAAGATCGCCACCAGCACATCCACGCTCTGGTACAGCGTGGGGTTGGCGAACACGGGGTCCACCGCCAGCTGGGCCAGCCAGCCGGCCAGCCACCACTTCTTGCACAGCCCCAGCAGGATCAGGCTCACCGCCAGCGTCGGCGCCAGCATCGAGCGCGGCTGCCGGCTCTGGATCTGGTCCAGCGCATTGCAGGGCTGATCATTGATGTCGGTCAGCTGCCTGGCATCCACCGTGCGGTGGATCGGCCCGGAGGTGATGGTCAGGAACAGACCGAAGTGATGCAGCAGGTCGAGCAGGGACAACCGGCGCACGGCGGGAATCTGCCCGCGATACTGGCCCACCAGGTAGCTGATGGCCTGGAAGCTGTAATACGAAATCCCCAGCGGCAGCGCCCAGGTGGTTTCAAACGGCGAGGCCGGCAGCCCACGCTGCTGCAGCCCGGCGGCGATGACCGGGCGGAAGAACTCCGAATACTTCCAGAACGCCAGATGGGCCACCGCCACCAGCACGCCCATCACCACCCAGAAGCGGCGCCAGCGGCCCTGCGCGTCGGCCAGCGCCAGCGAGAACAGATAGATCGCCGCGGTGAAGCCAACCAGCACCAGCGCCGCCACGCCGGTAACGAAGTACCACAGCATGCCGAGGCTGGCGACGGTGAGCAGGAGGTTCTGGGTCTGCGGACTGCGTCGGAACGACCAGTACAGCGGCAGGAACAGAAGAAAGCCGAGCGCGAATTCGATCGAGATCAGGCCCATCGGGACCGTCCCCGCACGCATGGGCGCGCTGCGCCCGAAAGCTGCCAATCCATGGTTCTACCCATCCGCTCGTCATTGAGCGGCGAGGACATTGCCACTGCGTCCTTCAAACTTCAAGCACTTCCTGCGCAGGGGCGCACGCCTTGCGCGCCGGGGCATCGGCGCCAGAAATCCGGCGCACGCAACCGGGCTGTCCTTGGCTACCATCGGCTGCCCGCCCCTGTTTCGCAACGGGCGGCCATCATCCCCGGGAACAAGGAAAAGAAGGACCTATGCGCACCCTGCCCACTTTGCTGCTGGCTGCCAGCAGCGCCTGCCTGCTCGGCGCCTGCCAGCCGGCTGCCGCTCCGCCTGCACCGCCCGCCCCGGCCGCGCCTGCCGCCGACAGCGCGCCGCCAGCACCCGCTCCGCCGGCATCCGAAGCGCCCGCCGCACCGGCACCGCCAGCGGCCCCTGTCGCAGCCGCTGACACGGCCGTGCCCGCCTCATCGCTGCGCGTCTTCTACTGCCGCACCAACAGCAACAAGACCGTCGAGCTGTTCGACGAAGGCAGCACGATCCGCTACGTCTACACCGCGGCCAACGGCAAGCCGGAGATGGTGCTGGCCGTGCCGCGCGGGCGCGCCACCACCTGGCAGTGGGAAGGCGTGGGCCGCAGCATGACCTACCGGGTCAACGTGCCCAACGGCGACACCGTGTATTCGGTGTTCTGGAGCGCCGAGCGCGACCCGGATGCGGCCGAGCCGGTAAGCGCGGGCGTGGACGTGCAGATCCGCGGAGCGCACGCGGCCACGGTCAACTGCCGCCCCGACACCGCCGACAGCCAGCTCGAAGGCATCGACCTGGCGCCTGAAGCCGACTGAGCCGCAGCGTGGCGGGCGGCGCTGTGTGCCGTCCGCCACACGCCATCGCGCCCCGGCAGTACCGTTTACAACGCAGAAAGTTTGCCACCCTCATAGCGCCAGGCCTTCTCGCCCTCGGCGGCCGGCATGCTGACCACCACCGCCGCGCCCTCGGTTCTGAGCTGCGGCACGTCCGAACAGGTGCCGAAATCGGGCGAGACCATGGCCTGCCCCTGCGCGTCCACTTCAACGAAGAAGTACTGCGCCGGGCACGCCATGCCGCCGCTGATCTCGGCGACCAGCACCGCCTGCCGTTGCCCCATGTCGACCCCTCGCACCAGCTCGTGCAGGAAGGCCTTCGGGCGGATCGTCCGCGCATCGAACAACAGCGCCTGCTCGCCCATCAGGCCGGTGACTTCCAGCATGCCCGCGTTGAGCTGTACCCGGTCGTCGGCAACCTCGAACAGCTGGGCGGTGTCGCCGTCTGCGTCCACCGGGGCGGGAGCATCGCCCGTTTCCGTCGTGCCCGGTGCCTCGCCCTGTGCTGCCGACGGCGTCGGGGATGGCGAGCAGCCCGCCAGCAGCGCCAGGGCAGTCACAACGAGCAGAGGCTTGGACATCGCGGTCATCCGGTCGGTGGAAGGGCAGGCCCGCTCAGGGCAGCAGTCGGAAATCCCAGGTTCGCGGCTCCAGCACCCACTGGTAATGACGCAACTGCAGCTGGCTTATCGGCCGCTGCGCGGCAATCTCAAGCCGGAACGGCTCATTGCGGCTTTCCCAGGCCAACGGCAGCTCGGCCAATGCGTTCACCTGGCCCAGTCTGATCGGCAGCACGGAAAGCTCGGTGAAGGGGATCGGCTCGCCTGCCGCATCCAGTGGCACCACCACCGTCCACAGGCCCTTCGGCCCCCGCTGCGCCTGGCGCGCATGACGCACCGTCACCCGCAGCGGCGAGGTGTGATCGATCTCCACCGACGCGTTCACCGCCGACGGCTGCCCGACCGGCACGGTTTCCACCGAGTGGACGCTGTAGACCTCCGCGCCCACCATCAGACGCAGCGTCGCCAGTGCATCGCGCAGCGCCTGCGAACTGCCCAGCGGCAGCCGGAACGGAAAGTCCACGGCCTGCTCATCGGCGGTGTAGTGCGACGGCAGGAACAGCGTACGCATCACTGCCTGCGGCTGCAGCCCGGTGATGGGTTCGCCCGACGCGTCCAGCGGCACCACCGCGTTGAGCCGGGCCACCAGCAGCGCCTCGTCACCCGCTGCGGTGGACAGGCTCGAGCGCGCGCCCAGTGCCAGCCGTGCGCGGCCGCCAGCGGCGTCCGGCAGCCAGCCAAAGCCCATGTTGCGCTCCAGCGCCGGCAGCGCGTCGGCGGCCACCATGTGCGGCTGCAGCTCACCCGCCGGCACCGGGTCCAGGCGGTACAGGCCCACCTCATCGACCGTGCCGTCAAACGGCGGGCGTGACAGAGTTTCTTCGATCTGCCCCACGTAGTCCTGGTACATCGCAAGGTCCTCGGCCATCTCCAGCCGGGGTTCGAACGCCATGTCCGCCACGTGGATCCGGTGCACCCGCGCCGGCCCGGAGCGCGACGCCCGCTGGGTGAGCTCCATCCGCAGCTCGATCGGCATGCCATCGGCCAGGTCCACCGCCACGCGGCCGGCCCCCTCGATGCCCTTGCCCCGCACCTGCAACGCCAGCACCACCTCCGCCGGTGTGACCTCAAGGACCTCGACCTCGGCGGTGAGCGCGCCAAAGGGGTCCAGCCGCATCGGCGTTTTCGCCCGCTCGCCCACCACCAGCCGCCGCGGCAGCACGAACGGCCGGATGCCCGGCGCCTGGCCGCGCAGCAGTTGATGCGTCAGCTGGTCGCGATCGTGCGCGCGCAGCGCCCTGGCGGCCTCGGCATCCTGCGCCTCGAGCGCGCCGATGCTGCCCGACCCGGAAATGGACGAGGCAAACCCGCCGCGCACCAGCGCGAGCACCCGCGCGTCATCGGCGTTGTCAGGGTCGAGCGAGGCCGCATCGACATCACCCTGCGGCCCGTTGGCCTCGCGCCACCAGAGCGGCTGCACCTGCACGCGGCGGCGACCGTTGGCTGCCTGCTGCAGCTCCACCCCATGGAAGCCCGCGTACTCGGCGCTGCCTTGCGTCGCGCTGCCCTCTTCGGTGGCGTGGCGCACGTAATACAGCGCACGCTCTGCTGCGTGGCCGCTGCCCATTACCAGCACCAGCGCCCCCAGCGCCAGCCGAATCCACCCTGCCCGACCTCGTTCCATCCGCTACCGCCCTTCCCTGCATCGACAAGGACGCAAGTCTAGCAACCCGCTACCGATGCCCCGGCCGCCACGCTGACATACATGTCCAGTGACGACGCCACCGGCGTGACGAGCGGCCCCAGCTGCACCTGCAGCTCGGCTGGCAGGCGATCCGCTACGGCGTGCAGACGTTGCTGGAGGTCATCCACCAGCACACCCTCCAGGCGGCCACGTGACTGCAGCTGCACCGACACGGTGGCCTGCTCCGCCCACGCCGGCGGCGCCATCACGTGGATCAGCGAGCCGAGCGCGAACAGCGGTGCATCCGGCTGCCCGGGCAGATCAAGCCACACCTGCTGCGCATCCACCGCCGTGTCCGCCGTCGGGCGCCGCAGTGCCCAGGCCTGCAGCGCATGCCGACCCGGCATCGGCATCGGCATCGCCGTTGCCTGCAACGCGTCTGCCAGCAGCGCCAGTGCCGCGTCCACCTGCAGGCCATGACGCGCCAGGTCGCAGGGCGCGAGCTCCAACCACACCTGGATCGCACCCGGCGCCGGCCCGTAGGCGATGAACGCCTCCGGCGGTGCCAGCAGCGGCAGCACCTTCGCCTGCATCACATCGAGCAGTGCCTGTTCACTGTGCGTGGCACTGCTGACCGTGACGAACGCCGTTGGCGCCGCGCCCTGCTGCCACGGTTGCAACTGCAGCCGCGATTCGGCAGCATCCGTTGCCTGCGCACGTGCCAGCCACGGCAGCAACGGTGCACATCCCATCGCCGCCAGCAGGCGACGCCGCGAAATCCTGTCATCCACGCGATCCATGCCCCATTGTAGTGCCGGCCTCTGGCCGGCAGGGGACGCGGGTGACTGCATTCCGCTGCAGAAGGCATCCAGTGCTCAAGAGGTTGGCTTTGCTGGCGCGGCCCGTACGCTATCGCGTATACGCCTCTGCTTCGATCTCGAACAGCATGCCCTCAAGGGCCAGTCGCGAAACAGGAATCAGCGTACACGTGGGCGCACCGGCATCGCCCCAGTACGCGCGCATCTGCCGGGCCAGCAGCTCAAGTCGGCGATCGTCGTGGTCCACGACCAGCACACGCACGCGTGCCACGTCGGCGAGCCCGGCATCGACCGAGGCCAGGGCACGCTGGAGATTGGCCAAGGCCTGCACGACCTGGTCCTCGAACACCGGTGACAATCTGCCCTGCGCGTCCTCGCCGCCTTGGCCGGCGATGTGGACCAGCCGCGCAGGCAGCTGCACGACGGCAACATGCGAATAACCGTTCGGGGCTGGATCGTAGAGGCCAGCCGGGTTGCTGAGGGTAACCGTAGAGGTGGAAATGTTGGAGGTATGTTCGGAATGCATGAAAGATGCCGTTTTCAGGGAAACCGGCATGCTAGGGGCTCAACCTTGGTTGAGGTAAAGCGCCATGGGTGACCTCCTGTTCATCAGCCGTGCTGCTGGGTTCATTCGCCCAGCGTGAGTTGCCAACGCATCGTCAGTTCCGGCTGCCCGGTGACGGGGTCGAGTGACTCGGCAATCGTCGAGAATCCAGCGGCCTCGTAGAATGCGATGGCGCGCGCATTGGCGCTGTAGACACTCAGTTCGAGCATCGGGCGCATGCGTTTGGCCTCGTCCAGCAACTGCCGGCCAAGGCCGCGTCCCTGCGCCTGCGGGCTGACAAACAGCGCAGCCAGACGCGCCTCATGCACTGACACGAAGCCAAGCACCGCACCCTGTTCTTCAGCAACCCGCGTCTCGGCGAGGGGCAGGTACATCTCGCGCATGGCGCCGAGTTGTTCCCGCCAGAACGCTTCAGGGATGAAGTGATGGGCGCGGATAGAGGCGTCCAGCCAGACGTTGAGGACGGCGTTGGTGTCGGAAGGGTGATAGGGGCGGATCATGCTGCGTCCTGCCAAGGGCTGCGGGTACATCAGGATAAGCCTGCCAGGTTTCAGCGGGCCTTATTCAATCGTCAGCCGCAGGCGCTGTTGAGCAGGGTGCTGCTACCCGCTCACGCCCGCCGAGCATCCGCTCAATCGCTGACTAATCCACTGATTCAATGAGCCAACTGCCGTGCCATGTCCTTGATTACCACTTCGACCACGGTCCTCAGCATGCGCATCTCGCCCTGCAATGTCGGCCCTACCTCACTTCCCCATGCCACGTTTTCTGCCTCGATCTGACCCATGACGGAATCGGCTGCGGGCACGATGGCAGCCACCATCTGGTCAACATGGTTCTGCGCCATGCGCACTGGAAGACCCAGTTCGACGCCTGCGTTCACCAACAGCTCCCTCGTGATGCCGGAGAAGTTCGAAGTATCAAAGATGGGCCAGGCAAGGGTTGCGGCTTGAGGCCAGGTGGCGTCATCCAGCTTGTAGGCACGGCTGCGTCCTGCGACCGTGCTTAACAGGTCGTAATGGGGCGCCAGTTGGATGCCGTCTTTGTCCACCAGAAAGCTGATGTTTTTCAGATGCGCGTCGTCGTTGCCGGTAAGTACGTTGAAAATCAGCCAGTCAAACAGACGGCGCCGCGCACGCAGCCGCTCACGGCATTGGTCCAGAACTGCGACGAGCGCGCCGATGCTTCCCGCGGTGTACTTGTCGCGGTTCTGGAAGTTCAACAACTGGCAGGCGTCGATTGCATGCAGACGCCGCACGCCACTATCCGTCACAGCTCGGTCAAAACGTTCGATCAGAAACACGGGCTCAGGTACATAACGTCGCTGGACGTGCGGAACGTCCATTCCGAGGGCGCGAGCCAAACGCATGACGAAGTACTCATTGATGACCGAGTGAGGAAAGTCAGTATCGGAGCTATCTGGCTTAAGGATATGCGTGGAGGTCTGCGTACCGGTGGGCTGATACAACCGGCCTTGATCGTCGATTACTGCCAGCTTGTGCTGGGCGCCGGCAAGCGACATTCGCTTCTCGGCACCCGCTGCTAGCGAATGGCGGGGCAGGTTGCGGATCCGCTGCGAGAGTTCCGCGTCCGCCAGTGGTAAGCGCCCGCCGGGAGGCTGCGAAATATCTGGTGGCAGCAGGGTAAGCGCGCCTGCCGATTCAGCGCCATAATGCGCCAACAGTGCGAAGTCGTCGCTGCCTGCAATGGCCGCGTCCATCGACATGCGATAACGCTGCTGGCTTTCGGGAAGAAGGTTTTCGAAATACCATTGAACAGGGCGTGAGGTACTTCCGTCCAGAATCTGCCCTTGATTGCGCGGCAACCAAGGCGAGAGATCAAAGCCTTGCGGATTGCCGAGCCAGCTGGGTGCGTACTCGAACCGCCAGAGGTTCCGGTACTCGTGCAGAATGCCTACCGCCTCCCCTGCCAGTGTGGCTACCAGCTTGCGCGCCGGATAGTCGTATCCGTCGAGAGTGACCTCGACGATGTCGGCCGATGATGGCTCCGCCGTGTCGGGACTCATCGTTGGCCTCCGCGTTTGTTCGCTTTCGCCTGCAGCAACTGCATGGCGGCGTCAGGAACATCAACCTCCACGCGTATCCCCAGTTCGTCAAGAACCTGGAAGAGCTTCTGCCATTGCACCGTGCCGCCACCGCGCTCGACCTTGGCCAGGAAGTTCTCGCTGACGCCGATGCCCTCGGCCGTATCGTCCTGGCGCATCCCTTGATGCTTGCGCGTGGCCCGGACCAGCGGGCCGAGATCATCGTAAGACTTCAATGGGATCTTCATTAAAAATCCTTTATATCGTGCGGATTTAAGGCGTCAGAGCGAAGGCTACATCAAAATCCTTGCGATCGTAATGATTTGTGTGTCATTAGCATTACTTTCACACTTTTCCTCACGATCTTGAGGATTTTATGGGTTCTTCCTTCTCCTGACGTTTGGCTTGATGATGCCGCTGACTTGGACCTAGTCGACGTGCGCGGCCAGGTGCACGCGACGGGCGTCGGCTGTCGCCACAGCCGGCGGCCACATCTGTTCAGCGATCCGCAGCGACCGGTATCGCGGCGATTTCACCGATGGCCTGCACCACCGCTGCGGGGTCCTCCTTCGCGATGCTGTGACCCGTAGCCACATAGCGATGCACGCCACGCGCGAAGGTCGAGAACAGCAGGGCGTGCTGCGCCTTCCAGATCACCTTGCCCGCGGCCGTTTCTTCGAAAACGAACGGCTCGTCGGCCACCTGGGTTGCGGTCAGCAGTGCCACCGGCACGTCCGGCATCACACGTACGCTCCCTGCGTCTGCCGCATCAAGCTGCTCGACCAGCACGCGGTAATCATCTGCCATCGAAGGCGGCAGCATCGCCAGCAGCGCGGTGTCATCGGCCTGCACCCGCTCCGCATCCACCTTCTTATAGGCGAGGCGCTGCCCCATCGTGGTCGGGTCCGTCAGCACGATAGCGCGCACACGCTGCGGATGGCGGCGCGCGAACTCCCTCACCAGCAGCCCACCGTAGGAATGGCCCACCAGAATCACCTGCTGGCCCGGCGCGACGTTGTCGATCACCGCGCTTAGGTCACTCAGGTGATCATCAATGCGCTTGGCCACGCCATCGCTGCTTGACTTGCCCAGCCCGGCCCGCGCATAGGTGATGCTCCGGTAGTCGGCACCCAGACTGGCGATCACCTGCTTCCAGGCACCTGGGCCCTGGCCAAAGCCTGCTTCGAAGACCACTGTGCTCCTGCCAGTCCCCGTTTCCTCCCCTTGCAGCGTGTAACCGCTGCGCTTGACCGAGATCTCGCCAGCGTGTGCGAGACCGGCTGCCGCCAGCAGCAGGCCGGCTGCCCACATCGTCATTGCCTTGCCCATGAAGCGTCCCCTGTCGGGCGCGCGCAGACCCATGAAATGGAGAGGCTGGCGCCAATGCGCCAAGCCGCGACTCGCGGCAAGTCGTGCTGGTACTGTAGTTACCTATAACACCAAACATCCCTGCCATAGGTAATGCCTGCCATCTACGGGCGACCCCCCTGCCTACGCGCAGGTGCATCCACGTTGCACCATCAGTCGCCCCTTTGCAGGAAGCCGCTCATGAGCCTGGCGCTGGCCGCTGCGGAACTGACCGCCACGATCCGGATGCAGGAGTACCGCGCCGCTTCCTTGTCACTGCCCGCGCATTGCGGGCTGCACGCCGAGACGTCGCCCCCGGGGAGCCGACCCGTGGTCGGCTGCTCTGCGCAGACACCACCCGTGGCGTGAGCATGCTCGCGCGTTGCACAGTGAGCTTTACACAGTCCCCTTGTGCACGGTCGACGCCAACGCCGATGCCTGCATCATCGCCAACAACCCGACGAGTGCATGCAGGTGCTCACGCGCCACGCAGCCCAGCTCGCCCGTGCTGCCGATCAGATCCACCACCGCAGTGCGTGCATGGCGCGCCTCTGAAGGGTGATCATCGGCAAGTTCGTCAAGAAGGCTGAGCAGCATGGCCAGTTCGCCACGGTCTGAATGCCCCAGGTGGTCGACGGGTTCAAGCAAGCCGGCAAGCGCGCTGAGGGAAAGGCGGACCTTGTCGAGTCGATCAAGGGCGGAACCAGGAAATTGAGGCGTAATGGCAGAAGCCATAAAAAAGTCCTTGTGGAGTGAGGACCGCCGCCCTCGCTCTTAAACAAGGGTGGCGAGCGACACTCGGTTGAGAGTCCGGCCCACAAGCCACGGCAGATCTTTCGATCTCCATGCGCTTGGGGTATGTCCAGCCATCCCATCCCAGATCTGCGGCAGCAACGTGTTGCCGCGCCTTGGAAGAGGTGCTGGTGCGCTTGTGGACGGGCTCTCAAACCCGATCACCGATTGTGCGGTGACGGTGGCTACGCTACAGAAACGCGATTTCTGCCACAAGGCGCGACGGGCTTCGATTCACTACGGATATCGCGCCATCAGCTTTCAATTGATTTCACCTTCATTACCGCGCGGCACTCGCGGCTGGCGCCCCCTTTCTGCCTACGCCGCCGTGGTCACCGCACCGACTGCGTGCGTCTGCCCGATGGCACAGGCTTGAACGCAAGCCAACCCGCAAGGAACACCGCATGAGCCTGGCGCTGGTCCACAGCCGTGCACGCTGCGGCGTCGAAGCGCCACTGGTTCGGGTGGAGGTTCACCTCTCGGGAGGATTGCCCGCAACGCAGATCGTCGGACTGCCGGAAACGACGGTGCGCGAGTCACGCGAGCGGGTACGCGCGGCCCTGCTCTGCGCGCGCTTCGACTACCCGCAGCGGCGCATCACGCTCAATCTGGGGTCGGCTGATCTGCCCAAGGAAGGCGGTCGTTTTGATCTGGCGATCGCGCTGGGCATTCTCGCGGCCAGCGGGCAGATCGATGCCGAACAGACATCGCGGCACGAGTTTCTGGGGGAATTGGCGTTGACAGGGGAGCTGCGACCGGTAGAGGGGGTGCTGCCGGCCGCAATTGCCTCGGCCGAGGCGGGGCGTACGCTGTTCGTGCCGCCAGGCAACGCGGCCGAGGCGGCGCTCGCCGAACATGCCGATGTGCGCATTGCGCACACCTTGTTGGAAGCCTGTGCCTCGGTTGACGACCCGCAACGGCTGCCGCGTGCCCAGCGCGTGGCCACCGAGCAGGAAGCCGCATTGGACCTGGTCGACGTGCGCGGCCAGGGGCACGCGCGGCGGGCGCTGGAGGTCGCTGCGGCCGGCGGCCACCATCTGCTGCTCATCGGCAGCCCCGGCTGCGGCAAGACCCTGCTCGCATCGCGGATGCCCGGCATCCTGCCCGAGGCAAGTGAAGCCGAAGCGCTGCAGGCCGCCGCCATCGCTTCGGTCAGCGGGTTGGGGCTGAACCCGAGGCGATGGCGACAGCGCCCGTTCCGGGCGCCACACCACAGCGCCAGCCCGGCCGCGTTGGCCGGTGACAATTGTCTAAGTCAATGCGAACGGAGCAAAGGCGTGTGACTGAGCAAGCATGAAGGCCCGCCAAAGATGGTCTATAGACTTCAGTGACTTAAGCGGTCGAGCCAAGCTGCACTATGAGACTTGGACAACAAGCACGAGCGCGGCAGACCATCGGGCTTCATAGGCTCCCTTATGCTCCGACTCCAAGCATCGTCCCGAGGTTCTCACGACTTGAATTTCTTGCCAGCCGGGAATCGAAATACTGTAAACTCGTCCATAACCATCCACTTATTTCCAAAAATCAACGACTTATGAGTGGAAGAAATAGAGATCCAGAAGAGTCCTTCGTCCACCTGGCCCGTTATGTGGCCCAAGGAGCGACGCGAGACGCCGTCGCTCTGATCCGGCGCGACCTGCCTCAAATCGGCCGCGTCAGACCCGATCTCAACGAACCAATCCGCATGGCTTTAGCTGCGGCGACGAGCCCATCGTTCGCGCGGTCAGTAAACATGTCTACGCCCGCCCCACCGTCAGATCGGGACTCCCGGCTCGAGTTGGTCAAAGAAGAGCTTTTGATCACGATGCCTGGTGAGTTGCGCTGGCCCTCGAACATAGCTTCAGAGCTCGAGGGGGTTGTGCTAGAGCGGGCAAGGGCTGATGAGCTCAAGAAGCTAGGTGTCGCACCGACTCGCTCGCTTTTGCTAGTCGGGCCGCCCGGAGTCGGGAAGACTCAGGCCGCACGCTGGCTTGCGCAGCAGCTAAATCGCCCGCTGATCACGCTGGACCTCGCCACAGTCATGAGCAGCCTCCTAGGCCGTACTGGAAACAATATTCGGGCTGTGCTGGATTACGCCCGAGCTCAAGACTCCGTTCTCTTGCTCGACGAGTTCGACTCCATTGCTAAGCGGCGTGATGACTCGACCGATATAGGTGAGTTGAAGCGACTCGTTACCGTTCTCCTTCAAGCTATTGACGAATGGCCGGCAACGGGTGTTCTCGTTGCAGCGACCAATCACCCTGAGCTGCTCGATCCTGCTGTTTGGCGGCGCTTCGAACGCGTCATCAACTTCCCGGCGCCCACTATCACGGAGATCCGCGAGCTTGCAGGTCGACTTGCAGGCGACGAAGTCGATGTCGAGACAATCAACCTCGTCGCTGCTGCGCTCCAGGGCGGCGGCTTCGCCGATGTTGTCAAAGAGATAAACGTAGCGAAACGTGATTCGATCGTGCGTGGGCAGACCATTCAACAGTCTCTGGAAGGTCGCTTGCAGCAAACAATCGCCAGCCAGCCTCGGTCAAAACGGCTGTCGGTTGCGAAGAAGATGGCGGCGCAGGGCGCATCGCAGAGAGCAATTCAAAGCATGACGGGTATCGCCCGAGACACCCTTCGCACACAGGGTATCGGAACCAGTAAAAAGACGTGAACCGCACAATTCCAAGGATAGGGGAAACTTAGATGGCACGCGAACACAACTATCTCCTCGGGCAGGGTGAGCGCCTTGCCAAGGCTCATCATCTAGATTCAAGTTCTCGCCCGAAGCAGCCTCCCTACGAGTTCGAACGCGCACGCGATCGACTTGTTGAGCCCGTATCGACAGCTGCCAAGTGGGCTGATGAACTGCCAACCACCGCATGTCCAGACGATCGGGTTGTGCTAGAGATGGTGGTACATCCACGCTACTTGTCCAAGTCTGATCAGCCCACCGCGCTCATTCGAAGCATGGGCGGCACGACAATTGGCCGTCGCGCCGTTGAGGTATCCCCAGAGGCATGGGGAATCCAAAAACACCCCAAGACTGCCTCCACCGACAAACTCTTCGTCGCAATTCCACGAAGTAAGCTACGCGAACTCTCGATGCAGCTTCCCAAATGGGACCGCAAACAGTACGGCAGCGCAGAGCTCACACAGGTTGAAGCAATCGCGCCCATGTGGGCGCAAAGCAAGTTGATGGATAACCCACCAGCTGGAAGTTACATGGCCGAGGTAGTTCTTCACAACGCAGGCGAGCAGCACCTGCTGAAGAAGTTCGAAAGCTATGCGAAACAGCACGGTGCGACAGTACTAGTCGATCGTCAACGCGCTTACGGCTGGCTGACATTCGTGCCCGTACGGATGACCAATGATCAGGCACCTCTAATCGCGCAGTTTGCCTTCGTTCGTGCCATCAGGACCATGCCGAGGCTGCGCTCAGTGCTGCACTCTCCAATGCGAAGTCTCAACTACAAGGTGGCGTTGCCAGATTCCGACGCTGCTTCGACCGAGCGAGCGGTCATCTTCGACGGTGGTATGCCGGAGGATGCCATCTCCTCGCTATCGCGCTGGGTCAACTACATCGAGCCGAGCAGCATTGGCCCCGCTGACCACGATTCATTGGTACACGGACTTGCAGTCACTTCAAGCTTCCTCTTCGGTCCGATGAAAAAGGGTTTGATAACACAACGGCCAGTCTGTGAAGTAGACCACGTACGCGTAATCGACGATCAGACGGGAAGTGATCTTGAATACTACGATGTCTTGGAACGGATCACCGAGCACCTAGACAACTATCCTGGCACCTATCGATTTGGCTGCCTAAGCCTTGGTCCCCGTCGTGCGATCACCGATGACGAGATCACCGCTTGGACCGCCGAGATGGATAGCCGCTTGGCCCACGGTGAAACACTGATGGCCGTGGCGGTGGGTAACGACGGCGATCTAGATCCGAGCATCGGACTGAATCGCATCCAGCCACCCAGCGATGGAGTGAACGTCTTCTCCGTTGGTGCATGCGATTCCCAGGGTAAGGTTTGGAAGCGTGCTCCTTACAGCTGTGTCGGCCCTGGCCGCAGCCCGGGCGTGTTCAAGCCTGAAGTACTTGCATTTGGCGGAACCGAAAAGCGCCCGTTTGAGGTACTAGGCCCTGGTTCAACATGCCTAGGCATGACAGGGACCAGCTTTGCAGCGCCACTAGCCCTACGTTCTTGCGCAGCTGTCGCAAGCATCGTGCAAACAAAACTATCGGCATTGACCCTGCGCGCACTAGCAGTGCATCGCGCCGAACCGAAGCGGGCTAAGTCACATAGCACTGTTGGCTGGGGACGACTACTAGAAGCTGCACGCGACCAAGTCACCTGCGATGACTGCGAGGCTGTAGTCGTGTACGAGGGAGACCTTCCCTTGGGCCAGCACTTGAGAGCCAATCTAGCATTGCCGACTGCAACAGTACTCGTGGGGCCAGTAGTCATCACCGCAACACTGGTCATTGCACCGGAAGTCGATCCCGAGCACGCCAGTACTTACACCCGTGGCGGCCTGAGCGTTACGTTCCGACCAAATGCAAATGAGTTCGAACTCAACGAAAAAGGTGAGCCGCGGAAGGAGCCAAAGACACTCGATTTCTTCAGCACGCAACGCCTGAAGGGGCGTATTCCTGAGTACATCCTTCGTAAAGATGCTCATAAATGGGAAACGGTCATGCGTGCCAAGAGAGAGCTAGATGCCGCTGATCTTGATCAACCTTTCTTCGACATCTTCTATAACCGTCGCATGAGGGGCGGTGCACAGGAAGAGGCTATGCCATTGCGATATGCACTTATCGTCACGGTTCGGTGCGAGGCTGTCCCTAAGCTATATGACCTGGTCGTACGGGACTACGTCAAAGTTCTTGCTCCGCTTGAGGTCGCAAACGACGTTGTCCTGAAGATCTAAATCACATACGTGCTCGACGTCGTGCAGGCTGCCTAACTCGCTTTAGGCAGCCTGCTTAAGCCAAGTGGATGCCAGACCAACCATTTCCACGAAGGGCAGGTGGTCTTGATGAATACCAGCTTTTTCACAAATTTCCGGCAAAGCATTCTGAAACTCAGTGAACGCGTCAAAGATCTTCACAGGCCCTGGCAGGGTCTTGCGCCGAGACTCGGTACGCAGCCAATTCCGAACGATCGATACTGTCTGCTTGACATCGCCGCCGTGCGCCTGCAAATCCTGTCCGGCGATGTCAGACAAGCACTTTTGTGAGGTAAATGCGTGCCGCTCCAGAATCAAGAACGAGCTACTGGATCGGGTTGACTTTTTGAGGCCAATCGCCAAACCAAGTTCAAATGGCATATTGAATCTCGGAAGATTGTTGATTTTATCCAGTTCGACTGCCGAGAGGTCATGAATACTGTACGAACACTCTTTGATGAGTCTGACGATCTTGTCGACACGAATATCGCCCCCGTTTCCCGCTTCAAGCGCCGCACGGGGTCGAAAGCCACAAGCGATGACCGTAAAGACAATTGCGTTCATGAGATCGCGATAGTCTGCGGTGAACGGGCAATTGATGAATACCCCAGTGGGGCTCCGAGCATTCCTTTGCGTCATGAGAAATCTATTTCCCTTTTCGCACAGTCTTCTTCGCCGTTAGCCCATCCGCTGAAGAATTAGATTTTTTTGAAGCAGACCTGTCCTTCTGCGCATTGCCACTGAGCGCACCTGTCATCGCACTACGCACGAGCGCATTGCGCTGGGCCTGCTTAAGAACCCCGCCTCGGACAATGAACTCAGCGACTGGAAACTTCTTCTGGGTTGCCATGGCTGGAGTATAGGCCCAAGTGGGCCTCAGTTGACAATTTCACCAGTTCGACCACCGCACAATCCCAGAAGCTACCTAGGCGGCCGACGCTTTGTGCGACATCCAGGCGCTGCAGCAGCCGATCGTACCGTGCGCTGATGTACTCGCCACCTCGGTCAGAGTGGAGGATCAGGTACGGCTTCTGGGGATGTGCGGCCCACGCATTGGCAAATGCCCTCAAGGCCGGCTGGTCTGACCCGGCGGTGAAGCGACGATCCAGTAGATTGCCGTGCAGCAGATTGGTAGGTGAGGCCGACTTGGGTTTGAAGCCGCCCTTGGTTTCAGCGCGCAGCTCTTCCTCGGCCATAGGCCTGACGACCCGCTTGGGGCCGACACGGTGACCACGGGCCCGAAGCTCCTGCACCAACCGACGGCGACCGTACGTACGGCGGCTCGCTGCGTGAATGCTCCGCAATTCCTTGCGGATGGTCGCGTCGGCATCCAGATCCGCACGTTTCTGCTTACGGCGACGGTAATCGTGGAAGCCGGAAACGGAGACCTCCAGGACCGTGCAGAGCAGGTTGAGCGGATAACGAGTCCTCTGGGAAGCGACAAAGGCGTACCTCACTTGGACTCTCTGGCAAAGAAAGCCGCCGCGTTTTTTAGGATTTCCCGCTCCATCTTCAACGTTTCATTCTCCGCACGCAGGCGGAAAAGTTCGCTTTCCAGATCGTTGGCTTGGCGACGGGCTTGCGAGCTGAACGAGCGCCCGTCGCGGAACGCCTCAAGCCAGTTGGTCAGCGTCTTGACCGAAATCTCCAATTGCCGGGCAGCAGCTGCCGGTCTCAGAGATTCGGCCAAGATCACGGCTTGAAGCTTGAACTCATCGGTATAACTGCGACGACTGATAGGAGACATGTGAACGTCCAAGTGTGATCAAAGTGTCGCTTCTTGGCGTACGTTCCTAGGGGACCACACTTCAATGCGATTTCTGCCACCAGGCGCGGCGCACTTCGATGCGCAAATGCTATTGCGAAGCCAATTTGCCATTGATGCAGCCTGCATGACCGCGCTCTGACCGGGGGCATATGCCTGCTTCTGCCTACCCAGCCGTACTCACCGCACCGACTGCTTCATACCACACGATGTAACAGGCTTGAGCTCAAGCCAACCCGCAAGGAACACCGCATGAGCCTGGCGCTGGTCCACAGCCGTGCACGCTGCGGCGTCGAAGCGCCACTGGTTCGGGTGGAGGTTCACCTCTCGGGCGGATTGCCCGCAACGCAGATCGTCGGCCTGCCGGAAACGACGGTGCGCGAGTCACGCGAACGGGTACGCGCGGCCCTGCTCTGCGCGCGCTTCGACTACCCGCAGCGGCGCATCACGCTCAATCTGGGGCCGGCTGATCTGCCCAAGGAAGGCGGTCGTTTCGATCTGGCGATCGCGCTGGGCATTCTCGCGGCCAGTGGGCAGATCGATGCCGAACAGACATCGCGGCACGAGTTTCTGGGGGAATTGGCGTTGACAGGGGAGCTGCGGCCGGTAGAGGGGGTGCTGCCGGCCGCGATTGCCTCGGCCGAGGTGGGCCGGACGCTGTTCGTGCCGCCAGGCAACGCGGCCGAGGCGGCGCTCGCCGAACATGCCGATGTGCGCATTGCGCGCACCCTGTTGGAAGCCTGTGCCTCGGTTGACGACCCGCAACGGCTGCCGCGTGCCCAGCGCGTGGCCACCGAGCAGGAAGCGGCCTTGGACCTGATCGACGTGCGCGGCCAGGCGCACGCGCGGCGGGCGCTGGAGGTCGCTGCGGCCGGCGGCCACCATCTGCTGCTCATCGGCAGCCCCGGCTGCGGCAAGACCCTGCTCGCATCGCGGATGCCCGGCATCCTGCCCGAGGCCAGTGAAGCCGAGGCGCTGCAGGCCGCCGCCATCGCTTCGGTCAGCGGGCTGGGGCTGAACCCGAGGCGCTGGCGACAGCGCCCGTTCCGGGCGCCACACCACAGCGCCAGCCCGGCCGCCTTGGCCGGGGGCGGTAATCCGCCGCATCCCGGCGAGATCTCGCTGGCCCACCACGGCGTGCTGTTTCTCGATGAACTGCCCGAGTGGAGCCGCAATGCGCTGGAAGTGCTGCGCGAACCGCTGGAATCCGGCCATATCCGCATCAGCCGCGCCGCACGCAGCGCGGTGTATCCGGCGCGCTTCCAGCTGGTAACCGCGATGAATCCCTGCCCCTGCGGCTGGGCGGGCGACCGCAGCAACCGCTGCCTGTGCACGCGCGAGCGCATCCTGCGCTACCGCTCACGGGTTTCAGGCCCGTTGCTGGACCGCATCGACCTGCATGTCTGCGTGCCGCGACTGTCGCCCGAGGAGCTGCGCGATGACACCCCTGCCGGTGAGAGCAGCGCCATCGTGCGCGCGCGCGTACTGGCCGCGCGTGAGGTGCAGCTGGCACGGGGCGCACTCAATTCCCATCTGAACAGCCGCGGCCTGCGCGACTGCGCGCACCTGGACGAGGCCGACCAGACACTGCTCGAACAGGCCATCGAGCGGCTGCAGTTGTCCGCACGTGCGATGCACCGCATCCTGCGCGTCGCCCGCACGATTGCCGACCTCGATGGCAGTGAGGGAATCCAGCGCGCGCACCTGACCGAGGCGATCGGCTATCGACAGCTGGATCGGGGTGGCGGTGGCTAGCGCATGCGCCGACGCCGCGCGCTCCAGACGGGGCTTTCGCCGATGATCGCCTGTGTGTTGCTCGCAATGCTGAGCGAGTCGGTCATCCCCGTGGCTCCCGCGCCATGACGGCAATCCGGTTCCAGGCCGCGGCCACCGCAGCAGGCGTGTCGGCCCGAACGGCGCGGAGGTCGCGCGGATAGTCCACCCCTTCGGCCTCGGCCGCGCGGGTGGCATGGAACTGCCCGTTTGCCGCCCGCAGGATCCAGCCGCCTTCGGTGCAGGCCGCTGAGGCGAGAAAAGCGACACCCGGAGCGACCGCCTCGGGTTTCAGATCCTCCGGCTCGCCTTCTACGCCCCACATCCGCGTCTTCGCGACGGGGGACACCGCGTTGACGACGATGCCGTGGTCGGCCCCTTCGTCAGCCAGCACGTTCACGATACCCACGGCAGCCATTTTTGCGGCGGCGTACGAGGCAAGCCCCTTCTGCACATACTGCGGATACAAGGCGCGGCAGGAGGTCGTCAGTACGATCCGGCCATAGCCGGCCTCGCGCATCGCGGGCCAGGCGGCTTGGGCGATCCAGAGCGGTGCCTTCGCCATGACCGCCATCATGTGATCGAAGGAGGCCTCCTGCACGTCTGCGATGCGCTGGTAGCCGACCCACCCTGCGTTGTGGATCACCGCATCAAGGCGGCCGTTCACAGCAAGGCAGTCCCGCACCAGGTCATGGCAGTCATCGCGGGTGTGGATCGGCGCGTCGAAGGGATGCGCCTCGATGCTGCCGCAGCTCAGGGCCGCAACCGCTTTGCGCGCGACGGTTGGGTCCGTTCCGCTCCCGTCCGTGCCCGCACCGATATCGTGCAGCAGGACCGTCGCACCGAGCTGGCCGACGGCGCGCGCGTAAGCCAGTCCAAGGCCTCGGCCCCCGCCGGTGATCAGCACCGTGCGCCCTGTGAAATCCGGTTGGTTCATGATGGGATCCTCCATGGCGCGGATGATCGCTAGACTGTTGCGATACGTCCAATACCGAATGGAACGAGCCGTGATATGCAGGATGTATCAGCAATCAAACGCGGGATGATCGACCTGCGGAAGATGGAGCAGTTTGTTGCCGTCGCCGAGGAAGCGCATTTCCACCGCGCAGCGCAGCGCCTGGGCATGTCGCAGCCGCCGTTGACCGTGGCGATACGGCGGCTGGAAGACGATCTTGGCGTGGCCCTGATCGAGCGGGGCGGCAACCGGATTACCGGCCTGACCGATGCCGGTCGCGCATTTCTTCGCGAAGCGCGCGAGACGCTGCGGCAGGCGCACCACTCGATCCACGTGGCGCGAGAGACGGCCGCGGGTCGCACGGGTCTGGTGCGGCTTGGCTATGTGGGCAGTGCACTGTACGGGCGGCTACCGGACGCGATCCGGGCGTTCCGGTTGGCACGGCCCAACGTGCGGCTGGAACTGCACGAGGCCACCACCGCCAGCCAGATCAGCGGCCTTGGCGATGGAAGCCTCGACGCGGCCGTGGTGATCCCGCCGCTGGCGGATGCGGGTGACATCGTGCTGCACAGCTTCGACCACGATCGCCTCTGCATGGCACTGCCCGCCGATCACGTTCTTGCTGGGAAAAAGACGTTGACGGTTGCCGATCTCGCAGGGGAGCCCTTCATCCTGTGGCCGATGATCGAGGGACGCGGCTTCCACCTGCAGGTCATCCGGCTTTGCACGGCTTCAGGGTTTGCGCCCCACATCGCACAGGAAGCCCATGGCATGCATGCTGTGTTGTCGCTGGTTGCAGTCGGCGCTGGCGTATCCATCGTACCGCACAGCATGGCGAGCTTCCGATCTGACCGGATTGCCTACCGCGCGATCAAAGGCGCAGAGGCGGCGTTCGATCTTTGCCTCGCAGTGAACGATCAGAACGCTGCGGCGAAGGGGCTTGTCAGCTTTGCTGCCGGTGTCCAGGCGACCACGTGAATGTCATCCGTCAAGGCAGTGAAGTCACGCGTGCTGGCCATCGCTGATCCCAGCTGAGTGGCCTGCGCAGTTGCCCAGGCATCGCTACAATCCACCCCATGCGTACGCTCATTCTGTTGCTTGCCCTGCTGCTGCCCCCTGTCCTGTCCGCTGCTGCCAGCGGCGTCGAGGTGCGCGAGGGCGACCTGCTGTTTGTCACCGCCAGCAACACCGGTCTGAGCGGTGCGATCAACGATGCGACGCGCCGGAGCGATCAGCTCAGCTTCGATCACGTGGCGATGGTCGCCAAAGCGGCGTCGTCCGCGGCCGATGACGGTACGCTGCAGGTGTTGCATGCCGACAGCAAGGGCTCGCGCGAGCAGTCGCTGGCCGAGTTCAGCCAGGAGGCACGGGACAAGCAGCGGCAGGTGATGGTCTATCGCTTGAAGGCGCCGCCGCGCAATGCCATCGGCGATGCAGTGGCCAAGGCGCGCACGATGCTCGGCAAGCCATACAACACCACCTACGTGCAGTCCGAGGACAGCTATTACTGCTCGGACTTCATCGAACGCGCGTTCCGGGCCCACCACGTTTTCCACACCCAGCCGATGAACTTCCGCAATGTGGAGACCGGCGAGTTCCCTGCACATTGGCAGGCCTTCTATGCCGGGCTGGGCATGCAGATTCCGCAGGGTGAGCCGGGCACCAATCCCAATGACATGGCGGCCGCACCGGTGCTGGAACGGGTCGGGCCGCTGTACTGAGCAATGCGCGCGGCCCGGGCCGGCCCACGCGGGGCTGTGCGGCGGGCCCGCAGCTGGCATAGTGGAGCACCGGCCAGGATTGGCGCAGCACACCGCCATCGCGCCGTCCGCCTGCGTTGCTGCGAGGAATGTCATGCACCGGATTGCCTTGTTGATCGCCCCACTGCTGCTGGGGGGTACTGCCACGGCCCAGACCGTGTCCTCTCCCGGCTATGACGTGTACATCGAGTTCCTCTGGTCGAAGACGCCGAGCGGCGCGCTGGCACGCCAGGAAACACGCACCTTCGCTCTTGAGCTTGGCCTGGACCCGCAGGTCTGTGTGGTGGTGAGCAACGCGCGTTTTGCGATCACCGCCGTGGACCTGCAGGCCGTGGATGCGCAAGGCAATGAGGTCACCCGCAGAACGTATCCCGATGTGGATGGCAGCAAGCGCTGTGTTTCGGCTGAGCTTCCCGCCGATGCAACGCCGGGCAACTGGACCTACAAGGTCCGCGTGAATGGGCTGGATGAGGTCGCCGGCGAGCGCAGCATCGACGTCTTCAAGACGGTGGATGCGCTGGTCAAGCATGTTGCGCAGACCACGCCGGGCCTGCCCTATGTGCTGGGCCGACCCAACTACGACAGTTCGATTCCGCCGGCCAGCTACAACGGGGAGCTGATCTGGGTGATGCATGTCAGGCCGGACGGCACGGTCAGCAAGGTTGACGTCGATACCGCCACCGGCATTGGCGAGGTGATGCGGCCCAGCGCCGTGGCGGCGGGCATGATCTCGCTGTTCCCGCCGGACCCGAAGCGGGCCGCCGATGCCACCTTCCGCCGCCACCTTTCCCTGCGGCCGGACAACTGAGCGCGCAGCGCCCGGCCCGCGGCCGGCCTTACCGGTTCACTGAGCGAGAACCAGCCGCTCGATGGCCAGCGCCACACCGTCCTCGGCATTGGTTGCTGTGCGGTGCAGCGCGGTCTGCTTGACCGCGTCCACCGCATTGCCCATGGCTACGCTGGTACCGGCAAACTGCAGCATGGTGAGGTCGTTTTCCTGATCGCCGATGGCCATCACCTGGCTGCGGTCGATACCCAGCTGATCGGCCAGCTTCTGCAGGCTCGGCCCCTTGCCGGCGCGGTGGTCGAAAATCTCCAGGAAGAAGGCCGCGCTTTTCAGCACCGCAAAACGGTCGGTCAGCGCGCTGGGCAAGCGTTGGATGGCGGCATCGAGCACGGCCGGCTCATCGATCATCATCAGTTTGATGAACTGCATTGACGGGTCGATCTCCTCGACCGCGCGGTAGGACAGTGGCATGTTGGACAGATGCGAGTCGAGCACGGTGTACGGGCTGATGTCGCGGCTGGTGGTGTACAGGCGCTGCCCGTCCATCGCCTGGAAGTGCACGCCCAGCGCGCGCGCGATGCCAGCGCAGAACTGGAAGTCGTCATGGCTGAGCGGGTATTCCACCACGCGGTGACCATCGCTGATCCGCTCCACCACCGAGCCGTTGCATGCGATGCAGTAGTCCTGCTCGCCGGCGATCCCCAGCTCCTGCAGATAGGGCGCCATCCCGGCCACCGGTCGGCCACTGGCCAGCACCACCTGCACGCCGTGTGCCCGCGCGCGGGTGATGGCCTGCTTCACCCGCGGGGTGATGCTGTGCGTGGGATCGAGCAGCGTGCCGTCCATATCGATGGCGATCAGGCGGACGGGCGAGGCAGCGTGGTGCATATCCATGGGGAAAAGGGCCGACAGCTTGGGGGTGCCGGCCATTATCGCCCGCGTGGGCAGCACGTGCTGTGCAGGTACAGCCGGGCTGTGCCCGGTTGTCACGCTGCGCGCGGAGCCGACCGTGGGGGTCGGCTCTACCGACGCCTCTCCGGTAGGTGACAACCGTTGGTCGTCACTGCATCTGCTTGCCGCGCTGCGCGCGGAGCCGACCGTGGGGTCGGCTCTACCGACGCCTCTCCGGTAGGTGACGACCGTGGGTCGTCACTGCATCTGCCTGCCGCGCTGCGCGCGGAGCCGACCGTGGGGTCGGCTCTACCGGTCGGGGTGGGCTCAGAGCTTGAGGTTGAGCCCGATCTGGAAGCTGCGGCCGGGCAACGGGGCGATGTACTTCAGCGGGGAGTTGTGCGGGCGGGCTTCTTCGTTGAGCAGGTTGCTGGCGTTGAGGAATACCTCCAGCCCAGCCACCACGCTGCTGCGCAGGGCGATCCGCCGGCTGACCTGCATATCGACCAGGTTGAAACCAGGCAGCGGAATCTCTTCGCTCACGTTCCTGCCGAGGTACTTCTGCCTGTCGTAATACGTACTGGACAGGCGCGCGCTCCAACCCCGGCTCTGCCACTGCAGCGTCGCGCCATAGCGGTTGGTCGGCATGTTCGGCAGGTACTCACCGTCATTGTGGGCACGCAGCGTGTCGGGATGATCGGCCTTGTTCTTGACCAGATCGGCGAAGGCCGAAGCCTCGAGTTGTCCGTAGCTGCCAAGGTCGATCGCCTGCGACAGGTCGACCTCAAAGCCCTTCACCGTGGTGTCGGTCTGCTTCCAGTACTTGAGCGGCATCCGGTTGGTGGTCTGCAGGCCGGAATAGCCCTGATAGAGGAAGTTCTCGTACTTCATCAGGTAGGCAGTGGCCGTGGCTTCGAAGCCGGCTGCGTTGAACAGCAGGGTGAACTCGGTGTTGCGCGCGCGTTCCGGCTTGAGGTTCTGGTTGCCCTCCTCCTGCGTCATCACCGCGTAGTGGCGATTGCTGGCGTACAGCTCATTGATCTCCGGCGCACGCTCGGAGGCGGAGTAACGCAGCTTGGCGGCCAACAGCCGACCGAGTTCGACACGGGTGCCGAGGTTGTAGCTGTCGAGGTGGAAGCGGCGGTCCTGCAGGCGCACGTTGGGCGAATTGCGCGAGGTGCTGAAGCGCCCCGGCTGGATGGTGTGCTCGACGCGCTCATGGCGGTAGCCGGCATCAAACGCGGCCCCGTCAAGATCCAGTGTCTGGGTGAGGAACACGGCCTGGGTGTCGGTCGTGACATCAGGCAGGTAGCGCTCCTTGCCGGCACCGACCACATCGCGCGAACGGTAGTCCACGCCCAGCAGGCCACTGAGCGCGCCGAAGTGACGCTGGGCCAGCAGCAGCTCGGCCTGCTTGCTGTCGAAGTCGTACGCGTAGGCGCGGCTGGCGCCAAGATATTCTCCGGAGGTGTTACGCACCTGCGAGGCCCGCAGTTCGGCAGTTTCCAGCAGCGGCAGCGGCTCGCGCAGCAGCGCTTCCACGGCGTACTTTTCCTGCTTGAGCTTCACCCCCACCGGACGGTCCTTGCTCGGGTCGGCGCCGAAGGACTGGTTCTCCATCGAGAAGCCGGGCACGCCGTACTCGCTGTCTTTCCAGTCGACGCTGGCGGCCACGTAGCCGCGTTCGAGGAACAGGGTCGAACCGGCGGCGATGTTGGTGCTGCGCGAGTAGCTGTTGCCGAGGCGGCCGCGGTAGTTGGGGGTCACATCGTTGTTGATCCTGCGCTGGACGTAGGATGGGGTGCCCTGCACATAGTCCGGGTTGACCGGGTTGATATAGGTCCTGCCACTCCACACCGAGGTCGGGCGGTTGGTGTAGAAGGAGAACTCACCGTCGGCCCAGTCCGGGTTCTCGCGCATGAACTGGTCGATGTACGGCTGCGAGGCCTTGTTATAGACCTGCTGCACCCGCGCTTCCTTCTGGCAGGCATCGGCCAGTGCACTGTTGACCCCGCCGGCCGCCGGGAACAGCTGGGTGTTGCAGGCCGCCGCCTTGCTGTTGCCGGGGATGTCGTAATGCGAGATGCGCTGGCTGGAGAACTGCAGGTTCGTGGAGATGTTGCGCTGGTTGTTGAAGTTCATGCGGAACCCCTGCGCGTCGGCGGCATTGATGCCCTTGCGCAGCACCAGCTCCATCTCCTGGTCTTTGTCTTCCATCCGGCGCGAGATCAACCCGGCGTCGATGTCGACGCTGCCACCGATGGCGTTGCCACCATGGCGCACGCTGTCGGAAGACTTGTTGACGGTGACGCTGCGCACGAACAGCGGATCGAAGGGGATAGTGATGTTGCCGCTGAGCGCGTTCATGCCGAGCATGGACTGGCCGTCGTCGAGCACCTGCACGCGGCTGCCGCCGAGGCTGCGGATCACCGGCGCGCCGGCATTGGGGCCAAACGCACTGCTCTGCACACCGGAGACCCGCTGCAGCATGTCGCCCAGGCTGCGGTCCTGAGCGTTGATGTTCTCGACCTGGACCACGCTGTCGATGCGCGACGGGCTCTGCCCACGCACGTTGACGGTGGGCAGGGTAGCGTCGTCGGCGCCGTCGGCGCCGTAGGCGGTCTGGATGCTCAGCAGCACGGCGGCGGCGAGGAGATGGTGGCGCATGAGGGTCCCCTTGAAAAGAGGCGGGATGTTATAACATTGCATTAACCTTAAACAACTGCTGATCGCCCGGCTGTCGAACGGCTGCCCTGCTGAACAGCGCTGGCTCAAGCGGCCTCTCGACGGATTCGTTGGACGGCCGTCTGCGGCGGCAAGGGCGGCGTGGATCTCGACCACAGCCGAACGCTGCCGATGCCAGACTCACCCGAACCCTTCATGGAGCTGGCGCCATGCGTATCCAGCAGATCGTTCTTCCGGTGACCGATGTCGAGGCTGCCGCGGCGTGGTTTGCCGAGGTGCTGCAGCTGCCGGTGCGGGGCGCCACGGTCACGATCGGCTGGAGCCGCATTGTGCTGCAAGCCGCCACCCAGCCCGGCGACGGCGTGGTGCATCTGGCCTTCAATGTGCCCGACAACCGCTTCGCGGCAGCCGAGGCGTGGCTGCGGCAGCGGGTGCCGCTGCAGCGCAACGCCGATGGCGATGACTATTTCGCGCTGCCAGGCAACTGGCTCTCGCAGTCGATCTATTTCGCAGGCCCCGACGCCATGATTCTTGAACTCATCGGCCGCCGTCGCCTGCCGGCCAGTAGCGCGACCGGGCCGTTCCACGGCAGCGAACTCACCTGCGTCAGCGAAGTCGGACTGCCCAGCGACGATGTGGTCGCATTGGAGCACCAGATTGCGCAGCAGTTCGGGCTGGCCCCGCTGTCACCGTCCTCGCCGCACTTCGCCCCGCTGGGCGATGACGAGGGCCTGCTGATCGCAGTGGCAGCGGATCGAACCTGGTTTCCTGAGCAGCGCCAGCTGCCCGGTGCACGAGGGTTGGAGGTAACCCTGACCGATGTGCCAGATGCTGCGTCGATGAAGGACGCTGCACAGGGCTGGCAGCTGCGCAGCGCCTGAGCAACTGCAGAGACAGCAGGTGCCCGCCGTGGCGCAGTATTGTTCGCTGAAGTCGAACGAGCGACCTCAGCAGCCTCACGCTGGAAGAGACTCGAGCTCAGCCGACCACCCGGGTACGAACCTGGCCAGATCCACAGTGAGTCCTCCGCACCAGCATCAAACGTCAGTAATCACGATACGTACAACACGAAGTGCTTCTTCGTCGAAGACGCATCGCTTCAATTCAAAGCACTCCTCGTTGATCAAGCGGACATCCATCGAGAACATCATCTTCCCGCCGAGGATGAAGTTGGCATTCCTGCCATTTTCATGAGTGACCAACAGATGCCCGTGAGGATATGCGCGCTTGAGCTCACCGAGAGAAGAACCGACTCCAACCCCCGCCGGATCGTGCAGTCCTGCTGACTCGCTCGAACAGCGGTACACGATCTGGTCGCTGAGGACGCATTCAATCGTGATGTCACCCGGGGCAGTCACGGTCACCACTTTGTACGTCGCTCCCTCCTGCTCCTGCTCCCCCCATTTCATCGGAAGACCGAGCGAACTGAGTTTCGCCTCGGACATCCCGGCTTCAACCCGCCCAAAAGCGCCATTGACTGGATCCACCGTCCAGTCAGTGGCTCGTGTCGAGGGTGCCTCTGCATGGGTCGTGCCTGTGCCTGGGAACTCTTGCGAGTCGCCTACGCCGCAGCCTGAGAGAACGATGGTGAGCAGGATGACAAATCTATTCTTCACGGCGAGGCTTCCAGTTGTCGAACCGCCCTTGATTACCTTCCGACTTCAGATCAACATGAACGCCCCGATTGTCGGGGTACTCGTTCACTCGATTGAAGCTTCCGGACGCATGCGCTGCATCGGCAGTCTGAGTTTTTGTGTAACCTGACATCCTGATATCAGCCGCGTTGTTCTGCAGATGCTGACTCTGCTTGGCTCCACCAACATCGGCGTTTTGCTGCACAGTCCTTTGGCCGCTTGTAACTTCCACAGGCTTGCCCTCTGTCTGACTGAAATTCTGCAAGCTGTTCATTACCGCGGCCCCAACGCTGGCTGGCTCGCCCTTCATTGAACGTTGCGGCAGTAAAATCACTGTCCCTTGAGCCACTGTCGGTCCCATGTCCGACTGGGGCATACGTTCCACCCTTACCGCTCCCGTGGGGAGCGTAGATCTAAGGATGCTCTGAACAACGAGCTTTGAGCCCTCGATTTCCGGGTCAGGCTCGATCTGGGACCGACTGACCCGTCAGATTGCTGATGTTCTGATGTTTTGGAGGTGCCAGTGAGCACCTCCAGGCGGATTTACCCTTGAGC
>JAAIGF010077756.1_pt1 | contig 80349 bp, 68 predicted proteins | sample 6487441 | NCBI WGS metagenome assembly JAAIGF01 (sample SAMN13974129, study PRJNA590717) | phyllosphere metagenome | biome: pepper field; feature: multiple bacterial spot infested pepper fields; material: pepper leaves; isolation source: leaves from pepper fields | host: Capsicum annuum ...
CCGCCTCTATCCGCTTCCTGTTCGTCAGGCCAGCATTTTGCCTCGGGCTTCCTTCAGATTCGCAGTCACCCGCGACACCCTTGCCTCTGGCTAACACTTCCCCTTGCCGGGTGTGTAGAGGACTTTCACCTCCAAGTCACCTGCTCGGCCACCACAGCCAAGCGGGTTGCGCTAACGCGCAACGCGCCATGCCTGGCGCACATAAAAAAGGGCCGTCGAAACGGCCCGAAAATCCCTGCTTGGCTAAGAGCAATGCAACGAGGAATGCTTTAACGATTTGGCTGCGGGGTCAGGCGCAGATAGGGTTTGACCGCCCGGTAACCTTTGGGGAAGCGCTGCTTGATCTCTTCCTCGTCTTTGAGCGAAGGCACGATCACCACCTCATCGCCGTCCTGCCAGTTACCTGGCGTAGCGACCTTGTGGTTGTCGGTCAGCTGCAGCGAGTCGATCACCCGCAGTATTTCGTTGAAGTTGCGCCCGGTGCTGGCTGGGTAGGTGATGGTCAGGCGCACCTTCTTGTTCGGGTCGATGACGAACAGCGAGCGCACGGTCAGGGTGTCGCTGGCGTTCGGGTGGATCAGGTCGTACAGGTCGGAGACCTTGCGGTCAGCGTCGGCAATGATCGGAAAGTTGACCACAGTGTTCTGGGTCTCGTTGATATCATCGATCCAACGGTGGTGCGAGTCGACCGGGTCCACCGACAGGGCGATGGCCTTGACCCCGCGCTTGGCGAAGTCATCCTTGAGCTTGGCAGTCAGACCCAGCTCGGTGGTGCACACCGGGGTAAAGTCGGCCGGGTGAGAGAACAGCACACCCCAGCTGTCGCCCAGCCACTCGTGGAAGCGGATCTTGCCTGCGCTGGAATCCTGTTCGAAATCGGGGGCGATATCGCCAAGTTTGAGGCTCATGGGCTGCGGCTCCTGTGCTGGGTTCTGTACACCGTGTGGGTTCAATGTGCCTGCATTCGATTAAAAACAAAAAGAATAAATACTGATTTGTTTATAACCAAAACGCATACTAAATGGCAGGCACAAAAAAGCCTCGCACTAGGCGAGGCTTTCGTTGTGGCTACGACTTACAGGAAGCTGTAAGTGTAGTTCACGATGAAGCGAGTCTGGTCCTGGTCGGCACTGGCTTCGTTGCTACCGCCACGGTAGACGCCCTGGCGCAGGCTGAAGCCCAGGCCTTTGAGGGTGCCTTCCTGAATGGTGTAGTCAACGCGGGCGTCACGCTCCCATTCGTTGTAGGTGCCGTGGCCGCTCTTGTAGCGAATGTCGTCACCGCGCAGGTAGGCAACCGAAGCCTTCAGGCCCGGAACGCCCAGCGAGGCGAAGTCATACGAGTACTGACCAAAGTTGGTGTTCTCGCCAGCACGGGCGAACTGGTTGATCATGCTGTCGGTGAACAGGTAGAAGCTGGAACCACCAGCGCCTTCCGGGCGACCGTTGCCGTCAACCACGTTACCCTGGTTCAGCCAGACGAAACCGCCGTCATCGCTGACTTGCTGACGACCGAGCATGAGCGCGTGGCCACCGAGGGTATAGGTGAACATGGCGGACCAGGTCTTGTTGTCGACCTTGCCGGTGTTCTTGGCATAGCCACCGTTGTTGTTGAAGTTGTAGCCGCCACCGTGGCCGTTGTTGCCATCGCTGCTGCTGTCGAAGTAGCGCAGGTCAGTCTTGAACGACTGGTCGTCGGCGATCTTGAAGACGTGGGTCGCACCCAGGAAGTGCTGCTTGTAGAAGTCTTCCAGGTTCGAGTAGTAGTACTGCAGGGTCAGGTCTGGAGTGAGCTTGTAGTCCAGGCCGCCGAAGCGGAACTTGTTGCTGTCAGCGGTGGCACCAGCAACCGACAGACCGGTGCGGTTGCTCGACGCACGGCCCATGGCGTGGGTCAGCTGGCCAGCGTTGATGGTCAGGTTGTCGATTTCCTTCGATTGCAGGGTGCCACCTTCGAAGGTTTGCGGCAGCAGACGGCCATCGTTGGAGACCAGGATCGGCAGGTTTGGCGCCAGGGCGCTACCGAAGTGCACCTCGGTCTTCGAGAAGCGTGCCTTGGCGTTGGCCCCCACGCGTGCCCACTGGCTTACAGCCGAGCCATCGCTATCGCTTGGGAAGAAGGTGCCGACATCCGGGTGCTTGCCACGGCCACCATCCAGGTGAATACCCCACAGGGCCTGGGCATCGACACCAAAGCCAACGGTGCCTTCGGTGAAGCCGGAAATGTAGTCGAGCTTGAAGCCCTGACCCGACTCGCGGTTGTCAGCACCGCCGTCACGGTTGTCGTTGTTGAAGTACATGGTGCGCGAGCTGAGCGACAGTTTGCTGTCTTCAACGAAACCGGCAGCGCCTGCTTGTTGGGCGAGAACCCCCAGTGCCACGGCCAGAGCCAGGCTGGACTTGTACATGTTTTGCTCCTCTACGTTCTAATTCTTGTGTATCTCTGGCAGCGGGGTCTTCTGCCCCGCTCACCGTGGATTGGCGATTTAGTCCCAAAGCGTGACCATTAAGTCAATCGTTTCTAAACGTTTCGCGACTTTGGTCTAAGACGCCACCTGCGCTACAGGATAATGACAATCCTATAAATCCAAAATGACTGTTTTATGAATTTGTAAGATTTTTACGGAATATGATTCGAACCATTACTGCCATTCGTTGTATCCGACACGCCATCCATAACCACGGGTTATTTGCAAACGTTTGCTCATAACCTAATACCGTATCGTTCTATGAGGACGAAAAAGCCTAGCAGGCCCTGCTGATTTCGCCATGAGGGCCATCTCCCACCTGCCGGCTTGCGCGACGCGGCTTGTGTCACGATAAAGCGCAAAGCGGCCTAAGGATTTCAATGCCATTTGGCTTTTAAGCTAATGCTAAAAAGTTATTTATTTTGCATTTCTTAGATCATTTAATCTCTCGCCATCCATCTCCCTGATTGCCTGACGAGAGGTTCACCATGATCCCGCATGCTCCGCTGCGACTGTTCGCCGCCCTGACCCTCGCCAGCACCAGCTGGTTTGCCCAGGCCGCCGACCTGACCGTCGCCTACCAGACCACCGTCGACCCGGCCAAAGTCGCCCAGGTCGATGGCGACTACGAAAAAGCCAGCAAGGCCAGCATCGACTGGCGCAAATTCGACAACGGTGCAGACGTGATCACTGCGGTAGCCAGCGGTGACGTGCAAATCGGCTACCTGGGCTCCAGCCCACTGGCCGCTGCCGCAACCCGCAAACTGCCGGTCGAGACCTTCCTCATCGCTACTCAGATCGGCGCCGGTGAAGCGCTGGTCGCTCGCGACAGCATCAAGACACCGCAAGACCTGGTCGGCAAGAAGGTCGCCGTGCCGTTCGTTTCCACCGGCCATTACAGCCTGCTGGCGGCCTTGAAAAGCTGGAACATCGACCCTTCCAAAGTACAGATCCTCAACCTCGCACCACCGGCCATCATTGCGGCCTGGAAGCGCGGCGATATCGATGCCACCTACGTCTGGGACCCCGCATTGGGCGTAGCCAAGGAAAACGGCAAGGTGCTGATCACCTCGGGTGAGCTGGCCCAGAAAGGCGCCCCCACTTTCGATGCCTGGATCGTGCGCAAAGACTACGCCGAGAAGCACCCTGAGGTGGTCAAGGCCTTTGCCAAGGTCACCCTCGATGCCTACGCCGACTACCGCAAGGACCCGAAAGCCTGGCTGGCTGACAAAGGCAACGTAGACAAGCTGGTGAAGCTGTCCGGCGCCAAGGCCAGCGACATCCCGGTACTGCTGGAGGGCAACGTCTACCCACTGGCCGCTGACCAGGCCAACGCCCTGGGCGCGCCGACCACCCAGGCACTGACCGACACTGCCAACTTCCTCAAGCAGCAAGGCAAGGTCGAGGCCGTACTGCCGGACTACTCGCCGTACGTCAGCGCCAAGTTCCTCCCAAACTGATACGGAGCCCGTCATGGCCTTGCTCGAACTGGAGCGCATCAGCGCACAGTACCCCGGTGCCGCCACCCCGGTGCTGGCCGACATCAACCTGAGCCTGGGGCCGCGCCAGCTGCTGGTGGCCTTGGGGCCATCCGGCAGCGGCAAGACGTCGTTGCTCAACCTGATCGCCGGTTTCGTCACCCCAAGCGGCGGCCGCATCACCCTCGATGGCGTACCGGTACAGGGCCCCGGAGCCGAGCGCGGCGTGGTCTTCCAGGACGACGCATTGCTGCCATGGCAGAACGTGCTGGGCAATGTCGCCTTCGGCCTAGAACTGGCCGGTGTACCCCGCGCCCAGCGTGAAACCAAGGCCCGTGAAATGCTCGCCCTTGTCGACCTCGATGGCTTCGCCGAGCGGCGTATCTGGCAGTTGTCCGGTGGCCAGAAACAGCGCGTAGGCCTGGCCCGGGCGCTGGCGGCCGACCCAAGGGTGCTGCTGATGGACGAACCGTTCGGCGCCCTCGATGCCTTCACACGCGAGCAGATGCAGGAGCTGCTGCTGCAGGTGTGGCAACGTACCGCCAAGCCAGTGTTCCTGATTACCCACGACATCGAAGAAGCGGTGTTCCTGGCCAGCGAGCTGGTATTGCTGGCGCCCAACCCGGGGCGCGTTGTGGAGCGCCTGCAACTGGACTTCGGCCAGCGCTATGCCGCTGGCGAGTCGGCCCGGGCAATCAAGTCTGACCCGGCCTTCATCGAAACCCGCGAGCATGTGCTGGCGCGGGTGTTCTCCCAACGCCAAAGCCTGCAGGAGCGCGCATGAGCAGCCTGGACCTGCCGGTTACCGGCAAACACGACACCCAAGCCCGGCAAGCCACCAAGCTGCGCCGCCCACTGTCGACCCGCTGGATCAGCACCCTGACCCTCACCAGCCTGCTGCTGGCCTGGTGGCTGGTGACGGCCGCCGGATGGATCGAGCCCCTGTTCCTGCCCTCGCCCGGCGACATCTTGAGCAAAGCCTGGGCCCTGCTGACTCAGGGCTACATGGACGCCAGCCTGTGGCAGCACCTGGGCGCCAGCCTGGGGCGCATCGGCGTGGCCCTGCTGGCCGCTACCCTCACTGCCATCCCGGTGGGTATCGCCATCGGCTACAACCGCGTGGCCCGCGGCATCCTGGATCCGCTGATCGAGTTCTACCGGCCTATCCCGCCGCTGGCCTACCTGCCGCTGATCGTCATCTGGTGCGGCATCGGCGAGTTGTCGAAAGTGCTGCTGATCTACCTGGCAATCTTCGCCCCGATCGCCATTGCCACCGCTACCGGCGTGCGCACCGTCGACCCTGCCAAGCTGCGCGCGGCGCAGTCGCTGGGCGCCAGCAAGGCTCAACTGATACGCCATGTGATCCTGCCCAGCGCGCTGCCCGACATCCTCACCGGCATCCGCATCGGCCTGGGGGTCGGTTGGTCGACCCTGGTGGCTGCCGAGCTGATCGCCGCCACCAGCGGCCTGGGCTTCATGGTGCAGTCGGCGGCGCAATTTTTGGTCACCGATGTGGTGGTATTGGGCATCCTGCTGATTGCCTTGATCGCCTTCGCCCTGGAGATGAGCCTGCGTGCCCTGCAACGCAAACTGGTGCCCTGGCACGGGCAAAGCCACTGATTGCCGACTGACCACGCCGGCAACCCGGCGCCTAGAACGAGAAAAGACATGAGCCTGACCGTTACCCCTCTAAGCCCCGCCCTCGGTGCCCAGATCAGCGGCGTGGACATCAGCCGCGAGATCACCGCCGAACAGCGCGATGCCATCGAGCAGGCGCTGCTCAAGCATCAGGTGCTGTTCTTCCGCGACCAGCCGATCAACCCGGAGCAGCAGGCACGCTTTGCCGCACGTTTCGGCGACTTGCACATTCACCCGATCTACCCCAACGTGCCGGAAACCCCACAGGTGCTGGTGCTCGACACGGCAGTCACCGATGTACGCGACAACGCTGTGTGGCACACCGACGTGACCTTTTTGCCGACCCCAGCACTGGGCGCGGTGCTGAGTGCCAAGCAGTTGCCGGCCTACGGTGGCGACACCCTGTGGGCCAGCGGTATTGCCGCCTTCGAAGCCTTGTCGGCGCCGCTGCGAGAAATGCTTGACGGGCTGACCGCCACTCACGACTTCACCAAGTCGTTCCCGCTGGAGCGCTTTGGCACCACGGCAGAAGACCTCGCGCGCTGGGAAGCCACACGCCGTAACAATCCGCCGTTGTCGCACCCGGTGGTGCGGACGCACCCGGTCAGCGGGCGCAAGGCGCTGTTCGTCAACGAAGGGTTCACCACCCGCATCAATGAGCTGAGCGAGCTGGAAAGCGATGCGCTGCTGAGGCTGCTGTTCGCCCATGCGACACGGCCAGAGTTCAGCATTCGCTGGCGTTGGCAGGAGAATGACGTGGCGTTCTGGGACAACCGCGTGACCCAGCATTTTGCGGTGGATGATTACCGGCCGAACCGCCGGGTCATGCACCGGGCGACCATCCTGGGGGATGCGCCCTTCTGACAGGAATTTATAAACAGATCCGGCCCTTTCGCGGGTAAACCCGCTTCCACAGGTACAGCACCGATTTCGAAACCTGTGTTGTACCTGTGGGAGCGGGTTCACCCGCGAAGAGGCCGGTACAGGACAGCCTGGTCAGCGGACCAGATGCAGGTACTGCATGTGCCGCTCGTACTGGTCGAGAATATCGTTGATGATCTGCTCCTTGCTGTAGCCCACCAGGTCATAGTTCTGGCTGCCTTCGCTCAGGTGCACCTCCGCCCGGTAATAGCGACGGTTCTTCAACTCTTGCGTACCCAGCCCACCCAAGGCGAACGATGGCGTGAAGTAGCCGCGCATCTGCACCTGGTAAATGAACGGTTGTTCCTCGCCATGGCCAATTTTCAGGCTTACGTTGTCGTGGCTCGGGTCGTCCTGGGTAATCAGCACCAGGCCCTTCTGCTCGAACACTTCACGCACATCGGCAATCGCCGGGCGCACCACGTCGTCCATGAAGCGGTACACCTCGTCACGCGACGGGAAGTGCACCGCCTGGCTCAGGCGCTGGCGCCAGCCGCCACGCCCCCGGCGTGACTGGGCGAACGGCGCCAGCGAATGCATCTGTGCGATCTGCCGCTGCGACTCCAGGTAGAACGCCTTGTGCAGACCCCACATCATGCACAGCAAGATCAGCGAGAACGGCAGCGAGGTCAGTACCACCGCCGACTTCAGCGAATCGATGCTGCCGGCAAACAACAGTGCACTGGTGATCAGCGCAGTCATCGCGCCCCAGAAGATGCGCAGCCAGTTCGGCCCGTCTTCATCGGCTTCCCCCCCTTGGGCCGACAAGGTCGAAAGCACCACCGTGCCCGAGTCCGCCGAGGTAACGAAGAACACAAAGCTGATGAACACCGTGGTGGCGATCACCGCCTTGCTCCAGGGGTAGGTCTCCAGCAGCAGGTAGAGGCTCATCGACGGGTTTTCCAGTGCCGACTGGCCCAGCGCGGTCATGCCGTGGTTGATCACCTGGTCCAGGGCGCTGTTGCCGAAGATCGACATCCACGCCAGGGTGAATCCCAGCGGAATCAACAGCACACCAAACACGAACTCGCGAATGGTACGGCCGCGGGAAATGCGGGCGATGAACAAGCCCACAAACGGTGCCCAGGCAATCCACCAGGCCCAGTAGAACACTGTCCAGCCGCCCAGCCAGTCACGGTTCTCACCGTAGGCATACACATCGAAACTCTTGCGTGGCAAGGCGCCCAGGTAGTCGCCAAGGTTCTGTATCAGTGTATTGAACAGGTGCTGGGTAGGCCCGGCGAACAGCACGAACAGCAGCAGCGCGCAGGCCAGGAACAGGTTGATGTCGCTCATCACCCGCACGCCCTTCTCCACCCCGGCGACGGCGACGGCAACTGCCGCGCCCATCATCAGGGTGATGAGTATCACCTGTACCCACTGGCTGTGACTGATGCCGAACAGGTAGTCGAGGCCAGCGTTCAGGTGCAACACGCCAAAACCCATGTCGGCGCCCAGGCCGAATACCGTGGCGATGATGCCGAAGCCGTCCACTGCGTAGCCGATCGGCCCGTTGATGCGCTTGCCGATCAGCGGGTACAGCGCCGAACGCAACGCCAGCGGCAGGTTGTGCCGGTAGGCGAAGTAGGCCAGCGCCATACCGACAAAGGCGAATACGCCCCAGCCATGCAGGCCCCAGTGCAGGAAGAGTATCTGCATCGCCTGGCGACCGGCCTCGGCCGTGCCCGCTTCACCCTGGGGCGGTTGCAGCATGTGGGTCAGCGGTTCGGACACACAGAAGAAGAACAGCGTGATGCTGATACCGGCGGCAAACAGCATGCCGGCCCACGACAGGTAACTGAACTCGGGTTCGTCGTGGTCGGCACCGAGCTTGATCTTGCCGTAGCCGGACAAGGCGGTAACCACCACAAAGACCAGGTACAGCGTCATCGCCAGCATGTAGTACCAGCCGACTGTGTTGGCCGCCCAGTTCTGCGCCGCCAGCAACCAGTCGCCTGCCGCTTGCGGGTTGGAGATGACCACAAGGCCAAAGATGAGAATGAAACTTGCCGCGAAGTAGAACACCGGGGGGTTCATGCGGATCTTGCCATTGGCAAGGGAAGGGCTCGGTGCACTCATCGGGCGTGCACCTCGTCAAAGGACGTAAGGTTCGGAATGAACGGGTTCAGCAAAGGAATCCTCCTGTTGAACACCGGCAGCGGACCAGCGTTTTTTCATTGAACAAGCGTTCAAGTTAAACATGGATCGGATTTCAATGCGAATTGGGGCGCTGATTGGTGCACGCCTGTGCTGTGCATCTTCGCTACAGGCGCACCGATCACGCCCAGTGTAGGAGCGGGTTTACCCGCGAAGAGGCCAGCACAGGCCAGGCAAATGCAAGATCAGTTCTTGTCCTGGCAATCCAGCTGCAAGTTGGCCTGGGTAATGTTGCTTTCGGCAGGCACGCTGCGAGTCAGCCACACATTGCCGCCAATGGTCGAACCTTTGCCAATGGTAATGCGCCCCAGCACCGTGGCACCGGCGTAGATCACCACATCGTCTTCGACAATCGGGTGGCGCGGCAGGCCTTTGTGCAAAGTCCCCGACTCATCGCTGGGGAAGCGCTTGGCGCCCAGGGTCACAGCCTGGTAGATCCGCACGCGCTCACCGATGATCGCGGTTTCGCCAATCACCACGCCGGTGCCATGGTCGATGAAGAAGCTCGGGCCAATCTGCGCACCAGGGTGAATGTCGATACCCGTGGCTGAGTGCGCCAGCTCCGAACTGATCCGCGCCAGCAGCGGCAGGCCGGCCTGGTACAGGTGGTGCGCCAGGCGGTGGTGGATGATCGCCAGAATACCGGGGTAGCACAGCAGCACTTCATCCACGCTGCGCGCCGCCGGGTCGCCGTGATAGGCAGCCAGCACATCGGTGTCGAGCAGTACGCGGAGTTCCGGTAGCGCAGCGGCGAAGCCCTGAATCAGGCTCAGCGCATGGGCGTCGACGCCAGCCAGCTCGGCCTTGCTTTGCCGCGCCGCATAGCGCAGTTCAAGGCGCGCCTGGGTCAGCAATGCGGTCAGCGCGGCATCCAGGGTATGACCTACGTAGAAGTCTTCACTCTCTTCACGCAGGTCCACCGGCCCAAGGCGCATGGGGAACAGTGCACCACACAGTTGCTCCAGAATCTGCCGCATCGCTTCGCGTGACGGCAGCTCACGCCCGCCCTGCTCACCAATGCTGCGGCCATTGCGGGTGCGCCATTGCTCACGGGCGCTGCGCAAACCGCTGACGATGCTGTGCAACTGCCAGTGCGCGGATGAAGGTTGTTCGCTCACGGTTTTCTCCTGCCTGAGTCGGCCAAACTGATTTGTTGGCAGGTCAGGCCCTTTCGCGGGTATAGCCGCCCCTACAGGGCCATGTAGGTGCGGCTTTACCCGCGAAAGGGTCGACCCTGCTTGCATACAGCCCACTCTACGGCAAATCCGTCCCTTGGAAAAAACAACGCTTTATTCCATCCTGCGCTAAGTCAGGCATAAGCCGCGATGACGGAGTGGGCATCCTCGCCTACCCTCAAAGCAGCCAGCACTTGGCACAAATCAAAAAGGAAATAACAAAATAATTTTTTAGTATTTCCTGGCCTAAGCAGGCCAACCCTATAGTCGCCACCTCACTACTTACACAACAAGCGCGGGGCTCTGACATGTCGAAATTCGCCAAACCGCTACTCAACGCCAGCCTGGCTCTATTGCTGGGTGCCGGCCTGCTCAGCCAGGCCTTCGCCGGCGAGCAACTGAAGACCATCCAGGAAAAAGGCGTGATCAACGTCGGCCTCGAAGGCACCTACCCACCTTTCAGCTTCCAGGACGAGAACGGCAAGCTGGCCGGCTTCGAGGTGGAGCTTTCGGAACTGCTGGCCAAAGAGCTGGGGGTCAAGGCCAAGATCCAGCCGACCAAATGGGATGGCATTCTTGCTGCGCTGGAATCCAAGCGCCTGGACGTGGTGGTCAATCAGGTGACCATCTCCGAGGAGCGCAAGAAGAAATACGACTTCTCCGAGCCCTACACCGTTTCGGGTATCCAGGCCCTGATCCTGAAGAAGAAAGCCGAGCAGTTGAACATCAAGTCGGCGCAAGACCTGGCCGGCAAGAAAGTCGGTGTGGGCCTGGGCACCAACTACGAACAGTGGGTCAAGCAAGACGTCCCGAAAGCCGAGGTACGCACCTATGAAGACGACCCGAGCAAGTTCGCCGACCTGCGCAACGGCCGTATCGATGCCATCCTGATCGACCGCCTGGCCGCACTGGAGTACGCGCAAAAAGCCAAGGACACCGAACTGGCCGGCGATGCGTTCTCGCGCCTGGAAAGCGGTGTAGCCCTGCGCAAGGGCGAGCCGGAACTGCTGGCCGCGATCAACAAGGCCATCGACAAGCTCAAGGCAGACGGCACGCTGGCCAAGCTGTCTGAAAAATACTTCGGTGCCGATGTCACCAAATGATTGCTGAAAGCCTGCAACTCGTTGTCGATTCCACGCCCTTCCTGCTGAAGGGCGCGGGTTATACGGTGCTGCTCAGCGTCGGCGGCATGTTCTTCGGCCTGGTGCTGGGCTTTGCCCTGGCGCTGATGCGGCTGTCGAAGATCCTGCCGCTGAACTGGCTGGCGCGGGTCTATGTGTCGTTCTTCCGCGGCACTCCGCTGCTGGTGCAGCTGTTCGTGATCTATTTCGGCATGCCGCAGATCGGCATCGAACTCGACCCTATCCCCGCTTCGCTGATTGGCTTGTCGCTGAACATGGCGGCCTACATCTGCGAAATCCTGCGCGCAGCAATTTCCTCGATCGACCGTGGCCAGTGGGAAGCCGCTGCCAGTATCGGCATGACCCGCGTGCAGGCCATGCGCCGGGCGATACTGCCCCAGGCCTTGCGCACTGCCCTGCCTCCGTTGGGCAACAGCTTTATCTCACTGGTCAAGGACACCGCCCTGGCGGCGACCATCCAGGTGCCCGAGCTGTTCCGCCAGGCCCAGCTGATTACTGCGCGCACCTTCGAAGTGTTCACCATGTACGTGGCGGTCGCGGTCATTTACTGGGTGCTGTGCAGCATCCTCGCGCACTTCCAGAACCGCATGGAAGCGCGAGTCAACCAGCATGACCAGGAGCAGTGAGCATGATTGAAGTCAAAGGCCTGACCAAACGGTTCAAGGGCCAGACCGTGCTCAACGGGATAGACCTGACCGTACAGCCCGGCGAAGTGGTGGCCATCATCGGCCCCAGCGGCTCGGGCAAGACCACCTTCCTGCGCTGCCTGAACCTGCTGGAAACGCCCGATGCCGGGCAGATCAAGATCGGCGCCATCAGCATCGATGCCAACCGCCCGCTGGGTGGCCAGCAGAGTGCGATACGCCGTTTGCGCCAGCAGGCCGGGTTCGTGTTCCAGAACTTCAACCTATTCCCGCACCGAACCGCCCTGGAGAACGTGATCGAGGGGCCGGTGATCGTCAAGAAGACGCCCCGCGACCAAGCTATCGAGCTGGGCCGGAGCCTGCTGAGCAAGGTGGGCCTGGCGGGTAAGGAAGACGCCTACCCGCGGCGCTTGTCGGGTGGCCAGCAACAACGGGTAGCCATCGCCCGCGCCTTGGCCATGGAGCCGGAGGTGATCCTCTTCGACGAGCCCACCTCGGCGCTGGACCCCGAACTGGTCGGTGAAGTACTGGCAACCATCCGCGGCCTTGCCGAGGAAAAACGCACCATGATCATTGTCACTCACGAAATGAGCTTTGCCCGCGACGTCGCTAACCGGGTGATCTTCTTCGACAAGGGTGTGATCGTGGAACAAGGCGAGGCCAAGGCGCTGTTTGCGGCGCCGAAGGAAGAGCGCACCCGGCAGTTCCTGCGCAAGTTCCTCGGGACTGCTGCCTCCGAGTAAACCTGTTACGGCCTTTTCGCGGGTAAGCCCGCTCCTGCACGGGGATACGTTACCCGTGCAGGAGCGGGCTTGCTCGCGAAAAGGCCGGCACATCCACAACAAATCCCTCCTTCTATAAATATTCCAAAAAGTTAGTTTATAAACTTTTTATAAAGCATTAGGGTATATAAACCGGACCACCGGACCAGCACACATCTGCCGCGACCAGCTGTAGCGGCATAACTTTTTTGTGAGGTCAGGAATGGTCAGGATCACAATCACCCCAGTGCGTATCGCCAGGGCATTGAGTGCAGCCAAGGAGCGGTACTGATGTCCAGCCAGCCAAATACCCAATTCCATAGCGATCTCGACAGCTCGCCCCTGCTGCTGCCGGCCAAGGTACTGCGCAACGACGCCGAAGCCCTGCAAGCGGCCCGCGAACTGGCCGAGGTCGCCCGCGAGCAGGCCGCCCGCCGCGACCAGCAACGCAAACTGCCCTGGGCCGAGATCGAGCTGTTTACCCGCAGCGGCCTGGGCAGCATCAGCGTACCCAAAGCCCATGGCGGCCCCGATGTGTCGTTCGAAACCGTAGCCGAAGTATTCCGCCTGATCAGCGCCGCCGACCCGGCCCTTGGGCAGATCCCGCAGAACCAGTTCGGCATGCTGCAATTGATTCGCCTGACGGCCACCGAGGCGCAACAGGCGCTGATCTTCCGCAGCGTGCTCGACGGCTGGCGCATCGGCAATGCCGGCCCCGAGCGCGGTACCAAGGACACCCTCACGCTCAAGGCACGCATCAGCCGTGTGGGCGACAGCTATCGCATCAGCGGCGAGAAGTTCTATTCCACCGGCGCCCTGTTCGCCCACTGGGTGGCCGTGAAGGCACTGGACGACGATGGCCGCCAGCGCCTGGCATTCGTGCGTCGTGGCAGCCCAGGGCTGCGTATCGTCGATGACTGGTCCGGGTTCGGCCAGCGCACCACCGCCAGCGGCACTGTGCTGCTTGACCAGGTGCCAGTGGATGCCGAGCTGGTCATCGACAACTGGCGTCAACGTGATATCCCTAATATCCAGGGTGCGGCTTCGCAGTTGATCCAGGCGGCGATCGACGCCGGTATCGCCGAAGCGGCAATCGATGACGCGATCACATTCGTACGCGAAAAATCCCGGCCGTGGATCGAAGCCAACGTCGACCGTGCCAGTGACGACCCTTATGTGATTGCCGACATCGGCCGGCTCAAGCTTGAGCTGCACGCTGCCGAAGCGCTGCTGCGCAAGGCTGCGCGGGTACTCGACGAGGTCAATGCTGCGCCCATCGACGCAGCCAGCGCGGCACGGGCCTCGATTGCGGTGGCCGAGGCCAAGGTGCTTACCACCGAAATTGCCCTGCAGGCCAGCGAGAAGCTGTTCGAACTGGCTGGCAGCCGCGCCACCCTCGCCGAGTTCAACCTCGACCGCCACTGGCGCAATGCCCGGGTGCACACCCTGCACGACCCGGTGCGCTGGAAGTACCACGCGGTGGGCGCTTACCACCTCAACGGCACCCTGCCTGCGCGGCATTCCTGGATCTGATTTTTAGGCCTTGGGGGCTGCTTTGCAGCCCATCGCGACACAAGGCCGCTCCTACATCGGATCGCGTACCGACATGGGATCGCGCATCGCTGTAGTAGCGACCCTGTGTCGCGATGGGCCGCGAAGCGGCCCCAAAGCCCGGAGAAACAACATGACGACAACAATCATCACCAGCGATGCCCAAGCCTTGGCCGTCGCCGAAGACATCGCCCAACAACTGCGCCGCGACAGCGCCCAGCGTGACCGCGAGCGCCGCCTGCCCCACGCAGAACTGGAGCTGTTCACCCGCTCCGGCCTGTGGGCCATCAGCGTGCCCAAGGCCTTCGGCGGCGCCGGTGTGTCCAACGTCACCCTGGCCAAGGTCATTGCCCGTATCGCCCAGGCCGACGGCTCGCTCGGGCAAATCCCGCAGAACCACTTCTACGGCCTGGAAGTACTGAGGGTAAATGGCAGCCACGAACAACAACAGCGCCTGTACGCCGAAGTACTGGCCGGTAACCGCTTCGGCAACGCGCTGGCCGAACTGGGCACCAAGACTGCCAACGAACGCACCACCCGCCTGAGCCGTGACGGCGACGGTTTCCGAATCAACGGCCGCAAGTTCTACGCCACCGGTGCCCTCTATGCTCAACGCATTCCCACGTCGGTAGTCGACGAACAAGGCGTGCAGCATCTGGCCTTTGTCCCGGCCGACAGCCAGGGCCTGCAGGTGATCGATGACTGGAGCGGTTTTGGCCAGCGCACCACCGGCAGCGGTTCGGTGGTGTTCGACAACGTGTACGTCGCCGCAGCCGACGTGGTGCCGTTCCAGAGCGCCTTCGAGCGCCCCACCCCGGTCGGCCCGCTGGCGCAGATCCTCCACGCCGCCATCGACACCGGCATCGCCCGCGCTGCCTATGAAGATGCCCTGCACTTCGTGCGCACCCGCAGCCGCCCGTGGGTCGACTCGGGTCTGGACAAGGCCACGGATGACCCACTGACGCTGAAAAGTTTCGGCCACCTGGCGATCCGCCTGCACGCCGCCGAAGCCCTGCTGGAGCGTGCTGGCGAATACCTCGACCGCGCCCGCGACGACAGCAGCGCCGACAACGTGGCCGCCGCCTCCATCGCCGTGGCCGAAGCACGCGCCATCAGCACCGAGATATCCCTTGCTGCCGGCACTGCATTGTTCGAGCTGGGCGGCAGCCAGGCCACCCTGGCCGAGCACAACCTCGACCGCCACTGGCGCAACGCTCGCGTGCACACCCTGCACGACCCGGTGCGCTGGAAGTACCACGCCATCGGCAACTACTACCTGAACGATGCCAACCCACCACGCCGGGGGACCATCTGATGGCCAGGCAGATCCTGCTCAATGCCTTCAACATGAACTGCATCGGGCACATCAACCACGGCCTGTGGACCCATCCACGGGACACCTCGACCCAGTACAAGACCCTGGATTACTGGACCAACCTCGCACGCCTGCTGGAGCGCGGCTTGTTCGACGGGCTGTTCATTGCCGACATCGTCGGCACCTACGACATCTACGGCCAGTCGCTGGACGTCACCCTCAAGGAGTCGATCCAGTTGCCGGTCAACGACCCGCTGTTGCTGGTTTCGGCCATGGCCGCAGTCACCCGCCACCTGGGCTTCGGCCTCACCGCCAACCTCACTTACGAAGCGCCCTACCTGTTCGCCCGACGCCTTTCCACCCTGGACCACCTGAGCAATGGCCGGGTCGGCTGGAACATCGTTACCGGCTACCTCGACAGCGCCGCCCGGGCCATGGGCCTGGCGCAGCAACCCGAGCATGACCGCCGCTACGATCAGGCCGACGAGTACCTGCAGGTGCTGTACAAACTGCTGGAAGGCAGCTGGGCCGACGATGCCGTGGTCGCTGACCGCGCGCAACGCGTCTACGCCCGCCCCGACAAGGTGCGCAAGGTTCAGCATGATGGCGAGTTCTACAAGGTAGACGGCTACCACCTGTGCGAGCCCTCGCCGCAGCGCACGCCGGTGCTGTTCCAGGCCGGCAGCTCGCAGCGGGGTCTGGCATTTGCCGGCAACCATGCCGAATGCGTGTTCATCAGCGGCCAGGACAAGGCCGCCACCCGCGCCCAGGTCGACAAGGTGCGTGCTGCAGCCCAAGCGGCCGGCCGCGACCCGCAGGCGATCAAGGTGTTCATGGGTATCACGGTGATCGTCGCCGCCACCGAGCAAGAAGCCCAGGCCAAACATGCCGAGTACCTGCGTCATGCAAGCCCCGAAGCTGGCGTCGCGCACTTCGCTGCATCCACCGGTATCGACTTTGCGGCCTATGAACTGGACGAGCCAATAGGCTTCAACCAGGGCAACGCCATCCAGTCGGCCACGCGCCAGCTTCAGAACAACGCCTGGACCCGTCGGCGCCTGTTGCAACAGCACGCCTTGGGGGGCCGCTACGTGACCCTGGTCGGCAACCCCGAACAGGTCGCCGAGCAACTCATTGCGTGGCTCGACGAGACCGGCCTGGACGGCTTCAACCTGACCCGCACCGTCACCCCGGAAAGCTTTGAAGACTTTATCGACCTGGTCGTTCCGCAACTGCAGCAGCGTGGCCGCTACAAGACTGCCTACGCCGAAGGCACCCTGCGCCAGAAGCTGTTCCAGGCCGAGCACCCGCACCTGCCCGCCGACCACCCCGGTTCGGCTTACCGCTTCACCCCTACCCCCGCCCCGACTGGAGCCCTGCATCATGCTTGAGAAACTCTTCCGGCCCGTCGCGGCCATCGCCATCAGCCTCGGCCTGTCCGCCACTGCCCTGGCCGCCGACCCGCTGAAAATCGGCACCACCTCGGCCTTTGCCATCCCGCTGGAAGCCGCGGTGGAAGAAGCACACAAGCAAGGCCTGGAAGTGAAGCTGATCGAGTTCAGCGACTGGATCGCGCCCAATGTCAGCCTCAACAGCGGCGACATCGACGTGAACTACTTCCAGCACATCCCGTTCCTGGAAAACGCCAAGGCGGCTGCCGGCTTCAATCTGGTGCCATACGCGCCGGGCATCATCAACAATGTCGGCCTGTACTCGAAAAAGTACAAAAGCTTCGACGCGCTGCCCGAAGGTGCCAGCGTGGCCATCGCCAACGACCCGATCAACAGTGGTCGTGGCCTGCAACTGTTGGCCAAGGCCGGGCTGATAACCCTCAAGCCAGGGGTCGGCTACAAGGCCACCGAGGACGACATCGTCGCCAACCCGAAAAAGCTGAAGATCCTGCAAGTCGAGGCGGTGCAACTGGTCCGCGCCTATGACGACGCCGACCTGGCGCAGGGTTACCCGGCCTACATTCGCCTGGCCAACAGCTTCGATGCAGGTTCCGCGCTGCTGTTCGACGGCCTGGAAAACAAAGAGTACGTGATCCAGTTCGTCATTCGCCCGCAAAGCAAGGATGACCCGCGCCTGGCCAAGTTCGTCGACATCTACCAGCACTCACCCGTGGTCCGCGCAGCGCTGGACAAGGCCCACGGCAAACTCTACCAAGCCGGTTGGGAAGGCTGACATGAGCCATGCCAGCGCACTCAGGGCGCCCACCACACAACCTCTGCCGCCAACGGCCAGGGAACAGGCCCTGCGCCCGGAGGTCAATGAAGCCCATGTGCGCTTCATTGGCCTGGGCAAGACCTACCCTGGCCAGGCACAACCGGCCTTGCAAGGCATCGACCTGAACATTCGCCATGGCGAGATCTTCGGCATTATCGGACGCAGCGGCGCCGGCAAGTCTTCACTGTTGCGCACCATCAATCGGCTTGAACAACCCAGCCAGGGCCGGGTACTGATCGACCAGGTGGACATCGCGCCCTTCGACGAGGACCACCTGGTGGCCCTGCGCCGTCGCATCGGCATGATCTTCCAGCACTTCAACCTGATGTCGGCCAAGACCGTGTGGCAGAACGTCGAGCTGCCATTGAAAGTGGCCGGCGTTGCCAAGGCCGAGCGACAGCGCAAGGTGCGCGAGCTGCTGGAGCTGGTCGGCCTACAGGAAAAGCACCACGTCTACCCGGCGCAGTTGTCCGGCGGGCAGAAGCAGCGTGTGGGCATTGCCCGGGCGCTGGTGCACGGCCCTGAGATCCTGCTGTGCGACGAGGCTACCTCGGCACTCGACCCGGAAACCACCGCTTCGATCCTTGAACTGCTGCGCGACATCAACCAGCGTCTGGGCCTGACCATCGTGCTGATCACCCACGAGATGGCTGTGATCCGTGACATCTGCCACCGGGTGGTCGTGCTGGAGCGCGGCGCAGTGGTCGAGCAAGGCGAAGTCTGGCGGGTGTTCGGGTCGCCACGCCACGAAGTCACCCGCACCCTGCTAGCGCCGTTGCAGGCCAGGCTGCCAGCCGCCTTGCAAGCCAGCCTGCAGGCCAGCCCGAACGGCCGCGACAGCGCCGTGGTGTTGAAGCTCACAGTGCTTGGTGAACCCGAGCTATCGGCCTTGTTCACCGACCTGGGTGGGCGTGTGCGCCTGCTGCAGGGGGGCGTGGAAACCATAGGCGACCATGCCCTGGGCCAGTTGATCCTCTCGGTGCATCACTCCCCGCACGACACCCACCAATTGCTGGAACGTGCCCGTCGCTGGGCCGAGGACGTGGAGGTACTGGGCCATGTGGTTTGATCGCCTGCTGGAAGGCTTGCTCGATACCCTGCTGATGGTCGGCGTGTCGTCGTTGATCGCCCTGCTGGTAGGGGTGCCGATGGCGGTACTGCTGGTCACCAGCGACAAGGGAGGGATCTTCGAGGCGCCTCTGCTGAACCGGGTACTGGGCGCCTTCGTCAACCTGTTCCGCTCGATCCCGTTCCTGATCCTGATGGTCGCGCTCATCCCCTTTACCCGCCTTGTCGTGGGTACGACGTATGGAGTGTGGGCAGCAGTGGTGCCACTGACCATTGCCGCCACGCCGTTCTTTGCGCGGATAGCCGAGGTCAGCTTGCGTGAAGTCGACCACGGCCTGGTGGAGGCGGCACAAGCCATGGGCTGCAGGCGCTGGCACATCGTCTGGCACGTGCTCTTGCCTGAGGCGCTGCCCGGCATTGTCGGCGGCTTCACCATTACCCTGGTAACCCTGATCAACTCTTCGGCCATGGCCGGCGCGATAGGAGCGGGGGGGTTGGGAGATATTGCCTACCGGTATGGCTACCAGCGTTTCGACAGCCAGATCATGCTGACCGTGATCGCCATGCTGGTGGCGTTGGTGGCGTTGATACAACTGGGCGGGGACCGCTTGGCGAAGGGCTTGAACAAGCGTTGAATGCTGGGGGCCGCATTGCGGCCCCAATATCTCAATCCCAGCGAAGATCCCCAGCCGGCACCGGCCGCCCGAACCAATAGCCCTGCCCCAACTGACACTGTTCCTGCAGCAGGAAACTGGCCTGCTCGGCCTGCTCGATACCCTCGGCATGCACCTGCATGCCCATGCTGCGGGCCAGGGCGATGATCACCCGCACGATCGCGATGTCATCTTCATCCAGCGGTAACCCGGCAACGAAGCCCTGATCAATCTTCAACTTCTGCACTGGCAAACGCTTGAGCCGCAGCAGCGATGAATAGCCGGTGCCAAAGTCATCAATGGCCAGGGTCACGCCCAGCTCCCGCAAGCGGTGCAGTTGCTCCAGCGCCACCTCCGGGTCTTCCATCACTGCGCTCTCGGTCACTTCCAGCTCCAGCAAGGCTGGGGCCAGGCCGGTCTCGTGCAGCACTTCAGCCACCTGCCGGTACAGCTCATGCTGGCCAAACAGGCGGCTGGAAATGTTCACTGCCACAAACGCAAGCTGCCGCCCCTGCGCCTGCCATTGCACCATTTGCCAGCAAGCCTGGCGCAGAACCCAGGCATCGATTTCAGCAATCAGCCCGGTGCGTTCGGCGATCGGGATAAACTCGCCCGGCGGCACCAGGCCGCGCTGCGGGTGCTGCCAGCGCACCAGCGCCTCCACCCCGACCTTGCCACCCGTCGCCAGGTCGTGCACCGGCTGGAAAAACACTCGCAGCTCGTCGTGCTCCAGCGCGCGGCGCAGTTCGCCGGCCGTCTCGACCCGGTGCTGGGCATGGGCCGTCAGCTCTTCGGTGTAAAGTGCATAGCAGGCTCGCCCATTGCTCTTGGCCTTGTACAAGGCCGAATCGGCATTGCGCAACAACTGCTCGGCACTCAGGGCGTCGCTGGGAAACAGGCTGATGCCGGCACTGACACTGATAAACAGGCGATGACCATCGAACAGGAACGGCTCGCGCACGCGCTCGATGATGGATTGCGCCAGCTTGCCCGCCTGGCCGACCTGCTGGCAGTTTTCGGCCAGCACGCCGAACTCGTCCCCGCCCAGGCGGGCCAGGGTCACGCCGCTGCCCAGCACCTCTACCAGGCGTTCACCCACCAGTTTCAGCAACTGGTCGCCGATGGTGTGGCCAAGGCCGTCGTTGATGCTCTGGAAATGGTCCAGGTCCAGCAGCAGCAAAGCGCACCCGCGCTTGTTGGCCTGAGCGGCCGCCAGCGCCTGCTCGACGCGGTCGGTGAACAGCAGGCGGTTGGGCAAGCCGGTCAGCGGGTCATGGTGGGCCAGGTAGGCCAGTTCCTGCTCCGAATGCTTGATCGCGCTGATGTCACTGAACACCGCCACGTAATGGCTCAGCTCACCTTCATCATCGTGAATGGCGCAAATGGTCTGCCACTGCGGGTAGATTTCGCCACTCTTGCGCCGGTTCCAGATCTCGCCGCTCCACTCGCCCTTCTCGGCCAGAGTGGCGAAGATCTGCTGGTAGAAGGCCAGGCCGTGCCGGCCCGACTTGAACTTGTTCGGGCGCTGGCCGATCACCTCGTCCTGCTGGTAACCCGTGATGCGCATGAAGGCGCGGTTGACGTGCACGATCAGGCCCTGGCGGTCGGTCACCAGCACGCCTTCGAGGGTGCTGTCGAACACTGCCGCCGCCATGCGCAGCCGCTCCCGGTCCGCACAACGCATGCGGGCGCCATGGCCGATGAAATTGAGCAGACGCACCCGCGACACATAGATCAGCAAGGCGCTGAGCAGCACCCAGACCACCACGTTGATCTGCCGCCCCACGGTCAGTGCCAAAGGGTCGTCAGTCATGCCGTGCAGCATCACCTCGGCCAGCGCCAGCCAGAGGATCGAGAGCACCACATACAGCGCAGACAGGCGCAAGGCGTCGCGAACGGAAACAGACATGTCGGGTGGGATAGCCCATTGAAAAGAAAGGGGCATTATAAAGGCTGAAACATGTCGTGACCTCCTATCTGAACGGTTGACTGGTTTTATTTCCCCACCAAGGGATAATCGGCCCTTCCCCCCGCATTTCGAGGGTATTTACACCTATGTGGTACAACGGCCTGCTCGACTTGTCGGCCTGGCAACTGGTCGGCATCACCCTGTTGATGACCCATGTGACCATTGTCAGCGTCACGGTCTACCTGCATCGCTACTCCGCGCACCGGGCCCTGGAGCTCAACGGCGCGCTCAAGCACTTCTTCCGCTTCTGGCTGTGGCTGACCACGGCGCAGAACACACGTGAGTGGACTGCCGTCCACCGCAAGCACCACGCCAAGTGCGAAACCCCCGATGACCCGCACAGCCCCGTGCACAAGGGCCTGGGCACCGTGCTGCGCAAAGGTGCCGAGCTCTATCGTGAAGAGGCGCGCAACCCCGAAACCCTGCGTATCTACGGCAAGAACTGCCCCGATGACTGGATCGAGCGCAACCTCTATTCGCGTTACAAACTGGGCGGTATCGCGCTGATGGCGGTGATCGACCTGCTGCTGTTCGGCACCATCGGCATCACCATCTGGGCGGTGCAGATGATGTGGATCCCGTTCTGGGCTGCGGGCGTGGTCAACGGCCTGGGCCACGCGCTCGGCTACCGCAATTTCGAATGCCGCGATGCCGCCACCAACCTGGTGCCGTGGGGTATCGTCATCGGTGGCGAAGAGCTGCACAACAACCACCATACCTACCCCAACTCGGCCAAACTGTCGGTCAAGCGCTGGGAATTCGACATGGGCTGGGCGTGGATCCGCCTGTTCTGCCTGATGCGCCTGGCCAAAGTGCAGCGCGTGGCGCCCATTGCCCACCGGGTCGAAGGCAAAGGCAGCCTGGACATGGACACCGCCATGGCCATCCTCAACAACCGTTTCCAGATCATGGCGCAGTATCGCAAGCTGGTGATCGGCCCACTGGTCAAGCAGGAGCTGGCCCGGGTCGATGCCTCCGTGCGCCACCATTTCCGCCGCGCCAAGCGCCTGCTGTCGCGTGAAACCAGCCTGCTCGAAGACCGCCACCATGTGCGCATCGAATCGATGCTGGCGCACAGCCAGGCGTTGAAGACCATCTACGAAAAGCGCCTGGCCCTGCAGCAGATCTGGGCGCGCACCAGCGCCAATGGCCACGACATGCTGGCTGCCATGAAGGACTGGGTACACGAGGCTGAAACCAGCGGTATCCACGCCCTGCGTGACTTTGCGGCACAGCTCAAGACCTATTCCCTGCGCCCGACCGGCGCCTGACCGCCGTTGATCGGCACGCACCTTAATGGGGCGTGCCGTTCGGAACTTAGCACCTTCGCTTCCACTCAAACTCGACACATCGCCCGCGTGGCGGGCCGGATGCTGGCCGCACGCTTTCACGTCGAGACCCGCTTCGTGCACATGGCCAAGAACATTCCAACAGTGTTGCCCGGCACTCCACCTCCCGAAGCTGCCCAGACATTACTGGCGTTGCTCCACGCCCAAGGCGAGGTCGCCCGCCTGAGCGAGCGCGAACAACTGTTCAGCTCGCTGCTCGACAGCGTCAACGCCGTGCTCTGGGCCTTCGACTGGGAAACCCGCCAGGTGCTGTACGTTAGCCCCGCCTACGAACGCATCTTCGGCCGCCCGGCCAGCCTGGTACTGGCTGACTACAACGAATGGCGCGACAGCATCTACCCCGACGACCTGGAGTTCGCCGAACGCAGCCTGGCCCAGGTACTGCTCAAGGGCGCGGTGGAAGACCGCGAGTACCGCATCATCAATGCAGACGGGCAGCTGCGCTGGCTGAGCGACAAGTGCTACATCAACCAGCAACGTGACGGCGACCGGGTGATCATTGTCGGCATCGCTGAAGACATCACCGAAAAAAAGCAGCTGGAGGGCGAACTGCAGCGCCTGGCGACCACCGACGTGCTGACCCAAAGCAGCAACCGCCGGCACTTTTTCGAGTGTGCCCAGCAGGCGTTCGACAGTGCGCGAGAGGACGGTACCCCGCTGGCGTTCCTGTTACTGGACATCGACGATTTCAAGCGTATCAACGACAGCTACGGCCACCAGGAAGGCGACCAGGTGCTGCAAAACATCGCCGACAGCGGCAAGGCCGTGCTACGCCGTGGCGACCTGTTCGGGCGTATTGGTGGGGAGGAGTTTGCGGCGGTATTTCCGGGTTGCAGTGCGCAGGTTGCCGAACAGATTGCCGAGCGCCTGCAACGACAGATTCAACGTTTGAGCTTCAGCCACGGTGAAGACACTTACGGGGTGACTGTTAGCCAGGGGCTGACCGGGCTGACCAATGAAGATGTGGCCCTGGACAGCCTGTATGCACGTGCCGACGCCGCGATGTACCAGGCCAAGCGCCAAGGCAAGAACCAGATCGTCCGCAGCTGAATCACAGGAAGCCTTACACGGTCTCTGCAGGGTCGGATTGGTCGGGGGCCGCCTGCCTGGTTTCGGGGCTCTCCACCTTTCGCAGCCGGCTCAACTCCGGCAGGCCAATCTTGAGCAAGCGCGCCGTCTTGCCACTGGCAACCTTCTCCAGCCCCTGCTCTGCCGGCAACCGCGACAACTGCCCCGCCAGGTTCATGGCCAGAATCTCCCGCGAATACACCCCGCCGCCCAATTGGTAGATCGCGGCGATCAGCTCACGCAGGGCCAGCGGCAAGCGCCAGCGGGTGCGCAGTGCCGAGCCGAACGCCGCGCCGAACTCGTTGAGCGACAGCTGTACCTTGTCCTCGTCCAGCTCACCGCCGGCCAGGCGCCATTCCTGCAGGCAGCGCAGCACCGCCAGGTCGCCCAGACAATGCAGCAGCCCTGCGCAATAACAACGCCCTTCGTCCAGTTCAAGCATGCGTGCCAGGGTACGGCCATATTCGGCAGTGTGCAGCGACAGGTCCCAGTAACGGGCTGCGTGCTCTGCCAGCAATGGGTCGCTGAGGCGTGCGCTGCGCTTGAGGGTCATGCCCAGGATCAGGTTCATGCTCTGGGTGCTGCCAAGCTTGTTCAAGGCCTGCAACAAGGTCTGCACTGGCGCTTCACGGTGCAGCGCTGCGCTATTGGCGGCAGCGATCAGTACAGCAGTAACCTGGGGGTCGCTGCTCACTTCTTCTTCAAGTACCCTCAGGTTCAAGCCTTGCGGGTTGAGCGCACGCTTGATTGCCACTTGCACATCGGCCAGCAGTGGCCCGCCATCGGCGGTCGCGCGGCGCTGTTCGAGGTAGGCCGGCAAGCTGGCACCCGCTTGCAGGGCTGGCACTGGGCAGGCGATTTCTTCACCGACCGCCACCAACAGCTCTTCCAGACGCTTGCGCAGGTTGTCCAGGTTGAGTGGCTTGCTGAGGTAGGCCGTGGGGTGCAACGGCAACGCCTCGCGCACACTGGCACTGTCACTGCGGTTGCTCATGAGGATGAACGGCAAGCCCGGCCCCTTGGCCCGCACCTTGCGCAGCAGGTCAAGGCCATCGACACCTGCCAGTTCGCGAGCGGCGATGATCAGGTCAGGTTTGCTCGACAATGCACTGAGCGCCTGCGAGCCGTCGGCGCACACCTGCAACCGGGCGTCACAGCGCACACTGAGCAGCATTTCGCTGAGCATGTCGCGTACCCAAGGGTCGCCTTCGACAATCAGTACGCTTGGTGGTGTGGGGTCTGCAGCGTTCATCGCCAACTACTCCTGAAAATCCCTGACGCACAGTCCGTCGCAGCTTCCTGAGCTAATCCTCCAACAACCATAGCGCCACATGGCTTTTCTGGGCACAAAAAAAACCCGCCGAAGCGGGTTTTTTCTGAAGCGCGTCACATCAGGCGATTTCAGCGAAGCACTCTTCGATGATAGCCAGGCCTTTGTCCAGCAGCGCGTCTTCGGCGGTCAGCGGAACCAGAATACGCAGGACGTTGCCGTAGGTGCCACAAGACAGCAGGATCAGACCTTTTTCGCGTGCCTTGGCCACAACCTGGCCAACAGCAGCGGCGTTCGGGGTGTGAGTGCCCTTCTCGAAGACTTCGACGGCAATCATCGAGCCCAGACCACGGACGTCGCCGATGATCGGGTACTTCTTCTGGATTTCGCGCAGGCCAGTGGTCAGGCGCTCACCCACAGCCTTGCTGCGGTCCAGCAGTTTTTCTTCTTCGAACACTTCGATCACGGCCAGGGCCGCGGCGCAAGCGATCGGCGAACCGGCGTAGGTGCCGCCCAGGCCGCCCGGAGCGATGGCGTCCATGTATTCGGCCTTGCCGCACACACCGGCCAGCGGGAAGCCGCCAGCGATGGATTTGGCGAAGGTGGTCAGGTCAGGCGCAACGCCCATCTGTTCCATGGCGAAGAAGGTGCCGGTACGGCCAGCGCCAGTCTGTACTTCGTCGGCGATCAGCAGGATGCCGTGCTGGTCGCACAGGGCACGCAGGCGCTTCATCAGCTCTTTCGGCGCTGGCAGGAAGCCGCCTTCACCCTGTACTGGCTCGAGGATGATCGCGGCGATGTCGCGCGGCTCGGCGTCGTTCTTGAAGATGCGCTCTACCGAGGCGATGGCGTCGTCAACGCTGATACCGTGCAGTTCGCTCGGGAACAGGGCACGGAAGATACCGCCTGGCATCAGGCCCATGCCAGCGGAGTACGGCACGACCTTGCCGGTCAGGCCCAGGGTCATCATGGTACGGCCGTGGTAGCCGCCGGTGAAGGCGATGACGCCGGCACGGCCGGTAGCAGCACGGGCGATCTTGACGGCGTTTTCAACGGCTTCGGAGCCGGTGGTGACCAGCAGGGTCTTCTTGTCGAAGTCGCCGGGTACCAGCTTGTTAATCTTCTCGCACAGCTCTACGTAAGGCTCGTAGGCCAGCACCTGGAAGCAGGTGTGGCTGACCTTGGTCAGCTGATCTTGCACGGCTGCAACCACTTTCGGATGCAGGTGGCCGGTGTTCAGTACAGCGATGCCGCCGGCGAAGTCGATCAGTTCGCGGCCTTCAACGTCGATCACGGTCGAGTTCTTCGCGGTGTCGACGAAGATCGGGTGGATCTGGCCAACGCCACGTGGGACGGCAGCTACACGACGTTGCATCAAGGATTCGTTGGTCTTGCTCATAATGCCCTCATTGCGCCGACAGGAATGGCGCTTTTATTCGGGGGTGGCTGGGAGTGCTCGCGAACAGTATTCGTTGATCGACTGCCGCAAACGCCCTGGCCACCAGGTACTGCAATGTAAAAAAGGCCAGCGAGACGTCGCTCTCGCGCCCCGCTGGCAGAGGTAAAGCCTTTACCCTGCTATCAGACGCTGATGCACAGGTATTTGATTTCGAGGTAGTCCTCGATACCGTACTTGGAACCTTCGCGGCCCAGGCCCGAAGCCTTGATGCCACCGAACGGTGCCACTTCGTTGGAGATCAGGCCGGTGTTGATACCCACCATGCCGTATTCCAGCGCTTCGGCAACACGGAACACACGGCTCATGTCGCGGGCGTAGAAGTACGAAGCCAGACCGAACTCGGTGTCGTTGGACATGGCGATGACTTCGGCTTCATCTTTGAAGCGGAACAGCGGCGCCAGTGGGCCGAAGGTCTCTTCCTTGGCGACAGCAGCGGTCTTCGGTACGTCAACCAGAATGGTCGGCTCGAAGAAGTTGCCTTCGATGATCTTGCCACCGGCCAACACTTTGGCGCCTTTGGAAACGGCGTCTTCAATGTGTTCCTGGACCTTGGCGACAGCCTTGCCGTCGATCAGCGGGCCAGTGGTGGTGCCGTCTTCCAGACCGTTACCGATCTTCAGCCTGGCAACTGCAGCGGCCAGCTTCTCGGCGAACGCATCGTAGACGCCGTCCTGCACGTAGATACGGTTGGCGCAGACGCAGGTCTGGCCGTTGTTGCGGTACTTGGAGATGATCGCGCCCTCGACTGCCTTGTCCAGGTCGGCGTCGTCGAACACGATGAACGGGGCGTTGCCACCCAGCTCCAGGGAAACTTTCTTGATGTCCTTGGCGCATTCTTCCATCAGCTGGCGACCGATTTCGGTCGAGCCGGTGAAGGACAGCTTGCGTACCAGGGAGTTGCCGGTCAGTTCGCCGCCAACTTCGCCAGCACTGCCGGTAACCACGCTCAGCACGCCAGCCGGGATACCGGCACGGTGGGCGAGTTCGACCAGGGCCAGGGCGGAGTACGGGGTCTGCGAGGCAGGCTTGAGCACCATGGTGCAGCCAGCGGCCAGGGCCGGGCCGGCTTTACGGGTGATCATCGCGGCCGGGAAGTTCCACGGGGTGATGGCCGCGGTAACGCCGATTGGCTGCTTGATGACGATCAGGCGCTTGTCTGGCTGGTGGCCCGGGATGGTGTCACCGTAAACGCGCTTGGCTTCTTCGGCGAACCACTCGATGAACGAGGCAGCGTAGGCGATTTCGCCTTTGGCTTCGGCCAGTGGCTTGCCCTGTTCGGTGGTCATCAGGCGAGCCAGGTCGTCCTGGTTCTCGATCATCAGTTCGAACCAACGACGCAGCTTGGTCGAACGCTCCTTGGCGGTCAGTGCACGCCAGGCCGGCAGGGCCTTGTCGGCAGCTTCGATGGCGCGGCGGGTTTCCGCAGTGCCCATCTTCGGCACGGTACCGATGACTTCACCGGTGGCCGGGTTGGTCACCTTGATGGTCTGGCCGTTGTCCGCATCCAGCCACTCACCATTGATATAGGCTTGCTGGCGGAACAACTGAGCGTCTTTGAGCTGCATGTCGGCTTCCCGAATTGTTGATTGTTGAAAAGCGCCCAAGGCAGGGCATCGAGCGTTTGAAATCTCAAACGAATGCTAAGCGGCTGCTGGGGTGTTGGACAATAGGCTGTTCGAAAAAAAGAACGAATGGTTGAACAGCCCGGCGGAAAATTCATCATTCTGCATGATGGCAACTGGCCTATTCGCGGGTAAACCCGCTGCTGCAGGTACTGCACAGATTCTGAATGCTGTGGAGATCCTGCAGCAGCGGGTTTACCCGCGAAGAGGCCGATACAGGTTAGACGAATGAACTGAAAGAAATGTGAAGGGAGGACCGACGGCCCTCCCGGAGGGGATGGATCAGAACGCCTTGGCCAGGTCGATCACCAGTGCACGGTAGCCAACGCTGCCAGGCTGCCGGCTATGCACCTTCAGTTCCACCAGCACCTCCTGCGTGCCGCGCCGCACCTCGTTGAGCACGGTGGTGGTCAGTTTCTCGGGCGTGAGGAAGTTCACCGAAGCCGAGTAGATGAACTGGGTGTCGGTTTCTGGCCGGTAAGCCACCACTGAGGTCACCGGGCTGTACCACTCGTCGCCACGCTCCTTGCCGTACTCCCACACTTGCTCGACCGTACCGTTGGTCTCGTCGATACGGTACTCCACCGCACGGCTGTAGTTGCCACTCAACTTGGTCGGGGCAAAGTCACGGCCCCAGCCGTTATCGAATACCGTCAGTGTGCCCTTGCCAGTCAGCCAGGCGGTGTGCTGGGTCCACGACCAGTCGAAGTTTTCGCTTTCGACCGGTTTCAATACCTTCTCACGCAGATGCTGCGGCCAGCCCTGAGGCGACGCAAGAATCCATTTCACCTGTTTGTCACGACCAATCTTCACCACGCCCTGATGCCGTGCTGAAACGATGATGCTGTCGTCATCGGCGTCGTAATCGATGGCATTGACGTGTGCCCAGTTGCGCCCCGTACCGACGCCTGGTGTGTCGCCAAACGGCAAGTCACCTTCGGCCAGTTCATTGGCCAGCCGCCCCTCCTGCTTTTGCACCCCAGCCGGCAACTGGATGGCCGCCTTGCCAAGGGTTTCCAGCAGGTCACCACGGTAGGGGTCGAGGATTTGGTTGAGGTCCCAGAAGTCCAGCACATCTCCGGCCTCGTTAACCTCGATGATGTGGTCACGGATCGAACGCACACGCTTGCCGTCAGGGCGGCGGTAGTCGCTGGTGCCCACCCGCAGCAGGTAGGTGCCGTTGGTCGTCTCCCGGATTTCATGGGAGAAATCGGCAAACTTGTCGGGCAGCGTGCGTTGCCAGATGCGCCGGCCCAGCAGGTCGTACTTGGAATAGGTCTGGCCCTGGCCCCAGATCAGCTTGCCGTCGCGGGTCTGCTGGAAGCCCATGGTGCCACCCAGGCTGTCACGGCGATTGGAGTCGTGGATCTGCTCGATATCCAGGTACCAGCGTACATCGCCATTGCTGTCGGCAATCCAGTTGTTGCCCACCTGGTCCCATTCCGCGGCACCACCCAAGGCATTCCACTTGAAGGCGCGGCCACCCGGAATGTCACCCTGCAGATGGTTGAACAGGTACAGGCGCTTTTCAAAGCCTGGTGCCACCTTGACCGGCTCGACTTCCGGCAGTGCGGCAGTCTGTCTGGCCACCACCGGCAGGCGCACGGCCGGGGCATAGATCGGGTATTGCTCGCGAATGCGCTCGCCGTCCAGTTTGTAGGTCACTTCCACCAGGTTCACGTGGTCCGGGTACAACCCGAATACCGGGATTCCGCCATAGGTCCACAGCGAGCGGTCGGACACCTCGTAAACGATGTCCACGCCGTGCTCGCCGCGCCCCAGCACGCGCACGTGCGCGCCACTCAGGCTACGCCCTCCGTCACGAATGATCGCGGTCAGCGGCGCCAGGCGGTAGGGGTTGACCACCACGTCGCCGAGCAGCGCCTCATCACGCTCGGGGACCTTGGCAGTCAGGCAGGCGCCTTCAGGCAGTGCAGGGGTTTCAGTCTTGGCATTCATGGCAAAGCTCCTTGTGCTCAGAAGTCGTAACGGGCGGTAGCGCCAAAGGTGCGCGGGGTGCCGAGCACGCCGGCATATCCACCGTTGGCGGAGTTCCACAGGCTGGTGAAGTAGGTTTTGTCGCCGGCGTTTTTCACCCACAGCGACAGGTCGACCACGCCATCGCCCTGGTCCAGGCGCACACCGGCGGAAAGGTTGACCAGCGCGTAGCTGGGGATCTGCCCAAAATCGGAGTCGTCGATAGTGCCCACTGCCTTCGAGCGGAAGGCGTAGCTGGCGGTGACATAAGGCTCGACGTGCTCAGTGGCCTGCCACTTGTACTGGGTGTTGAGGTTGGCGATGTACTTGGAGGCGCCCACTACCTGGTGGCCGGACAGGTCGCAGGTGGCGGTGGCATTGGCCAGGCTCACCTCAGGCGGGCATGGCGCGTCCTTGTATTCGGTGTAGCGCACGTCATTCCACGAGCCGTTGAAGTTGACAGTGAGGCCACGAACCGGCAGCGCGGTGGCCTCGAACTCCAGGCCGCGCGAACGAACACGGCCGGCGTTGGCCAGGTACTGCACCCGGTTGATCTGGTCGTAGACGTTGGCCTGGTAACCATGCACCTCAGCCCAGAACAGGTTGGTATTCAGCTGCAGGCGGCCGTCGAACAGGGTACTTTTCAAGCCCAGCTCGGCGTTGTTGACCCGCTCGGTGCCCACCAGCAGCGAATCGGTTCCAAGCCGTGGCGCCGCGCCAACGGTAAGGTTGACCCCACCAGACTTCTCACCGTGGGTCAGGGTGGCGTAGCCCAGCAGCTGTTCGTTGAAGCGGTAGCTCAGGCCCAGCAGGCCCGAAGGGCTGAAGCTGTACTGGTTGAGGTCGCCCGAATCGTAGGCTCCTATCCGGGCCTGGCGCGCGGTGGCAGCAGCACCGGTTACTGCCGCACCACCTTCAGGCGCATCGCGGGTCACCCACGCGCTCTTTTCTTCATAGGTACCGCGAATGCCGGCGGTGAAATCCAGGCGGTCGGTGACATGCCAGGTGCCTTGGGCGAACAGCGCATAGCTGTCGGTATCGATGTGCCCATCACCCATGGTGTTGACGTTGTTCAGCGCACCCGCCGGCGTCAGGTTCCACACATCTGCCTGCGGCCCGTAGTAAGTGAAGGATTTGTTGTCCAGGTCCTGCTTGAAGTAATAGGCACCCAGCACGTAATCGAAGGTGCCCCCCGTAGGCGAGGCCAGGCGGATTTCCTGGGAGTACTGCTTGTCGCGTACCGATACCCCGGCGCTATAGAACACCGGCACGTTCAGGCCATCGTCATTGCGCGGGGTGAAGTCCCACCAGCGGTAGGCAGTGATCGACGTGAGGGTGAAGTCGTTGGGCAGGGTCCAGTTGGCCTCCACCGAGGTACCGCCCTGGAACACCGTCACCTGCTGGTCTGCGTCGAAGTTGACCTTACGGTCCTTGCCCGACACCAGCGTCGCGCCCGCCTGGGCGGCCAGGCTTTCGTAGCGGTTGACGCCATTGATGGTCGGCCCGGTGCTGTACAGGCTAAGGATGCCGTTGTTGGAGTCTTCTTCGTTGTACTCGCCAATCCAGCGCAGGTTGAAGGTTTCGCTGGGTTTGAACAGCAGCTGGGTGCGAAAGCCCTGGCGCTTGCCGCCGTTGAGGTCGTCGCCGTTGTGGATGTTCTTCACATAGCCGTCGTCTTCGGTGCGGTAGGCGCTGATGCGCCCGGCCAGGGTTTCGCTGATCGGCCCCGAGAAGCTGCCCTGCGTCTGCAGGTAACCGTCTTCACCAATCGACTGCTGGATGCTGCCCTCGCGGTGGAAGGTGGGCTTGCGTGTGGTGATGTTGAGTACGCCGGCGGTGGTGTTCTTGCCGAACAGCGTGCCTTGCGGGCCGCGCAACACTTCAAGCTGCTCCACATCCAGCAGGTCGAACACCGCCATGCCGGGGCGGCCGAGGTAGACGTTGTCCAGGTAGATGCCAACGCTGCCTTCCAGGCCATCACTGGCCGGGTTGTTGCCCAGGCCGCGGATCGAGATGCTCGACTGGCGGGCATGCACATAGGCGACGTTGGTGCTGGGCACCAGCTGTTGCAAATCCTGCACGCGGTAGATGCGTTGGGTTTCCAGGGTTTCGCTGTCGAGTACGCTGATCGGCGTAGGCACGCTCTGCGCCGTTTCTTCGCGTCGGCGCGCGTTGACCGTGACGGTGCCGAGTTTGGCTTCCTGCTCCACCGCCGGGGTAGCGGCGCTGACCGGCTCTTCGGCAAAGCTGCCTGAGGACGCCGCCAGCAGCACGCCTGCGGCCAAGGGTTGCAAGGTAAAACGCGACGCGCGCGCAGGCCAACGGGAAAGTCCGGACATGCAAATGCTCCTTGAGGCACGGGCCCTGAGCGAGCATTTCCGTTGGCGGAACCGAATCGCGGTCAGTTGGGCTTATATTCTTTTAAGAGATATAAATATTTTTAATTCATATTTTGTGGAATAAGTAAGTCCCTTTATAAGGGGACTCACCCTTGTCAGCAATTGCATTTGACCGAAGGTTTCAATGTAGAAAATGCATATCGATCTGCGTCAGCTGCGCCACTACATTGCCCTTGTCGAACACCGCAGTTTTGTGGCGGCGGCGGCGGCGGTGAACCTTTCACAATCGGCTTTCAGCCGCAGTATCCAGACGCTGGAGCACAACATCGGCTGCCGTCTGGTAGACCGGGCCAGCAAAGAGCTCGCGCCAACCCGCCAGGGCCTGCTGGTGCTGGAGCACTCGCGGCGGCTGGTACATGGGGCGCACAACCTGGTCAACGAAATCCACCAGTTCAACGGTGCAACCACCGGCGTGGTGCGCTTCGGCTCTGGCCCTGCGCCAGCCGGCGGCCTGGTACCGCGGGCTGTGGCGCGCTTCGTGGCCGAATACCCGGCGGCGCGCACCTGCTTCCAGGTGGATAACTGGCAGGCGCTGAACCGCAAGCTGGTGGCGGAGGAGATCGAGTTCTTTGTCGCTGACACCCGCCAGTTCGAGTCCGACCCGGATTACCAGGTACACAAACTGACGCCGCAGCGCTGGTACTTCTGCTGTCGCGCCGGACACCCGCTGACTGAGCGTGCTGAAGTACGCGCGCGCGACGTGTTCGATTACCCGCTGGCCACCACTTTTCGCCCACCGAACATCCGCAAGATCCTCAGCGACCTCAGCGGGCGCCAGGATTTTCTGCCGGCGGTGGAGTGCGAGCATGGTTATGCGTTGCTGAATGTGGTGATGCACTCGGACACCATCGGCATTGCCTGCAATGCCAACTTGCGGCCGTATCAGCGCGATGGGGGGTTGGTGGCCTTACAGCTGGCGGACCTGACGGCGGAGCAGGAAGAGGCGTTCTATACCCGCTACGGAGTGGTGAGCCGGGTGGGGTATGGCTTGTCGCCGTTGGCTCAAGGGTTGGTCAGGCAGCTTATTGCCTGTGATACCGAAATTTGAAAGCTGGCAGTGGCCCCTTTGGGAGCGGGTTCACCCGCGAATACGATGGTAGCCTCACCGCCGCATTCGCGGGTGAACCCGCTCCCACAGGGGGTCACTACGCTCCTCAGCCTTTGCGGGTAGTCCGGCTCAGTTGCCCATCCACCCCGACCGGCACCTCACCTGCCAAAGTCACCCGCCGCACCACCCGCGGCTGGTTCCCGTAATCATCCACCGCATAATGCTGCGTCGCGCGGTTATCCCAGATCGCCACGTCCCCCGCTTGCCAGCGCCAGCGCACGGTGTTTTCCAGGCGCGTCACATGCCCCTGCAGCACCGCGAACAGGTGCTGCGAATCCGCCAGGGAATATCCCTTGATGCGTTTCACGAAATGCCCCAGTTGCAGCGCCCGTTCACCACTGACCGGGTGCACACGTACTACCGGGTGCTCGGTCTCGTACACAGTGGAGGTGAACACCTTGCGATAACGCTCCAGCTTGGCCGGATCCACGTCGGGCTTGATGCTGGCATAGTCGTATTCGTTGCTGTGCACCGCCCACAGTTTGTCGGCCAGCTCGCGCAGCGGCTCCGGCAGTTCCTGATAAGCCGCAGCCGTGTTGGCCCAGACGGTGTCGCCACCCGAAGCGGGCGCTACCACGCTGCGCAGGATCGAGGCCTTGGGGTAGGCGTCGACGAAGGTCACGTCGGTGTGCCAGGAGTTGGCCCGCTGGCCCTCAGCGCCATCGAGTTGCAGCAGGTAGCTGGTGCCATCCACCACCGGCACGGTGGGGTGGGCAACCGGCTCGCCGAGCAGCTTGGCGAAGGCCTCCTGGCTCTGGTCATCGAGGTGGGTCTGACCACGGAAGAAGATCACCTTGTACTTCACCAGCGCTGCCTGGATGGCGTCGAGGGTGGCGCCATCGAGGGTGGCAGACAGTTGCACCCCGCGGATCTCGGCGCCGATACGGCCGGCAACTGGGTGAATGTCGAGTTCCAGGGCTTGTGGCGCGGTGGCCAGGGCAGCATTGCTCATGGTCGTGGTCCTTACGGTGATTGTCGGGTTGTTTGTGGGCTCAACGGGCGGCCTGCACGGCCTGTTCCTGTTTCAGCGCGGCGTTCAGGAAACGCGGTTCGATCCAGTCGGCCACCTGGAAGCCACGGCGGATCAGGCGTTCCTTGGCGGCAAGGTCGACGCCCTGCTGCAACTGGCCGACGAAGTCGGCGTCCAGCCGTGGGTCGAAGTAATGGGCAAGGTCCTCCTTGGCCAAGTCATCGCTGAGGATGCTGCGTGGCCAATTGGCATTGCTGGCCACCATATCGATGTAGGCCTCGCGGTTGTGCTCGTTGCGCAGCCAGGCGCTGGCCTGCTCCTGGGCGTTGACCAGGCGCTGCACCAGTTCGGGGTATTTGCGGATGAAGTCGCCGGTGCCCAGCAGCACTGCCTGGGTGCTGCCGGCACCCTCTAGGTCACGCGAGTTCACTGGCAGCTCGACCAGCCCACGCTCACGCAGCGACAGCAGGTTGGACAGCCCCCAGGTGGCGTCGATCTGTTTGGCCGCCAAGGCAGCGTTGGCGGCATTGAAGTCCAGGTTGATCACCTTCAGTTCGCGCTCACTCAACCCCTGGCTGGCCAGGGCGCTGGCAAACGACAGTTGGTTGGCGGTGCCACGGAACACTGCCACGCGTTTGCCCTTGAGGTCGTGCAGGGTCTTGATGCCAGAACCGGGCACCACGCCCAGGTAGCTCTTTACCCCGCGAACGCCAGCCGACAACACACGCGTGTCCAGGCCGTTGGCCTTGCCGACGATCGCCGCCAGGTCACCGAGGTAGGCGAAGTCGGCCTGGCCATTGGCCAACGCTTCGTTCACCACCGGCCCGGCGCCCTTGAAGAAATGCCAGTCGATGCGGATGCCGTCCTTGGCGAATTCCGTCTCCAACAGCTGCTGCTCACGTAGCACATCGACCACGCCCCCGGCGCTGGGCTTGCTGCCGGCACTGAGGTCGGGCACGGCAATGCGGATGCTTTCCGGCTTTGCAGGGTCAGCGGCATGGGTGCTGAGGGTGAAGGCCAGCCCAAGGGCAGTTATCAGGTGGCGTAACGGGGTTTTCATGGCAAGGCTCCTTGGCAGGCTGCCACCGGCGATGGCCGGCGCTTTGGCCAGAAGCTAGGCAGGTCTGGTTAGAACCTACAAAGATCAAAACTTCATTTTTCAGTAACTGGAAGACATAAATCAGGCCGCATGCGGGCCCGAGCTGGGCTTGCAGAAAACGCATGGAAAATATGAGGAAAACGCAACGGCATAGGGCTTCCGCATGCAGAGGGTGCATGTTCTTATCTCTTGAAAGTCGCTTAATGAATTTTTTAATTCCATAAGTGAATAAACTATCAACGCTTCGAGAGATGGCCGATGAATGGAGTTCTGAGCAGGAACCGGAGGTGGCTTCCAGGGCCGCTACGCGGCCCGATCGCAACACAAGGCCGCTCCTACAAGGGCTTTGCGTACATCGTGCCTGCGGTGATAACCGTACTGTGGGTGGTGGCCAGCCGGCAGCATTGGATGAGCGAGCAAATCCTGCCGGCGCCGGCACTGGTGTGGCAGAGCGCAGTGGAGTTTGGTTCCGGCGAGCTTTGGGGGCACCTGTGGATAAGCTTGCAGCGGTTGTTCTGGGGGCTGGCGGTGGGCATCGGCAGCGGCTTGCTACTGGGTGTATGGCTGGGCGCTTCGCGTCAGGCCCAGACACTGGTGCTGCCAACGTTTGTGGCCCTGGCACAAATTCCGACCTTGGCCTGGATCCCATTGTTCATGCTGTTCTTCGGCATAGGCGAGTGGCTCAAGCTGGTGGTGCTGGTGAAAGCCGTGGTGGTTCCCGTCACTTTGCACACGCTGGTCGGTGTGCGCGATGCCCAGCCCAAGCTGCGCGAGGCTGCTGCGGCGCTGCGCCTGCCTCGTCATCTGTTGTTTCTGCGCCTGTTGCTGCCGGCGGCCCTGCCCGCCTTCCTTACCGGCGTGCGCCTGGCACTGGCCACCGGCTGGACCTCGCTGCTGGCGGTCGAGCTGCTGGCCTCCAGCGAAGGCATCGGTTACCTGATGGTATGGGGGCGACAGCTGTTCATGCTCGACCTGGTGCTGCTGTGCATCGTGATGATCGGCCTGGTCGGCGCAGTGCTGGAGCGCGGCTTCTCTGCCGTAGAGAAGCGCCTGCTGTACTGGCCGCAAGCGGCCACCGGGGAACAGCAGCGTGGCCCGGTACCGCGTGGCTGGCAAAGCCTGCTGCTACCGCTGGCGCTGTTGGCACTGTGGCAAGCCAGCAACAGCTTTGGCTGGATCGACAGCAACATCCTGACCTCGCCGCTTGAAGTCCTGCGTGCCTTGCTGACCGGTCTGGCCGATGGTTCGCTGCCGCAGGCCTTGCTGCTGAGCCTGCAGCGCACCCTGAGCGGCCTGCTTCTGGGGGGTGGCGCAGGCCTGCTGGCGGGGTTGCTACTGGGGTTGTCCCGCAAAGCCGAGCGCCTGTTCGGCCCAAGCCTGACCGCACTGCGCCAGGTGGCGCTGTTTGCCTGGGTGCCCCTGCTCACCGCCTGGTTCGGCCTGGGTGAAGGTGCCAAGCAGGTGTTCGTCGGCATGGCGGCATTCTTCCCGTTGCTGATCGCCACCCAACGCGGCATTGCCAGCCTCTCGCCACAGCTGGGCGAAGCGGCCCGTACTCTGCGCCTGAACCTGTGGCAGCGCTTGCGCCTGCTGGTGCTGCCTGGCGCAGCCCCCGCAATATTTGCCGGCCTGCGCCTGTCGTTGATCTATGCCTGGCTGGGCACCATCGGTGCCGAATACTTCATGCCGTCGGACGGTGGCATCGCCAGCCTGATGATCGGCGCCCAACAACTGTTCCGCATGGACCAGGTGATGGCCGCCATGCTGCTGATCGGCCTGGTCGGCGCCCTGCTCGGCACACTTGGACAACGCCTCGAATCGCGCGCCACGCGCTGGAGAACCGCATGAACGCCTTCAACACTTCGCACCTGCACGCGGCCAACCAGCCCGATGCCACCCCACCTCTGGTCAGCTTCGAGGGGGTTGGCAAAGTGTTCAGCGTCGATGGCCATCCGCTCGAGGCCATCCGCAACTTCAACCTGTCGATCGACCAGGGCGAGTTCATCGCCATCGTCGGCGCTTCCGGCTGTGGCAAGTCCACCCTGCTGCGCCTGCTGGTGGGGCTGGACACCGACTACAGCGGCAGCATTCGCGTCGACGGCCAGCCCGTCAGCGGTATTGGTGGCGAGCGCGGCATCGTGTTTCAGGAGCATCGGCTATTCCCGTGGCTGAACGTGGAGCAGAACATTGCCCTGGGCCTGGTCAACGAAGCACTTACCCAAGGCGAGCGTGCCCGGCGGGTGCATGAGTTTGTACAGCTGGTCGGGCTGGTCGGCTTCGAGTCGGCCTACCCCCACCAGTTGTCCGGCGGCATGGCCCAGCGTGTAGCGATTGCCCGTGGCCTGGTGGCAAGCCCGCGCATCCTGCTGCTCGACGAACCGTTCGGCGCGCTGGATGCACTGACCCGCCAGCAGTTGCAGGACGAGTTGCTGGCCATTCGCGAGCGCGCCGGCATCACCACCTTGCTGGTGACCCACGACGCCGAAGAAGCCACCTACCTGGCCGACCGGGTGGTGGTGCTGGAACCGCGCCCGGGGCGCATCAAGTCGGTGGTGGAGATTGACCTGCCGCACCCACGCCTGCGCACTGGCGTGGCCTTGCACGGTTTGCGTGAAAGGGTGCTGCACCAGATTACCGGCGACGGCGGTTACCTGCCGCCACCGGCACGCCGCGTGGAGGGGCTGCGACCCGAGCTGATCGCCCTTTGATGATCAGTGCCACCAGGGCGCCGGAAACACGCGATCAACCAACTGCGCATTGCCCAGGCGCTTACCGTACTCGTGCAGGTCGAAAGGCTTGCCGGTGCGCATCTCAAGCAGCGTCTCGCTGCCGTTGGGCACATATTCGCGCAACCGTACGCGGGTGAAACGATAAGCCTCCCCAGTGACCTGGTCTATCGACTCCACACGGAAGAAGTTACCCGGAGCAAACAGCACTTCGGCTTCTGGTGTATTCAGTGACAATGGCGCTATCGGCACGCCCGTCGTCTGCCTACCCAGTGTCAGTTCATAGACGATGGCATCGTCGTCGAACACACTGCCCGCGTGTGGCAGCAAGAAGTCCCGGACCACATAGGGGCTTTCTGTGAATGAGGTAAAGTCCACCCCGACCAGCACATCACCGGCCATGATCTGCTGAGTCCGGTACAGCGCACCGCCGGTACCTCGCGCTGCACTGCCAGCACGCCATAAGTAAGTGGCATTGCTTTTAGGCAGGCTCTGGAGCGACTCGAGCAGGTGCTCGGTCACATGCACCAATTCGTCATGTGAGGTGTGGCGCACACCGCCCATACCATGGCGCAGCCAGCTATTGAGCTCCGATTGCTCACGGGTGTATTCCATGACCAGATCATTGTGGAGCTCCCCGCCCTGGCGAAAACTGTAGTGGCGCACGCCATCTTCAACCACGCAGTGGTAGCCGTATTCATCCTTGCCGACCCGCGCAGTATCTTCCACCCTCGGCACCTGGGCCTGGGACAGCAGTTCGCTCTGCTCCTGCTCGATGCCCTGCGACAGTTCTTGTGCCAAGGCATCTCCTGGTGTGAGATAGACATCCCAGAAGCGGGTAGCCAGAGCCGCGTGGTTACCTCCGGGAGCAAGCAGTTGCCAAACGCCATCCTCACCCAGGCGCACCGGCATTTGTGGCACCAACCCGTAGGGCGCTGATTCGTGGGTTAGCACCAGGTGCTCGATCTCGGTGTTGTAACGTACACGGACCGCCTTGCCTTGCAACTCGATCCACAGCGCACCGTCGTCGGCCAGACGAACACCTGCGAGCAGGCCATCACTCTGCAAGACTCCGGGGGCCGGGTTCAGGGTAGCAAGTGGTATCCACTCAGCGTCGGTATCCTCGACGGGAGCCCAGCCATCCACTGGCACCGACTCATGGGGGCGCAAGAGCGTGCTCAGGGCTTTTCGCCCCACCGTCTCGATAATCACGGCAAAGACCAGTGTCAGCAGGTCGCAAAATATGGCTTCAAGTGCCTTCGTTCTTTGCGTGGTTGAGCGTGCCGTGAAGTAGTCGTAGGTATCGAGACCCAACTTAACCACTGTCAACAACAGCATTACCAGCATGGCCGAGCCACTGACCAGCGCCGGCAAGGCGACCAGTTGCAAGGCCGAGTCAAGCGCGTCACGCCAGTGCTGCTCTCTCAGATCGCCATTGCTGACCATCACCGCCAGGTTGGCATCGACTTGCGCTTTGACCCAATCCCGCTGCTCGTCAAACAGGTCATCGCCCGCGCCCGAGGCATCACCCAGTGCCAGATGCTCCAACTCCGCCGCGCCGGCATAGGCCTGCATGTGCGGTTTGCCGGTCGGCCTGAAGACGATCACCCGGCCATCGGCAGCGTTGAGCACCAAAACCTTCCCTTTGCCCGACGGCTCGTAACAACGAAAGGCAAGCCCGGCCTGATCAGCCGACGCGCGCAACCCGTCACGGTCACGGGCAGTAATCCGCCCCTCCTTCAAGGCCTGCTCAGCTTCTGCCAAGAAGCGGACCTTGAACAAACGAGGCAGGTCTTTGCCTTCATTGCTCCAGTATTCCCGGGCCTGATCACGCATGACGCTGGCAAAGTCCAGCGCCCACAGGTGAGCATCGACCTTTGCCGGGGAAAGGTCGGTTGGACGGTTGTCATCCCGATAGAAATCGCCCTCTTGCGGCGTGTGCACCACATCGTGCGGGAAGCGCCGTATCCACAGGTCGGTCAAGGACATCGTCTTCTTGACGAAGCGATACTGGCCCCAACCGCGACCATCGCGCTTCCTGTAGGCCTGGATTGCATACTGCCGCCACCAGATATGGTCGGGGTTCACTGCCTGCCCTGTCTGGTCAAGCAGGTACTGGCGTGCGCTTTCATGCGCTGCCCTTCGCACGTCGGGGAATGCTGCCAGCTGGCGCCGGAACGTGGCCATCAGCTGCCTGCCATCTTTCAGCGCCAACAAGCCTTTCATGAAATTTTCAGTGTCCATGGCCATCATTGACCTCCTCAGGGGTGGAAGCCCCCATTGGGCGCAAATGAAGCCAGCGACCGGCATTACACGGTCAACACCCGAACACGACCGGGGTGTGGGCTGGGCCGCCAGGTAAAAACACCTACACATCAAGGCGATGGACGCAACCCGCGCAGATGGGTATCATGCGTGCGCATTGCACTCGTAGCTCAGCTGGATAGAGTACTGCCCTCCGAAGGCAGGGGTCGTGGGTTCGAATCCCGCCGAGTGCGCCATACCAAAAAAGCCCTGGGCCTGTGCCCGGGGCTTTTTCATTTGTGCGACATGTCGCGTTTCTGGCACTCCCGTGCCACGGTGCATTGGTGTTAGCGTGGGCGTCTTCCCGTTTCCAAACGGGTCACCCACAACAATGATTGGCGAAGGAATGCGCACAACCATGCACCTGAAAAAACTGACCGCCACTACCCTGCTGCTGGCCAGCATCGGCCTGTTCACCCAACCGGCACAGGCGAATATCACCCAGCAGCAATCCGCTGCCATCGTCAAAGCGTTCGACGGCAGCAACCCCAGCGACTTCAAGCAGTTTCTCGACAAGCTCAAGGGCAGCGACCTGGCCAAGGCTGACAACCTGGAGGCGACCCTCGACGCCTACCTGGCCGGCAAACCATTGGCCACCGAACAGCAAGACGAGGTCAACCGCCTGCTCGGCCTGTACACCCGCATCAAGTACGGCAAGGCAGCCACCGAAACCCTGCGCGAACTGGTGGCCATTCCCACCTTCAACATTGAAGGCACGCCGCAGTACGAAAACCCTGAATTTCTCAAGATCGCCGACAAGATCAAGGCTTTGGCCGACAGCTTCGGCCTGGCCTTCCGCAACGTCGACAACCGGGTCTACGAGATCTCGCTGGGCAGCGGCAAAGAGGTGATCGGCATTCATGCCCACGCCGATGTCGTCCCGGTCAACCCGGACAACTGGAAGCTGGCCGACGGCACACGCCTGGACCCGTTCAAGGTCACCCTGGTTGGCGACCGCATGTATGGCCGCGGTACCGAAGACGACAAGAACGGCATCGTGGTGGCGATGTATGCATTGAAAGTGGCCAAGGACGAAAACCTGCCGCTGGCCCGCCAGTTCAAGTTGCTGATCGACACCACCGAAGAAACCAGCGGAGATGCCATCCCCTATTACTTCGAGCGTAACCCCACGCCCGACTACAACCTGGCCCTGGATGGCGGCTATCCCGTGGTAATCGCCGAGAAAGGCTACGGCACGGTCATGGCCAGCTTCAGCAAACGTCCAGCCAGCGGCAAAGGTGCAGAAATCGTCAACCTGACCGGCGGCCTGGCCACCAACCAGATCCCGACCACCTCGGTAGCTACCTTGGTTTCTGACAACCCGGCACAACTTGCCAAACAGTTGCAGCAAGCCGCTACCAAGTACGTGAAGAAACATGGCGGCGACTTCAGCATCGACGCCAAAGCCGACGGCAAACAGGTTTTGCTCACCGTGACCGGTGTTTCCGCCCACTCATCGGAGCCAGAGTCCGGCGTAAACCCGGTAGCGCGCATGCTCGATTTCATCAATGGGCTGGGCCCACAGGTGCCACTCAAGCAAAACCACTTCACCGACGCCGCCCGCTACGGGGCCGAAAACTGGGGCCTGGACTACCTGGGTAACAAGCTCGGTGTGGCGTTCAAGGACTCGTTCATGGGCCCGTTGACCGCCTCGCTGACGTTTGTGGGGGTGGATGAGACAGGCCTGAAACTGGCGGTGAACCTGCGCATCCCCAAAGGCAAGCCAATCGCAACGATCAAGGATGAGTTGGCCGACAAACTGGGCAAGTGGACCCGACAAAGCCACACCTCAGTGGCTTTCGACTACAACCTGGACGAGCCGATGTACCGCAACCCTGAGGGCGAATGGGTCAAGGCCCTGCTCGCGGTGGCCACCGAAAACCTGGGCATGAAGCATGAGTTCGGCACCTCGGCCGGCGCCACCTCGGTGCACGACCTGCCCAACGGCGTGCAGTTTGGCCTGGCCATGCCGGATGTGAAGTACACCGGGCACAACGACAACGAGTTCAAGACCGTGGACCAGTTCATGCTGGACCTGCAGATCGTGAGCGAGATGGTCGCGCGGCTGGGGCAGATGCCGAAGCTCTGAATTGCAGTACCGGCCTCTTCGCGGCTAAAGCCGCTCCCACAGGTACATCGCAAGCCTCAGGCATACGGGGTCCCTGTGGGAGCGGCTTCAGCCGCGAAGAGGACGGCACAGGCGATTACTCATGACGTTTTTCAATCGACTCGATGCCGTTTCCTGCATTGCCGTGCAGAGCGCCGTACCGGATGCTTTAGTTACTCCGAGACAGCGCTTTTTTCACCCGCAGAGGCCCGTATGAAGACCGTCGAACAAATCCTCAAGACCAAGTCCCAACACCAGACCGTGTACACCATCGGCCCGGATGACTCGGTGCTCGACGCCCTGAAACTGCTGGCGGAAAAAAACGTCGGCGCGCTGCCTGTGGTCGAGGGCAACAAAGTGGTGGGTATCGTCAGTGAGCGGGACTATGCACGCAAACTGGTGCTCAAGGGCCGCTCGTCTGCCGCCACCCCGGTACGCGAAATCATGAGCGCCCCGGTCGTGACCGTGGAGCCGAAGCAGAACCTTGAGTACTGCATGAACCTGATGACCAACCGCCACCTGCGCCACTTACCGGTGGTCAGTAATGGCGAACTGCTGGGCCTGCTGTCGATCGGTGACCTGGTCAAGGAAACCATCGCCGAACAGGCCAGCCTGATCCTGCAACTGGAGCAGTACATTCGCGGCGAATGACGCCCTTCAGTGATAGGCGCGCTCCAGCTCGTCCAGTTGATGGTCGAAGCTGCGCAGGCGCGCCGACCACGTGTACACCAGCACCTCCAGGTCACGGTTGAGCACCGCAGTATTGCCGTGGCCGCTGTGGGTCGGTTCGCCCAGGTCCAGCTGGTAGCGTTCACGGGCCATGGCCTGGGCTACGCTGGACAGGTCCCGGGCGTTGGCCAACCAGTGGTGATGATGGTCATGGATTTCGCGGTCGAGTACCCGGCACTGACGTTTCAGGGCATCCAGGCTCTGCTCCAGCGGGGTGCCCTTGAGCTCGCCCATCACCTCTTCGAAAGTACGCCCCGAATGCCAGTAGCTGCCCCAGAAATAGCGGTCGAATACCGTTTCGACGCGGCGTAGTGCGACCTTGGTGTTCCAGATGGTCAGCAACGTTCGTCCCTGGATCACTTCGCGCTTGTTCAGGTGCAACTGCTGCCAGGCGATCCAGGTCAGCGCCACCAGTGCAACCGCCACGGTGACCGCAGCAGCCGCATACAGGAAGTGCACAGCCTGGTTCATCTGTTGTGTCTGCCTGATGCCATAGAAGTAACTGGCCGTCAGGGTGCCCAGGATCGTCACGGAACACCAGAAACCTGGTGCGTAGGGATCTTTCATCGCGCTATCCCCTTATTGTTTTCCTGAGCATAGCAACGGCCACTCACTCGTCAGGTGCCGCTCGGCGCTTTATTTTCGGGGGCGGCGCAAGGCTTCGTTGAGTTGATCGAACGGCACGGCCCAATCGGCATCTTCAATAATGCTCTCCTTGAGAAAAGCACGCTGAGACTCGGTCCAGAAGGGCGCATCCACCAGCTTGGTTTCATTCTTCAGCGGCGAATGGCTGGTGATGAACTGATCGATACTTTTGGGATCGTCGGGCAAGCCCAACTGCTTGAACAGCTCGGCAAAGGGATGGATCGGCGCTTCCATGATTCCTCCTAAGCGCCAGGCAAGCCGTCCACGACGCCTGCCTGGCAGTGGTGTGAAAACATCAGCACAGCTCGCGCACTTCGGCGTGCGGTACCAGCTTCATGTACTGCTCCATGCTCATGTGGATCAAGTGATCGTGGTCACCCGCCTCCAGGTAGACATCACCCTGGCGGGTAAGGCTCGGGTCGAGCAGCATTTTTATCTGGTAAGCATCGCCAAGGGCCGGCACAGCGCCGCGCTCGCAGTCATTGAACAGGCTTGGCAGGCCACTTTCACGGGTCAGTTGCCAGGCCCCGGACATGCGTACCTTACTCATGTCCAGGTGCCGGTTGGCCGGTAGCACGGCCATGATGTAGTTGCCGTGACGGTCATCGAGCATCACCGACTTGGCAACACGCTCGGCGGGCACGCCGGCTGTGCGGGCCGACTCCAGGCTGGTGGCCGAATGTGGGTGGGGAATGATGTCGTAGTCGCAGTTGGCCTTGTCCAGGCGGGCCTGCAGGGTCTTTGCCATACGCATGATGCACCTCCGGTTTCGCCCCCCAATCTCCAATTTTAGGCCGGGCAGCGGCAGGCAGGGCTAAACTTGTGCAATAGAGGCAAACGAGGTGACGACAGGTGATCGCCCGCTGCTGGCGCTGGTTGTTGCTGCTGTTACTGCTTGGCATCACGCCAGGCGGCCAGGCAGCGCCCGGCCCGGTGTGGGTATTGGGCATCGAAGACGCCATCGGCCCGGCCAGTGCCGACTACCTGGTACGAAGCCTCGACCAGGCCCAGGCTCAGGGCGCGCAACTGGTGGTTATCCGCATGGACACCCCGGGCGGGCTGGACAGCGCCATGCGCCAGATGATCAAGGCGATTCTCGCCAGCCCCGTGCCGGTCGCCAGCTATGTCGCCCCCAGCGGGGCCCGCGCAGCCAGCGCCGGCACCTACATTCTCTATGCCAGCCATGTCGCGGCGATGGCGCCCGGGACCAACCTGGGCGCTGCCACGCCCGTGCAGATAGGTGGCCCGCCTGGCACGCCCAAAGACGATAAGGCCAAAGGCAACGAAGACGAAACCCTGACCCGCAAGCAGGTCAACGACGCCGCGGCCTATATCCGTGGCTTGGCGCAGCTGCGCGGGCGCAATGCCGACTGGGCGGAGAAGGCCGTGCGCGAGGCTGTCAGCCTGTCCGCCAGCGAGGCATTGCGGCTGAACGTGATCGACCAACTGGCCGATGACCTTCCCGACCTGCTGCGCAAGCTCGACGGCAAAACGCTCACGGTCGCAGGCAGGCCGCTGCAACTGCACACTGCCAGCGCCAGCCTGGTCGAACACCTGCCGGACTGGCGCACGCGGGCCTTGGCGGTGATCACCAACCCCAGCGTGGCGCTGATATTGATCATGATTGGCGTGTACGGCCTGCTGTTCGAGTTCATGAACCCTGGCTCTGCGGTAGGTGGTGTGGTTGGTGGTATCTGCCTGCTGATGGCGTTGTATGCCCTGCAGCTGTTACCTGTCAGTTTCGCCGGTGTGGCGCTGATCCTGCTCGGCATTGCCTTCATGATCGCCGAAGCCTTCTTGCCCAGTTTTGGCGTGGTCGGCTTTGGCGGCATCGTTGCCTTTGTGTTCGGCGCTTTGATTCTGATCGATACGGACGCCCCAGGTTTCGGCATCCCGCTGGCCCTTATCGGCACCTTGGCGCTGCTCTCGGCATTACTGATCGCTGGCGTTCTGGGCATGGCCCTCAAGGCACGGCGGCGGGCACTGGTCAGCGGTGATGCTGGCCTGGTCGGCAGCCTGGTCACCGTTACCCAGGTGATACCGGGCAATCCGTTCTGTGGTGTTGTGCTGGCTCAGGGCGAGCAGTGGCAAGTTCAGTGCACAACGCCGCTGCAAGCTGGCCAGAACGTGCGGGTGACTGCGCGCCATGGCGTGATGCTGGACGTGAGCGCCGCCGCGCCTGCGGCGCAAGGAGAATGACCATGTTCATGCAAATGGGTTTCGGCGCCGTGCTGATCGTGCTGGTAATGCTGCTGTTGTCGGCCTTCCGCATCCTGCGCGAATACGAACGCGGCGTGGTGTTCCAGCTGGGGCGCTTCTGGCAGGTCAAGGGGCCGGGGCTGATCCTGTTGATCCCGGTGATCCAGCAAATGGTGCGGGTCGACCTGCGCACCGTGGTGCTGGATGTGCCGCCGCAGGATGTGATCACCCGCGACAACGTTTCGGTCAAGGTCAACGCAGTGCTTTACTTCCGCGTGCTCGACCCACAAAAAGCGATCATCCAGGTCGAGGATTTTCTGGTTGCGACCAGCCAGCTGGCCCAGACCACCCTGCGGGCGGTTCTGGGCAAGCACGAACTGGACGAGCTGCTGGCCGAGCGCGAGCAGTTGAACCTGGACATCCGCCAGGTGCTGGATGCGCAAACCGATGCCTGGGGCATCAAGGTGGCCAACGTCGAAATCAAGCACGTCGACCTGAACGAGTCGATGGTGCGCGCCATCGCTCGCCAGGCAGAGGCTGAACGGGAACGACGGGCCAAGGTGATTCACGCCGAAGGCGAGTTGCAGGCTTCGGAGAAGTTGATGCAGGCGGCGCAGATGCTGAGCAAGGAGCCGGGGGCGATGCAGTTGCGCTACATGCAGACGCTGGGGACGATTGCCGGTGACAAGAGCTCGACCATCGTCTTTCCGTTGCCGTTGGATTTGCTCAAGGGCTTGGTGGACAAGCCGAAATAGCTGGGGCCTCTGCGAGGCCCTGTCGCCACACAAGGCCGCTCCTACAGAGATCGCGTAACACCTGTGGGTGCAGCCTTGTGTCGCGATAGCGCTGCAAAGCAGCACCCCGGGCCCTGTTCAGATGGGCGCGCGACGCAGGGTAGCCAGGAAGGTGGCCGCGCCGATAAACAACCCGGCAAAGGTCCGGTTCAAACGTTTCTGCTGCTTGGGCGTACGCAGCAAGCGCAACACCCGCGAGGCCAACCCTGTGTACCCGGCCATCACCAGCATGTCGACGGTGATCATGGTCACGGTAATCGCCACATACTGCGGCAACAGCGGCGCATGCGGGTTGATGAACTGTGGCAGCACCGCCAGCATGAACACCAGCGCCTTGGGGTTGCTGACGTTGACCAGAAACCCACGGAACATCAGGCTCAGCGGTTTGCCGATCGGGCGCACGCCGGACTCATCGGTCATGTCCATCGGCAAGGCTCGCCATTGCTTGTAGGCCAGGTACACAAGGTAGGCGACGCCGAACCATTTGATGAACTGGAAGGCCGTGGCCGAGGCGGCCAGGACGGCACCGACACCGGCGGCGATGATGGCAATCTGCATGATCAGGCCCAGTTGCAGGCCCAGGGCATTCCAGTAACCACGCCAGAAGCCGTATTGCAGGCCGCTGGACATCGAGGCAATCGCCCCGGCACCAGGTGAAAGGCTGATCACCCAACAAGCGGCAAAGAAGCCCAGCCATACTTCCATCGACATCACACACCTCGCTCGAACATATGTTGCAAAACGTTAAGCTAAGGTGTTGGTGAAAAAATAACCAGAAAATTTTTCAGGTTCAATCTGCCTCGACTGTTGCCTCTTTGTGCATCGCCTGCACCTCAGCCCCGCGCCAGCGTCGCACCGACTTCTGGAAGAACTGGCTGTTAGGTACCTGCACCAGTGCCCCGCCTGCCTCTGGCATTTCCAGCAGGGTGGTGAACAGCAGGTTGATGGCAATCACCCGGCCCTTCACGCCCGGTTTGTCCAGGGTGTCGACCAACTCGACCACGTCACCGATGCGGAACGGCCCGACGGTAAAGATCAGCACCGCACACAGCAGGTTGGACAGCACGCTCCACATGGCGAAGAACGCCACCGCAGCGACCGCGACAAAGCCGGATAGCGCGGTCCACAGCACCGTCGCCGATACCCCAAGACGCTCCAGCACGAACAGCAGCGCACTGCCCATGATCAGCCAGCGCAAACCACCACGCACCGGCACCAACAGCTCTGGCGGCAACGGGTAACGCTGGCCCAGGCGGCTCAGCCCACGTGCAATGATGCGCTGCAGGACAAACGCCGCCACCAGGATGAGGAGGATCTGCAAGCCCAGCCAGAAGGTGTCCATCCATTGCCCTGGCAACAGCGCACGCAGATCCTCCATCAGGACAGCGCCTCGAGTTCGGCCTGCATGCTTTCGAGGGTTTCCAGCGCCTCCATCCAGGCTTCTTCCAGTTCGCCTTCGCGTTGCTTGAGCTTGGTCTGGCGCGCCAGCAGGTCACGCAACGCATCCTTGCGCGCCGCGTCGTACAAGCCAGCGTCGCCCAATGCAGCCTCGATCTCTGCCAGTTGCGCGTGCACCTGGTTGAGCTCGGCTTCCAGCTTGTCAGCAGCCTTCTTGTGCGGCGCCAGTTGCTGGCGCAGGGCGGCAGCCGCCTGGCGCTGGGCTTTCTTGTCGGTCTTGTCCGGGTTGACCGCAGCCGTGCTTGCCGGCGCACTGCGCTGGCGGAACTCGACCAGCCAGCGGCTATAGTCGTCGAGGTCGCCGTCGAAGGTTTCGACCTTGCCATCGGCGACCAGCAAAAAGTCGTCGGTGGTGCTCTTGAGCAGGTGACGGTCGTGCGAGACCACCACCACGGCACCGGCAAACTCCTGCAAGGCCATGGTCAGCGCCAGGCGCATTTCCAGGTCAAGGTGGTTGGTCGGTTCGTCGAGCAGCAGCAGGTTCGGGCGCTCCCAGGCAATCAGCGCCAGTGCCAGCCGGGCCTTTTCGCCACCGGAGAAGTTCACCACGGGCTCGTCGCAGCGGGCGCCGTGGAAATCGAAGCCACCCAGGAAGTCGCGCAGGGTCTGCTCGCGCTCGGTGGGGGCGATGCGCTGCAAGTGCAGCAGTGGGCTGGCCTTGTCGTCCAGCGAGTCCAACTGGTGCTGGGCGAAGTAGCCCACGGCGAGGTTTTCGCCACGCACCAGGCGCCCCGACAACGGCTCCAGCTCACCGGCGAGGTTCTTGATCAGGGTCGACTTACCGGCACCGTTGGGGCCGAGCAGGCCAATGCGCGCACCAGGGGTGAGCTGCAGCTTGACCTTGTCGAGGATCGCCTTGTCACCATAACCCAGGCGGCCTTCGGACATGCTGAGCAGCGGGCTGGAGATTTTCTGCGATTCGCGGAAGACAAAGTCGAACGGCGAATCCACATGCGCCGCCGACAGCTCTTCCATGCGCTCCAGGGCCTTGATCCGGCTCTGTGCCTGACGGGCCTTGGTGGCCTGGGCCTTGAAGCGGGCGATGTACTTTTCCATGTGCGCGCGTTGCGCCTGTTGCTTCTCGTAGGCCTGTTGCTGCTGCGCCAGGCGCTCGGCACGGGTGCGCTCGAATGCGGTATAGCCGCCCTTGTACAGGTTCAGCTTGCGCTGCTCGACATGCAGCACGTGGTCGACCACGGCGTCGAGGAAGTCACGGTCGTGGGAAATCAGCAGCAGTGTGCCGGGGTAGCCCTTGAGCCAGTCTTCCAGCCACAGGATGGCGTCCAGGTCCAGGTGGTTGGTGGGCTCGTCGAGCAGCAGCAGGTCGGACGGGCACATCAGTGCCTGAGCCAGGTTCAGGCGCATCCGCCAGCCACCGGAGAAGTCGCCGACACGGCGGTCCATCTGTTCATTGGTGAAGCCAAGGCCGGCCAGCAACTTGCGCGCGCGCGCGTCGGCGGTATAGCCGTCGGCGCTTTCCAGCTCACTGTGCAGGCGCGCCAGTGCGGTGCCGTCGTGAGCCTGCTCTGCGGCAGCCAGTTCGGCCTGTACCTTGCGCAGGCGCACATCGCCGTCGAGCACATAGTCCACGGCCAGGCGGTCGAGGGTGTCGACCTCCTGGCGCATGTGGGCAATGCGCCAGTCGCCGGGGAGCTGGCAATCGCCGGCATCGGGCGAAAGCTCACCGCGCAGCAAGGCGAACAGGCTGGATTTTCCGGCGCCATTGGCGCCGATCAGGCCGGCCTTGTGACCGGCGTGCAGGGTCATCTCGGCGCCTTCTAGCAAGCGCTGCGGACCACGCTGTAAAGTGAGGTTGGATAGTCTGATCATGATGGTCGCGGAGTCTACCAGCTTCCTCGGCCCATAGCGCGAGTGGAACCATGCACACCGACCTGTGGAATCACGCCCTGGCCCTGTACGCCAGGCCCGGCGTAGAAGCCGCCTGCCTCGAACTGCAGGCGCTGGGTGGCGATGTTTGCCTGCTGCTGTGCGCAACCTGGCTGCAGGCGCGTGGCGTTGCCGTACTGGACGAGCGCGCGCAAGCCTTGAGCAACGTTGCCGAGCCCTGGCAACGTGAAGTGGTCGCCCCGCTACGCAGCCTGCGCCAGCAATGGCGAACGGCGGCGCACGGTGATGTGCAACTGTCGCTGTTGCGTGAGCACGTGAAGGGGTTGGAGCTGCAGGCCGAGAAGGCCTTGCTGGAACGCTTGCAGATGCATGCCCGACAATGGCCCGTGGGCTCCCGTGAGCCCACGGACGACTGGTTGACCCGGCTGGCGCCAGACCAGGCCCGGCAACACGACGCGCTGGTTCAACTGCGCGTCGCCGCTGCAGGGCTTCAGGACGCCGAAGACGGTGCCTGAGCCGGAGTGCTGCCGGGTGACGACGGCGCTGCCGAAGCGGCCGGGGTGGCCGAGTTGGTTGTAGCGGCCGGGGTGCTGGCGGCAGGCGTAGCCGGTTTGGTTTCGGCTGGCTTGCTGGCGGCTGGCTTCACAGTTGCTGGCTTTGCAGCACGCTTGGCTGCGGTACGTGCTGGCGTCTTGACGGCAGCTGGTTTTGCGGCCGGCTTGGCGGCAGCGGTGGCTTTGGCCGCCGGCTTGGCCGCAGGTTTGGCAGCAGCAGTGGCTTTGGCTGCCGGCTTGGCCGCAGGTTTGGCTGCAGCAGTGGTTTTGGCTGCCGGCTTGGCCGTAGGTTTGGCAGCAGCAGTGGTTCTGGCAGCTGGTTTCGCCGCAGGTTTAGCAGCAGCAGTGGCTTTGGCTGCCGGCTTGGCCGCAGGTTTGGCAGCAGCAGTGGTTCTGGCAGCTGGTTTCGCCGCAGGTTTGGCAGCAGCAGTGGCTTTGGCAGTTGGCTTGGCCGTAGGTTTGGCAGCAGCAGTGGTTCTGGCAGCTGGTTTCGCCGCAGGCTTGGCAGCAGCAGTGGCTTTGGCAGTTGGCTTGGCCGCAGGTTTCGCAACAGCCGGCTTGGCAGTTTTGGCTGAACGCGAGTCGAGGGCCTTGGCGGCAGCCTCGCGTACCTTGCCTACACCCTGAGCCAGCTTGAGGCTGTCCTGGGCATCACGCTTGAGTTGCTGAATGTAAGACCGCGTCTGGGTTTGACGTTCCTTGAGAGAGTCGAGCAGTGCCTCAAGTTCGCCAATGGCCTTTTGTGCCTTGGTTTGCGCCTTGGCTTTACCGGCCTTGGCTGCGTCTTGCAGTTTCAGGCGACCGTTGTGCAGTTTTTCCTGCGCCTTGCCACGCTGCTTTTCCAACTTGGCCAACAGTTTTTCCGCATCAGCCAGCGCTTGCGAGCAGGCTTCTTCCAAGTGTTCGAGCAGGCTGCCCGAAAGTTGCTGGAGCAGGTGTAACGGCGTACTTACTGGCTTCTTTTTGGCCGACATGGTTTACCTCCTGGCTGACGAGATTGCGGCTCATACTATGCTTCTGCTGCTACCACCGCTAGGGCATGTTGACAGTAATATTTACGCCGCGTTGCATGCCTGGGCAAAGTTGTTATCTTGCAGCTGCGTGAAAGTGTAGTTGCTGAATTAATCATTGCTGATATTTGGGAGTCAGCGCATTGCCTCGATATCTTGTTTTGGGTTTATGCCTGCTGGCACCTTTCGCCCTGGCCGACAGCGATGACCACGACCTGGCCTACAGCCTCGGCGCCAGCCTGGGTGAGCGGCTTCGCCAGGACATGCCAGGCCTGCAACTGGATGCGTTGGTCGACGGCTTGCGCCAGTCCTACCAAGGGCAGCCGCTGAAGCTCGACAAGGCGCGCATGCAGGCCGTGCTGCAGCAGCATGAGGCACAGCAGGGCGACGCCGAGACGCAGAAACTGCAGGCAGCCGAAAAACGCTTCATGGCCAATGAGCGCGGGCGTTATGGCATGCATGAGTTACCGGAAGGCGTGCTCTACAGCGAACTTCAGGCAGGCAACGGTGCGCAGCCCAAAGCCGGCGGCAAGGTACAGGTACGTTACGTGGGCAGGTTGCCGGATGGCTCGGTATTCGACCAGAACCAGACGCCCCAGTGGTTCAGCCTGGATTCGGTAATCGAAGGTTGGCAAGTGGCCTTGCCGCAGATGCGCGCAGGCGCCAGATGGCGCCTGGTGATTCCATCAGCACAAGCCTATGGGGCCGAGGGGGCTGGCGACTTGATTGCACCCTACACGCCCCTGGTGTTCGAAATCGAACTGCTGGCGGTTGGCGACTGACACCAGCCATCAGGCCTCAACGGCGCCCTCTTCCTTGTGCGCGTTGTGCAGTACTTCGATCAGGCAGTCTTCAAGTTCGAAGCGTTCATGCAACAGCCCACCCAACTTGGCCAGTTTCTCGGCAAAGCGTTCGGTGTCCTTGCACTCAGCCTTGGCGCAGTGGTCATTGAAAGCCAGTGCGATCTGGGTGATGTCGTTGATCCGAGGGTTGATCTCTTCAGCCAGCTTCAGTGCCTTTTCGTCATCGAAAGCCTTGGCTTCACTGACCAACTGTTCACAGACTTCGAAATGCCACGCCGAAACGTAATCCACCAGGAGTGCGCAGAAGTCTCCGTGCGTGTCCTTGTCGGCGAAGGCTGGCTTGGCATCGCGCAGGGCGCGAAAAGCCTGCACCAGTTCCTGGCGCTCCTCCAGCCAACGGTCGATCAGCTTGTGAACCCCACCCCAGCGTTCCTGGGCGTTCTGACAACTATCGAGCATGGCGATCTCTTCCCTTCTGGGTAGATGCCGCTGCACCTCGCACCACGACCGCGCAGCACAAAGGTGACATCAGCAGGACGGCATCGAGCAGTTGTGTTTTCGGTATACGTGCTGCGAGATTATTCCCGCGCGTGCTGCCCTTCAAGGTACGCAGCACACAAAGTTCATACAAGTGTTTAATACCCTGTTACATCACCATTGGTCGCGCTGATGGTGCAACCTTGCGCCAGGTCATGTTCTTGCCAGGGTGCGGAAACGATACGCCAGCAGGCAACTCAAGGGCAGCGCCGCCAACAGCAGGAATGCCAGCAGGCTCCACTCGGGCAAGGTCAGGTCGAGAAAGCTCCAGGTCAGCGAGCTGCAATCCGGGCCACCGAGCAACAGTTGCCGGGCCGCTTCGCCCCAGGCTTGCTCTAACAGCCGCCCGATCGGCACGGGGCATACATGAACTGCCCTGTCGGCGCCTTGCAACCAGACATGCCGTGCCGCCAGCAACGCACCGCCCAGCGAGCAAGCCAACGTTGCCCATGCGTAGCACCGAACGCCCCGTGCACCGGGCGCCTGCAACACTGCAGCCAGGCTCAGCAGTGCATACAGGGCAAGCAGCAACCGCTGGCTGAAACACAGGGGGCATGGCACCAGCCCCAGGGTGTTTTCCAGCTGGAAGGACGCAGTCAGTACTGCCAGTGCGGCCAGGCAGGCAGGAAGGAAAAAGGTGCGCAAACGGGCCGGCAGCATGGGCGAACGAGATCCCGGGAAGAGGTAGTGGCCTGAAACGGTAGAGGAAAGATGCGCTTTGTTTCAAGGCACGACAGCAACGACAAGTCGCTGAAATGCGTAAGAAATTTCCACCGCAACGGTAGGAGACAACTGAAGGGATAGACGGCAGAGCAAACGTGCAACGATAGATAAGTTACCAGCCCCCTCGGCCCGCACCTTGGGGCGGGCCGAGGGGTGGGTCAGGCGCGCACGCCTTCTGGCAAGGGTAAGGCCAGCAAGCGTTCGTCCAGCAGGCCAAGGCCCTCCTGGAACAGCTGGTTGCTGCGCTCGGTTTCACCAAGGCCGGCGAGCAGACGGGCCAGTTCGGCACAGGCCTCGGGGTTGCGCTCCATGCGCAGGCTGCTTTCCAGGTAATCACGCGCCTTGCCCCACAGGCGGTTCTGCAGGCTCAGGCGGCCGAGGGTAAGCAGCAGGCTGGCGTCTTGCGGGTGGGCCTTGAGCCAGCCTTCGGCGGTTTGCAGCTGGCGCACCGGGTCATCGCCGCGCACCAGGCCATACAGGCGGGCCAGGTGGCTTTCATAATCACGTTTAAGGGCCGTGCGCAGTACTTGCTCGGCCTCGCTCTGGGCGCCCACCTGGCGTAGCTGCTCAGCGTAAGCCAGCACCAGTTGTGGCTCCTGACGCTGGGCTGCCGTCAGTTGCTGCCAAGCGCGCTCCAGGGCCTGACGCGCACTTTGCGCGTCCTCGCCACGGGTGGTGGCCAGGCTCAGGTTCTGGCCCCAGGCACGTTGCTCCAGGGCAGCCAGTTCGGCGGCCGGCAGCACCTTGCCCTTGCGCAGGTCGGGCAGCAGGCGGATCAGGGCCGACCAGTCACCACGCTCCAGGTGCAGCCGCTGCAGCAGGCGCAGCACCTGAGTGTTGTGCGGGTGGCGCTCCTGCATGGCCAGCAGGGTTTCCAGTGCACCATCACTTTCGCCACGGTCCATCTGCAATTGGGCATGGGTCAGGGCAATGGCCAGCTCTGCTTGCGGCTGGCGCTCCAAGGCACGCTCCAGCAGGTTGTCGCTGTCTTCGGTACGGCCTTGCTCGTTGGCAGCACGCGCGGCGCCGAGGTAGTACAGCAGCGGCTGGCGCTCGGCCTCTGCGGCACGGTGCAAGTTGCGCTGGGCACTGGCCCAGCGGCCCTCTGCAAGGTCAAGCTGGCCCTGTTCGATCGCCAGGCGGATACGCCGGCTGCGGTTGCGCCGGGACCACGGGTTGACCACACCGCTGGACGTCAGCACCAGGCCCACCAGGTAACGCAGCAACCCTAGCAGCAGGACGACGGCCAGCAACCCGGCAAGCGCGGCCCAGAGCCCCGACTGATAGCGGAAGCCGCCATAGGAGATCAGCACGTAGCCGCTGTGCTTGGCGATGGCGATACCCAGCGCTGCGGCGACCACGATGGCCAGCACGGCCAGCAGGTAGACACGCTTCATGGCTTGCCCCCTTCAGCCTCGGCCGGCAGGTGACGGCGCTGGATGTAGGCCTGTACTGCCGCCAGGCTTTCGCTGAGGTCGGGAGTCACCACCGACACCGGCTGCTCGGCCAAGGCATTGAGGCTGTCGAGCATCGCCTTGCTTTGCGGATTGTCGGCATTGAAGTTGGCCAGCAGCACACTGCGGGCATCGTCCAGCGCCTGGGTGTAGACCTTGGCATCACCGTTGAGCGCCGCCCACTGGGCCTGCTCGATGGTCAGGCTCAGGGCCAGGCGCAACTGGTTCAGTTGCTGCCCGGCCAGCAGCGGCCGCACGTTTTCATCGGCGTTGAAGTCGATCTGGAAGTACTTGGAAATCTCTGCCCACCATTGTGACAGGCGACTTGCGCCATCGCCGTCAGCGGTCAGCGCGCCGAGGGCATCGGCATTGCTGTCGAACTCTGGTGACTGGGCGCTCAACTGCTGCACCAGCTCGCGCTGGGCAGCCAGCTTCAGGAACAGGCCGGTACGGTCCGGTTGCTGGGTGCTGTTGAGCGTAGCCAGGCTACGTGCCAACTGATCACGGGCAGCAAAGGCACCCGGGTCGCTCTGCTCACGCAGGATCTCGTCGGCGCCTTCGACCAGGGCCTTGGCGCTGGTGATGTCCTGCAAGGCAGACAGCCGCAGGGTAGCCAGGCGCAACAGGTGCTCGGCTTCGGCCAGCCGCCATTCCTTGCGGCTTTCACCCAGCACGGTTTCCAGGCGCTGGCTCAGGCGCTGCTGGTCGCCCTGCAGTTGCACCACCAGGCGGCGGCGGTCCTCCAGTTCGCTGGCTGCAGGCAGGCTGGCCAGTTGCGCACTGATCTGCTGTTCGCGCTGCTGCAGGGCCTCGGCACGCTGGTTCAGCGCCTCGATGTGCTGGCCCTGGTTGAACTCGCTGCCTTGCAGTTGACGCACCTGCCAGACACCCCAGCCCCCTACCGCCACCCCGGCTGCACCCAGCAGCAACGCCAATGCTGCCAGGCCACTGCCGGAGCGCTTGGCAGGTGGGGTGGTAACGGGTTCTGCCGGCGCCTGTGCCGACGGCTGATCGTTATTGGACAAGACAGTCTCGCTCACGTATCCATCCTTTGCATGGGGGCGCATCGCGTTCAGCTTAGCGCCTTAAGAGGCAGGTGCAGCGCAACGCTGCACAGCTGCCAGCAAGGCCGTGGCACTGGCGCCACGGCAATCCACAACCTGTTGGGCCCCGGCGGCCCTGGCCTGGTCAGCGACTCGCGGGCTGGGCACGAACAGCGGCAGCCGGGCCAGCTGCGGCCAATCGGCGCCGGCCAGCTGCTGCAAATGTTCAAAACCCTGCCCACTGCTGACCACCAGGCCATTGAGGCGTTCCGCTTCGATGCGGCGCATCAGCGTGCCCGCCGGGTAAGCCGGCAGGCAGCGACGATACAGTTCCAGATATTCGACACTAGCACCTTGCTCTGCAAGACGCTCTGCCAGCAGTTCGCGACCTCCGACGCCGCGCACGATCAACACTCGCGGTGACGGCTCGCCAACTGCCTGGCGCAGGGCCGGCAGCGCCAGCAAGGCTTCGCTGTCGTCGCCTCGTGGCGGGCAGCTCACTTCAAGGCCCGCACCCTGCAATACTGCTGCAGTGGCCTCACCTACGGTAAACCAGCCTTGCCGAGGCGCCGGCAGGCCAGCCTTGGCCAACTGCCCCAGCAACAAACGGGCAGCTGGTTTGCTGACCACGATGATTGCCTGGTAGCCACGCAGGCCCTTCAGCAACGATTGCTGCCGAGCCTCAAGGCCAACGGGTTCAATATCCAGCAACGGCAGGCAACTGCTGGCCACCCCCGCTGCCGCCAGGCTTTGCGCCAGCGCCGCGCAGTCCTCGGCAGGCCGGGTCAGCAACAGGCGCCATTGGCTCACGGGTGGCCGGCCTCGCCGTAGACTTCCTTGAGGATGGCCTCGGCGCCCTGGCTCAGCAGGTCTTCGGCCACCTGAACGCCCAAGGTCTCGGCAGCAGCACGGGGTGCCCGGGCATCGGCTACCAACAGGGTACCGCCGCTAGGCTGGCCAACCAGGCCGCGCAGCCACAGCTGGTCGCCTTCAAGTACTGCGTAGCAGGCGATCGGCACCTGACAGCCGCCATTGAGGCGTTTGTTGAGGGCGCGCTCGGCCACTACCCGGTCGGCAGTATCGGTATGGTGCAGTGGCGCCAGCAGCGCATGGATTTCGTTGTCAGCGCTGCGGCATTCGATGCCCACCGCCCCTTGGCCGCCAGCTGGCAGGCTGTCATCAACGCTGATGGTGGAGGTGATGCGGTCTTCGAAGCCCAGCCGGATCAGGCCGGCGGCGGCGAGGATGATGGCGTCGTATTCGCCTGCATCCAGCTTGGCCAGGCGGGTATTGACGTTGCCACGCAGGAAGCGGATTTGCAGGTCCGGGCGGCGCGCCAGCAACTGGGCCTGGCGACGCAGGCTGGAGGTGCCAACGATGCTGCCGGCAGGCAACGCCTCAAGGCTGTCAAAGGTATTGGAAACGAAGGCATCACGCGGGTCTTCGCGCTCGCAGATGCAGTACAGGCCCAGGCCTTCGGGGAAGTCCATGGGCACATCCTTCATGGAGTGCACGGCGATGTCGGCTTCGTTGTCCAGCAGGGCGGTTTCCAGTTCCTTGACGAACAAACCCTTGCCGCCGATTTTGGCAAGCGGTGCATCGAGCAGCTTGTCACCACGGCTGACCATGGGCACCAGGGTCACCAGCAGACCGGGGTGGGCCTGCTCGAGGCGGGCTTTGACGTATTCGGCCTGCCACAGGGCCAAGGCACTTTTACGGGTGGCAATGCGGATTTCGCGAGTGGACATGGAACGCCCCGATCCAGAGAAATGCCGCCGATGATAACAGCATCGCCGCTATCGCTAGCAGATGTGGATCAGTTGAGAACTTCTTCGCAGGCGAATCGGACGGCCGCTCCCACAGGCTCACCATTGCCTTCGGAGCGGCACCGTACCTGTGGGAGCGGCTTTAGCCGCGAACAAGGGCAAAGCCCTTGCCATGCGAGCGCCGAATCAGAGGGTCTGCATCATCTTGCGCACACCGGCCACATGCCGCCGGCTGACGGTCAGGGCATCACCGTCCAGGCCTTTCAGGTACAGCTGGAAGTGCCCCAACGGGGTGCGCTGCAAGCGTTCGATACGCTCACGAGCGACCAGTGCGTTGCGGTGGATCCGCACAAAGCGTTCGCCAAACTCGTCTTCCAGGGCCTTGAGTGGCTCGTCGAGCAACACCTCTCCGGCCTCATGGCGCAAGGTCACGTACTTGTGGTCGGCAATGAAGTAGATCACCTGGGGCAACGGGATCAACTCGATACCTTTGCGCGTGCGCGCACTGATATGGCTACGCGGGCCACCCCCTTCATTGGCTGGCCGGGTCAACGCCGCCAGCTGGGCGCGGTTGGGTTTCTCGGCCTTGCGCATTGCATCGCGCAATGCCTGCGCCTGGAACGGCTTGGTCACATGGCTGAGGGTACTGTCCTTGAATGCCTCGGCACCGTATTCATCATCCCCGGTGCAAAACACCACCGCCGGCGGCGCCTCGCGCTCGCACAAGCGAGCAGCAACCTGCAGGCCATCCAGGCCTGGCATGCCGATGTCCAGCAGGACCACATCGGGCTTGAGGCTTTCGATCAGCGTCAGGGCCTCTTCACCGTTGGTGGCGCTGGGCTCCAGTACGGTGTAACCCTCCAGTTCGCCGAGCAGCCGGCTGAGGCGTTCGCGGCCTTGGGGTTCGTCATCAACGATCAGGACATTCATAATTGCGCTGGATTCCTGAATGAGTCTCGCACAGGTATAGCGTAGACAGGTGTGGTTCGAGCGACACTGCGTGTCACGCTCTAGACCGGTGCGATGGCCAAAGATTCACTCGGCCGGCAGATTCACTGCCAGTCCTCTGTCCAACTGTAGACGGTCCGTGGAACACTGCCGTTCATTCCTTAAAATCCTTCTCTGCCATTTTCCGGCCATTTCTCTCGACCGGTGCCCTGCGGCAGCTAGCCCAACCCTGCTATCATCGGCGCCACTTTTTCGTTCACGCCTGCAATGAGTGAATCCATGAGCACCGACAAGACCAATCAGTCCTGGGGCGGCCGCTTCAGTGAGCCCGTCGACGCCTTCGTCGCCCGTTTCACCGCCTCGGTCGATTTCGACAAGCGCCTGTATCGCCACGACATCATGGGTTCGATCGCCCATGCCACCATGCTGGCGCAGGTCGGCGTGCTCAGCGATGCCGAGCGCGACACCATCATCGATGGCCTGAAGACCATCCAGGGCGAGATCGAGGCCGGCAACTTCGACTGGCGCGTCGACCTTGAAGACGTGCACATGAACATCGAAGCACGCCTGACCGACCGCATCGGCATCACCGGCAAGAAGCTGCACACCGGCCGTAGCCGCAACGACCAGGTGGCCACCGACATCCGCCTGTGGCTGCGCGACGAGATCGACCTGATCCTGGCCGAAATCACTCGCCTGCAGCAGGGCCTGCTGGAGCAGGCCGAGCGCGAAGCCGAAACCATCATGCCCGGCTTCACCCACTTGCAGACGGCGCAGCCGGTCACCTTCGGCCACCACCTGCTGGCCTGGTTCGAAATGCTCAGCCGTGACTATGAGCGCCTGGTCGATTGCCGCAAGCGCACCAATCGCATGCCGCTCGGCAGTGCCGCGCTGGCCGGTACCACCTACCCGATCGACCGCGAACTGACCTGCAAGCTGCTGGGCTTCGAGGCCGTGGCCGGCAACTCGCTGGACGGCGTGTCGGACCGTGACTTCGCCATCGAATTCTGCGCTGCTGCCAGCGTGGCGATGATGCACCTGTCGCGCTTCTCCGAAGAGCTGGTGCTCTGGACCAGCGCGCAGTTCCAGTTCATCGACCTGCCGGACCGCTTCTGCACCGGCAGCTCGATCATGCCGCAGAAAAAGAACCCAGACGTACCAGAGCTGGTACGTGGCAAGAGCGGCCGTGTGTTTGGCGCCCTGACCGGCCTGCTGACCCTGATGAAAGGCCAGCCACTGGCCTACAACAAGGACAACCAGGAAGACAAGGAGCCGCTGTTCGACGCCGCCGACACCCTGCGCGACTCGTTGCGTGCCTTTGCCGACATGATCCCGGCGATCAAGCCCAAGCACGCCATCATGCGTGAAGCGGCCCTGCGTGGGTTCTCCACCGCTACCGACCTGGCCGACTACCTGGTACGCCGTGGCCTGCCCTTCCGTGATTGCCACGAGATCGTTGGCCATGCAGTGAAGTACGGTGTGGGCACCGGCAAGGACCTGGCCGAGATGAGCCTGGACGAACTGCGCCAGTTCAGCGACCAGATCGAGCAGGACGTGTTTGCCGTGCTGACCCTGGAAGGTTCGGTGAATGCACGTGACCACATTGGTGGTACGGCGCCCGCACAGGTGCGTGCAGCGGTTGTTCGTGGCAAGGCGCTACTGGCTTCGCGTTAAGGCCTCAAGGCGAGGGCTTTGCCCTCGTTCGCGGGTAACCCCGCTCTTACATAAGGTTGCGCCCTACCTGTAGGAGCGGCTTTACTCGCGAATGCCCCAACACTGATCTCAGCGCTTGCCGCTGCGGATCATCTCCATGAAGGCCGGCATCGACGCCTCCTTGTCTGCCACGATCCGCGCCATGTGCGGGTTCTCGCCCATCAGTTGCAGCAACGCCTTGGCTTGCGGGAAGTCCGCCAGGAAGTCGATGTTCAGCACCTTCTTGCCCACCGCATAAGCCAGATCGACCGAGAAACAGAACATCAGGTCTGCCAGTGTCAGCTGCTCACCCGCTACATACGGGGTGAATCGCCCGTTGCGCTTGAGGGTGGCAAAGCCGGCCAACAGGTCGGCGCGGGCCTTCTCCTTGACCAGCGGCTCCACCGACATGCCAAAGAACGACTCCGCGTAGCAGGTACGCGCCGGCAGCTCGATGTACAGTTCAATTTCCTTGAGCAGCTCACGCACCTTGGCCTGGCCGAACGGGTCGGCAGGCAGCAGTGCCTTGCCGCCCTGGGTCTGCTCGATATAGTCGAGAATCACATTGGTTTCGCTGAGGAAGCCGTGCTCGGTTTCAAGCACCGGCACCTTGCCCCGCGGGCTCACTTCCAGCGCCTGGGGCGCCTGACCGCCATAGAAGGTGACTTCCTCGAAAGGCAGGCCTTTTTCCAGCAGGGCCAGCTTGACCATGTTGTAGTAGTTGCTGACCGAAAATCCATGAAGCTTGAGCATGAGGTGACAGCCTCCAGGCCGTAAGGGGTTGGCCCGGCTTTTATAGACCGTACGCCCGCCCCTGACCAGTGTCATGCACCCCGTCAATGCCCGGGCATTGCCGCCACGGGCATGGCACACTGTTACATCCCACCACAGGAGTACCGCCATGAGCGAGCCCACCGACATCGACAACGACGACGACGAAGCCTTTGCCGAGGCAACGCTGACCCAGGCCATCGAGAACCAGATTGAAAGCGGCGACCCGGCAGCGGCGAAAGCCACGTTCAACAAACTGACCCTGGTCGGCTATGAGCGTGAAGACATTCTCAATCTGATGGCCCATGTGCTGGCCTTCGAGATTGACAACATGCTGGTGGAAGACCGTGAGTTCAATCGCGAGTGGTATGAGAACGCCCTGAGGGCCCTGCCAGAGTTACCACCTGAGATGGATCAAGGCGGGGACGAATAACCCGGCTACACTCGAAGATCAGGCACCGTAGAAAGTGCCGTAATCCTTGTCTGGAAGTCAGGAGTTGCCATGCCTTTTACCCCCGATCTGATCGATGAACTGGAAGTACTCGCGCTGTTCAAACACGACAGCAGCCAGGAAGGCATCAAGATAACCAGCACCGCATCCCCAGCCCTGATCGCGGCTGCGCAACGCCTGCATGAAAAGGGGCTGACCGATCAGCCTGATGGCGGTTACCTGACCAGCCTGGGCCATGACGCCGTGGAAAGTGTCCAGCTGCTGCAGAACATTCTCAAAGCGCCACAACCGGCCTGAGCGGTGGGAATGCGCAAGATTGAGATCTTGCGCATTCCCTGTGGGGGCGGCTTTAGCCGCGAACACCGACGGCCGCTGGTGCCATAGACCGACTCGCCTGCTTCGCGGGCAAAACCGCTCCCACAGTGACCGCGCAGGCCTCAGGTTAGTTGGCCACCGCCCTGCGCTTTTCAGCCAACCGCGAGCGACCGTACAGGAACACGATGGCCAGCAAGGCCACTGCCTGGGCCGACAGCGAGTAGGCGTCGGCATGAATCCCCAGCCAGTCGAACTCGAAGAACGCCACCGGTCGCGTGCCCAACACCCCGGCCTCTTGCAGCGCCTTCACGCCATGCCCGGCGAACACTACCGACAATGCGCACAGCAGCGCGGCGTTGATGCTGAAGAACAGCGAAAGCGGCAGCTTGGCCGAGCCACGCAGGATCACCCAGGCCAACCCCACCAACAACACCAGTGCCGTGGCGCCACCCGCCAGCACCGCCTGGTGCCCGGCCGGGCCTGCCTGCAGCCACAGGGTTTCGTAGAACAGGATCACCTCGAACAATTCACGGTACACCGAGAAAAACGCCAGCAAGGCGAAGCCGAATCGCCCGCCGCCGCTGACCAGGCTGCTCTTGATGTAGTTCTGCCAGGCAGCGGCGTGGCGTCGGTCGTGCATCCACACGCCAAGCCACAGCACCATCACTGCCGCAAACAACGCCGTGCACCCTTCCAACAGTTCCCGTTGAGCGCCACCTACATCGATCACATACGCCGCCAGCGCCCAGGTGGCAAAGCCGGCAACCAGCGCCAGGCCCCAGCCGATATTGACGCTACGCACCGCTGACTGTTGCCCGGTGTTACGCAGGAAGGCCAGGATCGCTGCCAGTACCAGAATTGCCTCAAGGCCTTCACGCAGCAAGATCAGCAAACCGGAGATAAAGCTCAGCGACCAGCTCAGGCCATCGCTGCCCAACAGCTTCGCGGCCTGGTCGAGCTTTGTCTTGGCGTCGGCCAGCCGTTGCTCGGCCTGGGCCACGGGCAACCCGTCCTGCAACGATTGGCGGTAGGCCATCAGGGATTTCTCGGTGTCCTTGCGCACCTGGGTGTCAATGTTGTCCAGCGAGCTTTCCACCAGTTCGAAGCCTTCCAGGTAGGCCGCCACCGACAAGTCGTAGGCCTGGTCGTGGTCGCCTGCGCGGTAGGCCGCCAGGCTCTTGTCCAGTGTGCTGGCGGTGTATTCGAGCAATTGCGCCGGGCCGCGCTTGACCTGCGGCGGCTGTGCACGCTGGGCACGGAACGCGTCAACGACTGCGCTGCCTTCATTGGCGGCTACTTCCGCCGGGGTCTGCCGGGCCAGGTCGGCGATGTTCCAGGTCTTGTCGCCTTTAGCGGCCTGTGGATTGGCTGAGAAGCTGGCGATGTAAGCGGCCACATCCCAGCGCTGGCGATCATCCAGCTGGTCGGCAAAGGACGGCATTTCGGTGCCGTCGATACCAAGGGCCAGGGTGTTGTAGAGGTCGAACAGGCTCAACTGATCGAGGCGCGCGGCGTCACGCAGGTTAGCAGGCGCAGGCTCCAACCCAACGCCCGCAGGACCATCGCCTGCGCCTGTGTCACCGTGGCAGATGGAGCAGTTCTGCGCATACAACGCGGCGCCACGGGCCGGATCCGGGGTAATTACCGGGGCCTGGCTAACTTCGTAAGCCACCGCCAGACGTGCGCCCAGTTGCCTGGCTTGCTTGGCCACAGCGGCGCCATCCTGGCGTTCATCGATGGCTTGGCGCAGCGCCTGTACACCCTGCTCAAGCCCAGTTTGCTCAGCGTTTGCCGGCAAGGCTTTTACCAAGTCGGCCAATACCGTGCTGAACTCCTGTTGTTCACGGTATTCGCCATCGTCGATCACCTTGCCATCGCGCACAGTCGGCGGGTAGTCGGCGCCGATGTAGTCGAGCAAGTGCAAGGCCTTGGCGGCCTCGGCGGGGGCTTCGGCCATCGTCATGGTGCTGCACAGCGCCAGCACCGGCCACAGAAGCCAGGCAAGCAGACGGGAACGGGTTTTCATGGCCAGTCTCGAAGGGAATGCGAAAGAGAACATTGTTCACTCCGACTTGGCTTCTCTCAAGGGTACTGGGCGGATTTCATGAAAAATCTTGCTACAAATCTGATGCAGCGGGATACGCGGGACTTGTGGGAGCTGGCTTGCCGGCGATGAAAGCTGCACCGCTGCACCCAGAAATACCGGGTACCAATTGATTCATCGCGGGTAGGGCCATAGCCACTAGCCTCTTGTGCAATTCATCAGGAGGCAGGGAACATGGATCGTCCCCATTCAGCGCAGCTACGGCTTGGCCGATTTTCGGAAACCAGCCGATTGTATTTGCTTACCAGCACCACCCTTAACAGGGTCCAAGTTTTCAGTGACTTTCACTCGGCGCGCTTGCTTGTGGCCGAATTCCGCCAGGCTGAGGAGGAAGGTGCCGCCCGATCCTTGGCATGGGTGGTAATGCCTGATCACTTTCACTGGCTGGTCGAGCTTGGGCCCGCTAGCCTGAAGCGCCTGATGCGCCGGGTGAAGTCCCGCAGCACCATGATGATCAACAGGCATCAAGGGCGAAGCGGTCGGCTCTGGCAGAAGGGGTTTCATGACCGGACATTGCGCCGGGAGGAAGATGTGCAAGATGTGGCGCGGTATATCGTCATGAACCCGAAACGGGCGGGCCTGGTTGCGAGGGCTGGGGATTATCCGCATTGGGATGCAATCTGGCTCTGACTGCATGTTGCCTATCAGGGCCCTATCGCCGGCAAGCCAGCTCCCACAGGTACTCCACCGCTTTCGAGGCCTGTGGTTCACCTGTGGGAGCTGGCTTGCCGGCGATAGGGCCTCAAGGCTTGGCAGTATCCTTCCACCCCCCACCCAACGCCAGGAACACCCCAATCTGCCCCAACGCCACCTGGCTGTTGGCCGCCGCCAGCTGCGCGCGCATATCGGTATACGTCCGCGTCGCCTGCAAATCCGCCAGGAACGACTCACGCCCGGCCTGGTAATAGCGGTGTGTCTGGTCGGCCGCTTCCTTGGCCGATTTCTCCGCCTCGGCCAACGCATCGCGTCGGTCCAGCAGAGCGCTGTATTGCGCCAGCCGGGTCTGGGTCTCACGAATGGCGTTCAGCACCACACCATCAAAGTTCGCCAAGGCCGCCTGGGTCGAGGCTTCGGCCATGCGAATGCGGGCGCGGGTGCCGTTGGTAGGGATGGTCCAGCTGATCTGCGGGCCGAAACCCCAGCGATTGGTCGAAGGTTCACCGAGGTTCTCGAGAATACCGATGGTGCCGACCTGGGCGCCAATGCTGATGTCAGGGTACAGCGCGCCAGTGGCGACGCCAATGTAGGCGGTGGCAGCCGCCAGTTGGCGTTCGGCCTGACGCACGTCAGGGCGGCGCTTGAGCAGGGCGGCGCCATCGCCCACTGGCACCAGCTGGTTCAGGTGCGGCAGCTCGGCACAATCGGCGGTGCCGGCAGGTAGTTGGTCAACCGGCTTGGCCAGCAGCGCAGCCAGGGTGTACATGCCGGTCTCGCGCTCGGCCTTGAAACGCGGTAACTCTGCGCGCAACGACTTGAACTGGGTCTGCGAACGGGTGACCTGAGTTTCGTCGCCGCGGCCGGCATCACGCAGGCGCTGGTTGAGCTTTACGCTCTGCTCCTGCAGGTCGAGCGACTCGCGGGCGATATGGTATTCCTCGTTGGCCGAGCACACCTGGGTGTAAGCCTTGACCACGTCGGCCACCAAGGTGATCCGCGCGGTATCGGCAGCGGCTTGCACCGCATCGGCATTGGCCTTGGCCGCCTCGGTACCACGCTTGAAGGTACCCCACAGGTCGAACTGGTACGAGGCACTGATGATGGCTTCGCCGATGTTGGCCACCGGCACCTTCTCGGGTAACAGGAAGGCTTCACCCGACTCCTGCAGGCGCTGGGCACCAAGCTTGACGCCACCGTTGAAGCCACCTTGCGACTCGGCCACTTCGACCTGGGCGCGGGCTTTGGCGATGTTGGCCGCCGCCACGCGCAGTTCGGTGTTGGCACTGAGGGCCTGGCGCACCAGCTCGTTCAGCCGTTGATCCTGATACAGCTGCCACCAATCCTCGGGCACCGGCGCCGAGACCACACTGTCGGCGTCCTGGCGCAGCGGGCCATTCAGGTCGTTGCGTTGCACCACAGCGTCCTTGGGCACTTCATAGTCAGGGCCGACCATCATGCAGGCCCCAAGTGACAGGCACAGGCCGGCCAGGATCAGCTGTTTCATGGGCGCTGCCCCTCGATGATCGACACCGTGGCGGTACGCCCGGCGATCATGCGGAAGTCTTCAGGTACTTCGTCAAAGGCAATGCGCACCGGAATACGCTGGGCCAGGCGCACCCAGCTGAACGCCGGATTGACATTAGGCAAGAGGTTGGCGCCGCTGCTGCGATCGCGGTCTTCGATACCAGCGGCAAAACTTTGTACATGGCCGCGCAAGCGGGTGTTGTCGCCCATCACGCGAATATCCACGGCATCGCCGATGTGGATACCACCCAGCTTGGTTTCTTCGAAGTAGCCGTCGACATGGTACGAGGCGCTGTCGACCACTGACAGCACCGGGCGGCCGGCAGTGACGAACTCGTGGTTACGCGGGGCACGGTCGTTGAGGTAGCCGTCCACCGGGCTGCGCACCACCGAGCGGTCGAGGTTGAGCTGGGCGGTATCGACCGCCACTTGCGCCTCACTGACGGCCGAGCGGGCGCGGGCCTCGCGGGACTGGCTTTCTTCCAGTTGCTCGGCCGCCACCAGGTTACCCAGCTTGCGGTTACGCTGCGCTTCGCGGGACGCTTGGGCCAGGGTTTCCTGGCGCTCGCCGAGGGTGGCCTTGGCCTGGCGCAGGGCCAGGGTGAAGCGGTCCTGGTCGATGGTGAACAGCACGTCGCCGCGCTTGACGGTCTGGTTGTCGCGCACCTCGACCTTCTGGATCAAGCCCGACACATCGGGGGCGATCTGGATCACGTCGGCACGGATGTGCCCGTCACGGGTCCAGGGGGCAAACATGTAGTAGACCACCATCTGCCACACGAGCACGGCGGCGAAGGTCACTACCAGCAAGGTCAGGACCACGCGGCCCAGGGTCAGCAAAGGTTTTTTCATGGCAGCATCAGGTTTCGGCAAAAGTGGTCCACCGCGCCAAGCAGCACGGCATACAGGGCAACGTTGAACAACGCCCGGTGCCAGACCAGGCGGTAGAAATGCAGGCGTACCAGCACCGCGTGCACCCCCAGGAACAGCAGGTAGGTGCCAAACATCATCACCAGCAGCGTGGGCAGGAACACCCCGCTGATATCCAGTTCACCAATCACAGGGGCGCTCCGTCGAGGCCGGGGGGCAGTTGCGGTTGTTCGGCGGGCTCGAGCATCACCTCCACCCCCGGCAACAGCGCCAGGCGCAGGCCGCTGAGGGCATGCAGCAGGTGTGTACGGGCATCGCCACGCTCGTAAAGCTCGTCCAGGTTAAGCGCCAGCCGTGCACGCTCCATGTTGCGCAGCAGCGCGGCCGGGGCATGCAGGCGTTCGCCCGCACGCAGGCAGGCGGCGTAATGCGCGCCGACTTCTTCGACTACCGTGTTCAGGCGCTCACGGGCCTGCTGCCCGGCGCGCGGCATGTAGGCCAACAGATCAAGCAAGTTAAGCCCGACGCGCAGGTCGCGCAGCGCCACACCACTGTCCTGGCCGGTTTGCGACAGCCGCGGCAGGTGCTGCATCAACCGGTCGAGCATTTGTACGCCGACCTGGCGGTGCTCGGCCAGGGTTGCCGGCTCGGTCATTTCGACGATGTCGCGCCAGGCGAAGCGGGTCATGCGCTTGGCCGCCAGCTCTACACCGAACGGGCGCATCACCAAGGTCCAGATAAAGGCGAACAGCAGGCCCACAGGGCCGGCCAGGTTGGAGTTGAGGAAGGTAAAGAAGTCGGCGTCGTAAGCGCCCTGGATGCTGATGAAGGTCGATGTGTTGACGATGGTCAGCAAGGTGCCCAGGTAAAAACGCGGCTGCACGGTCAGGGTGCCAACGCAGATGAACGGCACGGCAAAGGCCAGCACCAGCATCGGAAAGTCGTGCAGGTTGGGCAGTACCAGGAACAGGTACAGGCTGGAGAAGATCACCGACATCAGCGTCCAGAAGAAGAACCGGTAGATCTGCGGTGCCGGGTCGTCCATGGCGGCGAAAAAGCTGCACGATACGGCAGCGAGGATCACCGCGCTGGCGCCGTCGTTCCAGCCAAGGCCAATCCACAGGCCACAGGCCACCACGATTGCCAGAACCGTGGAGGCCACCGAGTAGAGCATCAGGCCGCGGTCGAAGAACGCCGTCAGGCGGCCCAGGCGCCAATGCCGATAGACCGCGCGCCAAGGCGTGGCATCGTCGGTACGCAGGGCGTGCTGCAAGGAGCAACAGTCCTGCCACAGGTCGGCCCATTCGGTCAGGCGGTAAAGGGCGTTGGACAACAACAGCTCGGCGCGCTGGTCGAGGGCCGCTGCGCCGGGCTGCAGGCGTTCGATCTGCTCGTACAGGGCGGTCCAGCGTGCGACCGAAGCGCTGTCGGCGGTCCCCTTGAGCCATGCGCGGGCACTTTCCAACAACGGTTGCAACTGGGCGAACTGTGCAGGCGCACGGCCCTCCAGAGCAACCAGCGCGTCATCGAGCGCATCGATAACCGGCAGCAGGTGAATCATCCGCCCACGCAGTTCACGGGCGTTCTTCAGGGTATGCGGGCCCGCGCCTTCGTGGCCAAGCTGGCCGATCATCAGCTCCAGCGAATTGAAAGTGGCGACCATCGCCCCGCGCATGCCGCCGACCTTGTCGGCACTGACATCGCGGGCCAGGTAGGTGTCGCTGTAGCGGATCGCCTCGGTGAACCAGTTACCGGTGGCGCCCACTACTACAGGCGCCAGGCGGCGCGGCCAGAAAATGGCGCCGACCACTGCCGCACAGACGATCCCCAGGCAGATTTCCTGGGCGCGGGAGGACGCGACGTCAAATACCGCCAGCGGGTTATCCACAACCGCCAATGCAATCATCGGCAAGGTATAGCCGGCCAGCATCAGCACGTAGTTGTTGGCGGTACGCAGGTTCAGCGAAAGGAACAGCAAGGTGCCGGTCCACAGGGCAATGGCAATGCTCAGCAGCAACGGCGACTGCACCAGCGGTGGCACCAGAAAGATCGCCCCACCGGCACCGAGCAACGTGCCCACGGCACGGTACAGCGCCTTGGAGCTGGTCGGGCCGACGAACGGGCTGGAGACGATGTACACCGTGGCCATGGCCCAGTAGGGGCGCGGCAGCTGCATGAGCAGGGCGATGTACAGGGCAATCATGGAAGCGGCAAAAGTTCGTACGCCATAAAACCAGTCGCGTGCCGGGGGGACCGAACTGAAGAAACCGCTCATGCCACCCCGCCTGCGCTGCCCAACCCGGCAGCTTCGAAGGCGCGTAGCACACGCAAGGCGGTCTCGAGGTCGGCCTGGTCGATGCCCTGCAGCACCTCGCGGCGCAGGCGCACCAGCTCGGCTTCGATGGCTTCGGCCAGGGAACGGCCTTCGGCGGTCAGGCTCAGGGCCTTGGCACGACGGTCGAGCGGATCCTCGCTTCGGCAGACCAGCCCTGCCTTGCACAGTTGGTCGAGCAAACGCACCAGTGACGGGCTTTCCAGGCCGGCGGCCTGGGCCACTGCCACCTGATGCACACCGTCGCCCAGACGCACGATCATCAGTAGCGGCGCGGCGCAGGCCTCGGAAATACCGTAACCGGTCAATGCCGTATGGCAGATGCGCCGCCAATGGCGGGCCGCAACCACCATGCCACTGCTGACTTGCAGGCGCAGGAGATCAAGGGACATGTAAGGAACCAAGGATATTCATAGTTTGCTAACTATCAATATACGCCTGTGCCTCCCCCTGTCGTCAACAGGGGGTGACGGGGGGTAAGGATGAATTGTTGTTCATGCTGGGGGGTTTGCACTGCCTGTGCCGGCCCTTTCGCGGGTGAACCCGCTCCTACCAAGAGCCGGTCAACCGATCATGGAGCGGGTTCACCCGCGAAGAAGCCGGCACAGACAACAGCCAGATCAGGGTTGAATCTGGTCTTCCAGTTTCATGGTCAGGGCCAATGTACTGCCCATCTGCACCGCCCGGTCTCGCCATTCCTGGTAACGCATCGCGTCAAGGCGGCTGAAATGCACCGCCAGTTCCTCGGCCGCCTGTACCACACCTGCCGCTGCCGCCAGCTCCAGCCAGTACAGCGCAGCCTTGATATCAGCCTCTACATACAACCCATGCATCAACCGGTAGCCCACCTCAAAGCGGCAGCGCGCCTCACCCCGTTCGGCCCCACGCATGAACCACTGGTAGGCCTGCACCAGATCGACCTGCCATTCCTGGTCGCCATCGCACACTTCTTCCTCATACAGGTCGCCCAATGCCGCAGCCGCGTGCAGCATGCCGCGCTCGAAGGCCTGCCGGTAGCAGTCCGCCGCCTGAACGTACGAAGGGTCGATGCCTTTGCCAAAGTAGTGTTGCTGCCCAAGGTTGAACCAGGCGGCGGCGTTACCCTGCAAGGCCGCCATGCGCAGCAAGTGCCCGGCCAGCACCGTATCGGCGCGCCAGTACTTGCCGTTGAGCCAGATCCAGCCGAGGTCGTTGAGTGCCGCCACGCTGCCTTGCAATGCCTGGCGACGCAGGTCGACATACACCGCCTGCAGGTCGCTGGCTTCGTCCAGGCGGCTGACCAGCAGCGAGCGATGGCTGGGCAAGCCCACACCGGCAAACAGCCGATGCCGCCTCCCGACTGGGGCAGGTGGGGCGATGACCCGTTCGGGCAGAAGGCGGGCAAGCAGCGAATGGATATTGCTGGCAGCAGACATGTTCATCCTCATTGAACGACGCACAACCCCAACCTTCGGCTGTGATGAGGCGTGATTCTGCGTGACGTCACGTCAAAACCTGTCGCGAACGATTCGGCACCAGGCAACCAAATGCGACTTCCTTGATCTGAGCAGGCCGTGGCCAATTGCCATGCCCCACGCGTGCCGCCATCCTATTGCGGCAAGCCTAGACAAGGACGTTATCTTTTGCCGTTCGCCACCACACGCGCCACCCTCAGCCGTCAGTGGGCGCTGCTACGCCAGCTGCCCAGCCGCTCTCCAGGCATTACCAGCGCCGAGCTGGTGTGGCGCCTGCGCGATGTAGGCTTTTCTGTCAGCAAACGTACCGTCGAACGCGACCTCAATGAGCTGTCGCTGATTTTTCCGCTGGAGCGCAATGACAAGAGCATCCCGTTCGGCTGGCACTGGTCGGCAAGTGCCGTGGGCGAGTTGCGCGGTAATTTCGACTTGCTGACGCACCTGCGTGGGGATGCATTGCAGCCGGCCCAGGGAGAGGGCGTGGAACTGGTGGCGCGGATCAGCGATGCACTGGCGCGGCAACTGCGGGATGCGCCGTTGAGCAGCGACATGCAGCTGACGGCATTGGAGCATGGGCACCGGTTACGGGCCACGGTGAGTGACGGCTGGCCATTGCGCTGGTGGCTGTTGAGCCATGGCGACAAGGTGCTGGTGGAGCAGCCTGCGGGGTTGCGGGAAGAGATTGGCAAGATCCTGAGCAATGCAGCGGCGCAGTACCAGAACCCATAGCCTGTGCGGGCCTCTTCGCGGCTAAACCCACTCCTACAGAGTTCTATCAAATCTTTGTAGAAGCGGGTTTAGCCGCGAAGAGGCCCGCACAGATTTGCCAGTTAGCGTTGCATCCCCCAGCGCCTCACGGTCAGCCGCTCCAAGGTGTTGAACACCAGCCCTTCCACCAGCAAACCAATCAGGATCACCACCGCCAACCCGGCAAACACCTTGTCGGTATACAGCTCGTTACGGTTCTGGAAGATGTACCACCCCAACCCGCCCTTGCCACTGCTGGCGCCAAACACCAGCTCGGCGGCAATCAGGGTGCGCCAGGCGAACGCCCAGCCGATCTTCAAGCCCGACAGAATCGATGGCAAAGCTGCCGGCACCAGGATGTGCACCACCAGCCGCAGCCCTTTCAGGCCATAGTTGCGGCCAGCCATGCGCAAGGTCTCGGACACCCCCAGGAAGCCTGCATAGGTATTCAGCGCCAGCGCCCACAGCACCGAATGCACCAGCACGAAAATCAGGCTGTTATCACCCAACCCGAACCACAGCAAGGCCAGCGGCAACAGAGCGATGGCCGGCAACGGGTTGAACATCGAAGTCAGAGTGCCCAGCAAGTCGCGCCCCAGCTGGGTCGAAACCGCCAGGCTGGTCAGGCCGAAGGCCAGTGCAACGCCCAGCACGTAGCCCTTGAGCAGAATCACCAGCGATACCCCGACCTTGGCGGGTAGCTCACCGCTGATCAGGCCGTCCCACAGGGCCGCAGCAGTCTGCAGGAAGCCGGGCAGCAGCAGATCGTTACCCTGGTAGCGGGCAACTGCCTCCCACAGCACGGCCACTACCAGCAAGATAACCGCCTTGCGCAGCCAACCCTGCTGCCAAAGGCGCTGGGCCAAGGGCAATTGGCGTTCCACGGGCGCACCGAGCAGCGGCGCCAGCTGCACCTCGTATTCCTGGCGTACAGGTGTAGTGGTCATGGCTGATGCTCCTGTCAGTAAGCGATGCGGATATCGTTGAAGCCAAGGTCGTCAGGCTGCTCTGGAACGTCCGCCTCATCGAACAGCAAACGGTGGATACGCCGGGCACTGGCCTGGAAATCGCTGCCGCCCAGGCTGCCAAGGTCATACTGGTGGCTGTGTACCTCGGCCCGCACCCGCCCCGGGTGGGGCGAGAGCAGCAGGATGCGGTTGCCAACCACCAGCGCTTCTTCAATGGAGTGGGTAACGAACAGCAACGTGAAGCGCACCTCCTCCCACAGCAAGAGCAATTCTTCCTGCATCTTACGCCGCGTCAACGCGTCCAAGGCAGCAAACGGTTCGTCCATCAGCAGGATCTTCGGCTGTGTGGCCAAGGCGCGGGCAATCGCGACGCGGGCCTTCATGCCGCCCGACAGGGTATGCGGATAAGCATCGGCGAACGCCGCGAGGCCGACCTTTTCCAGGTAATGCAGCGCTCGTTCTTCTGCTTCGGCACGCTTGAGCTGGCCAGACACCAGCAATGGAAACATGATGTTCTGCTTCACCGTTTTCCAGGGTGGCAGCTGATCGAACTCCTGAAAAACCACGATGCGATCGGGGCCTGGGCCGCGTACCGCCTGGCCTTGCAGCAGAATCTGCCCCTCCTGCGGCGGGATAAACCCAGCCACGGCCTTGAGCAAGGTGGACTTGCCGCAACCAGAGGGGCCGAGCAGTACAAAACGGTCGGCACGATCGACTTCGAAGCTGACCTGGTGAGTGGCACGCACCACGCGCTGCGCGGTGCGGTATTCGAGGCTGAGGTTATCCACCTTGAGCAAAGGCGGCGTGGCGACACGGCTCAGGTTGCTGGCCGTGTGGCCTGGCAAAGGGGCGGTCATGATCGGTCAGCTCCCCTGCAGCGGGCGTTCATCCTGGAAGAAGTAGTCCTTCCACGATTCTGGCTTGTGCTTGATAGCGCCCACCCGATAAAGAAAATCGGCCAGCTTGTAGGTGTTCTTGGGCGTGACGGTGAACTCGTACTGCGGGTTGTCGATCAGCTTGATCAACGCATCGCGGTCGATCTTGGCCTTGGTCACGCGGATGTAGGTATCGGCGGCGGCAGCCTTGTCTTTCTGCGCGAAGTCTGCGGCTTCGGCCAGGGCGTCGACAAAGGCCTTGTAGGTTTTCGGGTTGTCCTTGCGGAACTTCTCGGTAGCGAACAGCAAGGTCGGCGAGTTGGGGCCGAGCAGATCATAGCTGTTGAGCACCACGTGCACGTCCTTGTTGGCCAGCACCTGGTCCTGGAACGGCGGGTTGGAGAAGTGCCCGTTCAGCTCGGTGCCGCCCGCCAGCAATGCAGCGGTGGCGTCCGGGTGCGGTACAGCGAGGGTGTATTTGTCGAGGCGGTTGTATTCCTTGTCGCCCCACTGCTGGGCGGCGGCGTACTGCAGGAAACGCGACTGCACCGAAACGCCTACCGCAGGCACAGCGATGCGGTCCTTATCGGAAATGTCGGCGATGGTCTTCACATTGGGGTTGCTGCTGACCAGGTAGTACGGGAAGTTGCCCAGTGAGGCCACGGCCTTGACGTTCTGCCGGCCCTTTGTGCGGTCCCAGACAGTCAGTAGCGGGCCAACGCCGGCACCGGCGATATCGACCGAACCGGACAGCAGGGCGTCGTTGATGGCCGAACCACCTGACAGTTGGGCCCAGTCGACTTCGATGTCGATACCCTGCTCCTTGCCGTGCTTCTCGATCAGGTGCTGATCACGTACCACGTTCAGCAGCAGGTAAACGATGCCGAACTGCTCGGCAATACGGATCTTGCCTTCTGCTTGCGCAGCGGCAGGTGCTGCCAGGCTGCCGACGACCAGGCTCGCGCCCAGGCCGATGCTTGCCGCCAGGCGGCTGATGGATTTGCGCATGATGGTTTCCTCAGTCGTCAGAACGGGGCATCGCCCTGGATAGTGGTGCGGTAAAGCTTGCGCCGCAGGTGGGCGGGGCAGCCTGCGGCCAGATGGATCAGCGAGCGGTTATCCCAGAACACCAGGTCGTGGGGCTGCCACCGGTGGCGGTAAATGTTTTGCTCCAGCACACTCAACGCGTACAACTGTTGCAACACGTCGCGACTTTCATCGTCTGGCAAGCCAACAATGCGGGTGGTAAAGCCTTCGCTGACGAACAGGGCCTTGCGGCCGTTTTCCGGGTGGGTACGCACTACTGGGTGGATGACTTCTTTTACCTGCGCCAATTGCTCGGCAGTCAGGGTCGGGCGCCAGTTGCCTTCGAACTTGGTTTCGGCGTAACGCGCGGTGTAGGAGTGGGCAGCATTGCGGCCTTCGACCACCTTGCGCAGGGCGTCAGGTACGGCATCCCAGGCTTTGTGCATGTCGGCGAACAGCGTGTCGCCGCCCTCACTGGGCAGCTCCTGGGCATGCAGCATGGAACCAAGGCTGGGCAATTCCTTGTACGACAGGTCCGAGTGCCAGAACTTGCCGGCATCACCCAGCCCGACGTTCTGCCCGTTTTCGATGATGTTGGAAACGATCAGGATCTCGGGGTGGCCGGCAAGCAGGAACTGCTTGAGCACGTGGATCTGCAATTCGCCGAAACGACGGCTGAAGGCAATTTGTTGATCCGGGCTAATGCGCTGGTCGCGAAACACCAGCACATGATGGTCGAGGTGGGCACGATGGATACGGTTGAAATCCTCTGTATTGACCGGTCTGGCCAAGTCCAGGCCGACGATCTCGGCACCTGTGGCACCGGCAAACGGGCGGATTTCAAAGCGTTGCGGCTGGGCGCTGTCGATGGTCGACAAGGCGTTCGAGGCGGCTGACATTATTCACTCCCACGCAGTGCGCGACTTCAATGGCGCGCAACGATCAGAAACGCACGGGGATTTCCCGTGTGGGTTCAAGTCGTGCGGCACATCGATTGGTCGACGGGTACGCAGTGGTAGTGACTATAAAGTCATAAGAGCAATATTTTAAATACCTTTAAAGAATAACCATAGCACTGGGGTTGGGCTGAGCCGTGCTCAGATCAGCCCGCCCTGCTCTTCTTCATCGATCAGATTGTTCAGGCTGCTGAGGGCCTTGCGCGCGGTGGAGCGGTTGAGCAGCTTGGCCTGGGCGCCGGCGGGCAGGTCGGTGATCTTGAACACACCTTTGGCTGTCAGCACATCGATCAAGTCTTCAAGGACGCGGATCATGTCCAGGTCACTTTGCTTGAGCTGGTTGAGGCTGTTTTCCACGACGTCATCGGCAAACCATTCCTGGATATCGGCATGGTCGGCAGGGAGCATTTCGGTGAACTGGTCAAAAGCGGCTGCTTCTACCCGCAGCAACTGGCCAGCGGCGTCGCGTTGCACGTAGAACATGGCGGTGTCCCTCGTCACGTTGGTTCCTTGTTGGTAGACAGCAGCATAGGCAAATATCGCCGGGTACGCAGGCCCGGCGCCAGAGTATGCGCTGTCGGAAGATGGCAGGAAAGGGCCGTGGCCGCTGCGCGGTCAATCGCCGGCAAGCCAGCGCCCACAGGGGCCGCACAACCTTGAAGGTGTGCACAGTACCTTGTGGAAGCTGGCTTGCCAACGATCGGGCTGCAGAGCAGCCCGCTAGCCCATCAGCTATCAGCTGTCCTTGTTGTGGATGATGATGGTCGGGTCACCACCACTGATCAACGAGTTGACTGTCTGGTTGGACCAGTTCACCCCTTCCAGTTTGATGGTCACATCGGCATTGGCGATACCACCTGCGGCATTGAGCTTGCCTTCGCTGCTGACCTGCAGCGTCGTCGTGCCGTCCACCGTGGTGAGTTTCAGGTAGTTGTCGATCGTGCTGCCCTTCTCGCCTTGCAGCAGGTCGCTCAGGTCGATCTTGTCCTTCTCGCCCATCTTGAAGTCTTTGATGACGTCGTTGCCGAAATCACCTGCCTTCCACACGAAGGTGTCGGCACCACTGCCACCGATCAGGATGTCGTTGCCCTGGCCACCGATCAGGGTGTCATCGCCAGTGCCGCCCAACAGGATGTCATTGCCCTTGCCACCATCGAGCTTGTCGTTACCACCTTGGCCAAAGAGGATGTCGTTGCCATTGCCGCCCGACAGGATGTCGTTGCCGTCTTTGGCACCGGAGATATCGAACTCGGTGTAGTGCTCGGTGATGTACTGGTGGACATTGCTGGTGGTGATGGCGCTGACCTCAACACCGCTCTTCTGCGCAACGTAGGTCTGCAGAGCCTGATAGCCCTCGCTGACCACACCGTTGAGGGTGATCAGGTCACCGAAGATGATGTCGTTGCCATTGCCACCGTCAACGCTATCAGCACCTGGCACCGTCGCTTCAGTATGGCCAAGAATCGCTTTCGCCAGGTCGGACGGGTCGATGTTGGTCTGCGGCTTGCCGGCGCTATCGTATGGCTTCAGATCAGAAAGACTGATGTCGTTGTTCAGGCCAATAGCGTAGACCTTGCTCAGGCCTGGTACGGTCGCACTACCACCCAGTAGCATGAAGCTGTCGGTTGTATTCGAGGCCGAATCGCTCCAGTTCGAGGAATTCCCCCTACCGGTGCCACCCTGACTGGAGAATTCATACGTGCCGTCACCTTGAGCATGTATGGTCCCCAACGTGTCGGTGGAAGTCACAACGAAGTTGCCCCACCAGTTGTAGCCATACGTCGACACCTTCACAACGCCAGCACTGCTGATATCAACTTTGTGAGTCGAATCAGCCCACTCGCTGAAGGTACCGCCAACTTTGTAGTTGTTGACGTTGACTACTTCGTCAAGCGTCTTACCACCCGACCACAGCCGTTTGTCGGTGACTTCATTGCGCTGATAGTACGTCGGCTTGCCGTCAGTGATGAAGTACGTCAGGTTTTCCGCACCCGTGTTGCCGGTAGCCATTGTGCTCTTGAAGAAGTTGGCAGTGGTCTTGAAGGCGTCTTCGTAGTTGGTACCGCCACCATCTTCCCCGCCTTGCATCGACTTCAACACAGCTTGCAGTTGGCTCAGAGCATTCGGATCAGCAAGGTTCACTGCCACGTTCTTGTTGACCTGAGAGTCGAAATCGACCAGGAAGACGTTGACCGTACCTGACGTGTCGGATCCCAAGCTTGCTTTAAGTGTGGAGAAGACCGATGCCAACTGCGCCTTGGCAGCAGCAATCGACTCATCAGTCATACTGCCCGAGCTATCAACGATAAAGGCGATGTTGTAGTTCTTGCCAGCTACTACGTTCAGCCCGGAAACGTCTGCAACGATAATATCGTTGCCTTCACTGCCAGTCAGCGCGTCGTTACCCGAGGTACCCACACTGGCCTTGTAGGTTGCGGCGTACACTGTCACCGGGATATTCCCGGTGGTGATCGCCGAACCGCCCAGGCTTTCAGTGGCAGTCGAGGTAACCGTGATGTCGAATGAGCCTTTGTAATAGGCTGGCGGGGTCAGCGAGAGGCTGCTGAGTTTCCAGCCAGTCACATCTACCGGAGTGCTACCTACTGTCACGGTATGGCCTGCACCGTCGCTCAGTACGGTCCCTTTCGGAATGCCGCTCAGGCTCACGCTCAATGTTTCCGAACCGTCTGTATCGGTCAGGGCGGTGGAAATACCGACCAGTTTGACCGACCCACCTTCCGGCCCTTCGTTGAGCTTGTAGCCGTCGTAGTAGCTCTGGCCATTCACGGTGTGCAGGTCGGACACGCCAAGGCCGGCATTGGCCATCTCGGTCACGCTCTGGTACATCTTGATGTTAGAGCTGCTCAGGTCGGTGACAGCACCGGAGCCTGCCTGGATGTTCAGGTCATAGCTGCCTGGGCCGGACTGGTTGGCATGATAGACCTCGATCGGATAATACCCGCTGGTGTTCGGGGTAAAGGTACCCGATACCCCGCCACCGGCCCCCCAGGTTGCCGTGACCACAGTCTTGCCACCAATGGTGACCACGAAGCTGTCGTCGGCGCTACCGCTAAAGGTGTAGGTCTTGCCCGCTTCCAGGTAGATCAGGCCCGACGTTTTCGAGCCGGTGCCAGCAGTGACGCTGCCATCGGACTGAACGTTGGTGGTAGTGCTGCTGGAGTTGGCGTTGCCGGAGTTGGCAAATACCGTCTTCAGATCCTCACCGGTAATGCCATTGCCACCGGTACCCAGGCCTTTGAGGCTGGTCCAGACTTCCTTAGTCAGGCCTTTGGAGTCGATGTCGGCATTGCCGAAGCTCAGGCTTGGTTTGTCGGCAACCGGGCTGATGTCGACCTTCATGGTCACTTCGGTGCCCAGGTTGGTGCCATCGTTCGGCTTGAACTTGAACTGCGCGTAGTCGGCCTGCTGGTTACCGACGCCATTACCACCGTAGTTATCCACACCCGACTGGTTGGCCAGCGGTACGAACTTCAGGTTCTTGGCGTTGATGTCGGCCTGGCTGATCACTTGACCGACGGCCACGTTCACCCAGGCAGTACCGTTGAAGAACTGCAAGTTGCCGGCGACCGGGAGCGAGGTGATGGTGACCGACAGGCCGGTGTTGCCATCGGCATCGGTGACTTTGAAGTCGCCCCAGGCAAACACGTAGTCGGTGTCTTCCACGCCGAACACCGCGCCGCCAGGCGAAACCGGCAGGTGGTCGTTGTCGAGTATCTGCGTGGTCACGCTCTGGTTGGCGGTATCGACCTTCAGGTTCTCGAAGCCGCCACCTGTGGCGGTTTCGATCTTCACGGTAAAGTTCTCGGTACCCTCGACCAGCTTGTCGTCAATGGTGCCGATGTCGAACGTGGTGCCGTTGCTGTTGGCCGGGATCTTCACAGTGGTGACACCGTTGAAGTCCTCGCCATTCTTGGCAGTGCCGCTGTAGCTGAGGGTAATGGTGACCTCAGACTTCGACGGGTTGCTCAACGTCAACGTGTAGTGGCCAGTGTCGCCTTCGGTCAGCGAAGTGGTGCCACTGATACCGACCTTGGTCACATCGCCGCTACCACTTGGTTCGTCAGTGACCGTGGTGCTCACGGGTTTGGTATCGGTTACCAGGTTTTCGAACTTGGTTGTGCCGGAGACCGAGATATCGGTAATGGCCTTGGTGATGGTGGCCTGACCACCGACATAAGGGTCGTTAGGCGCCGAGATGCTGACGGAGCCAGTGGCCGAGCCCGGGTTGATGGTGACCTGGGTACCGCCAGTCAGGGTCACGGTGATACCACCGTGACCAGTCACTGGCAGCTTAGTGTCTTCACTGACCAGGGTGACGGTGTAGGTGATCTTGCCGCCTTCGACCACGGTGGTGTTGTCCACCGACAGCACGGCGGTGACCTTGCTCAGGGTGTCCGTGACCTGGACGGTCGCTGGGGCACCGATTTGCAGGTTTTCCAGCGGAGCACCCGG
>JAAIGF010018355.1_pt1 | contig 80176 bp, 58 predicted proteins | sample 6487441 | NCBI WGS metagenome assembly JAAIGF01 (sample SAMN13974129, study PRJNA590717) | phyllosphere metagenome | biome: pepper field; feature: multiple bacterial spot infested pepper fields; material: pepper leaves; isolation source: leaves from pepper fields | host: Capsicum annuum ...
AATCGCTCATAAGCGGTCTGAGCGGAATTCGCTGTCCATACATCCTCATAACCTGCTGTTTTTAACGTATTTTCCATATAGGCGAGGTTTAATCTGGAATCATCAACAATTAGTATGCTACTCATTTTGTATATACCTCCTGAGGTTAAAAAAGGGTATACTTCTTTGTCGTCAAATTGAGCTTCATATGTAATAGTAATTGAGTTAGCAACTTAATTATTTGCATAAAATAAGCTGATTATGCTTGAGGTTAGTCAGCGTTGTGTCACACTCCCTAATAAACACAAAAAACCGGCTGCCTTCCGCATGGGAAGCGTTCAGCCGGCTTCTTCTACTGCCATAAAAAATTCTAGTAAAATCGCCGTTCCATCTGGACTTGTATGCAGCATAATTCGATCTGCTGACATGTACATCACGGCAAATCCTTTACCAAGAGAGCTTTTACTACTATAGCCAGAAACAAGGATGGTTTTGGGCAACTCATGTAATGGAATACCAGAGCCCTCATCGGTAATGTAGACCTGTAGACGATTGCCCTGAACATAGATGCCGATTTTGCCTTGCTCAGCATGCTTGATCAGATTCGTTACGCCTTCTGATACAGCCAGCTTGATGCTCATTAGCTTTTTCGGTGATTGCTGACGATACCAGTCTGGTATATGATCCATAACGAGCGAACGACTAGCCGATACATCCGAGCGAGTACGCACGTCCATGCCATCCAGACGTTCCCCTAGCTCGCGTTCAATCTCTTGCGCTTGTAGACAAATGTCGATTTTGCTATGCGACAGTGTACGGATTACATCGCGATACGAACGCAGCGTATTATAATGCAGATCCTCTCTATATTGAAGCGCAGGTGTAATATCAGTGAGTACGACATTAATCCGATCCGACTCCGGGTAAAAGTACGCTTCATACGTTCTCCCCTCACTTGCCAGCACTTCATAAAAGCTTTCCGCGACAAGTAGCGCCCGTTCTGCCAGTACTTCAGCGTCGCTAATAATGCCAGCTGGTATTTCTGCAAGTCCACTGGCTGCACTCAAGCGACCATCCGTGCCATACTTGAGTAGCTTCGTACCACCGGTGATGCTTTCCAGTTGTTGGGGCTTATGTTGATCGGTACGAACAACCGATGCTAGCTCAGTCGTGACAGGTATATCGTCATGAATCACGTACTGCCTTAACCAGGCAATCGTACCAGCGTGAATATGCCATACGAGCTGAGGATCTAGCTCCTTCCCCGCCATTCGCTGCAAATGATCCATCACATCTTCATTTTGTGAATATTGCCGAATCAGGTATTCGAGCTGGTTGCACAGATAGATAATTCTGGACTCATACGGAATGGTATTACCTTTTAAACGATCTGGGAAGCCTTTACCGTCAAACCGCTCATGATGGTGCTTGATCCATGTTGCGGCACGGCGATCACCAGTAATATTACCGACAATCTGCGCCCCTTTCAGCGTATGCGATTCGTACTCATGCTGTTCGCTTAGCGATAGCGCACCACGCTTGGTCAATACTTCAAGTGGCAATAGCATTTTGCCGATGTCATGCAGTGCAGCGATATTGATCAGCTCTGGACGATGCTTTTTCGGATAATTGAGCAGATCTAGCACATGCTCGCAAATAATTCCCACATTGCGTCCATGCCCCTCTCGATTCGCAATGCGCAGTTCACCGATTCGAATGAATTCCTCAACCCCGCGCCGACGTAGACGTACCTGCTCGATATAGCCATGCGAGAAGAAGATAATGAGTAATAGCAGTAGCGCTGTATACATCATCTCGTACATCATATAGGCGGGCGACAAGTATTTCAAAAAATGCGGTACAACTACGGTACAGAGCAGCACCGGCACAATCAATTCCTTAACCCGTATGCGCAGGCTGCTGAGCAAAGGTACATGCCCGATACTATGCGAGACGATTAATGCGAGTAGCATGTACAATCCACTAAATAATAGGGCGCCTAACGCGGATTGGATGTAGATAGATAGATTCTCGCCTGCCACATCCTCTAACTGGTCGATCACTATATAAGCTAAGTACAGACAAATTGCATTCTTCCCCTGAGTCGATAATACACGGAATCCATGAATGCGCCGCCACTGAAAGCCTGCCCGTCTAAAATGGGTGACCACATTGCTAATTGTCACACCGACCAGTGCAAACATCGGTCCATATCCAAGTAATAGAATCAGAAAGCCTGCTACACTCGCACTATATTCCTCACCACTAAGAAGTCGAACCGGAAACAAATCCAGAATGACGATAAATAGCAGGATCGGTAATGCAATCCAAATCGTACTATCCAGATGCCAACACATATACACCAGGCTGGCTAGGCCTGCAATACCGAGCGGAATCGTATATATATTTTTCTCATTCACTTAACGAAAAACGTCCTTACCCAAAATCTCATCTAACTGCAATAATTCAAACACTTCCATCACCTCAGGCTGGATATGCTCCAGCGATACGACCCGCTCCTGCTCCTGTAATCCCTGTACCAGCCCAATCAATAGCCCAATACCCGATGAGTCTACAAAATGCACCTGATCCATATTTAAAATAATATGTGCATGCTCTTGCAGCGCAGGCTCCAGTTGTTCTTCAATCGTTTCGCCTGCATCAATATCAATATCTCCTTGAAAATGTACGGTGATCTGTCCATCCTGTTCTTGCAATTGATAAGAAAACATCGTCTTCACTCCTCATGCCATACAAATTCGTGATCACTATTCAGTCTGACCGTAACATGCTCACGGTCTTCGATAAATTGATGCATTCGCTCTCCAACTTGAATCGTCGTGCCCGCCAAAATTTTACGTGCACGAAGCACACCTTTTGCCCCAACTCGCAAAGACGTAGTTCCGGTTCCAGGCGAGCCTGCTTCTTGCACATTCATCCCGCCTACTGCATGATACGTCCCACCGCGCAGAATCCCATCCACTTGAAGCTGACCTTCGCAGTACAGATGTCCGTTGTAGCAGCCCTTTTCAACGATAATACTTCCGCCGCAGCGTACATGACTATTTTGCACATGATGTAGCCGGGCAAAGATACTGTCGAGCGCCGGAACAATCGCAATTGAATGCAAATATCGGGTACGCCGAATGAAGCTTTCCAGATCATCTGCCGTACGGAAATGGCTCGCCTCACTGGATAAGAAGCCGCGCTGTACTTCTTCAAAGTAACGTTTCCAGTCATCATTGGATACCATGCTATATTGCTCCTTGAGCTTGACCATATGTCCGATACACTCATACATCCCCCGGAATCTTCCTTGAAATAATACCTTGAAGAGAGGAGCAAGTCCATGCTCATCCATATCATCCAGCTTAAATGCCGACGCGCTACTCACCTGACGGATGGCAGCCTTGAGTAGCTCCGCCTGTTCCGCAATCGTTTCTAGCAGAGGTGCGATCTGACCGTAAAATAAATACACTTGTCCAACTACAACCTCGCTACTGATCACATTCGCATTCACGATCAAGGACTGCCCTGCTACGATATTTGCCATATTCATATTGCCGCGAATATGGATATTCCCTTCCGCTTCCACCTTCATCGTATCCTGAACCGCACCGCTAATCTCCACATCTCCGAGAAAATGAATATTTCCTGTGGATAGATTGATATCGCCGCTCTGCATAAGCTTTGGTACGATCGAAAGGCGAATATTATAGCCCTGCTTGACCTGGGTTGGCATGCCGGCACGCTGTGCGATCGCCCGTAACCCATCCTCGGATATTGTCACATCCTTGCCTGCGAGAAGCTGTAGCTGACGCACGGGTGGAGCGGGAACAGCGCGTCCATATACATCGGTTCCATCCTGTCCAGGTATGGCAGGACGTACGACCCCGATTAGTTCGCCTTCACCTACTGAAGGAAATTCACGTGTCTCCCGGTAATCAATCGTGCCATCATGACGAAGCTTAGGTTGTACCTTTTTCGCTTCGGTATTCGCCCGTAGCTCAAACACACCATCTACACCTGGAATTGGCTCTGTACCCTGAGCAATCGTCAATTCCACGGGGGTTGTAGAATGGCAAGCCTGCTGAATCATTTCCTTGTCGATACCATAGACGATCCCAAGCGTCTGCATTTGCTCCAACACACTTTTCGCTTCAATCGGTATAATATCGCGGCGCTGACCCACGCGCAGCATCAATCTCGATTCAGGCTCGGTATCCAGTAGATAGCGGCGGATGTGGCTTCCTGGCTCTACATGTAAACTCACCTTCATAGCTTTGGGATCAACCTGTAGTTGCCAGATCGGCTCACGTAGCTCTTCCGTCAGCAGTACTTCAACATGATCCTGCTCACTAATCTCTGCTGTCTGCCCTGCCATAAGAGGTTCTCCATTCAGAAGCACATCCCCGCTCTTGAACGCATCAAGCTTGGGCAATGTCCCCCCGGCAAACGTACGTACACGTATCTGACCCGCTTCAATCCAGATCTGCCCATCTGGAATTGCAGCTACAGTTGGTGTATCGCCGCGAGTCGTACCGTTATCAGCTTCCGGCTGCAATGCTTTTGCAGACTGTGTATCCAATACCGATAGCTTTTGCCAGGGTGTGTGCTGACTCGTCGTCGTATCCTGATCCTTATTCGATTGAGCCGATATGGATGCAGATGATTGCTCTGGTTGATCATTCATAAGCGTAACCTTTACTACAGCTGGCCGAACATTGAAGCCAAGTACGCCTTTATTTTCCTCATCAATAATCTCAATACTAACCTGCTGCTTGCTCGCTTCGAGTAAAGTTAATGCTCGATCAATCGCTTGCTCGACGGTTTTCCCCCTAGAAATTACACTTCGCTCCATCCATATCTCCTCCATTCCCCATCAATCCAGTTCGATCGACACAATACAAATATCATCATCTCGATTACGATTAAGCCGCTCCAGCTTGTCGACAAATGCATCATTACTAGCGTAATGAAGACTGTCTGCATATTCCTCTAATTTGTCGATCCCAAATTGAATCGACATTCCCGGTCGTTCCACCAATCCATCTGTGTACAGCACGATGCGGCATGGCGTATCATACGACAAAGTCACGGTATCTAGCTTCATATCTGGCTTAATCCCGATTGGCACTGTTGTACCGGGCAGCTTGATCGGCGCTGTATCGCGCTTCAACATCAGTCCAGGTGGATGACCTGCATTGATGTACTCCAGCTGACGATTATCCAGATCAATCAGTAAATAAATCGCTGTAAAATAAGCCGACCGCCGTGTTTTACCGAATAATAAGCGCATTTGTCGATTTAGTTCGGCACACACCTCGCTTGGCTTACGATACAGGCCGACAATGCTATCCAGTAGCGAGCGAATTGACATGCTAATCAGTGCAGCCGATATGCCATGCCCGGATACGTCAATCAGTAACACTCCACACTTGCGGTTCGGGAACATTTTCCAGTAAAACATATCTCCTGACACTTCCGCTGACTGCATATAACGGCTATGAATACGAATACCAGGCTCCTCCAGCGGTGCATGTAATACGCTGCGCTGCAGGTGCTTGGCTAACTGTAAGTCCTTTTGTACTTTTTCTTCCCAGTTCTTCCGTGCATCCATTTCCTTTTTTAGTCGTAAAGCAGATTGCACACGGGCAAGTAGCTCGTAGTCCGGGCCGCCCTTTTCGATAAAATCCATCCCACCTGCACCAAAGGCTTCTTCAAAATGGGCACGATCCGCAGTTAGGAAAATAATCGGTACATCCTGGTACATCGCGGTACTTTTGATGATACGGCAAGCCTCAATACCATCCATATCTGGCATCACAATATCGAGCAAAATCAGATCAATATCATGGCGTTTCTTCGTATGCTGTTCCGGCGCCATGCCAAGCTCCTTAAAAGCTTCCAGCGCAGAGTATGCCAATCGAATATGCTCATAGCCAGCAGCAAGTAATACATTTTGCAGGTAGGCAACATTCAATCGGGAATCATCAACGATCAGTATGCTGCTCATTAGACTCTCCTCCGCAATCGTTATACTTTATTTTCGACTTATTCAGCTCATTATGTAATAGGAGGATGAGGTTAATTTGGAAATGAGTGCGTTATCAATTTACGAATACGAGATGCCAAACGCTGAAAAGAAGACGAACCTCTAACTCGGCTCGTCTTCTGATTAGGAAAGTCCTTTTATTACTTCATTATAGATATTTATCTAAATAGATACTTATTTAAACCTTTATTCTACTATGCTTCTCGAAATATTGATTTAAGCACGTTTTGGCTGTAATGCCTCAGTCAAAGCTTCCAACGTTGTCAGCGGCGCATGACAGACAAATCCTTCGCAGATATACGCCATCGCATCATGAGACAGCTTGTCCTGCAAATGAGGCAATAATTCACGCGCCGCTGCCCCGTCTGCTCCGCTCTCATTGAATAGTAGCGTTGCAAATGGACGATAAGTCTTCTGAACTTCAGCTAACATCTGCTGATACTGAATATTCTCGACCTTACCGGTTACGATGATCTCTTCTGTACCTTGAATCAACTGCATACCTGCAAGCATTAGCATGGAATAGCCTGCTGGATATTGCTCAACTGTTCCTGCAAAAGTATTCAATATCTGCTCGGCAACTGCTCGTAGCTCATCATCATTCGTCATCGCAGCGAGCCTTGCCAGAATCCATGCTGCTACTGAATTGCCTGAAGGAATCGCGCCGTCATAGATTTCTTTGGTTCGGCTAATTAATGGATACCCCTCTGTACCACTAAAGTAAAATCCGCCCTGCGCTTCATCCCAAAATAACGCAATGACTTGATCCTTCAGCATAATCGCACGTTCCATATGTGCCACGTCTCCTGTCGCTTCGTACAGCTCAAGCAATCCCCACATCAGGTAGACATAATCATCCACATAAGCAGGAAATGCAACATGCCCATCACGATAACGAGCCATCAGTCTTCCGTCCTTACGGAACATCTTTTGCCAGATGAAGTCGACTGCCTGCTTGGCCACAACTGCATATTCTGGCTTTTGCAGACGTTTGCTCGCATGAGCCAGCGCGGCAATCATCATCCCATTCCATGAGACAAGGATCTTATCATCCTTAAATGGATGTACACGTTGCTCCCGTTCATGAAATAGCTTCTGCCGCGACTCTTCCAGTTCGGTACGTAATGCCAGTTCGTTCAGATCTCGTTCCTGTGCCAGCTCTGCAATGGTATGTCCAATCAGATTTGGTATATTGGCCCCTTCAAAGTTACCTTCCGGGGTAATATCGTACACATGACAATACGTATGCATCGCTTCCAGACCAAGTACATCCTCGATCTCATCGCGATCCCACACATAGAACTTTCCTTCGATCCCTTCTGAATCCGCATCCTCGGCGGAATAAAAGGCACCTTCTGGCGAGGTCATATCGCGCTGTATATATGTGAAAATCTCTTCAACAACACGTGCGTACTGCTCATCACCTGTCAGACTATACGCATCCACATAGGCAATTGCGAGTAACGCATTGTCATATAGCATTTTCTCAAAATGCGGTACGAGCCACTGATCATCCGTCGAATAACGAGCAAATCCAAAGCCGATATGATCGTAAATCCCACCGCGGTACATACGTTCCAGCGTCGTCTGCACCATATCCAGCGCCTTCGGCTCATCATACGAATGTGCATACGCGGATAAAAACATCAGATGATGTGGTGTTGGGAACTTCGGCGCTCCACCAAAGCCGCCATACTGCTCGTCAAAGGAACTCGAGAGCGTTTGATACGCACGGTGCACGGTCGATTCGTTAAAACTTCCCGGCTTAGACTCAGCCTGAAAATCGTTCATACGCTGTACAATCGCATCACCCGCTTCTACTATACGCTCACGATCTTCCTGCCATTTATCCCGAATCTGAGCTAGCATATCCATCATGCCGATACGACCATACTTCGTTTGTTTCGGAAAGTAGGTTCCCGCGTAAAAGGGCTTCTGCTCTGGTGTTAACAACACCGTTAGCGGCCATCCTCCCTGCCCGGTCAACGCCTGACAATACGCCATATACAGATTATCAATATCTGGTCGTTCCTCACGATCTACCTTAATCGGAACAAAATATTCATTCAGCAGCGCTGCTACTTCTTCATCCTCAAAGCTCTCTCTTTCCATCACATGACACCAATGACAAGTCGAATTAAGCCTTCACTACGAATAGCCAACAGACAGGAAGACAGGCTTGTCTTCTGACTTGGCTTTTGCAAAAGCTTCGTCACTCCAAGGAAACCATTGCACAGGATTATAAGCATGCTGTAGCAAATAAGGGGATTTCTCTTGAAGCAGTCTATTGGCTTGTTGATTCGTCGACATAGGGGCATCACTTCCTTTCATTACAGTATAGTTTGATGGTATCATTTGCTGAGTAACCATCTCAAAATATAATCCAGTGTATAATTTAACATGGTTTTTATTAACCATCTCATTATTTTTTGAACGAATCCCATGAGGAGTGAGGTACAAATGAGTCGTATAACTGATTATATCGTAAACTTGCTTGGCTCCAAACCTGTGGAGACGATGACTGCTGAAGAGATTATCGAAGCGATCAGCGAGAATCTGTACACAGCATCGAATACCGTTTTGCTACAAAATGATCTATTCCAGCAATTGCCGCAGGTGATCCAGGACATCATTCTCGTGATTGAATTCGACACGGAGCTAAGTATAAATGGCATGTGGGGATTTCTTCATAACACTGCTGGACTTCGGTTGAACGATACGATAGATACGTTTCAGCGAATAGAGGCTACAGAAGACTATGCTATTTTGAGTTCGATTAAGGATATCTTGTCTCAATACAACATCTCACCTCAACAACTGAGAGATTGCACTAAGACAAGACATCTGTATGAAGTATCCAGTTTGAAACATGTTAACGATGTTGAAATCGACCTGATGGCTGAAGCGATTAGCGAGCAAGCGCAGAATCTATACGTCTATCATGCTGATAGAAATATATTTGATTATTTAATTGTGCATGTGAATCTTTATAAAGAGTCGATTACTCTATTTATAAAACAAAGAGAATAATACACGATCGAAGTCCAATTATCTTTATATTTCGTTGAGATGAGATGAAGATTATAATATTCGATTAGATCACTATTTTTCAATTATACATATTGTATTCAAAAATATAATACTTCTTATATCAACGTATACATAATATTTATTTGTGATGTCACCTTAAAATCACCTACCGTCCATCCTTCTGTTTTCCTATATAACCTCTCACTCCTTTTCTTCCTAACATGTTTCTTCATCTATTCATTTGTTTCATTATGTTTAATAAATATAATTTAAAAGTTTATTATTTTGTTTATTTTTGTTGACTAAAATAAGAACTGGAAATATAATCAAGTTGCAATGAAAACGATTACAAAAAGGAGTGTTAATGAATGGTGAAAACAGGCAAGTTATGGATCATGCTCGTGGTTATTTCGCTTCTGATCGGAGGTTTAGGTTATGTGCCACAGCAAGCTTCAGCAGCTACGAATCTAGCGTATGGACGTCCAGTGACCGTTTCTTCAACAGAAAATGCCACCTTGTCAGGTAGCAATGCTGTAGATGCGAATGGCAATACACGCTGGTCCTCGGCATCTTCCGATTCACAGTACATCATTGTTGATCTGGGTAACAGCCAGCAAATCTCTAACGTCATTTTGAAATGGGCAAGTGCGTATGCGAAGAGCTTTCAGATTCAAGTCTCGAATGACAATTCTAAATGGCTAACTGTATATTCCAACTACAATAGCACTGGCGGCACGTCCAACATTAGCTTCGCTCCTACCAAAGCACGCTATGTAAAAATGTATGCTTTTGCTAGAGCAACGAGTGGCGGCTACTCCCTGTACGAATTTGAAATCTACGGAAGTACATCCAAGGTCGGTGTATTGGATTACTTGAAAGGCATTTCCGGCAAAAGCACCGTGCTCGGTATCCACAACCGCGAGCCGAATGCCAATCCTGCCGTACAAACGAATCAGCTACATAATATCACAGGTCGATATCCTGCCCTGTGGAGCGGTGATTTCTTATTTTCCTCTAGCGATGTATCCAACCGTTGGACGATGATTAATGAAGCGAAGAAGCAATGGGATAATGGCGCAATCGTGAATATTATGCTTCATGTCGTTCCACCTACACAGTCGGAACCGGGAAACTGGGATGGTGGCGTAGTGAGCAAGCTGTCTGATGCACAGTGGAGCGATCTGATCACAGATGGCGGTACACTCAACAAAGCGTGGAAAGCACGCCTCGATAACTATGCTCAGTATCTACAATATCTCAAGGATAACAATGTGACTGTTCTGTTCCGGCCTTTCCATGAGATGAATCAGGGGGTATTCTGGTGGGGTGGTAGACCAGGAACGAACGGAACTGCTGCACTGTATCGCTTAACTCATGATTATTTGACCAATACCAAAGGCTTAACGAATCTAGTCTGGGTATGGGATATGCAGGATTTAGATTTGAACTGGAGTGCGTACAACCCGGGCAGTAATTACTTCGATGTGTTTGCACTTGATGTATACAATCCAGATGGCTTCACCACGGTAAAATATAATACGGCACTCAGTGTGGCGAATGGGAAACCGATTGCGATTGGAGAATGTGATAAGCTTCCAACAGCGACCGTTCTTGCCGAACAACCGAAATGGGCATTTGCCATGAGCTGGGCAGAGCTAACGTTCAGCAGTAATACAAATGACCAGATCAAAGCTCTCTATAATGCATCTAACACGGTGACTCGTGATTTATTGCCTGCTTTGAAGTAAATGAATAGTGGACATTCTCTTTCTATGTTGCAATACAGAAGCTGAACAAATAGCACAAAGCGGCACTGATCCTCTACAAAAGAGAAGCAGTGCCGCTTGACTATGTTGGACAACATAGCTGGGCTATATCTCGTCTTGTATCGAGTGCTGAGCCAATACCTCCACCAATCGCTCACTGATCTTCACATGAGCCTGCTCATTAGGATGAATGCCATCAATATAATCGTTCTTTGACAGCCATCCACTCGTATCTATATAACGTACAAGATGATCGCCATCTGCATGACGAGCATGTACAGCTTGCTCAATCTCGTGCTCATATGTGCCATCAAATAAACGCTGCGCATATACAATCGCATTCGGATACACGTTACGGATTCTAGCTAAAAACTGTGTGTATGTCGCTTGAAATAGGCTGGACGGAACATGAAATACCCGATCATTGGTACCGATATTAATAAGCACCACATCTGGCGGTGAAGCGGTGAAATCATACAATGAAGTATCACCTGAATCCGCATGCTTGAGCTTGAAAAACTGTTCACTCATCCCCGCCCCATTATCTATATAGCTTCCCATTTCCCAGCGATCCAGCAAGCTCATGCCTGATTGAGCAATCTGTGTATGCTCATAGCCAAGCCGTTCAGCGGTTAACCAGGCATAGCCGGATAATGCTTGCCTGGACAGCATGTATCCAGCAATAATAGACGCTCCAATATATTCAATCTTCTTCATACCTACTGACGGAACAGACACTTTAGCATCTGGCTCAATCCATACTCCTTTGAAAATAAGACATTGATCGGTATACGGTGTCGCTACTCTGAGCGTATGCATCCCTTCACACAAATCCTGCGGCGTCACATCCACTATTCCCTCAACTGCTTCATAGTAATGCTGTGCGCCATCGACATTCACATACAAATTTACCTTTGCCCTAACATGAAGCTTGATTCGCTTACCCGTCACATTCAGTTTGAAATACGTCCCGCCCCACGATGTGGAATAAGCATCCTTATCTCGCCGATCCCATCGTCCGAAATAACGAATATTCGGATTATCCGGCGTTATCCTTTGCATATCTTGCTCTCCTTATCTATCCTGATCTAGCATCGGTCGAATACCACTATGCGCTTCGCTTATACTTATGATTTTATTTACAGGTACACTTCATATTAAAAAGCGGCAGACTCGATGGACTCCGAATACGGCCCCTCCACCCCATCCTTACTAATCGCCCGTACACGATAATATACGGTATTGCCTTTTACTCGTAGCGGATCGCTCCACATCCCATTCTGATAAGGCTCTCGCTCGATCCAAGGCAACCAGGTTCCTTCATCGCCTGTAGCAGACTTCTCAAGTGTATACAGTGCACCACCCGCCACACCTCGAAAAGTAATCTGTCCTTCACTCGCATCCAGTATGATCGGAGCTTCTCTTAACATAAGCTGCGGCGGTGTCTGTTGACGCATAATATACGCGTGATGACGTAGCGCCTCTACACGACTGTTATGTTCATCGCTGAAGCCAGTACCCGGATAATGTAGAGCAAATCCATCATAATGCTGCACATACCCACCTTCATCATGATGTCCAAATAACGACCAGAAGCAGGTGCCAGATACATGCGGATGATGCGCTGCCTGCTCTAAAAAAGAAGCTGCTTCCACGCCCGACCAATCATATTCCCCAGCAATATACACTTTGTCCGCTTCCGTTATCATTTTCGCATCGGCTTGAAGTGCTTCTGCGGAAGCTGGATAGTAATGCACATCTATAATATCCAGCCCTGCTACACGTAGCTTATCCGCATCTACCTGAAACTGCTTGCCATGGCTGATTAGATGATTCGAGTCGATGCTTTTGATATAGCTACACATCTGCTCTACCCACTCGACAGGCACATGATTCAGTTCATTGCCTAGCTCCCAGGCAAGGATCGTTGGATCATCCTTGTATTTCATACCATTGATCGTATTCGTACGATTCAGTAGCTGCTCAATATACCACTTGAAGTCGGCTATAATATCGGGATGACTGTAAAACTCCATTGCATTTTCTATACCACGCCACATTGTAAATGTGGAGATGCCGCCATGGTAATAACTCCAATTGCAGACGAACGGAATGATGACTCTTAGCCCTCGCTTGGCGATTTCATCCAGCGCAAAGTCGACCTTTTCCAGTGCTTCTTCATTCATTTGTCGTAGTGTCGGCATTAATGATCTCGGATGGCCTACCGAAGCAGCCAGTGTATGCGACCGTAACGCATTTGCGCCCATCATTACCGCCGTATCCAGCACATTGGTCACGCGAAACGGAGTTGGCCAATCGACTCCGTTCACATTTTCATCCAGTCCGAGCCAGTATATATTCGGCCCTGCAAAACGGTACACTTCGTTACCAAGTATAAGCTTGTTCCCTTTTCTTTGTACAAATACGGGTTGTGTCATTGTCGATCAGTCCTTCTCTGTAAAATAGGTTGATGATTCATTTCGTCATGTATTAGGCATAAATGACATAGCTGTAGGACTGCGAACAAGCCGTAAGGAAAGTTCGCAGCCCTATAGATACTTCCTGTGGTAAAGCAATGTCTGTTATTTTAATACCGATTGTCTGGCTTTTGCCCATGCTGCATTATATTTATCAAGTACGGCTTGCGGGTCTGGTGCGAAAATAAATTCCTGTACAAGCGCTTCCTTCGTAATCTGTGCCCGATTCACGATATCCGTCACCTTCGGATCATCTGCTACCGCTTCGATCGTAACCGGCTTGAAGCTATCAAACTGCTTTAATTGCGGAATCGTTGCTTTTTTGTCCTTCAGCACCGGGATAAAGCCAGCATAGTCATCAAATCCAGAATCTTCGATCATCCATTTTACAAATGCTTTGGCTGTAGCAAGATTCTCACTGTTCTTATTAATTCCATATGCCCAGTCTGGTGCGAGACTTACATTCACTTTACCCGAGTTATCATATGGCATTGGGAAGAAACCAATGTTATCCGATGTGGTTCCGCTGGCAATGACCTGTGGAATAACCCAGTTGCCCAGCATGAACATGGCAAATTTGCCGCTAGCTACATCCTTTTTAGATTGTTCCCAGTTCGTCGAGTTGATGTCGCCTTCCAGGTATCCCTTTTCATACATAGTGCGAATAATGCTCATGCTCTTACCATATGGATTATTCATCTGATAAGGAGTATCGGTCTTCAGACGTTCATTATTCAGATTAGCGTCATTCGCCATGCTGGTCGGGATTTCAGAAATCCACGGATACAGTGGCCATTGATCCTTAAAGTTGGATGCAAGCGGCACGATGCCTTTTGCCTTTAATTTCTCACTTGCAACATAGAACTCATCCAGTGTCTTTGGTAGTTCAGTAATGCCGGCATCGGCAAATGCTTTTTTGTTATATACGATTCCCGTTGTCGTAGCGCCGACAGATATGCCGTACAGTTTGCCTTCGTAGGATTTGAAGTCTTTGAAATAGATTTTATCATTCAGCCCCAGATCATCGAGTGGCGCAAAATATTTGGGCAGATCGGAGTTCGGGACGGTTGGAATCAGCACCACATCCGGATAGTCGCCAGATGACATCCGAATCTTGGTTGTTTTGTCCAGATCGGTAATCGCTTCAAATTCAACCTGTGCATTAGGATACTTTTCATGGAAACGTTTCGCGTAATCGTCGAATTGCGTACCGACCATATCTGTACGATTCGTTAGAAATGTGATCGTACCACTAACTTCGTTATTACCAGTAGACCCATTTCCATTGCTTGCCGTATTGGATGTACCGTTACTTGCACATGCGGATAATACGACTGAAGCGACCAGTACACTTGCCAGCGTAGTCATTATTTTTTTCATCTTAAATCCCCCTTATATCCTATTTTCCTTTCAGCTATACGAACACTTATGCACTTGCGTTATTTTATGAAGAGAGCCAGAATATATCGCCAACTATTCTGACTCCGAGTCATCCCGTTCACCTGTTACCGACAGCACTATAGCAGACTTAGATTGCGCTCAATCAGATCAGAACGCTGCTGCACACAAGCATACGAGCGCATGGCATCTTCAGGCGTATGCTTCACATAATCTAGTAAACGATCGACTGTTGTCGTTGCTACATGACAGCGGGTATCTGAAGATGCGTAGTATAAGAACAGCTCACCATTCTCCGTTGCCACCATACCGTTACTGAATACGACATTGGATACATCACCCACTCGCTCTTCGCCTTCAGGCGCAAGTAAGTGTCCACCTGGACAATGCGTTTGTACCCATGGACGATCCAGCTCAGTAAGGAAGGCATATAGCACATATCGCAATCCGGCAGCCGTATTACGCACACCATGAGCGACATGGAGCCAACCATCTGCAGTCTTGATCGGAGCTGGCCCTTGACCATTTTTCACTTCCTTGATGGTATGATAGGCGCGTTCGTCCAAGATCTGTTCCTCCTTTACAATCGCCGGATTCATCACATCAGACAGTCCCCAGCCGATGCCTCCGCCAGATCCAGTATCAATGAATCCATCCTGTGGTCGTGTATAGAACGCATACTTGCCATCTACGAACTCTGGATGCAGAACGACATTACGCTGCTGGGCTGAGCGAGTTTGCAGATCGGGTAATCGCTCCCAGCTTTTCAGATCAAGAGTGCGCACGATACCACACTGTGCAATTGCACTCGATAAGTCGCCCGGAGATGCAGCAGGATCTTTACGTTCCGTGCAAAATAGTCCATAGATATAGCCATCCTCATGTGCGACAAGGCGCATATCATACACATTCACATCCGGTTCATCCGTTTCTGGTAGATTGACTGGATAATCCCAGAAGGTGAAGCCATCCACTCCATTATCACTTTCAGCAATGGCAAAAAAGGATTTGCGATCTGCACCCTCTACGCGTGCGACTAGATAAAACTTTCCTTTTACATAGATTGCTCCAGGATTGAATACACAGTTCACACCCAGTCGTTCCATCAGATAAGGATTCGTCTCCGGGTTCAGATCATATTTCCACGATAATGGAATATGTTGATTCGTCAGTACCGGATAGGGATAGCGCTCATAGATACCGTGATCGGAAAACAGGGCTTCATTCTTCTGCTCGATTACTGCTTGATGACGCGCCTTAACCTGCTCATAACGTGCTTCAAAAGTAGATTTAACCATGCTGCTTGTCTCCTCCTAATCGTTCCAACAATTCAAAACAGGCTCTGCCATTGTGATACGGACATTTCCATTCATTTACCTTAGGCTCTGAATACGGCTGTCCCGCTTCATTCACTTTCCAAAACCACTCACCATACGTATGATCCAGTAACACATTTTCAATAAAATGCCAGCTAGCCGCTGCCGCTTCATAGTAGCGAATATCCGCTGTTATCTGCCATGCGTTAATAAATCCTACTGCTGCTTCTGCTTGAGGCCACCAATCTTTATCACGGTCAATAATGCCACTTGGATCGGCTTCATTCCACAGCGCCCCATCACGGTCGATCCCATTATTCAGTACTGCGTCTGCAAGCGCGATAGCTACAGGTCGAATCTGCTCCATCACACCGGGATCGCCCAGCACTTCCGCTGCTTCGTGCAGAAGCCAGCTACCTTCAATATCATGTCCATACGAGATCCGATCAGACCTCAGTGCCCAATCTTCATCGAAAAACAACCGAAAGTGTCCAGTCACCGGATCGACAATTCGCTCAGCCGTCAGCTGGATCAAATATTGCAGACGTAGCCGAATGATGTCAGAGCGCCATACTCGATACACATTCGTATACGCTTCCAAAATATGCAGATGTGTATTCATCGACTTCTTCTCATTTAAGTCATGGGTACCCAGGCGTAAGTCCTGCTCTAGCTCCCATTCCCGCGTGTAGGCTTCATAATATCCACCATGGATTGGATCATAGCTTCGCTCAACGATACTAACAAGCTCTTGAACTTGTGGCAGTAATGTCTTGTCTCCCGTTGCTAGTACATATTCTGTTAAGCCGTAAAGTACAAATGCCTGTCCATAGATTTGCTTTTTCGTATGGAGTGGCTTGCCCTGTGCATCCAACATCCAATAGTATCCGCCATATTCGGAATCTCTAAATTGCTCATGCAGTATACTTCGAGCCCGTTCAGCCAATTGCAACCACTTGGGCTGACCGTCATGACGATACGCACGTGAAAATGTCCATAATAATCTTGCATGTAGCACAAGCCCTTTGGGTGCATCTTCGATCACCTGAGAATATGGATCTAGCGCTCCGTAAAATCCACCGTGCTGCTTGTCTACCACATGATCGCTCCAGTAGGACAAAATGCGCTGTAGTTCCAGCTCAACCGAAGTCATGAATGATCGCATATGCTGCCCTCCTCTTTGTTAGCCTTTAACGGCTCCATTCGTTACTCCGGCAAAGATATACCGCTGTAAAAATAAGTACAACAGAACTGTCGGTACCATAATAATCAAGATCGTCGCACAAATATAACTCCACTGCGCCTGATTATTGCTTGCAAATCGCATAATCGACGTCGATACCATTACAAGCTTCTGCTTGGGCATGTACAAGAATGGAATGTACAATTCATTGTAAATATTAATCGTTTTCAAAATGACCAGCGTAACCGTAGCAGGACTAAGCAGTGGGAAGATGATCGAAGCATAAATCCGAAACAGGCTTGCTCCATCAATCATCGCACTCTCATCCAGCTCTTCCGGAATATTACGAATGAACTGTAAGTAGATCGTAATTTGTAGCACATCTGCCCCAATGAACAATAGAATCGGAGCAAACAAAGTATTGAATACTCCTAACGATTGAATCAAGGAGAAGATAACGACCTGTGTTGTGATCGTTGGAATGATACTTGCGAACAGAAATAACGCTAAAATAAACCGTTTGCCTCTGAACGAAATACGCGCCAGCGCATAAGATACCATTGTCCCAAACACGATATTACCGACCAGCGACACCGCGATCACGATAAAGGTATTGCTAAACGCCTGCAAAATATCCGCTCGATCAAATACAATCCGAAAATTTTCAAAATTCAGAAAGCTAGCTGGCAGGGCAAACGGACTGGAACTCTCATCGGGCCCTTTAAAAGCATTCAATACAACCACATAAGGTGGAAAAAGAACAACCAGACTGGCGATGCCAAGCATCACATATTTGAGCCACTGAATCGGGTCTTTGATACGATTCTTCATGATCAGGCATCCCCTTTGCGTTTGATTGCTACATTTTGTACTACTAAAATGACGACTGTGAAGATCAACAGCACGATACTCATTGCTGAAGCCAGTCCATAGTTGTTAAATGTGAACGCCGTCTCGGTCGTTTTGAGCAAGAACGTTTCACTGGAACCGACGGGCCCACCCTTCGTTAGTACAAACGGAAGATCGAATACTGCCAGTGCTCCACTGAGTGTTAAGAACATATTGAGCTGGATGACCTGTCTTAAGTTAGGCAGCGTCAAATACCAGAGCGACTGGAACCGATTCGCCCCATCAATTCTCGCCGCCTCGTACATATCGCCTGGAATGGACTGCAAAGCACCCAGGTAAATAATCATCGTATAGCCCATATATCTCCAAAAGCTGACCGATGCGAGTGAGAAGTTAACAAGTGATGTATCTCCTAGCCAACTATGCTGGAGGGATGTTAAGCCAAGCATGCCAAGTAGCGCATTCAATGAACCATTTTCGGTATCAAATACATATTGGAACATAAAGGCAACCGCTACACCGTTCATAATATAAGGCACGAACAACAACACCCGGAACAGATTGCGACCCTTGATCTTGGAATTTAAAATGACGGCAAACAGGATCGCAATGATATTTTGTAAAATACCGCCAAGCACATACGGAATCTGATGTAGAAAAACACCGAATAGATCCGGATTAGTGAAAATTTCCTTATAGTTGTCCATCCCTAGAAAACGAACGGTATCGCTAATCCCATCCCAATCCGTGAAGCTCAAATACAGTAACCGCACAGCCGGATAATACGTGAACAATCCAAGCAGTACGAGCGGAATAAAGAGGAAGGTAATTAATATAACAATTCGTTGCTTCTGATACGAATGAGTCACTCGTTACACCGCCTTATGTTTGAATCTCTAATCATCGTTAACGTTCAAGTATAGGTTGGGAGTAATCAACCCGTATGATATCGCTTACAATAAGTCTCCTAGTTTTAAATGTTAATGAAACTTTATTCAGTATAAGTCTATTTTTAAAAATAAATGTTGAAAAAATACCACTTTGAGAGAATACTAAAAAATAATTTTCTAAAATAAATCTAATCTAAATCTGTATTAAACCTCGTAAAATCTTGCTGCAACTGCTTGTTTCAAGTATATCTTCTATCTTACTCTACGTTTATGAACCTCCTGTATTGGGTTGATTTCTCCACTACAGAAACTTTAACATAATTGTACAGTTTCTTCAACTATTTTATTTGTTTAATTAAACAAATTCGTTGTTGAAAATAACCGATATTGCTGAGCAACATTTTTTCCATTACTCGCTACACCAATCCTCTTCTCCATAGTATGAGCAGCATAAAAAGACATCTGCTTCATCAAGCAGATGTCTACGTCTATTCGTATACAATTCTAGATACTCATCCTGTGAGTGTGAATACATATGTTCTGGATTAATCCTCAGCGACGTTCGCTGTATGCAAAACTTTTACCGAAGCACGCTCAACCAGCTGTGTGGACAGTAAAATCTGTTCGGCAATCGTTTCGGTATGCTTGATTCGATCTAGAATCGTTTTTACTGCTCTTGAACCCATGTGCTCCTTCGGTACTTGAACTGTCGTAAGCTGCGGGATCACATACTCTGCCAGCGTCAGATTGTCAAATCCTATGATCGAGAAGTCTTCTGGACAGCGATAGCCCCACTCCGTCAAATAACGTAGTGATTCAATCGCCAGCATATCATTCGCACAGAAGAAGCCTGTCACCTTCTCCTCGACAATCGAAGCACGAAGCTTATCCATAAATTCAGAGTTAGTGTAGTTTCCTCTACCGCTTACTCCAACGCCGCGTACCCAGGTTGCACTTACCTCATCCTCAGAGCTAGCATTGTGATCTTTAATCGCTTCCTCAAATCCACGATCTCGCTCTTTGAAGCTCCATGCGGTCTCCATATCACCGACAAAAGCAAGTGTCCGATGCCCACTTTCAATCAGCTTGTTCGTCGCCTTGTACGCTCCTGCATAGTTATTGGCTAGAATATGATCGTACTGTTCATTTTGAATATTCGAATCGACTAATACAAACGGCAGATCCGTCGCTGCAATCGCTTGAATATAATCTTCAGGTACATGTCCAAGTAGTAAAGCTCCGTCCACTTTAGATTCACTAATGCTAGAAGGGATGCCCTCCTTCGGTTCCATTGAAATATCAATTCCCGATAACATCATACTAAAATCATAACTGGATAGCGCTTTATCAATACCACGTATAATCTTACCCCAGTATTCCATATCATCCAGATACGCTTCAGGCATTAACACGGCAATATTTCCGGTCTTGCTGAATTGAGATGATTTGCGTAGCTTATCAAACCGGTAGCCCATCTCTTGAGCCGTCTTCCATATTTCTTCCCGGGTGCTATTATTGACGGCTGGGTCGTTCGAGAGCGCTTTCGATACGAGCGCCTTGGACACGCCAACCTGCTCCGCGATCATCTGTAAGGTGACTTTTTTCAATGGTTGATCTCCTTACGATTTTTTATTAATCATAATGTCTTTTTAAACTTTTTTCAACTCAAATACCCTTGAACGAACGGCACAGGGGAATATGCCGATTCATTTCAAGGGTATTTGAGTTGATAGCGGATGCGAACGAATCGAAGTTAGACTGAAGTGGCGTGCAGCTTTTTACCTTCCGCATCATACTGACGGATATGCTGGATTAATTCTTCTACATTCACCCAGGCTATTCCCACCTTCTGATCAGCTGCACCGTAGGCCATAATCAATTCGCCATTCATCACCACGCCACCGGTTGTAAATAGACATGGTGTTGGATAATCGGAAGGCATCTCCCACTCACGTTCTGCATACATTAATCGGTCTGGGCAGCGATGGGTAAGCTGTGGGTAATCATTATCCTGTTCCTCTACAATCATGAACGACTGCGTATAACCAAACTGTACATTTTTCTTGCCATGATACGGAATGAGCCATTCCCGCTCACTGATTCGAACCGGAGGCCAGCTCGCACCAATTCGGTTTTCCTCCCAATCGAACACAGGTGAGGCCAGTAAATGATGCTCCGCACGAGATGAGGCGAAGTCTTCGATCTGTTGTGCTGCTGCAAAGTAAATAGATGGCTTTTGCACGCGTTCACCTTCTGGAAACGGCAATACATTCATTGGACGATGAAGCATTACATAACGCTCTACATCGTTAATTCTCATTTTGTTCGGGAATAAAAACACATCTCGGTTATCACTCACATGCCCCTCTGTTAATGGCCCAATATATTCAAAAGCTTGCTCATACTGTCCACTTTTGAGCCGTTCTAGATTCAGCTTATACAGCACAGTCACCGTATCATTCGCACGTGCTGTCTGAACAAAATCATCCACATCATTCGTTTCAAATATCCAATCTGGCACATATTCAAACCGTGTCTCCACCGGTGGCTCCTGATCGCTAAGCCAGTACGGTCCAGGTGGAAATATACGACATGCAACGCTTACATAAAGCTCACCTTCAATTGGGAAAATGCGCGGATCTTCAATACATCCATTCGCATAATTGCGTACTCGATTGCCATGAATATCCGTAATATACAGCTCTTCTTCCTCATATCCGAGTGCAGGTGCTAGTGCAGGACGTGAGAAGTCCGCATCCCATGTGCGTCCAGCATCTTCACTTTTCGCATATCCCAAAAAGATCGGATACGGATCATGACAGCCTTCTCTCTTCTTGGCAGACCACGGACCAGTCGCGCGAAACAGCATATGGATCGTGTCAGAGTCTGGATCTTTTACAATGGCAGGATTGAGCACCATTTTATCTGCCCATGCACAGCCAGGTACAGGCTCAAGCACAGGTTGATCTAAATAACGAAATTGAGGTTTCATAAGTTCCTCCTACTATTTATAAGTTTTCGACGCTTATCAGTTTCTTCATAGCTTACTTACGACCTCACTCTAGCATATGTATTTTTTATTTTCAACTTTTTTAACTGTTTAATAAAATATTTTAACAAAAAGGCAGGATCATCTGATATAATGTTACTTATCAAATGATCCTGCCTTTTCGATGTATAAACCTTTTATGGAATAGAATCGCTATATTAAATTTCGCTTGTCACTTTATCCGCTTGTTTATTCAGCTCATTCACTGATGTGAAGATAGCATTGAACGCTTCAATCGCGGTCTGCATCCGCTCTTGTCCGCGTTTAATACTCTCTTCTACTTCGCTGGTCGTACCGGAAATCTTGCTCACTTCCTTATCCATCGCATCTACACTGTGCTTCACCTTACCAATGGACTCCTGCACCATGTTAGACAATTTGCCTACCTCCTGTGCAACGACGTTAAATCCGCGACCGAACTCGCCTGCACGCGCAGCCTCAATCGCAGCATTCAGGGCAAGCATTTGCGTTTGCGAAGAAATTTTACGAATCGTACGCACAACGTCTTGAATCTCATATGCTTGTTCCTGCAATCGTTCAATCGTCTGAGCATTCGCTGATGACACCTGAGCAATCTGCTCCATGCTGACCATCAATTCCTCGCTATGCAGCATTCCATCTGAAGAACGCTGATGAAGCATTCTAGCCGTATGTTGTAGATCCTCAACGACATGGGTGAGATGGTGATGACGCTCCGTAATGTCGGTAGCCACCTTAGTCACACCGATTACGTTCCGGCGATCCTGATCCCATACCGGCATATACGTCGCTTCCAGCCATACCTCATCATTATTTGCATTGCGTCTTAAAATTCTATCGTGAAAGGTAATCCCGCTAAACAGATTATCCCAAAAGGATGTATAGTCTGAACTGTTTGAAAATTCAGGAAAGCATAGAGACCTATGATGCATACCTATCAATTCGGCAACCGAATAGCCAACAACACGTGCAAAAATATCGTTTACATAGGCTACACGATGCTCCGTATCAAATCGAATAATCGCCAGATTCTCCTGCAACGCGCGGACTACCAATTCGTCTGTAACTTGTTCATTCACTTTTTCCATACCCTGTACCCTCCCGCGGCGATTGATCATATTATCGTATTCTGTATGCCTAACCTTTTTAATTATATTTACCAATTAAGAATATAATTTTATTTAATAGGAAAACAAGAGATATAATTCCTATATTTGGTGGTTAAGTACTCATATCTATATCGGCATTTACATTCGCAAAATAAATATATCCGCACGTAAAACAAGCACTTTTCGCACGATTTATTCAACCCGTGTTAAAAGTGCTTGCTTGATGAACCCTGGTACTCCGTTCATATAGAATACTATGATCGTTCGCAACATATTCTGGAGACTACATTGCATACTTGATGAATAACGTTACGCTCCAAATTAGGAACACCGCTTAGATCAAGTGCTAACTAACTTCATTGCAGAAATGGATACTTGTACATATATGCAGACTATACAGGGATATCCAATCCTACATAGCATTCATAGCCCAGACAAATAGTATAGTCATTGTCATCACATCTCTTCCAAATCGCCTCGTCGACCACTACGATAAAACTCCTCATATACCCCACCAATCGACGCAAAAGCGCGCCTGATAATTTCTGCCCATTCTGCTTGGATTTCTTTGGTCATTTGCAAGCTAGTTTGTCTTGGATCTACACCGTGTCGACGTAACAATTCCATATACGCCCCCGTCTGAATACACGAATCAAGTATCCAGTACATCACATCCGCTTCACGCTCAGGGCCGATCGGCTTGTCCATTATTTGAGTTCCACGTTCGTACAGCTGCAATCGGTATCCATTGTCTTCTACACGGATATGTGGCTCCAGATCGCCATACCATGAATCATCGAATGCGGCTTCTACCCATTGGATATGCTTGTCTTCATAAAATTCAGTCTTCTGAAGCTGTTCCACGATGCCATCTATCAATTGTTGTTGGGTTTTCATTGAATATTCTCTCCTGTTCAATATTTGTAGGATTGGCGCGGATATTAAGCGATTGTTCAATGCCTGCTTTGTGGCTACAATGCTGTAAACCTTTACACATGCGATTCAAAATATGCTTTAATGGAAATATTATTGATAACATATGGTGTAAAGGAGTGACATTTATGCAAATCTCACATTTTCTTCTCCCTAAGGAGCAGGTTACTTATGTATCGTCGACTGCGTCGATGCTAGAAGCACTGGAGCAACTAGAGCGTCATCCCTATTCAGCAATTCCGATTATTGATAGCCAGGGCAAATATATTGGCACATTGTCCGAAGGTGATCTACTATGGAAGCTGAAAAATTCGTTCAATCTTGACTTTGAAGCGATGCGTCACGTACCTATTACTGATATTCAGCGTCGTGTACATAATGAGAGTGTCGTAATCACCGCTAATATGGAAGATATGCTGAATCGTGCTGCCGATCAGAACTTTGTTCCGGTCATTGATAATGAAGGCTTATTTCTAGGTATTATCCGTCGCAAAGATATTATCGAATACTACAATGATACCATTACCGATTGATCATTTGAAAGGAGCCAATCTATGTCGACACGCGTACTGATTGCGGATGATGAAGCAGCGATTCGCAACTCGATTGCCTATGCGCTCAAACGAGAGCATTTTACCGTGGAGACAGCGACAGATGGCAAGGATGCACTTGCTCGTGTAGAGCAATTCCGCCCCGATGTGCTTGTGCTCGATGTGATGATGCCCGAAATGGACGGCTATGAAGTATGCCGACGCTTAGAGCAGCGACGTGGGCTTGGCATTGTCCTGCTCACCGCTCGCGATGATGTGATTGATCGTGTGCTTGGGCTGGAGCTTGGAGCAGATGATTATGTAGCCAAGCCATTCGATATTCGTGAGCTCATCGCACGTATCAAAGCACTTGCACGCCGGGTCGATCGGGAAAATGCGCCTCCACCACTGGATGAGCCCAGAGTACTTGGTGCCTTAACGGTACAACCTGCTAGCCGAGATGCACGGATCGACGGACAGCCGCTAGAGCTCACGCCCAAGGAGTTCGATCTACTACTGCTTATGGTCAGCCATCCGGGACGTGTGTACACACGAGATGAGCTGCTAGAGCTCGTATGGGGAATGGATTATCTGGGTGAGACGCGCACGGTAGACATTCATATTCAGCGTCTGCGGAAAAAGCTAGATCCGCATCAATCTCTGTTACAGACCGTATATGGCGTCGGTTATCGGTCGGAGCCGCAGTTATGAGAACGGGCTCACTCCTTCATCCGAGGTTAGGATTACGCTGGAAATTCCCATTGTTACTCGGTGTACTACTTTTATTCACAGTAACCGTGCTAAGCTTACTCGTTCTGTCTGGTATTCGTAGTAATCAGCAGCAACAGACGGAACAGCTGCTGCTTCGGCAAAGTGAGCTAATGCAAATGAGAATCCGCCAAACGTACTTGACCCGTGAGCGACTTGAGCCTACCGTATTTATGCAAAGACGTGCAGCTGAACTCGCTGTCGAACTAGGTGCATCTAGCAATATGAGAGTGATTCTGTATGATCGAAGCGGCGAGCTGCGTGGGGATTCCCTTCCGCTAGCTCGCCGTAGTGATGTGAGCGCGGCGATGCGCTATGCACTACAAGGACAGACCGCTTATATTACAGAAGGCTCTAACGTGCTCTACTTAACTCCGATTTATGGTGGCGATCAATTACTCGGTGTGCTTCAGCTTCATCTGTCGATTGCGGAGCAGCAGGAATTTTATCAGAATATGCTGATGCTCTGTCTGTGGACAGGCGCTGCTGTGCTTGCCGTTAGCTTCTTGATCGGCTGGCTATATATCCATCGCCAAACACGAGATATTCATACATTAATGACCGAAGCACGTTCCATCGCGCGCGGTCGTTATCCTGATGAGAAGCAGTTGTTATTGAAGCGCTCGGATGAACTTGGCGAGCTAGGCGATAGCATTACCGAAATGGGCACAATGATCGAGCGCAGTATGAATCTGCTTGAACAGGAAAAGCTCCAATTACAGCAGGCAGTAACCAAGCTATCTGCACTGGAACAGCTCCAAAAGGCATTTATCGGCAATATTAGTCATGAGCTTAAAACGCCTGCAACCTCGATTCAATCGTATGCGGATCTGCTCGGCATGTATGGTGATGATCCAGAACTTGTGCGTGAAGCGAGCAGCAGCATTTCATCCGAGATCCGCCGCTTGATCGAACTGATTGAGGACTCGATTCGTTTATCACTATTGGACAAATATGATTTTGAACTGCATCCTCAGCAGATTCAGTTAAACGAGCTGATCCAAGAAGCAGTAGCGCGAACACGCGGCAAGGCTACCCATAATGATATTCGTCTTGATGTGGAGCTAGCCCCTTCCATACAACTTACTGCCGATCCGAAGCATCTGATGCATATTTTACTGAATCTGCTCGATAATGCGGTCAAATACAACTTGCCTGCGCAAGGCTGGATTAAGGTGCACAGTCATATGCAGAGTCATATCGTACAGATTCGCATTAGTAGCTCGGGTCCAATGATTCCACATGACCAGCAGGAGCTTGTATTCGAGCCGTATACAACGCTCAGTCAGAACCGTTCACGTACTGATAGTGGAACCGGACTGGGTCTTCCACTGGCACGGCGTCTAGCACAGCGAATGAACGGTCAACTATATATTGAATCGTCAGATGAACGAGGAACGGTGTTTGTATTGGATTTACCACTCGATCCCACACCAGATTAGTATTTTATAGAATTGCAGGTAAGATCATTAGTGCTCCCGTGTTAGAAGTTCGCTAACACTAGAATCGTACGAATTTTGTGCTTTGCAAAAATCCTTTTCTCATTTCACCCCGTGTTAGAAGTTCGCTAACACTAGAATCCAATATAATTGCTAACACACAGAACCGTAAAGAACCGTATTGCCGGGTTGCAGACAATACGGTTCTTTCTTGTTATGGACAAGGTTTTAGTTCTACTACTTTAATCGCCAACAATAGGTGCGATGGTAGCAAAAAGCATTCCGATTTTGCTGATGTGATCGTCAGTATTCTGACTTCTGATCCAGAATCAAGGATTCGATCAGATCAATACCTACTGGTGTAATTGAGAAATGCATATAACCTACGACATCCTTGATCTCAATTAGACCTTTTTTGTGTAAATAATCATAGGCGAGTCTTGTTTCTTTATCTGTAAGTGGGCCTACATTTTTCTTCGGTCCCGGTAGGTGAAAGGAACGTTCCTCTGGTCCAAAATGATAATCATATAAGTCCTGCAAGAGCTGTAGACGCAAGCGTTGTCTTTCTCTGATTATATTGTTCATGCTTTTCACCTCCACAGGGAGATTAATATAACGTACTACATCGCCTTTTCATCATACCATGAACAACTCTTTTGTACGATTGAATTGCGTCTGACTGCCAGCGGATCATGAAGCAGGATCATTTCATTTACGATAGTTGTTTTACGATCTTCCGATTTGAACATTGGTGCGCTCTCTTTTAAGCGAATCTGCATCCTTGTTTACAAGTCCGATACAATTGTACATATGGCCGAGATGTATGCGTGATACGCTAACGATGCATCATGGTAAGAATGTTGTACTTTGCAAAATTCTTTGTTCATCTTAGCTCATGTAGCAGATCGCTAATACTTGAATAGACTCATGTAGATAACGATGAACGGCAACGATGTGACCCTTTCGTGTACATGTCGATCTTATATTTATTTCATTTCAGGAGTTGATTGTTATGGCTTACCGCTCTCCCTTTCATTCGCCCTCTTCACCGACGTTTGTTCAACCTAGTTCTAAAAGCCCTGATTCCAGACGCAATCAACAGTCTGGACGTAATCGTAATCATAGTCGCTGGAAATGGCTGCTCAGTGGCTCGCTACTGCTTGTCCTATTAGCAGGCTGTAGCAACGGTCAAAAGCTAACCGTGATTGATCAAGCTGCCAGTGTACCTGTAGAGCCCTCGATCAGTCTAGCTTCGTTGGATCGGTTGGACAATGTATATGGACGTACCTGGCTATCCGATGATGAAGTGATTATCGAGCGGAAGAATCGTCTGATTGTGCACAATGCGGCTACCGGTAAGGAACATGAGCTTACCCCAGGTCGCAAAGGACTTCAATTACTCGCCGAAGCATCCCCAGATGGAAAGCATGTATATTTTACAGAAGGTGTACCGAATGATAAATATGCAATCAAAGGCTATATTATGGACACTCAATCTGGGGATATCCGAGAGACGGGCGATATGGATATGGTGAATGAAGTGAAATGGGCAGATAACTCCCATCTGATTAGCGGTACACCAGATAATCGACTACAGTTGACTGATCTGAGTGCACGTACGACCACGCTTGAGCTGCAAGGACCGAATACCAAGGATACGATTATGCAGGTAAAACAAGTGGGAAAACAGATTTATTTTGTCGGCGGTTCTGCACTCAATGTCGTCACAGAAGATAATCTTACCGCGAAGCCTGTTCGAAATGATGTATGGGACTTTGATGTCGCACCGGATGGTAAAGCCATTGTGATCCAGCAGGTTGGTCATAAGCAATCTGAATCCAGTAAGCTGACGGTTATTGATCCGGAGGGCAAGGAACTCGGTAAAGTTGCAGAAGGGACATTACTTGGTCGCCCGGCTTGGTCACCCGATGGGACGATGCTAGCGTTCTCTATTTATCAGGAGAGTCAGCAAGGGATGAAGGGCTTGTACATCTTCAACCGCAGCACAGGGACGACGACCCCGATCACAACAGAGTTCCAGGCGTATAACGGTTCGATTCGCTGGAGCCCAGATAGTCGTCGTTTATCTCTGTATGCGGAGGATAACGGCGTCGTAACTGCGCTTGTTGGGATTAGTGTTAAATAGTGACTTGGGACTGAACTCGTTCGCATGCGTAGCTTCAACTACTTCACTTCCTCACTTCCATCAGCTATTCACTATTTCAACGTATGCCAATGCGATTTCCGAATCAGATATATGCTAATAGTGCATTTTACCCGATACATTCCTCTGAACGAAAAAGCATATATTCCCCGCACCGTTGATTACAGCAACCATATTGGTCACATCAACAAAAGTTCGCAACTCTACTATATTGATCAGCATCATTCTTTAAACCAATACGAAAAGCAGTTCCCGCTACATGCACGCCTACATCATCTGAGCGTTGCGACAGCAGGAACTGCTTTTTCATTAGGGTGATGAGATTATCATTCGTTCATCTTCTTCTCTAGTAGTGCTTCCTGCTCGGCTTTACGAGCTTTGCGCTTATCATTTTGACGAGCGAGCACCATGTAGAGCGATGGTACAACGAACAGGGTTAACAGTGTAGAGAATACCAGACCGAATACGATCGCAATCGCGAGCGGACGGAATAATTGTTCACCGACGGTTGCCATCGGCAGCAAGGCTACGATAGCTGCCAGTGAGGTTAACAGAATCGGACGGAAACGGGCGGAAGCCGCTTGAATAATCGCTTCCTTCATCTCCAGCCCTTCATGCCGTGCATCTTCGATAAATTCGATCAGCACAATCCCGTTACGCACAACAATTCCGGCGAGCGCGATGACGCCCATGATCGACATGAAGCCGATTGGTGTCTGACTAATAAATAGCCCCAATACTCCGCCAGCGGCGGCAAGATACACTGTCGTCATAACGATCAGTGGAATCCACATCGAGTAGAACTGCATCGCGATCAAGATAAAGATCAATACGACCACAATTGCGAACAACTTCGCAAGATCGACGAAAATATCACTTTGCTTGGACGTTTCGCCACCAACTTCCCATGAATAGCCTGGTGGGAATTGGATTTTAGCCATACCTGCATTAATATCGGTCATTACATCGGTTGCTGTTCGTCCCGTCACATCGGCCTCAATCGTATTGGAGCGAGACAGATTGTAATGACTGATCTGCTTGATCGAAAATGCCGGATGAATGTTTACAAGTTGACTCAGTGGAACCTGTACATTGTCCGAGTTCGTCACATTCACTTGCTGGAACAAGACGGCTGGGTCTGTGGATGGTGCATCTTTCATGAAGATTTTGATATCCACCAGATCGCGTCCATCGTCGAACTCCCCGACCTTCACACCCGTACCTGTCATCAGCAGCGTGCGAGTCAGATTCTCATACGTGACATTGTAGCGATCCATCGCCGCACGATTCACTTCAAAATCAAGCGTATAATCCTGCACGCCCATCGTATCGCTAATATTGCTAGTTCCGCTTGTAGACGCGACCACACCTTTTACCTGGTCGGTCAGCTTACGCAGCTCCTTCAGATCCGTACCCAGAATACGAATCGACACTGGCTTGCCGACTGGAATTCCAAGCTCGGTCTGTGTCACTGAGGTCGTTACCTGTGGGAACATCTGCTTCAATTCCTGTGGCCAGTTCGCCACTGCCGCTGTACTATCCAGCTTATCAATATCACCTTTTAACAATACTTCCCCTTGATTGGTCGAAAAGGAAGCGATATTCGTAATATTGTAAAAGAGCGGTGGGGCTGTACCGCCAGAAGCGGATGATACTGCATCGACACCTGGCTTCTTCTGTGCCCAGGCTGCAATTTTGCGTACCGTCTCATCGGTATCTTGAATCGACGTACCTGTTGGCATCGTGATCTTAATCGTCAGCTCTGGATTGCTTGAACGTGGGAACAACTGCACCGGCGTAAGCATGGTAAGCCCATAAATACCTGTACTTACGATCAGACCTGCCAGTGCGATCAGCATCGGACGCTTAAGCACCTTTGGCATCAAGCGGTGAGCATAGCTGTCTGATAGACTTTGAATCTGCTTGCCGAGCAGCCCGGCAGGCTTGCTATTGTTATGCTTTTTCCCTTTTAAAATATTACGTTTCTCATACCAGATTCGGAAGATCGGAATGACCGTAAGCGACATCGCCATCGAAGCGAGCATCGCCAGTGAAATGACGACTGGAATCGGCTTAATAAATGCGCCTACATCCCCGGTCAGGAACATCAGCGGTGCAAAGGCAGCAATCGTTGCGAGCGTAGCGGTCAGAATCGAGATCGCCACTTCCTTCGTACCATTAATCGCCGCTTCATATGGACGTTCCTTCAAGACAAATAGCCTGCGTTCGATATTGTCATTGACGACGACCGCATCATCGACAAGTATACCAAGTACGATAATCAGACCAACGACCGTAATCTGGTTCAGTGTAATGTCCATCCCCGGTAAAAACATCATCGCGATCGCAATTGAGATCGGAATCGCCAGCGCAACAAAGGATGAAGTTAACAGGTTCAGACCGAGCATACAGACGATAATAACGACCGCAATCGCAATCATCATTTCAACAAATAGATTATGGAAAATACGATCTGTTTCGTTCTTTTGCGCAAATAATGAGTCGATCTTCAGATTAGCTGGTAATGTCGTTTTCAGCTCATCCATCTTGGCATTTACTGCTTCATACATCGTTGGCACGTCAGAACCAACTTCGCTACTGATCTGAATCGAGATCGACGGTTGACCATTGTAATAGCTATTGTATTCGACCTTCTCATTCGTCATCTGTACGCTGGCAACATCCTTCAGATAGACAGGAGTGCCATTTTCCGATTTGAATACGACAATCTTTTCCAGACTGGACGCGTCATGATCGACAGGGACAGTCAACTGGTAGCTTCGTTTCTCGTAATCAAGCGTGCCTGTTGGAACGCGATTATTTTCCTTTTGTACAGCATTCAGAATCGACTCCCACGGAATGCCGTACTGCTGTAGCTTGGACATGTTCGCTTCAATCCGTACCTGCTGCTTCGGCAAGCCCGTGATCGACACATCGGTAACACCTGGAACCGAGCGTAGCTGATCGCGCCAGTCGGTCATTAGATTTTGCAGCTTCCATAGATTCTGCGCACGATCTCCATAGATGGCAAAGGACTGTACGAATGCCTTTGTCAAATTATCATTAATAACTGGCGCATCCGCACCATCAGGCAGATCTGCCTTCGCATCCTCTACCTTTTTGCGTAGCTCACTCCATACAGTCGGTGCATCGGCAGTCGGCTGGGTTTCCAGCGTAATCACCGATACACCCGACATTGAAACCGAGCTCACGGTCTTCAGATTGGATACTTCCTTAATCTTCGATTCCAGCACCCTCGTGACCGTCGTCTCGATCAGCTCTGGTGTAGCACCTGCATATACGGTCGTTACCGTCGCCTGCTTGACCACGATATCCGGCATTAACTGCTTCGGTAGCTGAAATCCACTGAAGGCTCCAATCCCAATCAGCAGCGCAAAAAACAACAACGTAATCTTGCTCTTCTTGACCAGATACTGAATCATTGTGCACTGCCTTCCTGCGATCCGCTGGTAGTGCCTGTATTCCCGTTAGACTGAGCTTGAATAGTGTCACCATCCATCAGTCGATCAGCGCCGGAGGTTACGATCAGGTCACCAACCTTCAGTCCACTCGTAATAACCAGCTTGTTGTCCATCAATTCGCCGGTTTTGACTGGTGTACGCACCGCCTTACCATTTACATTCCGGTATACATAAGCAGAGTCATCCACACTAACAACCGCTTCGACCGGCACCATAATGCCTTTTTTCGACTGTACATCACGAGATGCCTTAACTACCTGACCTGGCTTCCAATCGTGGTTCGGATTGCTAATATGCACTTCGACGCTGATCGTGCCCGTGTTGTCATTCGTTTTTGGATAAATATTCGTTACCTTGCCTGTTCGCTGCTCATCGTACAGATTAAGACTGACCTGCTGACCAACCTTCCACTGCGCAATCTGCTCATCAGGTACAGGTAGGAGCACCTTGAGTTCGTTCAGCTGTCCAATCGTAAAGGCAGTCGTTCCAGCGGCTACGGTTTGACCTAATGAAATATCTTTCTCCAGCACAACACCACTCACTTGGGATTTGAGCTGGGACTTGGATAGAGCGAGCTTGGCCTGGGCAAGGGATACATTCGCCTGGTCATACGAAGCTTGCGCTTGCTGTACACCTGCATTCGCCTGCTCAATGCCTGCATTCGCTTGAGATACCTGCGCCTGTGCAGATTGCACGCCAACCTGTGCTTGCTTCACACCAGAAGCGGCACTAGCACGATCCGAGTTACTTGCACCTGCGAGTGTGAGCGATAGCTGCTGCTTCGCATCATCCAGTGCTTCCTTGGCCGTAGAAAATGAAGTCTGTGCCTGCTCATTCTCCTGCTGACTGAGCAGGCCATTCTGGAATAATGTATTCGCACGATCTGCGGCAGACTTCGCCTGATCATAAGCCGCTTGCGCCTTACTCACCGCATTACGAGCTTGCTGCTTCTCCTGATCGCGTGCACCGTCAAGTACACCTTGTTGCTTCGCCTTCGCACCTTCGACCTGCGCTTGCGCTGCGGCAACACCCGCCTCAGCAGCAGAACGTACTGCATTCGCGTTACTGAGCGATGCCTTAGCCGAAGTGAGTCCAGCACTTGCCTGTTGCACGGCTTCCTGTGCCTCACTGACCTTCAGTTGCAGATCTGCACTATCCAGACCCGCAATCGCCTGTCCCTTGTTAACTGAATTTCCAACATCTACAGCTATGCTATCTACTGTTCCGCCAAGCTCGAAGGCTACCGGAGATTGTTCGACAGCTGCCAGTGTACCAGATAGATCGTATACTGCATTTAGGGGAACCTGTTGTACTTTGGATACCGTTACCGTACTTGCGGTCGCTTGCGCCGATTGAGCAGGCTCACTCGAACAGCCTGCCAGCAATACCGTGCATACAAGTCCTACTGCCAGTACAGATTGTGCTTTTCTCACCATTATCTTGCTCCTCCATCCTGTATCCCATAGCTGGGTTTATCATGTCATCAGAAAATCCTTCGTTATCTCTCTAGTTATCTCTTTATAGTGAGCTCGATGATGGGCTCGCTTATCCAATCAAGTCAGGAATTGATGTAGCATCTCGAACACTTCATCATTGCTCAGTGGTTCATTTTCCTTCTCCCAGTGTGTGGTCATCGCATCATACATATGAATGAGTACGAGTGAAGTCAGCTTCACATTCTGGATCGGGCGAATCAGATTCTGTGCTGCGGCTTGCTCGAGCAATCGACATACCGCGGTGTTTACAACCGAATCAATATGGCATAATGCGTTTTGCGAAGCAACGGTACCGAACTCTTGCAATTCTTCTGCCAGACGATCGGCGATGATATGGTATCCTCGGAAGCTGATGCACGTATAGATCGCACGATACATCCGGTCCTTGATATCGCCCTCGCTGTTAATAATCTCTTCTGCCTGACGAACCATCTCGGTTAAAGACACATCGAGAATCGCATTCAGAATCTCTTCCTTCGTTTCAAAAAACAGATAGATTGTGCCTTTACCAATTCCTGCATTCTTGGCAATACGATCTACCGTCGTCCCCTTAAACCCAAACTTAGAAAATACATCACGAGCAGACTCAATAATCTTCATATAGCGCTCATCATTAACGTGACTCATCGTACGCTCCTCCTCCAACAACAAATGATCTAACATAAAAGATAATTTAATCGGTTCCTCATCCCAAAATAATTCCTTCACCCTATTCCCTCCCGGTTCGCCGTGCTGTCTGGATTCACCTGTTAGCGACCAAATCAGCACAGGCACAATCAGTCAGTGAACAGCAGCTTGGATGTATTAAAAAAGCATACAGATGAATATGTGGTACCCTGAATCAAACTCGTGACCAAAAAACCATTTCGGTTCTGTAGTCAGAATATAGCATGGTTTCTAACTCAATGCAACTTTTACGTGTGGGTGGGGATTTGGAATTGGTTTGATGATTGGTGGAAGGAGAGATAGACTTGGTTCGGGAAAAATCCTTTTTGGATTGCACCTCGTGGTAGCAGGTCACTGCTGGAAACAAACAAAACCGGACGCTGGATTAGCGCCCGGTTTGTTTGGGATAGAAGGTATAATGATACATTCAATAGTTAGACTTGATCTATGAGACAAAATGACTTAAAAATTCTCGTTTAGTATCCATTCCGCCTTCGCATCATCTGGTCGATAATGCGTGAACAGTTGATTCATCGCATGACGAACCGCCGCTTCCGGCGCGTGTTGCCCGGTCTGCTCTAATACGTAGGGTGCAGACTCCCCGCCTGGCTGATAGAAGTAGTTGGTATCGTGATAGTATAGATCGTTCTGATCCTGCTTGATCCGCACAGCGATCCGCGTCTTACCTAGCTTCGCATGCTGAACCCAGATCTCCCATTCACCGATCACCGTATATTTGTCACTAATGTACTCATAGTCATCAAATAGCTTGATTATCTCATTCATTGGGTTACCTCCGTTTGTAGAAATCAAGGGATTGTTAGGAGCAGGGATAGGGAAGCAGGTGACTTCTGTATGTGCTCCGATGAGTACGTATTATAGTGGGGGTGGTTGGGGGAAGTCAAATTTAAATAGAAGATTTAAAAATAGAGTTATCATTGCTTTAGTATTAAGTACTGCATGGATTTAAACTTTACTATAACTAAATAATTTCTCAAAAGTAAAAATAAGTATTTAAAACTATTTATAAACATCCGATATAATAAAAGGTATCTAACTAATAATGAATAGAGGATATAATTATGCGACCTGCGAATTTGTTTTCACTTATAGGAGCAAAACAAAATTTGAAAGAGGAAACTTCCAAAAAATATCTAAGCAGTTTTAAAATTCAAATTAGAGACGATGAATTAATTGACTTAGAAACTTTTGTAAAAGAGTTCAGAAGAAATTTCAGAGTAGTTGATATAACCTGGCTTAGTCAATTTTATGTAGGATATAAAATTGAGCAAATAAGCAAAGAATTTGACTTACTGAGGATTGGAGACGATAACATAATTAATATAGAAATCAAAAGAGAACATACAGGACTGAAAGTTCAAAAACAGTTAATTCAAAATAAATATTATTTAAGCTTTCTAGGAAAAAAAATAATAAGTTTTACTTATATCTCGGAAACTAATAAACTTCTTTATTTAAATGATAATTCTGAAATAGAAGAAGTAGATTTCGAATTTTTAAAGAGTTATTTAAGTACTCAAAAGCTTAAAAATATGACTAATATTGAAATTAATACTTTATTTAATCCCTCTAACTACCTTGTATCTCCCTTCAATTCTACTCTTGCTTTTATAAACGACAGATATTTTTTAACTAATCAACAAACAGAATTCAAAAAAAAGATCTTTAATTTATTTAATCAAGAGTTAGATTGCTTTATTTCTATAAATGGAGCAGCAGGAACAGGAAAAACTTTATTGACCTATGATATTGCTAAAGATGCTCAAAACAGAGGAAAAAAAATTATAATATATCACTGTGGAATTATAAATGAGGGACAAGAAACTCTTAATCGTGATTATGATTGGTTTATCAACCCCATTAAAAATTTGAGAACTGATCATTTTAAAAATTTTGATTTAGTTATTGTCGATGAATGCCAACGCATAAAACAAGAACAGTTATCAGGAATAATTCAATCAGTTAAAGAAAATAGGATTAAATGTATTTTTTCTTATGATAAAAACCAATTTCTGCACAATAATGAATTTTACAGTAACATAATTGGCACAATTTCAGAAGTTGTTAAAGAAACACATACTTTTTCTCTCAGCGAGAAAATAAGAACAAATAAAGAACTTGCTGCTTTCACTAAAAATTTATTTGATCTATCTAAAATAAATAACATTCAAGAATACAAAAATATTGATATTCAGTATTTTGCTATTGCTAATGAAGCAACACACTATATGGAGATGCTTGAAGAAAACAATTGGAAAATCATTCATTATTCTTCACCACTCTTCAATAAAGATCCATATGGAAATTATCAATTGAGTTGTAGAGATAGTGCCCATATGGTGTTGGGTCAAGAATATGATAACGTGGCTGTAATAATTGATGCTTGTTTTTATTATAATAAAAGCGGAATTCTATCATCGAATCATGTTAATGCCTACTACAGGGCTGATAAAATGCTATTTCAAATGGTTACAAGAGCTAGAAACAAATTAACAGTCATCATAATTGATAATGAAGATTTGCTCGATAAATGCTTAAAAATAACAAACGGCTCTAATTGATTAGATGTACTATCTTTTAGTTATAGTAAAAAGCCCCTCATACTGAATCATAAGAGGCTTTTTACTATAATGAAAACACAAAATTATCCTTCTTAACTTAAAGCCTTTGAAATTCTAAAATACCTTTTATTTAATGCTTCTTTTCCGCCTTCCATAATTTCACATATAGCTTCCCTAACATCATTTTTTTGTAATGCTCCACTTAAGTGTCTCTGAATCATTCCCCTTGCGAAATTCATTTGTATTATATTTTCTGCAGCTCCATTTACAGGAATATTAGGATTGTGCGTTACAATTATCACTTGTTGCTTATTTTTAAACTCTCTTAACCCAGAAACAACCAAGTCAGTTATTCGTTTCGTATCTAAATCTTCTTCTGGTTGATCAATAATTATAGGCGAATCATCTAATAATAATATTAGTGATAACATTGCCGCAGTACGTTGACCTGCTGATCCAGTTTCGATATCTTCTTCTTTATTTTTGCTAACCAGTTTTAATACTATTTTATCCTCAGGATACCATAAGCTTAATCTATCAATATCTTCAGGCGTATTATTAAGAAGTGAATCAATATGAGTAATAAACCTTTTTGTAGCTTTTAAGTTAGAAACACTTTGAATATCACTTATTAGCTTAATTCTATCTTCCCATATAGAAGACGACATTAATAAATCATAAATAATTCCACTTTTAGGAATTTCATCATCATCTTTTTCTAATATATCTTTCGTAAATTCTTTGCCATTCTTTCTTATGATATTTCTAAAAGTATCTTCAGCATTTTCAATATTACCCATTACGTTTAAATGGATTTTTATATTCGAGTTATTTCCTTGCCATTTTCTTATAACTTCTTGACGAAGTTCGCGCAAATTCTTTTGATGAAGGTTAATATCTCCAAGTAATATAGCCGATTGATCATCATAATTTCGAATTCTATCTTCATATTCAGAGATTTTCTCTAGTTTCCTTTTAATATCTTGTTGTTTAAGCACTAATTCACCATAAGCATTTGGATTTCTTTCACCCTCATCTTTTAATCTTTCTACAAAACTCTCATACTCATTACAATAATTATTAATTTTCGAATGATAGGGTGTTGACTCAATTTCAGAAGACATTTTGCTATTGAAATCCGTTAATTTATCGCTAACTCGGTTAAAATCTATAATAATGCTTCTTAGTTCCTCAGATAATTCATGCAATTGAATGCTAGTGTCTATATCCAGTTCATCAAATTGATCGAATTCAAATACATCTATGGGATATGATTTTATTAATTCTTTAACCTTAATATTATAATTATTGACTTTGGCTCTTTCCACTTCAATTTTGCTTAATGCAGATTGAGCCTTAGTATAATTATCAAGAATGCTTCTGTAACCAGATTCTTCAAAAACTTTCATTTTTGCCACTATGTCATCTAACTCTGACAGCAAATTACCTTTTTCCTTCACTTTGTCAAATAATTCTCTCTTGTGAGATCTATTCTGCATCCATTTATTTGACAACTCTTCATATTGTTGATCCCATTCTGTTTTGTTAAATTGTTCATCTATTATATTCATAATATGATGAGGATCTTCGGTCAAAGTATATAACTGCTTTTGACTAAATATTCTTAATGGAAAGCGTATGCCAATATTGTCACTCAATTCTTTTTCTTCCCACTTTTTATCTGCATTTTGAAATTCCTCTTTAATTCCATTTTTTGTCCATGTAAGGGCAACTTCTCTTCCATCTTTTTGCATTACAACTCTGATTTCTGTCTCTTCAGTCAACATTCCAGTCTTACCACGCTCTTTTGGGATTTGATTAAATTCTTGAAATGTCTCTTCAACCTTACCTGGTAATCCTAAAGTTCTATCAAATGGCAATCTCATATACTCTATGACACTTGATTTTCCAGATCCTCTCCCACCAATTATAGTATTTAGCCACGGACTAAAATCAATCTCGAGTGGTCTCCCTCTTCCTGCCTTTGCACCATTTTCAATAGTGATGGATTTAATATAAAATCTCTGCTTTATATCGTTTGGATTAATTATTATTCTATCACTTCTAATAATTCCATCTTCACCATCATGTAAAGCTAATCGAAGTGCATCAATATTAGGAGATTCCATTTTTACCCATGTATAAATTCCACCTATACTTTCCAAAGAATGACTATCTGAACCAGATACTTCTGTATAATTTAATTTTGAGTCGATATAAACTTGTGGTTTTATATAATCTACATTACACACCTGGATAGCTAATACTCCTTTTGCATTTAGACAGGTTTCCAGTGAAACACCTCGTTCTTCTTTAAACAATCCCTTTTCTATATCTACATGAGCCGGTATTGCTATACCATTATAACTATGAACTATATTAATAACATCGTTATAAGAATGTTGAGTACAAGCATCTGAATTTCCAAAAGTACCTGAATAGTTAGATCGTGCTAGAACATCACTAATTGTTCTTCCATTTGCTTCAGGTGAAAATATTGCCAACAGATGCAAACTACCGTGGACTGATATTTCAACTCCTGGAAAAATTACTAATTCTCTAAATCCAGAGCACTGTTCTTCTCTCATTATCATAAGTTCAGTTTTTAAACAATCTATCCACTCACCAGAATTATGATCAGTAACTGCTACGCAATCAATTTCCTCTTCCATATACTTTAATAACCAAGTTCTTGGGGTAACCCCTGTAGCTGGAACTCTGTAGTCCATAGAGGCTGGTGTATGAGTATGAAAGTCAAACTTTTTCCATGTTGCACCATAATGTTGAGTCATATTAACCCTCCAACTTGTATTTTTCTTGAACTTTCACTGCCAAAATCATCTCAACCAACTCATCCCGCCCAATCAACCGCACATTGTTAGACACTGCCAAATTCCTAGCCTGCTGCGTATATCCACTATTCGTCACAACCCATCCAGACGATGCCTTATAATGAGCAATCGCTCCATGAACCTCTTGCACAGCTTTCAATCCTACATTTTTGCTATAGCGCTTCGCCTGTACTACAATCTTCTCGCCATTTCGAGTCATCACCAAATCGGCACCATAGTCACCTTGTGCACGAGTCGCATTCGCTTTGTATCCTTGTAAGCGGAAGAGTTGCTCTAAGTATTTTTCGAATTGTATGCCATCCATTTGGTCGATCTGTGCTATGCCGGAACGACGTAATCTTGCTACTTTTGCTTCGTGAATGAAATAAGCAATGGCAGCTATTACAATCAATCCGATACCGGCGATAATCGCTGCTGTGATCATACTCTTGGTGTAATACAGCGATCCAAGACCAATCAAAATGATTAATGCTCCCATTGCATTTGCTGTTTCCTGACGTTCTTTCTTTTTGCTTCTTCTGCGAGCCATTTTAATTTCCCCTTTATTTTGATGGTTTGATATGAAATACAGAATCCTCTCTTTACAAACAGATTGAGATGATATCTGGATTTTTATTAATACGCTGTTAGATATGTAGTACTATTTGAAGGCGTATCATTTGTAATGATCTTGCATAGTATTCTTTGCAATACAAAAAGAACGAGGATACAGTCAACTATCGACTCATCTGTCGCATTGATAACAGCTACTTATAGAAGATCATTGTCAGCAGTACGATTATATGGAAGATGTCTACGGAAGATACCGAAAAAAATGCGTTCGCCATTCGTAGCTGAACTTGGAATCGCTTCTGGAATCATGAATGCCATGTGTTTTGCTCCTTGTTGCCGTAGATTCCGTGCGAACTGTGGGTTCAGTTCCAGTGCTTCTGGAATGCTGACGGGGGATGAATTTGAAGGTATTAGGTATATTGGCAGGTGCCATAAGAGGTAAATAACTTATTTTTTCCTTCATAATACATCTTTTGGACTATTATGGAAACCCCTTTTTATTTATGATATGTATGAAATATCCTTATTGTTAAATTTATCTCATTAGACTCAGACGAATTATAGAGCTCTACATACAGAAAGGCAGACCCACTTGTGCAGGTCTGCCTTTATTCATTCCTATTCATTTGTTTTGTGATGTGATGTAGAGCTTAGATAATATTTCATCTCATTATTAGATCACTTATCCAAGTCTACTTATCTTGCCCCAATTCCTTCTCTAGCACAATCTTCAACAACCCGCGCCTATCCCGAACCGTATCCACGATATCAAACCCATACTGAATATTCAGCAGCAACATACTGCGCCAGCGATTCATCGTTTTAGTCTGGACTTTGCGATAGCCAGCTTCACGCAGATACTGATGCTGCTCATCCATCAGCCGAGACGCAATACCTTGCTGCCGATACGCAGGATCAACGCCACCGAGCCAACTATAGAACGTGGATGGATCTTCGTGTAATGGAAACCCGATCTTGTAGCCGATCACCTGATCGCCATCCAGCGCTATGATCGTGAGTAGCTTCGTCAGATCGTAGATTCTCGCATTGTTATGTATTTTGACGGTCAATCCATCGTCATCGTTTCCCGTAAATATCGAATCATGCAGCTGAGCGATCCGATGAAGCAGGTCAGTTTGAGGAACTCCATGGTACTGACGATATTCGTAACTTGTAGCTACCGATGACTTAAACAACGGCTGTTTTCTAGAATTTCCCGATCCTTTATTGTCCGTCATGACTCTGCTCCTCACTCTTCACTTCTGGCTTCACCCACCGATCTGCCCAGTACCAAATGGCAAAAAATGCACCTATAATCACACTAAAGAGTGCCGCATTAAATAAACTATCCATCACATAATCATCTAGTTGGGAACGGATTGTGATGCTTCCACCCGTACCATCTCCCATCTGTACGGCTACCCGGTTCGTTAAAAACGAATAAAATAATCCCGCTACAAATCCATAGCTCATATACTTAATCAATATCTTTTCAAATCTACTCATATAATCCTCCCTATTGCCTATTGAGTCGTTAATTGCTCTGCTACCTCCTGCTTCAATACCCACGTTCGGCAAGCATCTGCTCTACAAACTCGGCAAAGCTCGCCGCGTATAGCTCCTCATAATCCCCTGCCATATCCACACGCATCACAGGATACTCCACCGCCACACCAGAATCCTGAACAGGCTGGCTCACATCGAAATAATAACTCTCATCTCCATCTGGACGATAAATGTATAATTGGCCCTCCGGTATCCAATCTGCTTGCTTGTCAAGGCGATAGTTATACAACAGATCGTCAATCGCATCCTCGCGAAAGTCAGGTGGTGCCAGACTATATACCCCATCTTGACCACTGAAAAATAACGAGCCATAATGCGTCAGCCACCATACATATGAATCAGGTAATCGGTAGCCAAGCTCCTGCTCCGCCTCTGCGATCCATTCGGGTAATGCCGCATTTTTGGCATGACTGTACGGATAGTGATCCAGTCGTGCTTGAAGAGATGCATTCATCATCTATTCCCCCTTCATCTTCATATCAATCGGCATCATTCTAGAATCACATGTCTAGAATGATGTAGAATCATAATCCCTATGTATAAGACCACATCGCTGCTTCCATTATAAACATAAATGGGAACAAGAGGAAATTATAGAAGCTTAACATACACAGGAACAAATTGGAGATCTCAATTGTATTCTATATATAGGAGGCTGATCATATGAATCCCACCCAAACGACAAACAAAAATACAAACCAACGAATATTCTCAGTTCTTACTCCATTACTTAGCGTCTTTCTACTTAGTATGATTGTGGGCTGCACGAACGCGACTCTAGCGCCAACTAACAGCAATAGTTCTACACCTGTAACCGATCACCCAGCTTCTACATACGCAGAGACGCGTATGTCTGATCCTTTCCCTGTGGAGCCACAACCGCTGAGTGTCGATGAACTGCCCCAGTTAAACGTTCGAGCAGGTACGACTCCCTTACCCGTGTTGCAAAGCTCTTATTGCTGGACGAATGGATGCCGTGACTTTGTAGGCGCGCGTATGATGCTGCATGATTACAAGTTCGCCACCATCGAGCCCAACGCTACCATTAAGCTACTCCTGCCCTATACACCTGCACCTACAACAGTTGATCTGATGCGGTATACGTACACCGATGCGCAGACGCGATCTACAGGTACAGCAATCCATATAAATCCTGATTCGGCTGCATACTCCGCTCAGTTAACACCTGATGATGGTTCGCTACAAGCTCCTACGGAGCCTGGTCAATACTATTACGAACTCTCCGTAGATTGGATGAGTGCAGATGGCAAGTATTCCAAAGGACAGACCTCATTTCTATTCGGCTTTCAAGTCCAATGATATAGGAGTATCTTAACGCCAGAACGAAATGGTAAAAGCCATAACTTCACCTCTAGATGAACTAGAGTAGTTATGGCTTTTATTCATACATATGATATACACGTAACGGTATCCAACTTGCACTACAACGATGTTCATTTCATCGCAAATAGCATCGGTACAAATTCTCTCGCTTCCATCTCTTCCTCTTTGTGCTTATACGCATAGGTATGATGCAGATCAATACCATCACGAGGCCCAGCATTATACTGCGTAATCATCCCATCGTCTCGTGTGTAATAATAACGTGCATCCGGGTCATCCTTAAAATGCACTTCAACCCCAATCATCGGACTGAGCCCAAAGCTCGCTTTCATATAGTCGATATCCTCCGCGCTATACTGTCGCTCATTCACCAGATAGGCTTCGACTTCCTTCTCAAGCTTAGCTTCACTCGCGAACGCACCAATCCAGATAAAAGCAGCTACTAACAATAGTGTACTAAATATCAAATTGCGCTTATCAAACATTCCCATCTCTCTACCCCTCCGTTTCAGAATGGGCATCTGCATCACAGCGATGCTGAAATAGAGCATATGTCACCTGAACAAAGAGCGCTATCCTACAGATGCGGCATATCATGATGTACAGATTGTTCCTTAACTGTTCATACGGATAGAACAGTATAACGTTTCAACTTTTCGGTCAAAATTCGTTATTTTAGACGATTTTAGGCGAAATACGTTCATTTCGATTAAATACATATGTAATGTTGTACATGGGCAATCTTTATCGCTACCTATCGTTATGCAGTCTTTTCGATTGTAGTTCTACATATAAAAAACAGCCAGCAGTTGCTGAATAGTCCGCTTCTGCTGGCTGTTCTCACTTTATTGTGGGTTAGATGTACTTGTTGGATATACTTTAACACCATTCCAGTACACTGTACCTTTGGCAAAATTATACACCTGGTTCGGATCCTTAGGATTAATAATAGTTGTATTGTTAAAGGTTACGGTACCGATCTGCGGTGTGGAGCGTCCCCATACGCCTGCGCTGTATTTGGTTGCATTGGAGCTTGTATTATCATTAAATGTAACATCGTTGATGGCTGTATAGCCTGCATATACGAGCATATCCGCATGACCGCCACCTGGTCTTAGAGCTGTGCGATCCACCACGTTATTATTGATCGTAATCGAATCGACAGGCTGTGTATTGTAATCATTGTTATCGCCTGTTTCAGTGGCGATATAGATACCTGCCATTTGTGTACGTTCAATATGATTACTTTCAATCCGCACATCTCGTCCGCCAACTACAGAGATGCCACGTGCATTGGAATCATAACCCACATCATTATTTAAAATCCGGATATTGTTCGTCTGACCCTTATCCCCACTCGACTTGTCACTCTTACCGTAACTTACAACAGCGATCGTATCATCGCCAACTTGCTTTACGGTATTGTATTGTACGGTAATATCGCTGCTATCCCCGGTCATATGGATACCGTCTGCCTGTGTATTCTGTACGGTATTATTCGTGATCGTTCCACCGATCGAATCGGTAATATAGATGCCCGCTGTACTGGCTTTTTGGACATTGATGCTGTCGACAACAAAATTCGTTGCATTTTTGACGCTAATGCTATTTTTCGCGCTCGTACCATCTCGCTCGCTTACGCTACTATATATATGCGTCAGATTGCGAATCGCCGGGCTAGTGCCGATCAGATCAATCGAACCACGGTCTGGGGTCGTCGAAGTCAGAATGGACTGGGCTTTATTTTCCCCTTTCAATGTTACACCGTCGACAATCAGAATATCACTCAGTTCAAAATTCCCTGCTGGCACGTATACATCCTTACCTTCTACTTTCGCTTGCTGGATCGCCGCCGTAATTGCGGCATCATCTGGCTGGTTATCACCTGCAATCGCACCAAAATCCAGAATCGACAGGCTATGATCGTCCGGTACATAAGCGCCTGGTGCAACCCATGTACGCACAGCATCTGCCTGATTACCAGGATGCTGAGCATTGGATGTGATCCATGGATAGGTTCCATTCGCATCCCAGCGACCAGACGCGGATTGGTATGTAAGATCGGTATAGGTGGTTCCGTTTTTTTGCTGATAATACCAGTTGTTATTGCCTTGTATGGAACTATATCCGGTGAATGCGGGATAGGATACCGAATTGGCTGCCTGTACTTCGCCTGTTATTCCGATACCACTCACCGTCAATAATGCCGCAAGACTCCATGTTGTCCACCCTGCAATCTTTTTCAAATCAATGCCTCCCTATACATTTTATTTTGGATATTAATATACTAACTTCCTTTATTAACCTCGATGAACAGAAAGCAATCCGAATAGAACGCGGATGAGAGAAACATTAGTGAGTCTATACATTTTTAGTTTGACGTGGAAGATTAGAGAACTTATGGTATAAAGCATATAGGATCTGTTATAGCTACTTATTTTATTCACATACGGGAGGAATACAGTATGGCTGAACAATCGACGAATCTAAATCAAGGGCAAAATATGAACCTGCCTCCAGGCAATACATTAGAAGTTACGATTCAATGTTCCGCTGCTCCGTCTGCACTGGATATTAGCTGCTTTATGGTCAATGACGAGGGTAAAGTTCCTTCCGACGATTATTTTATCTTTTATAACCAGAATGTGGATCCACATCAATCGGTACAACTGGTGCAAGCGGGTGAATACAGCTCACGATTCGTGCTGGATCTGAACAGATTGCAGGGGCCCCCTGTTAGCAAATGTGTCTTTACTGCCACACTGGAAGGCGCTGGCACCTTCGCACAGGTGCAGAATTGTCAGGCGGTGCTTCATATGAATGGTCAACAGATTACATATGAGTTATCCGAGGTTACTTCCGAGACAGCAATTATTCTGATCGAGGTATACAAATATAAAGAGTCATTTAAAGTGCGTGCGATTGGACGTGGCTTCTTCGGCGGACTACAGCCGCTAGCAGAGTCATTTGGCGTAGAAATTGAAGGCGATGATGCGGATAATGAAGAGCAAGCTACGGTTAGTAACGACTTGAATCCAGCTACTACTGAATCTGCTACGCCTACACAATCGCCACCAACCTCACAACCAGCACCATCCGAATCGCCCAAATTAACCGTACCCTTAACCAAAATTGATCTGCTCAAGAAAAAAGTCACGTTATCGCTCGAAAAGAAACAAATCGCTCCGATCCGCGCACGTGTAGCGGTCGTATTCGATGCGTCCGGTTCGATGTACTCCTTGTACAAAAAAGGGATCGTGCAAGAAGCCTTTGAACGCGTGCTTGCGATCGCGGCTGCATTTGACGATGACGGTGAACTGGATGTCTGGTTTTTTGCTAAAGATTTTCTCCGTGCGCCAAGCGTAACCGCGCAGGATTACGAGAATTATGTCGCTCGTGCGTACACGCTTGGTAGTAAAGGCGGTACGAACAACGAGCCACCAGTGATGGCAGATGTGATTCATAAATATACGGTGGAGGAGCCGAATATCCATCTGCCTACGTATATCATTTTCTTCAGTGACGGCGGCGTGAGTAGTAAGAGCAAAATCGTTCGCCTGATCACAGAAAGCTCTCATCACAATCTGTTCTGGCAGTTTGTTGGACTTGGTAATGCGAACTATGGTGTACTGCGTGAGCTGGATGACTTGCCGGGACGGTTTATTGATAATGCGGACTTTTTCGAGCTGGATGATATTTCAAAGGTGAGCGATGAAGAATTGTATGATCGACTGCTGAATGAGTTTCCCGGATGGATTGAGGAAGCGAAGCGGAAGCAGATTCTTGTTTAAAACGGTTCAGACATTACAGCGATGATGTAAGATGTCGATGTCTATCAATATATAAAACAGTAAAAGCCCCGAATACATGAACTTGCCTGCGTGAGCATAAGCTGTTCATCTATTTGGGGGCTTTTTCTTTATAGATAGATACTATATATGATTGTTCAGTGCCATAATACATTTCTAGATTAATAACAATTATTCCCCTACCTGCCGTGCTTCCAGGACATCCGATCCAGCCTTACCCTCGCCTTCCAGTCCGGTAATCTTTTCCGCTAAAATCTTACCTGCGTTGGCGAGTGTTGCCATTTTCAGTGAGAATCCAGCTAGCATCTCTTCCTGTGAACCCTCGGCATTATCGCGGAGCTTACGCCCTTCGAGCTTCGCCATCTCCATCGTATAACGGGAGGCTGCCTCTTGTTCCTCGCAAAAATGATTGTATATTTCGTCGAGTGTCATGGTTTGCAATTGAGTAGCGATCATTGCCTGAATCGTCGCGATCGGCAGTACCGGCTTCAAGTTGCAGATCATAATGAGATAGGCGATATGCTCGCGGGAATATTTCTTTTTGACCGTAGGCGGGATAATCTTCTGCTTCACGTAGTTGTTAATCATAGACGGGGTAATAAGCTTGCCAGCGGCTTGACCGGGAAATTGCTGAAACTGATATTCTAACCAGACCACAAGCTGATCCATATAAATACCGATCACCGGAAGCTGTTCCCAGCGCGGAAAACGATAAGCGACCTTCGTTTCGCCCCATTCTTTTAACTGATCCAATAATGGATATTGTGGTTCCATCGCTTGTACCTCCTTCCATTTGAGCTCGATTTTAATTTTCAGCAGGTCACTCTAATGAAATGTAACGTACTCGCATTCGTATGGTCTTTGGATGCTCGGTATGTGCGTGTGTTTAGCTTCCATTTCAAAATGTGCTCTACTACATAACAGTTATGTATGAGGATATAACAAAATAGATCTGTGATGTTTTGTACTCTATTTTAACAGTATACCTAAAAAAAGCTGAAACGAAAATCATTTCATTTTCGTAACAAGATTTAAAGTTTGTAATCACTATCATATCTAGTTATAATAACTATATGATACAGTTATGAAGTACATATGTATATTTTGCCTTAACTTCTCTAGTCTCACATAATTGCAAAATACCATATGCTCACAATCTTTGACATCAAGCGCAATTCTGCGCGGTTCAAGGCATTGTCGAAACCTCTGAATGAAAGTAGTGATCTGAATGAGAACAATCGCCTGGGTAACAGATAGCACGGCAATGATTGATGCAGACTTTGCACGTGAGCATGATGTGTATATCGTGCCATTATGTTTGATTGCTGGAGACGAGGTCTATCGTGAAAATGTAGATATTACCTCAGAGCAATTTTATGAGAAAATGCGTGAGCATGATAAGGTAAGTAGCTCACAACCGCCGATTGGAGAATTTATCCGTTTATATGAAAGCCTGAAAGGGCGTTATGATGATATTATTGTGATTCACTGTTCATCGGAGTTAAGCGGAACGTACTCGTCTTCGATGCAAGCAGCCGAGATTGCGGAAACGCCGATTATTGCGATTGATTCCAAAGTGGGTGCATTCCCACTGCGAGAGATGGTATTGCAAGGTGTTGTGTATCATCGCGAAGGCATGAGTGCGATGGAGATTCGTGATCGCATTCAAGGGATGATCGAAGATATGAGCTTCTATATGATCCCGGCAAGTCTGTCTCAGCTGCATCGCAGTGGACGCGTATCTGGTACGCAGCTCGTGATTAGCCAGCTATTGTCGATTCACCTGCTGCTTCGCTTTCAGGGTGGTAAGATTCTTGTGGAAGACAAGATTCGTACGATGAAGAAGGCGCGTCTAAGACTACTCGATGTGCTGAAAAAGGATATTGAGCATGTACGCGATGTGTGTATTATGCACGCGAACAATATAGAAGGCGCATTCAAGCTAAAAGAGGAGATTCTGCACATGGCTCCACTGCTACGGATCGAGATTGCTTCGTTTATTCCTGTTGCAGGGATTCATGCGGGAGAAGGCACGCTGGCAATGTCTTGGATTAAAAACCATTACAGTGTTGCGGCAAGAGCGAGTAAGCTGAATTTGATGCCTACGATGGCTTAATATTTGTTGAGGATTATAGTTGGCACAGATGATGGAGTTGGGAAATAGCTAGAGATGATTAGACCATGTATGCGCTATGGAGTGCGGATGCAGCAGGACTATATTAAAAGGAGCCGGCATAATGCCAGCTCCTTTCTTTTGTATTCATATATTTTTAGAATATTTTATACTTTTTTGCGCTTGGATATCCGTCTAACCATCTCAATCTCCCTACCACTTCGCTCGAACAACAACCTCATCGTAATCTAAGCGGGTAAGCTTATAAAATCTAGCTCCATGCGCTGGGATTTTCACGTCGATATCGTAATTCACCATACCTACGTCTCCACGTTCCCATAGATTGCGTAGTCGGAAAACGCCGGTTAAGCCGAGCTGTTCTAAGCTAACGCGAACCAGAGCAGGATCATCACTAGCATTGAACAGGGCGACGTAGTATTCGCCTGTTCCGCTATGCTCTGACATCCAGACGATGCGGTCGTATTCATCGCGGTAGACCTGTCTAGCGTAACGGCCGGAGCGGTTCGCTTCTAGCACTTCATCATTGGTAAGTAGTGACATGGTCCATGCATCGTTATCTCGTAGTTCACCGCCGAACATAAGTGGGGAGCGGAAGATCGACCAGAGGGTCATCATCGTTAGTTGCTCATCCTGGGTGAAGCGTGTCCAGCGGTCGCTACCACCGCCATCTACGGAACGGATGCCGATATGCCCTAGTGGAAGCATATCGCAGTCTGGCCAGCTTCCTACTTCGACGAATTGTGCCCATTGTTCACAGCGTTCAAACATCTCGTATAGTAGTTCCCACTGATCCCAGAAGTCGTCGGTAATCCGCCACATATTGGCATTCTCACGGAAAGCTTCATGATATGCTAACGGTGCAGGCCCTGGTGATAGACTCAGTACCATCGCACGTCCACAACGATCAATCGCGTTACGAATCAGCTCGATCTCTGCAAGGTGAGTATCATACAGCTTGGAGGCAGCAATATCGTCTACTTTGATAAAATCTACGCCCCACTCCGCGTACAGCTCGAATAAGGAATCGTAATATGCTTGCGCGCCTTCTTGGCTCGCATCTACACCATACATATCGGTGTTCCATGGACAGATGGAATTCGTATGAGCAATCTCTCTTGCTGTCACGTTCGTACCTTTGATCGGTGTATTGTTATGCACAGCCTGACGCGGAATACCGCGCATGATATGAATGCCAAAGCTTAGTCCAAGTGAATGGACATAATCTGCTAATGGCTTGAAGCCCTGTCCATCTGCCGCAGAAGGAAAACGGTTCGTAGCTGGCATGAGCCGCGAATATTCATCCATTTCAAGTGGTACAAATGGACGATAGGCAGACGAGACCGCATCCGGTTCGTACCACTGAATATCGACTACTATATATTCCCACCCAAATTCCCGCAGATGGTTCGCCATGTATTCTGCATTTGCTCGAATCTCTTCTTCGCGTACCGCTGCGCCATAACAGTCCCAGCTATTCCAGCCCATTGGCGGCACGTATGCCCATTGATGATGCTGCATCTTTTACACCCCTCATCTTGAAGCGATAGTCGTTGCTACACTGTCTCGATCATACCTGTTGCGGAAGTGCAATTCAACGCTATCCTTCTATCCCAAGCAAGATTGCAGCATTTTCACTCTAAAGTACCTATAACGAGCGATACTCCTTTAAAACGCAACCTAAAAAACGACATTTTTCGATATGAAAGTATTTTTTATGATCTTTTTATTTTTTATAAAATCATGATTTATTCACTTATAAATTCTTCTAACAACGATATTTAAAGTATTTACGCAACATATAACATGAATATAATAAGGCACTCCTTAAGCATTAGGCACTTGGAACTAAAATCCATTGATTTTGCTGTAAATTTTCTGTCAATCCGGACGATATATTATATATGATGCAACAAGTAATTAATTAATAGCTGGAGCGTGAATGTATGAAACTTACTATTCAGATGAAATTGATATCCGGATTTGCCGCAGTTCTTCTTTTGCTGGTTGCTATTTCCTCCCTGACTTTATACGGGATTAACGGTATGGGGCAACAAATTAAAACGATTGATAGTAAAGCCATGCCTAGCGTAACCTTACTCGGTATTATGAATGGCGATGTGTCCGATGTAGAACGCTTGATGCTAAACATTGCAGTAGAGCGTAATCCATCTGAAGTGAAGAACTTGCAAGATAGCTTTGATGCTCTTTTGAAAAAGATCGAAACCGAGCGTCCACTGCTCAAAGCAATGATGCAATCCGATGAAGAAAAAAAATTCTATGAAACTTTTGATACCAATTACCAAAGTTATCTTGCACTCATTCCAGGCATGCTTGAAGCTGGTAAAGCGAATGAGAGTGTAGAGATAAGTCAATTGCATAGTAAGGCTTATCCATTATGGTATACAGCGAACGATACACTTTCCAAATTGATTGACCTAGAAAATACGAATGCTTCAGCCGCTACCAAATCAGCTGTTGAATTGAGTGATAAAACAGTGTTCAATGTTATCCTCATCTCCGCTATCGCGATCATCTTAGGTCTTGCGATTGCCTTCTTCATTGCCGCAATGATCTCCAGACCGGTTAAGCGTCTGCAAGCATCCGCTGAGCGTATTGCAGCAGGTGACTTGACAGGTGAAACGATTCAGATCAAGAATCGTGATGAAGTCGGCATGCTAGCAACTGCTTTTAACAAAATGGCTGGCAATCTGCGTAACCTGATCGAATCGGTTGCAACCACATCGGAGACAATTGCTGCTTCTTCGGAAGAATTGACTGCTAGTAGTGAACAGAACACCGATGCTTCTCGCCAAATCGCTGAGACGATTCAAGAAGTAGCCGAAGGTAGTAACCGTCAGGTTGAACTGACAAACCGCTCTTCGCAAGCGATGAAAGAAATGTCTATCGGTGTAGAACAGATCGCTGTGCGTGCACAGACTGTATCCAGCTCCGCTGCAGAAGCCGCTTCCAAATCGGCAGATGGTAATCAAGCGATTCGCACCGCAGTAACACAGATGGATTCGATTCAAGGCTCAATGACTTCCCTCGCGCAGATCGTTCAAGAATTGGGCGAACGTTCACAGACGATTGGTAATATTACCGATGTTATTACAGGCATCTCTTCTCAAACGAATCTGCTCGCACTGAATGCAGCGATTGAAGCTGCTCGTGCTGGAGATGCTGGACGCGGCTTTGCCGTTGTTGCTGATGAAGTTCGTAAGCTTGCAGAACAGTCTGCTGATTCTGCTCGTCAGATCACTGACCTGGTAACAACGATTCAAAAAGACACCTACCGTGCAATCCAAGCGGTAGATGTGAACACGCAAGAAGTGAGTAAAGGTATCGAATCTGTATCGGTTGCTGGTACGGCATTTGAAAATATCCTATCAGCTGTAAATCAAGTAGCCGGCGATATTGAAGAAGTATCTGCAGGTGCTGAGCAAATGTCTGCAAGTACCGAAGAACTCATGCGTTTTGCCAATGAAATTGCGCGCATTACCGAGGAAACTTCGGCGGGTACCATGAATGTATCTGCTGCAACAGAAGAACAGCTTGCTTCGATGGAAGAGATTACAACCTCCTCCACTGCACTCGCGAAAACGGCGGAGCAACTGCAAGCACAGATTAGTGAATTTAGAGTGTAATACGTTAGATCACGACTCAGCTAGAATTTAAGACTATAGCATGCCATACTATCTATACGAGTTATCTATCATCCAGGACGTTCACTGCTGCACATTAGTTGCAGCAGTGAACGTCTTTTGCTGCATATAGAGCAATTCTATATATTTGTCAATAATGGCTGGAATTTATTATCCAAAACAAGGTACAATATAGATACCCAGACTTTTCTAGTGTCAGCGATTTCTTAACGGTTACCTGGTCTGGCGTTTACGTTTTAATCCTGCGACATATTGTACTGCAAATGGAGCTTTCTATACGCTAAAACGCCATATGATGATCCTACCCTATTCCATCTACTTCATACCCTTGACCCTACCGAAAGGAGGACTGCTGGATGAACGAGCATGACAAGCAGCCGCACAAGCCAGATGCCAAGCCGGTACATCTACATCAGTCTTCCACGAAGGCCTCAGTTTCGACTAGAACGGATACCGGATCGGTCGCCGCGAGCGCTCCTTCGCTCTGGACAGTCTTTCGTCGTCTATTCGATACACGGCTACTCGTTGTTGTTATCGCTACTGCGATTGTACTACTCATTCTGGTTGCAACCACATGGCTTAAGCCCCTCATCAATCCGCCTGCTATCGAAGCAAGCTGGGGCGAGCTAGAGCCTTTTCGCGTATATCAGAGCGAGGATGTGGGCAATCAGAGCCTCACCTCTGCAATCGAACATAACTACATTCAAAAGATCGACAAAACCGCCGAGCAAAATGGCTATCGTTTAACCATAAATGCAGTCACTGCAGACGAAAACCGCCTGATCCTCCTCTATACTGCCCATACGGATCGCGATTCCAATCTATCTGGAGTTGGTAGTGTGAAGCTACGTAATGTGGCGACAGGCAAGCTGCTGAGTGTCTCACCTGCAAGGCTTAGCGGTACACAGGATGCACAGGATCCCAAGCAATACTACGGCACGGCAACGGTACGATTGAATCAAAAGCAGCCATTCCCGCGAGAAATTGCCGCACAATTTCAGATCATATCGACCAACAATCCAACTACAGGTGTAGCTACAGCCTCCGCCAATCAGGTGCATTATTCGCCAACACTGCTACTCCACCTTTCACTGGCACCGCATTTTCAGCGTCAGCAAACGGAAATCATTTACCCTAATCGCATCGTGTCCTGGAATGCGCATAATGTCACAGTATCCCGCGTGGAGATTTCGCCACTAGAGATGCGTGTACGCTTCACAGCGGATGAGAAAGTAACCGGCGATGATGCAAAGCAGCTATGGTTAATCCCGAAGGGCATTATTTCAGAAAAAGGCGAGGAGTCAATCACGCTACAACCGATCGGTAGCCGCCTGATTAGCGAGGACCCTTATACATTTGAACATGTCTTTTATAGCAATCTGCTGGACAATCCCGATTCGTTACAGCTTGTCGTCAAGCCGAGAAATGCGGGTGGATATGATGATGTTCGGATTGTCCGAATCAAATAAAATCACAGAGCAAAGAGCGCATCAGATCACTAGATGCGCTCTTTGCTCTGCAACGCCAATGGTGGCGCTAATACCAGAATTGAATTCCAGATAATCACTCTCTACCCCATCGCTGAAAATCACACCTTCCTCTGGCATCTGCGATATGATGCGCAGCGGCTCTCCTTCGATTCGTCCAAACACTAGCTCCGCCGATGTCGTGCGGCTTGGAAAAGGCTCTCGTACGCTAAAGTATAAATACGGGGCATTCCAATCAAACGTTGAAGTCAGATCCGGCAAAACCGTTCTCTCCCCACTACCGCCAGCTAGACTCATAATCCCCGATGCGCCGGTTAGTACACTTTTGAACCAGCCTGTGGCGCCCATTCCAGTCGATACAATGATACCACTGGAGGATTGCTGCTCCAGTCTGCCGCTATAGCTTAGTTCATACCGTGCCGACACATGGGTTTTGCGACCGATGTACAGATCGTTTACGCCATACAGTACCTGTCCATCATTGAGCTGAGCACAGGCGAGTCGTACATCACGCATCTGCCGCTTGCGAGTGAACACTTCAGGAAGCAGCAGTGTCAGATCGTCCACGCCAAATGGAAGTAACACTCCATCCCAGCGCCGTGGATCTGGATTCACACCGATCAATGGTAACCCAGTCGCATACTTCATCGTATTGGCAACCAGTCCATCCTGTCCTAGAACAACCACCACATCAGTAGGTCCAAAAATAAAGCTAGGCACATGCTCCCGATCCAAGAGCTGTACACGTCCGAGCTGCTGAAGCTGAAGCGTGACTCGCTCCAGCGCCAGCTGATATTGCTGATCTTCCTGTACATAATCGCTAAAGTCAGCGCCCATCCGTTCGATGTAGAACTGTGCCTGCTGAACGGTATTGAAGCGAACGACTAGCTCCTGCAGACGTGTTCGACGCTTGACTAAAATGACTTTATTTTCGGTCATGCGCTGGTTCATTACGCTCGGCCTCCTCTTCCTCCTTGATTATTTTGCTCCTGTAACAATCCTTGTAGTAGATCAGGCGAAATATTAAGCTGTCCGATCCGACCTGCATTTTCGGCAATTCCCTGGAAGGCAAGAGCGATCAGTTGATCCGGCTTCATGCCCATGCTTGCCATGGCTTGTAGTACGTGTGGTTCTACACCTTGCAGCGATTGCATTACTGCAGACATTTCATAGGCACGAGCATCAGCTTGCGCCTTATCGTTCGTTACGGTTAGCTCAATCAGCTGACTCTTACGCTCTTCTAGCTCGGTATCAAAGCGCAATTGTTCCTCTTCCATCTCATTTTGCTTGATTTTGACCGAACGCTCGGCTTCAAGCTGGGTTTCGCGAATCTGACGTTTCTTCGTCTCCACTGCGATCTCGGTATTCAGTTCGTTTTCGCGCACTTTCCGTTCCTGCTCGATCGAGGCGTTACGGCGCTCATAGAGGGCTTCGTCTGCACTGCGAAGAATCTGTTCCCTTGCTTGCGCCTCAAGTGCTCGCATCGTTTCCTTATTTGGCAAAATAGCTAGAATCGACAGACCCATCACTTCGATACCTAGCTTTTGCAGCTCGGGGTTACTCTGAATCTGAGCGGTAATCTGGCGTACAAGCGACTCTCCTGATTGAATCGCTTCACGTAACGGCAGCTGCTCGATTCGTTGCTTCATCAATACCTGTACGATATGAATGACACGCTGCGATAGCTTCTCTGGATCATCGGATAAATAGCGATTTTTCTTCAAATTATACGTATAGTTCAAAATCCGTGTAGTCTGATGATAATCCGTAATTCGGTATGTGACCTGTCCCTGTACCGTCACCGTCTGATAATCGCTCGTAATCTCTTCAAACATAAATGGAACATCAATCGACGATACCGGTACAACGACTACCGATGTTGTCGGCTCGTAATAGTAAAACGATAGACCCACGCCTTCCTTCACAATCTTGCCATTCTTAATCTTCATCACATAATCACTAGGTTGAAACTTAGCAAATCGTAATCCGAACATGATGGATCATCCTCTCTATCATACGTATTCATATTTATTTGTTATTAACATTTAGATAATATCTTTGACTGGCACCATCATACCATCACTTCTAGATATAATCAATATGATATTAACAAAATATTTATATGATGAATACAAATCCATTTATGGTATGGTGAGAGTAGAATTTGCCTGAGGAGGAATAGCGATGCAGCGATTTCAACCGGTACAGCCGCCTACATTAGAACGCGGACTACTTCATGTTGGTTATCAATATGCTGAATATGCGCCTGCTCCGCACTTGCAGGAATGGGTCTGCTGCTATTGGAGCTCGGCTGTACATCCACAGCAGAATTATCAGTTGCATCGGATTATCCCGGATGGCTGCATAGATATCATTTTTGACCTGGATGCAAGCGATCATTATGGCGCCTTTCTGTCTTCATTGATGTGCTCGTATGAAGTGATGGAAATCACAGAGTCGATGGCTTTTTTTGGGATTCGTTTCTATGCGAGTGAGATACGACGCTTGCTTGGCGATGCCAGTGCCTCCTTATCAGGAATGCAGGTCACACTGGAGCAGTGGTTGGGCGACCGAGCTGCCTCAATTACTGAACAGATCATTACGGCACCCACGATGCACGAGCGAATCGACCTGGTAGATCGCTGGCTTTATAACCTTGCTTGTGATAGGGATGATAGCAATACAGTACGATTGCGGCAAATGATTCAGTACATTCAGGCTGGGCAAGGGCGCATGAGTATTCGTGAGTTATCCGAGCAGACGCACTACAGTGATCGCACCTTACGGCGACTATTTCGTCAGGAGCTGGGCATTTCACCGAAGGAATGGTCGGATATTATGCGATTTCAGGCCGTGTTAAAGTATGGTCAGCTTACTGCAATGAATAGTAGTCTATGTTCCTCTGCCTTCTCGTCGTCTACGGTGGGTATAGCCACTCCTGAAATGACGCTGGGTGAGATTGCTTTGCATTTTGGCTACTACGATCAATCGCATTTGAATCTGGCGTTTAGCCGTTATTACGGGGTATCGCCGGGGCAGTTATTTCAGCGTTAGATTAGATTGGACTAACCTTCATGATGAACAGAAACGATCATTGTCCGTTTTTTCCAAGATGGGTTGAGCACGAGTATTCTATGATAAAGAAGCCTTATTACTAAGGGAGATTCGCTGAGATAATGTTGGCAGATGAACCAAATTATATGGGAGTGAATGAGAATGAATTTGAATATGAAGTATATTATTTTGTATGTGAATGATCTGGAGGCTTCGCTGCACTTTTACCGTGATCTATTAGGTATTGCGATTAAGATGCAGGTGGATACATATGTAGAATTGGAGACTGGTGCAACGACACTGGCGATCAATACGCGAGAATCGGTGAACGAGATGCTGGATCTGGGACTCACTGCGGCTATTCCAGCAGCAAGTACGTTTGAGATCGGCTTTGTCACAGAGGATGTACAGGCTACGATTGATGAGCTTCGTCAGCAAGGCGTACCCATTGTACGCGAGCCGGAAACGAAGCCATGGGGACAGACCGTTGCTTATGTCAAAGACCCGGATGGTCATTTTGTAGAAATCTGTACAGCTATTAGTTGAAAAGGATTCAGATTGGGACTTGATACTCCAGGATAGACAACCAATCTAGCGTAGGCTTATGACTCGAAGATGTATTTTCTATTGTACTATATGATAGTTCGGTGCATTTTTGATATGGGTGTTATTTGCAGGGTTTATAATTGAAAATGGTAATAAGATCGTAAGCAGCTATATCCACTCGGTATGGCGGGTTTACGATCTTTTTGCGTTGTTTTTAGAAATAGGTCGCTTACTGGCTTACACTAGCGCTCTGCTTGGAAGACATGGATGACGTTTTTAATGTATTGACATTTGGAAATAAAAGGGTGATTAATTCTGGGTCAATGGTTTAAATAATGGCAAGGAACGTTATTAATCGCTCTAATAACTAATAGGAACCATCAGAATATATTTAAATTATTTCCAATTCATTGGTTAAATTATATCTTGTTTTGAAGCCTAATAAATATAATTATCTTCCCTTTATACTTAAATCAAAATTAGTTAATTGGGTTAATAGTACTATACAATCGACATTTATCGAGTATTAAGTCCAATGCAGACTTAGTTATAGCGAATTTTTATAAATTTCATGAATATACTGTGTAATATGTATTGCGTCATTAGTCCTAAAGTAGTATTATATACCCACCAAGCAATAATAACTGTAAAGTAAGATTCTACCTATTCAAGGTAATAGCGATGAATACGCTAATCTATTCATTCTCATATTAAGTCTAGTATATCTATCTGGATATATGTCTTTGATGATTTACATTAAATGCAAACATGGCTGAATGAGCGAAGCATCATCGGCATAATTAATTAAAAGAGGTGATCCTGATGAGTTTGATGGTCGACTATTGTCCGCGTTGCGGTTCTGTATATCAAAAAAATCTACGCAATATGTGTAACGGATGCCGAGATACGCTGGATCAAGCGATGAATCGCTGTCTGGATCACCTATGGCGTTATCCGAAAAGTACAACGGAAGAACTGAGTGCTGCTTCGGGTATTGAAATACAGGAGTTGTATCAATTCATTCAAGATGGCAAATTCTCGCATAGCTATGCGAATCTGACTTTCCCATGTGAATGCTGCCAGGCGCCTATTCGCCAGGGTCGCTTGTGTAATAGCTGTCATGGTACATTCCGTGAAGCGTTCCCTGTTCCAGCGGCGGCTACACAACCTGTTGCACGTATGAATGGTGGCAAAACAAGTCATAAAGTGCTGTACACTTCACGCGAGTCTCGTCGTTAATCGGCTAATCCCATATGACGATAATATAGAAATCCCCTATTCCATTAATCTAAAAGGAATAGGGGATTTTTTGATGTGTAATATTTGAAGGAAAGGCAGATCAGGCTAAGATTAATCAGTATCTATACTAGCCTCCATCTTTCATTACAAGCCCGCATTTTGGATCGACTTCGCATAAGCATCGGTCATATACTCGGTCAGTTTATCCGCACCGGCTTGCTTAAATGAGTCAATCGCTTTCGCTTTGGCTGCAGCAAAGTCTTCATCAGACTTGGATAAGATCATCGTTGCCGCAGTACGTGCTGCAAGCTCCTTTAACTGAGTTTCCTGCTTGAGGAGATCATCTGGCAGTACAGGCAATACGATTGTATTTTCTTTAATAATCTGTTCAGGTGACAGGTTTTTCAGAGGTGTATTATCATCTTGAAGCTTGCCCTCCTGTACGAGCTTGGAGAATACTTCACCTGGATAGGTTGCGTTATAGTGCTTGCTGAAGTCTTTTTCCAGAGTAGTGGAGCTAGCAGACATCGCTTCTTCGGTCGAGAACAGATTGATCGGCGTCTTGTTCGTAGGATCAATCACACTACCACCCAGACCGATCAGATTCTGATCCAGTGCGATTCCCGTACGCTCCCATGCGTCTCCTCCGTTCACTTTCATATCTATTGTTTCCTTGGTCAATTGAGGCTTGCCATTCTCTTCCTTCCAGTTCTCACCTTCGATGCCGCTATACATTGTGCGTGCACCTTCATAAGAATGGATATAGTTCAGGAATTCCATCGCTTTCTCTGGATACTTAGAGCTTTTGGAGATTGCATAGCTTTTATCTGCCCAGCCTACTGGACGTACACCGCCACTCCATGCTTGTTTACCAGCTGGAATGACCATAAAGCCTTTGCCATCCTTGGCATATTTGGCATTAAAATCGCCCATTGCCCATGTCGCTGGGCCGAGAATGAATTGACCTGCTGTTGCTTTTGCCATGTAGTCGTTGTTCTTCATCGTCAGTGCATCCGGGTCAAGTAGCCCCATACGGTATGCTTTGTTGTAAAAATTCATCGCAACCCAATAGTTCGAGTTCTCGTCGGTCAGTACGTTAATCAGGCGATGCTCGCCCAAGGGCTTGGCAAACAGATCTGAGCTACCGCTAGCGGTCTGTCCTGTTGTCCAGGTGAATGGGATGATGTAAGGCCACAATCCCCAGTCCTGCCACATGGACACGCCGTATATTTTCTTCCCTTCTTCAGTCGTTGGATGCTTCGCGCTGATCTGTTGTAATACATTTAGTAGATCATCGGTCGATTGAATCGGTGGTGTGCCAATTTCTTTATAATAGTCCCAGCGAATAGTTGGGCCGATCGTTAGATTTGGATATACCGGGCTTGGATCAGCTTGCACCTGGGGCGGCAAAAAGTAGAGCTTATTCTGACCTTCACTCCAATTCTGGCGGCTGTAATCGACGACAGTAGGAATCGTCTTTTCGACATCCTTCCCATACTTCTCTAGCAGATCATCCATCGGAATGACCAGATTACCGTCGATTAATTGCTTGCCGTATTGAGTCGGATCGGCACGCACGATATCAGGCAGATCGCCACCAGCAAGCAGCACGTTCATCTTATTCGCATCGGCCTCGACATATTCAATCTTAACGCCAATCTTGTCTTCGATTGCTTTAGCAATTTTGCTATCCGGGTACGTATTCCAGCTCGTCCCTGTCTCATTCACCAGTACACGCAGCGTGACGACTCCATTCGCGTCTTTCGTCCCTGCTTGACTTGCGCCCTGCTCTGTATTATTTGTACCACCAGAACAAGCTGTAAGCGTTATCATAAATGTGAGCATGAGTCCAGCTATCGCGCGAGCTTTGCTTCTTTTTGGCATAGAGTTAGCCTCCTTCAATATGAATGCGGGGCGAGCATGTAGATCATATAGATACTGTATTTGAAATGATGATCTTTGCAATGACAGTAGATGGTTCGAGTTGATGTGCAGGATAGGGATCATAGATCGCTAGGTATGATGGATATGGTAGTGTATGAGTTGATTTACTTCTTCGCTTCAAGCTAATTCATAGCGCTCTCAGCTTAACCTTTCACCGCACCCATCATAATTCCTTTGACGAAGAAACGCTGTAACATAGGGTAAACGACGACAATCGGCAGTGTAACGAGCATCGTAATGGTCATTTGAATAGATTGCGGTGTCATTGTACGTACTTCAGCGGAGTTGGTCATCTCTGCCGCAGTCATGCTGGATATACTGTTCGATTGATTCAAGAAATTGTACAGGACGAGTTGAAGTGTCTGTAAGTTCGGATTTTCCACAAGGAAGAAGTTATCAAACCAGGTGTTCCATTGACCGACTGCCGAGAAGACTGCGATGGTCGCAATGATCGGTGTCGATAATGGAAAGATAATGCGAGTGAATGTTGTCCAGTAGCCTGCACCATCAATACGTGCCGACTCTTCCAGCGCAGGTGGCAACTGCTCGATAAATGTTTTGATTAAAATGATGTTAAAGCCACTGAGCGCTGTTGGCAACACATACAGTAGAAAATTATTTTGCAGCCCGTATGCCTTCATCGTCAGATACCACGGAATGAATCCAGCGTTGAAGTACATCGTTACGAGCACAAAGCGATAGATCAACCGCCGCATCGGCATTTCCCTTTTCGTAATCAAGTAGGCGAAAAAGGAGCAGCATAATACGGTTAACAGTGTGCCGACCACTGTACGCAGCACCGATACAATCGCCGCTTCTTGCAGTCCATTCAGCTGTAGCGTAGCCTTATAGCTTTCTAAGGAGAAGCCCGCAGGCCAGAGAAACACGCCACTTTGTGCCTGAAACGAATCACTGATCGAATAGATAAAAATATAATAAAATGGGTAGATGGTGACGATCAGTAGCAGTGATAAGAGTGTATAGTTCACGATATTGAAGAACAGATCCGACCACTGGATCGGCTTACGAGTACTTCCTGTTTGCATAGGGAGCGCTTTGCCCATCGCAACATTCCTCCTTGTTTGGCTTACATATGGGTAGCGGATTAGATAATGCTCTCGCCGCGTACCTTTTTCGATAGACTATTAATCATGAACAGCAAGGCAATGCTAATTACGGACTTGAACATACCGACTGCAGTAGAATATGGATAATCGTTCGTCACCAGACCAAGACGATAGACATACAGATCAAGCACTTCGATCTTATCAGCGACCATAATATTGTTAAACACGAGATATTGCTCAAAGCCTGCTGACAGTAGATTACTTACTGCCAGTAACAATAGAACGATAAACGTAGGCATAATATTCGGAATGGTAATATAGAGGATGCTACGAATGCGCCCTGCTCCGTCGATGCGTGCTGCATCGTACTGTTCCCCATCAATCCCCACGATTGCTGCCAGATAAATGATCGCGTTCCAGCCAATCGTTTTCCATATGAGTAACAACGTCTGTACCATCCACACATGATCGGCATTACCGAGTACATTCAGCGGTGTATTACTAAGTCCGAGGCGCGCAATGATCGTATTGATTGCGCCTTCGGAGCTGAACATACTGAAGGCAAGCGAGAACACGATAATCCAGCTAATATAGTTCGGGAGCGTAGTCGTTGTCTGAATTAATCGTTTGAAAAAGCCGCTGCGTACTTCAGAGATCATAATCGCGAGTAACAGCGGTAGCGGTGCTGCTATGATCGACAGCAGGCTCAATGCGAGCGTATTGATCATAACGCGCAGCATATCACGGTCATGCAACATCTCTCGAAAATGCTCCATCCCAACAAAAGCCGTCTGACTGAGCGGAATGCCTGGACGATAATCGAAGAAAGCATATACCCATCCGAATAGCGGCACATAACTGAAAGCGATTACAAAAATGACGAAAGGCAAGGTCATTAGCAGCAGCTTGATTCCGTCTGCATTCATCCTGCGCTTACGGGTGCGGGCAACTTCGCCCTTCTTATACGTGATCTCCACAGCGGAACCTCCTTTGGGGTGTACGGGATATTGGGGTGATCGTGCAGGTCATGTATTTCTTATATGTAGTGTAATCGCTTCGCCTTAGGCGCTGAATGAACGATCTTTTTAAAAAGCTGAACAATCTACAGATGTTACTGAGTTGCGGAAATAAAAGGTCGCTGGGTTGAACGATCTACAGATGGAGTTGAACAAAATGCGAGAATAGGTATACATAAAGGGAATTGGTGTAGCAGTTGCGATAGACGATAAGCATGATTCTGTGAACTATATACGCTTGCTTGTACATCTTATTGATTCTTAGCTGGCTCTAGTATGCGTGCATATCAAAAAGGATCGCCCCTATAGTGAGCGATCCATGTGAAATGAAGTTTGATCATAATCATATAATTCGTTCTATTAACGATATCGAATAAGTACGATGTTCGTTTTACATTCGTTACTTCTTAAACCTAGCCTATCCTTACCGTACTGATGATCCACTCTACTTCAGCAATCCTTCCACCATCTCCACAAACGCCACTTGCAAGCGACGCGTAACCGCGCCTGGCGTTCCTGTACCTACCGGACGACCGTCGATCGAAATAATCGGAGTTGCTTCCATCGTTGTGCTGGTAAGGAACACTTCGTCGGCATCCAGCAGCTGCTGTTTGCCAAAGGCTTGCTCGATGTACGGAATACCTAACTGCTTGGCGAGACGATGTACCACCTGCTTCGTAATTCCATCCAGGATCAGATTACTATTCGGATGGGTGTAGATCGTGTCGTCCTTGACGATCAGTAGGTTCGAAGCTGTACATTCGGTCACGACATCGCCGCTACGAATTAGAATCGCTTCCTTCGCTCCCGCTTCTGCCGCCTCTTGCTTTGCGAGTGTATTGGGTAGTAGATTCAGCGATTTGATATTACAGCGCAGCCAGCGAATATCTTCGAGTGTGATCGCTTCGATACCATTTTCGATCAGATCTGCCGGACGTACAAGCGGTTCGCAGTAGCCAAGCATGACCGCTTCACACACTTCGGGGAAAAGATGTGCACGCTTCGCTTCACCGCGTGTGAACTGGATATACAGCATGCCATCCTGCTTCCCTAATGTAGCGGCAAGCTTATCCAGCATATCGCTCAGCTGTTCACGACTCCAGCTCAATTCGATTTTGATCTCACGTAAGCTATTATACAGACGATCTAGATGAGCTTCTTTTTCAAATAAAATCCCGCTGTACAGGCGAAATACTTCATAGATGCCATCACCAAAATAATATCCGCGATCTCGGTACGATACACGTACGTCGTCTTCGTTTACCAGCTTTCCGTTCCAGAGCATCATCGTTATAACCCCCATTTGTCGGTAATTGGCAAGCAGATGGATTGCACCTTATCTGCGCCGTTTGCTATATGGTTGCATTGTATCATGCTCTAGCGTATACGCAAATGAACATGTCAGCTTGCCCCATCCACCTGACTGAGCGGTGTCGTCCTATCATGAAGCTGTCTTGGCAAACGGATCGTTACTTCTGCACCGTGCGGCACTTCTGGAATCGTTACGCCATAAGGCTCGCCAAAGTATAGCTGAATCCGTTTGTTAATATTGTATAATCCGACGCCACTTCCGCCACTTGAAGCATTGCTGTTAGTAGCACTACTGGTGTTAGACTCAGTAGCGTTATTGGGATCTGTTGTATTCATAGAGCGATCTGTATTCGCGGCTAGCTCATCCCTACTAGTGTGAGCATGAGCCATCTTCCCGCCGCTAGAAAGCTGACGGTTCAGGCGCTCGCGTAGCTCAGCCGTAAATCCACTACCCGAATCTACAACAGACAACCATAGATCGCGTCCATCTTCATACGCTTCAATACTGATCTCAATGCCTTCGCCATCTTGACGCCCGGACTGGATCGAATTTTCCACCAAGGGCTGTAAAATAAATCTCGGTATCCGGCAATCCAGTAGCTCTGGCTCAATATCAAAGGTGAATTCAATCGTACTATTGAAGCGTAAATTAATGATTTTGATGTAGTTTTCTAGATAGCTAAGCTCGTCTTGAAGTGTACACATGCTATCCTTGCTGGAAAAGATCGGACGCAGTATATTACCTAGCGCGACGACACTGGTCACAATCTGATCCGCCTTGATCATCGTCGCCATCCAACGAATCATATTGAGTGTATTGTACAGAAAATGCGGATTAATCTGATATTGTAAAGCTTCAATCTCCAGCTCGCGTCGCTGCTCCTGAATCTCATTATTACGCCGTAATAATTGCACAATGCTGAGCGACATTTCGTTGAATCGCCTCATCACGGTGCCGAATTCATTATTCGGAATATCGTTAAACGTCACACCTAGCTCACCCTGACTCATATCGCGTAGCTTATGAGCGAGTAGCTTGAGCGGACGGATCATTCGTTTAAGGAAAAAATAAGATATGCCAAAGATCAGCAGAATACTCAGGCAAAATACAATGACCATGATGCGCTGTACCGAGAATATCTGTTGTGAAAACAGTCCAAGCGGCACTTCACGCAGCATATACCAATCGCCATCTTGTAACTTATAGTACACGATCTGAATCGGGTCACCATTTTTGACTGTTTCATAACTACCAAAAGCGGCATTACTGCCGGCTGGTGGCGCATACGGGCTCTTTTGTCCCACCTGATCCACGCTGCTACCGGATATGATCATGCCCTGTCCATTAATGATGTAGGCATTGCCTTCCGCCATATCGAGCGATGCGGAATACGTGGATGCCAGATAAGGCTCGTCCAGATTGAAGATAACCGTCGCATTCGTGTTCGGTTCATACAGTGCACGTACGCCACGAATGAGGCTGATGAGTCGATCATCCTTTTGCCCGCTAATATAAGGGTTGTAATACGATTCGGTCATGCCTCCGGTTACGGTCAGATTGGGGAAAGCTTGCTTGGCCTGGGCATAGCCCTGGGAACGGAAAAAATTCGCTGTCCATGCTGCTTCCTCATGAACAAGGGTGCGGGTAGAATCACCGCCAAGCGCTCCATTTTCATCGGTAATGATATAGATCGAATGGATATAGCTGTAGTTGCTAATGAAGTTGGTAATACGGGCGTAGATGTCTTTTTTGAGATCAATATTTTCTAATTGGCTACGGTTATCGTTACTTTGCAGATAACTCTGTACATTACTGTCCAGCAGGAATAGCTTGGATAGACGATCCACATCGCTAATCAGACTATGAATATTATGATCGTTCTGCTGAAATTGTTGATACAGTAGCTTCTCATTTTGTTCTTTAATCAGTCCAAGCATAAACGTATACAGAAAATACGTAGCTAGCGAAAATACAATAATGCTGACCGCCATAAAATAGACGATCAGCTGGGTGCCAAGATGCTGGATATTGCCTGTTTTACCCGATCGTCTCCATCGCTTCATTCGTGCTTCGCCCCTGTCATATCCACAGCGATGCTACCCTTGAGCGATTGACGCCGATATTCGTTCGGATTCAGTCCAGTCACTTTTTTGAATACTTTACTAAAGTAGGTGTACTCTGGCGAAAAGCCTACCTGTACAGCGATATCGTAGGATTTCATACTGGTGCCGATCAGTAGCTCTTTCGCACGTTCAATCCGGTAACGGTTCAGGTAATCGACGAACGTAATTTGCAATTCCTTTTTGAACAGATTACTCAGATAACCAAAGCTAAGCGATACATGTTCGGCAACCTGCTGTAAGCTAATATTTTGCGCATAGTTTTGCTTAATATATTGGATAGCACGGGCAATCTCATGACTCATATGCAGCAGGCTATGCGCATATTCAGCGATATGAGTAAAATATTCGCTTACCAGATCAAGCATATCGGGCAATGTATCGCACTGCTCTAGCTCGTTCGTAATATCTAGCAGCAGTAGCTTCTCATTCTGATGCTGTTCATACAGGCTTGTACTAATCCACTGTACCAATTGAAATAACAATGGCTGAACTGCTTTAGGCTCTTCATGCAAGCGCTCAGTCAATAAACGAATATAATCACTGTAGCGCTCTTGCTTGAGCGGTGATAATAATACTTTCACCGGAGAATAGTCGCGTAACTGCTCTAGCCTGTATTCCAGTGAGCTAGGGTCAAGCTGCTCGTCAGGCTCGTGCAGTAAGCCTCCACCAGTGACCAGCTTATTGCGTAACACATGCTGAGCTTCCTGATATAACGAAGACAAGCTTTTGTATGCGTTATCAATTTTACTTATCCCGACCGATACGGTACTGCCAAAGCATCCATATACCGCCTCCTGTACCTGACGAGTAATAACTCGCAACTGTTGCCGAATCTGCTGTTCAGAATGCATATCTTCAAAGCTGAGCACGAGCAAATAATGCGTCCGATCAATATAAAATCCTTCTCCACGTTCAAAGGAATTCGTAATCTCATCCAGCATATTCAAAATTGTCATCTTGATCAGGTGACCATGCTCATCACGGAATTTCTCTCGTAGTCTGGCATATTGATCAAGCTCAATCACACATACCGCTAATCGAGCAGGTGTAATACGCATCCCACTCTGACGAACAAACTGTTCAAATTCGGCTGCTGAATAGATGCCATATAATAAAAAGTCTTTTAGCACCTTTTCCTTCATCAGCTCAAGTCCTGTCGATGGAACCGATGCGGTATCTATCGTGTCGATGCCAGGACGTTCCTGGTGCTGTCCATTCAGTTCATCGCACACACTGTTCAATGTTGTCGCAATCTCTTCCTCCGTCATCGTGAGCTTAAGAATATACCCGGATACGCCAAGCGACATCGCCCGCCTTGCCAGCTCAAATTCTTCCAGACAGGAAAGGACGACGATCCGAGTCTGCCGATCCTGCTCACGGATACGAGAGATAAGCTCCATTCCATCCATGCGCGGCATACGAATATCGGTGATGACCACATCCGGCTTATCTCGTTGATATACTTCCAGTGCACTCTGACCATCGGGCAGATCAGCAACCACCTGCATGCCAAATCGGCTCCAATCGACCGAGTTCTTCAAGCCGATGCGTACGAGCATCTCATCTTCGACAATCATCACTTTGTACATGCCGCTCACTCCTCGATTCAGATTGCTTGCACTGCTAGGACGGTAATGCGTAACACGTATCCGTTCATCTTTATTTTGCAGGGAAAATACATAATACCCAGTCCTGCCCCCTACCACTTGAAGGAGCATCCCATACGGAAGTGCCACTATTGTGTACAACCTGTCCATCCACGTACTGTCCGGTGCGTGGACAGTACCAGACGACTTTTACATCGTCCGCTTCAACTTGTCCTAATCTCACTTTAACATACAGCCCTGTCGGACAATAGATAAACATGAAGCTTTTCCCAGAAAGAGCCACCGGTGCGTTGGCTCCGCTTAGCGGCTGTTCTAGCGCTGAGCGTGTAGGCTTTGCCGTTGTAAAATCAACCGTTTCCATCAACGCTCGCAGATGCCGCATCTGTTCTGCTCCTGGACGACGCAGTGCCTGTCGCCAGTTCATAATGAAAAAGCCTTCTGGCATATCTGCCCAGAGTGAATCTTCCCTGCCCTCATACATTGACCATATCGAATGATGTCCATACGTATGTCCGCATGCTCCACTGAACACCGCATAGTACGCCGCCTGTCTAACATCCGCTTCGTCAAAATAACCATTCGCGGCATCAAAGTCGATCGGAATATCTTCATAACACGGTTCAGCATCCAGTGTCGGCAAGACTGGCTCTAGCGCATAATCGTGTTCTACCAATAAATAATTTGTACGCACACCTGCGCTGTGACTGGACTGGATCATATGGAAATCCAGCCATGACTCATCCTGCACATACCTTGATGAGGACACACCGCCCTTCGGGTGAAAGGTCATCAGTTGCTTGACACTACTGCCCTCATTGATCCCTCGTGCCATCTGCCGAATAATACTCCGATGGCGCTCTGTTTCTAGGGCTCGATCACCGCCTAATACCCAGATCAAATGCGGCTGATGACCATATCGCTCGGCTAACCATTTTCCATAATGATAGGCATTGTCAGGTTCAAATATTTCAGTACCTATACCGCCGACACGGTTGAATTTATCCCCCCATGTCGGCAACAGCGCTACATATAATCCAAGTGAACCTGCGAGATCCAGTACGGCATCTACATGATGCCAGTAGGAATCATCCCCATCCGTGTCCGACTGACTCGGGTCAGGTACACCCTGCTCGTCAATATGTAGCGGTAGGCGACCATTCGCAGCAGGTGTACATAGACCATCTCGCTCCGCTAGTAGCACGGTCTGAATCACATTGAAGCCTTGATCGGCTCGGGTACGTAAATAGAGCTCCGTATCGTTCATATTCAGCCGATGTAGAAGCTCCCATGCCGTATCTGCAAGCCAGAAAAAGGGCTGTCCATCTGTCGTTGCCAAATGACGCTGGCTAGCATGGATCTGAAGTGGTTGTAGCTGGTGGCTCGGTAGAATGATCGACATGGATGGGAGGCTCCTTTTTAAGCGATTCTTTTGGATTCATTCTTGCATATCAAAAGAGTGCGTAGACTGACTGCTCACTGTTCATTATTTCTTTTTACACTCGCTGTCTTATTCCAGGTTCCAAGCTAATTAAACGTGACTTATTTAAACGGACTTACCCGAACGAATCACTAGACGCGGCTCTCTGGCAAGTCCGAACCGTACCATGCAGTAACGATCTACATAGATCGAATCGCCTTCAAAGGGTACGTCTGTCCAGCTCGGTCGATCTGTGAAGCTGTCTGGACCGACCATTTTCAACTCTCCACGCACATGATGATGAGGACCTAGCAGATTACGACAGCTAGATAATAGCTCGATAGTCAGTTCGTTCTCCCCAAGCTGTAGCCAATCGGTAATATCCACTTCATACGGCGCCCACATCCAGGTGTGACCATCCTGCCCGTTGATAAGCACACGTGATAACACAGCATGGGGTCGTTCGCACACTAACCATACTCGTTCTCCTGCTCCAAGCGCATCTACCCGAATCGAGCGTGTCAACTGTACATTGCCCGCGTAAAATAAGAGTCCCTGTGTTGTTAAGTCTCCTGTACGCACGGTGTTGCTCGGCTTGGTCAGTTCAAATGGTCCCTCTGTCGTGATTGCGTCGTCATCCTTAAATGTGTACTCCGACATACTTTGCACATCAAAATGTCCAAGGATATAAATGCTCTCCAGCTCGGTATCAAAAAATAGCTTGTTTCCTTCGGATTCAAACGCCTCTGCTCTTGCCGCTGCTGCATAGGTTTCTTCCGAATTGGCAAAGTGTGTAGCTAACACAATCCGGTTCTCCCCTGCTTGCAGGAAGCCGCGAATATCGAGTCTACGAAAAGCGATATCTCGCCACCAGCCCTGTTCACGCTGAATCACTTCCCGATCATTGATCCATATCTGGTAACGCTGCGGTTGCTCGAGTGCAAGGCTCCATGCTTGATCTAAATCCACACCTGAGGCGATGTGCACACTATATTGAAGCTCGATATCTACAGCGCGACCGAGCTTAACCAGATGCTGCTGTACGAATATAACGGGTTCCCGATCTGACCATTCTCCGCCACTTATGCGCCAGCGGCACTGATCGAGCGTGATGCTATTTGGATCGCTTTGTGCCATGCGCCAATCCTGATCGCTTAGCGTAACGGATGAGGTTTGAGCGGATGCGATGGTCATTCCAGCTTCGTAGACGGGTTGAGTGGGAATCACTTCGCCAAGATCAGCAATTATATTTTCACCTGTGCCAAATATGCTATATGAATGGCTCGGGATTGTCTCATTTGCCAGTGTTGATATGTTGGCGTTTTCATAACGAATACGCAGCATAACAGACTGTGCTGGAGCAAAGTTTAGTAACAATTGGACATGACCTTCGCTATTTCGCTGAACGGGAACCTCGTGAATTGTTCCTTGCTCCAAATTCATACGCTCGACGCGAACCTGACCTTCATTGCCATCTTCTCTATGAGAGGAGCACCATTCAAACTCCGCCGTATAGCCCTGCTCCCGATCACTATTTACGATATAGAGCAGTCGATCGGGCTCTAAGCCTGCTTGGTCTTGCTGTAGGGTGAGTTGCACATTTTCACTACCACTTGGATTGCCTAGAGAATCAACGTGATGAATACGACTGAGTAATGGTGACTCCTTCACAGGATCAAGCATAGACAACTCCACTTCTTGTGCTCCACCATTCTCCAAATTCACATAATCCGACTGACACTGTAGCTGCTTCAATACGAGCGAAGCAGGCATGTGCTGCTTCAAGTAATTAGCTAATGCCGATAATTCCAGCGGCAAGCATGGCGTACGCAGCTCTAATTCGGCTAAGTCGGCTAAATGTTCATCCTTTTTACCATCTACCCGTTCTGGAAATGCACCTAGCGCCACGATTCGTCCACCTTGCTCACTAAAGCGAAGTAACAGCTCCAGCGTCGTCGAAGCGAGTGTACTCATTGGTGGTAAAATAATGGTACTGTAGGCTGCCTGACCAACCACCAGACGCTTGCCCTCCATCCGTCCATGATGCTCCATGATCGTCTCCGATCCATAATCATGTCCATAATGTAGCGCCCCGAGCCATTCGCTAATCTGAGCGAAATTTTCATTAATCCGTTCTCCGCGATCTCGTCCATCTTGCTGTTCACGTTGTATCGACGCCTCGGCCCCATCTACCGGATGACTGTATGCCAGCCAGGATGAACGAATGGGATGCAAAAGTAGAATTTCTGCTTCGACTGTACTTTCCGCAAGCAACATCGACAATCTACCAAAATAATCATTGAACTGGTGATATTGATTCCACCATGGCTGCTGATAATAGAGGGAAGGTGGATAATCCCGTTTACGAATACCGCGCAAGCTATAGCCCTGCAAATGCTGACACATCAGATTAATGCCATGCACATACTGCCATTCGGCAATCCATTTGAGATCGGCAAACGACACATTCCAGCCACTACAGCCAAATGTCTCTGACAATACAAACTTTTGTCCAAGCTGATGTGCAACAGAGCTTACTTGCTTGGGCGTAATCGGATTGTCTATAAACCGTCCCAGCCAGTCGATGCCCGGTACCTGCATATATTCGTACGATGCCATCGCATCGCCAACCGCCCCGGTCTGCGCGGTCAAATGATCCTCAGACACCACATGCCCGGTCAAGCGAATCCCTTTCTCTTCACACCAATCTCCGATCTGCTGCATAAAGGATTGAGAAAATAATTGTGTTACAAGCTGCCAGAAGCGATAGCGAATCTCTTCATGACCCTCACCTTCCACAAACAACAATGGCAAATGCTCCATTAGATCCGTTCCATACGCTCTCTCATATTGTTCTTGTAATGTAAACGACCATGGAATCTGATTCCGCCCATATTGCGGCTCATCTGTAAATATGCCCGCCACCGCTTTCCCAAAATGATCCGCAAACCGATCGGCATAACGTTCATACGTCGATTCGATAAACGCATATACAACATGTTCGTCCAGCGTATCAATATAATACGGATTCAGCTCATAGTAGAGACGCAGATCGGCTAGATGAGCTTGGTCTTCTGAAAGATGCTCACACCGTCCGGCATTCCAGCGATACCAGGTAATCGTCTGCTCGGCTGTTACAAATGAAGGCTTAATGTCCGTACGATCCACTTCGCCCTCATGTAGCCACTCCATCCTCAGCCATTTCTGCTGATATCGAAGACCCAGTGCAGGAACGACGCCATCGGCAAAGCCACTCGGCCAACCGTTTTCGTCATAACACCATACTCTCATGCCCAGCTTCTGTCCTTCGTCTATTCCCGCCGCGATGCAGTCCATCCATTCGTCGCCCATATATGGCGTTTCTAAGCCTGCGCGCGCATGCATAATGAATCCACCAAGCCCCGCCTGCTTCATTTCACGTATTTGCCGCCGAATTTCTTCCGGTTCCAGTCGATCATTCCATGACCAGAAGGGGATGGCTCGGTATTCAGCCGGAGGATCAACCCAGCGTTCGTATAGCTCTGCTGCCTGCAAGCGCTCAGCATCAAGACGCCATGAAGAACGAATCTTAGCACTCTGAGTAGAAGTTGTATGTGAAGCTGAATGTTGCGACGTCTGGGCGGAACGCTCGCTTTCATTTTCAATATTTGGACTACTATTCTGTAGATTCATACTATGCGAGTGGAGATTCGGTATGTCTGTATAGCGCCGATGCAGGTTAGGATTCAGGTCATCTGTGGATGTAGATAGGTGACGTTCCATATCTAGTCCTCCTTTAGCTGGTGATGTGAATTGGGGCTAGACGTAGCAGTTAGAGTCTGCTCGCTAGACGAAGACAATGTAGCTGGAGATCTTGTTTTTAACGGAGAATGTGCAGCATTCCATGCTCGTAGCTGTATATTTTCAAGTAAACGCACATCCACAATTCGTTCTTCTCCTGCATCCAGCCAGAAGAATTGCTGTTTAGCGAGGGCGTAGTTCTGTGGAGTGCTACTATTTTGATATAATTCGGTGGCAACTGCTGGATAACTACCACAGTTGCGAATACGTACTTGATAAGGATAGCGAGCATCAATAGAAGCAGCATCTTGACTTATATTCGTCTGCAATGGTGCCTGACTCAACAAATCTGTACGCTCAATCGAATCCATCTGTTCCACTGGACTCCATTCCAGTTCTGTAGCTGGCAAGCGGAATAACACACCGGGACGAGCATCAAAATTGATCCAATAAAATGTACGGTAGACGAGTTCCCCCTCGCAGTGAAGCTCGGATACAACCAGTACAGGCGATTGTTCTAAGCTGTACCCTTTAAGTTCAATCGAACCCAGCTCGCGTATGAAACAACGCAGTGAGGCTTCAGCGTCAAAATGACGTTCTGACTCGTCTCCATTATCTTTCCACTGCTTCAACATCATTTCCTTCAGGTTCTCATCATATAGACGTACACTCGCTGTCCACGCTCTGTCCTGTAATCCTCCTCGCTCATCTACCACATACACAGGCAATGCTTGCGCTTGCTCTGGGCTATTCAGCTTCTCGAACACAACATATACTGCCAGAGGAGCGTACGCATTAGCGGTAAAATAATGCGATGGCTTTGGCACACCATACCAGTCGATGGTGGACCACGATACGCCGGGATATACATCATTCAACTTGTACGTAACCACACCCGTTTGCTGTGGCCAGTGACATCGTGCGCGTTCCATTTTGTGACGTAATGATACGATCTGAGCAAGCTGTGTCCCAATGGTAAAGCTCTCCATAGAATCACATGTTACAAATGAACCTGCAAATTCGGATAGGATACGCATCTCATCTCGCGTATCAAACGCGGGCAGATGAGCATAGAAGCTCTCACCCACAGCAGGTGGCCATGGTTGCTGCTCAGCCTCTGGCATATACCGCTGCATGGACGGCACCACCGGCGCCGAAGCAAGTCCAAATTCACTGAGTAGTCGGTCATTCAATCCCGCATAATAATCAAAGCTATACGCTGGTGTCCAGCCATTCCACACAATATGATCGTGCGTACTACCACCAAGCGGATCAGTACGGTGAAAAGGTCGGGTGTCATCGAGTTCGATAGCGAGCCTACCCATCATACGCATCGTTTCATGATCCAGTTCGCTGCTCGTTTCATTACCACCACACCACATCACAAGGGATGGACGATTACGCAGCCGCAGCGTATTGCGACGCACCGTTTCTTCGAGTGCTTCCCGTGGCTGATTCGCATGACTTCCCCAGCAGGTAGGCCATTCCTGCATAATCATAATGCCCAGCCGATCACACCAATCATAAAAATCATCCGTTTCTGGTATGCCTCCGCCCCATGCACGCATAAAATTCACATGCTGATCCGCAGCTAATCCCAGAAAATGAGCATACCGCTCGCGCTTGAAATCCATCAGCGCATCCAGTGTGCACCAACCCGTTCCTTTCGCAAATACAGGCACACCATTGACTACAAACGTCCAATTGTATTGATCTTCACTGATTCCATCGGCAAAAGGCTTCATCTCAATATGCCGAATACCAAAAGTCGTTTCGACATGATGTTGGGTTCCACCCTCTTCTCGCTTACCAACGAGCTTCAATCGGTACAATGCCTGCTCTCCCATATCAAGCGGCCACCAGAGCTGAGGATCAGGAATGTTCAGTTCAATACGTACATGATAATCTGTCTCGCTATTCCTTTCGGATTCTGTTTCATTCGGTTCAAAATTCCATTCGAAAAATAGTGCCTGGCTGTTCATATCCCCTTTAGCTGTGATCTCGTCCACTGTGTCAAATGATGTTCTCTGTTCCTTGCTCCATCGTGCTGTCGTATCTGGTTCACGTTCGATCCAGCCATAGACACGATCTCCAGCTACAGGCTGATCCGCCAGCTCGAATGTTAGTTCCACCCGTCCTGCATGCGCATCTTCGGCAGTATGGACAGCTACAAATGGATGCTGTACATACTGCTGAGGCACAGCTTCCAGTCGTACACTTTGCCAGATACCAACCGCAGGCAGATCGACATAATGCCAGCCATAATTACAGTTGAACACAACAGCCGAATGCCATACATTCCATTCATTACCGAGCGGCGCAGGATGAACCTTGACGATCAATGTATTATGTGGCTGTAATTGCTCTCCTATATCATATTCGGGGCCGCCAAAAGAACCTTCGTGCATGCCCAGCTTGTGTCCGTTCAGCCATACTTCACAGCTTGGCGATATGCCATCAAAGATCAGCTTGCCACGATTCCATGTCTCCGTCTGCTCTAACGTAAATGTACATTTATGCCACCAGGTGCGATGGCTGTAGGCTTTGGCTAGTCTTGCATTTGTTCCAAAGGATGGATCATCTAGCTTGCCTGCATCCACCAGTGCGGTATGAATACTTCCGGGTACTTGCGCAGGTATGGCATCCTGCCATTCACCATGTAGACGTTCCTCGTCGCTTCCTTCTTCAGCAAGTTGCCATGTTCCGTCGAGCTTCATTCGTAGTGTGGAATCGGTTAGACCAATCAGATTCTGCTGATGGGCACGAACCTCTTGTTTTGCCATGACTTGTGTAGCTACAGATGAAATTGGACGTTGCCATGGGTTATATCGTGGAGCAAAGAATTGCCGGTCTAGCTCATCTTTACTTTGAACAGGTGGGTGTAGATCGCTCACTTGTTAGCCTCCCTCATCGGTGAAGGCCAGAAGCAGAATGACCTCCGGCGGCTATGCCGTATCGGTCTGCTCCTGGCCCATCCCAGTAGATGCACTTGACGTGCACGCTTTAGTGTATTGGTCTTATTCTTATTGAAATGTACTGCAGCTCATTGAAGTTCGTGATTAACATGATTCCAGGCTCAGGAGCTGTTATTGAGCCGTCAACTTTACATCGTCGATAAATGCCGTATTATCTCCGGTCGTGGAAGTCGCTGCGAATCGAATCGTATGCTGACCTGCCGTTACGGTAAAGGCATTGCTCGTATAAGCGGTATACGTGCCTGTAGTCGGTGCAAAGGTTCCGACCTTCTGGTTATCCACGTACACATCGAATGTTTGTGTGCCACCTAGACCTGTACGTTTGGCTGCTTTAAAACTTAGCTTATACGTACCTGCTGCCATCGTTAGCTGTTGCTGAATGGTACCATTGACGCCATTATCTGTTTTTAGATAAGCAGTTTGTGTTCCTTCTGGTGCATTGGCTGCAGGTGCGAATACACTGCCATTGCCTTGAATTCCAGAACGACTATCGAATACCCAGTCACTTGTAAAAGGGCCGACTCGCGTCTTAGTTGAACTGCTGGAAGCGATCGCTGGCGTTTCAAAGCCGCCATTTTTCAATTCGCCTGCTACTGGCGTTTCCGGGTCAGGTGTGCTGGACGCTTCGCGAATCATCATTCCATCCAAAAATGCAGTATGATCGCCTGTATTGGATGTTGCTACGAATTTGACCGTATGCTTGCCTGTCGTGACGGTAAATGCGTTCGTTGTCAGTGTGGTAAACGAGCTCGACTGTGGCGCAAAGCTACCGACCTTCTGACTATCTACATACACATCGAATGTCTGAATGCCATACCCACTTCGCGTTGCCCCCTGGAAGCTCAGCTTGTACGTTCCTGCCGGGAAGTTGAGCTGCTGGGACATCGTGCCATTGGTTCCACTATCCGTTTTCAGATAAGCGGTCTGCTGACCGGAAGGTGCACTCGCAGCGCCAAATGCACTGCCATTACGCTGAACACCGGAATGCGAATCGAATACCCATCCATTCGTAAATGGTCCCGGCTTGATCGACCCGGTCTCTGGCTTCTCAAAATCCGTATTGAAAATCGTTACAACTGGTATTTCATTTGGAATTGTAGTCGTATAGAAGCAACGTTTATCTGCATTCGGAGCAGGATCACCGCCAAATACGTCATTCGTACATAACGTGCCGCCAGTTAATGTTTTGTATTTGAAAATGCCATCTGCACCATATGCGACCATCGCCTGTCCGTTAAATGCACAGGTTTTACTTTCATAAGCACAGAATTGATAGCCATCTGGCCCAGCTGATTGATCCAATGTCTTGTACAACCCGGACGTAACACCGGAATTATCCAGTCCGGACTTGATTGCAATTGCCTTCAGCATACGTGTACCACCGTTAGGCAAAATGACCGAGTTACTGTACAAGGTTGAGGCGGCGGTCGGTGTTGTACCATCTAGCGTGTATCGTATTTGCGCGCCAGCGGTACCACTTTCGATAAATACCGCTTCGGCAGAATTGTAAATGCCTGGTGTCAGGCTAAAGGTAGGCGCATCCACGCGCGTCGTTGTATGACGCGGAATCACCTTGATGAGTGCAATGCCGTACTCACCTGCTCCGCTGCCACTGGTCGCCTTGATCGCCACCATGCGCTCGGTCGATACATCAGGCGCAGTGTACAGCCCCCCACTTGTGATCGAACCGTTGTTATTGCCTAATACTGTCCATGTTGTGGTGTTGGCTGTTGTTAGCGCGTACGTCGATTCGGTGACGCTGTCGGCTTCAGTTGTCTGTTCTTCTGGTGCAATCACTTCATCATTGGGAGATGGTTGCGATTGTTCTGTAGCGACTTGTTCATCGGCTGTAGCAGTCGATGTTGCGTCTGTCTTTTCAGCGGGCTCACTAGCAGAGGGTTCCGTACCATACGTATCTTCCGTTACTGCCGCTACACTGGTATTGGCATACGTAGAATCAATCGTATTCGCTTGCAGTTGTAGCGTCTGACCGCCAGTGATCGTCTTTTCGATCGGGGTCACTTCCACTTGAGTCTGCGGCTTAGCTGTCGTGTAAATGGAGAAATGATAGCCTGTATCGGTGCTGTTATCTGTAAAGGATCGCTGTGCTGGGAATGTATTTTCAACCACAGGTAGCGTTGCCTGTGCATTTGGCTGTACATTATTTCGATAGGTCATTTTATAAAAGATTTTGTTCACATTAGTCGAGCCGAAGTCGATCGTGAGCTGCTGCGCCGCATCGCCCTTCGACTCCACCAGTACGGTGTAATTACCGTCGGCTCCGCGGAATGCAGACGCGCGCACATCACTGGCACCGCCTGTGTTCACTTTGAACACCTGGCTGTGCTCTGGAATATACCGATTGAGGAATCCAGCAGAGTAATATGTTTTACGCGGAGTACGATCCAGTGGTAAGGAATGCCACATCGTATACGTACCGTTCGTATCTCCATCCGGATCGCTCGACCATGCACCATTCATCTGCCACATAAGCGCCCCACGCAGTCCATCGTTGGCTGCGCGAATGACGGAATTGGCAAAACCAGCATTCCAGTTGCTGGCATCATCATCTGCCCAGCCAAATTCCGTCATCACGACAGGCTTATTACCTGCGGCGGCATGTCGATCAGAGATCACATTGCCTAGCCCGTCATAGCTAGTGCCGTACACATGGAATGTATACGCATCAAATGCACTATCTGCATTGTTCTTCATGTACTGCATCCAATCCAGTGCGCCCGTCTCCTCTGGCCCCCAGATTTCGATGCGATCACGCAGTCCATCAGCGGTTAAGCGATTGTGTACCTTCTGCACCATTTGCGCATAATAAGCCTTTTGATCGGCAGGACCTTCAAAGTCCCAGCTTCCATTGGGCTCATTGTAAAACGTTAAGTATTTGATATTCGTATATCCGCGCTGGTTCAGCATTTCATTCAAGGCAGCGGATGCCGATACCGCATAGGCATCCAGATCAGCAGGCGCACTCACATACGGATCTTTGAGTCCGGGGATATTAAACCAGCTCTGTACCGTACTACCGACCTTCCAGCCAAAGTTCAATTCGACTTCAGTTCCCGCTGTTTTGAGTGCATCCATATATTTATAAAAAGCCTTCATCTTGTCACTATTGAACGTATATGTGCCCTTCTGCGGCTCCATCCAGTCGATCTGGAACCAGACACGAGCTACTTTCGGTTGGATTTTCTCAATCCGGTTCACATCCATCGCCCAGTACGCATCGTTGTAACCATACCGTGTACCGAGTGTCATCAGATTGGTTGGAATAATATTCACTCCAACCCCAAGAAAATCGGATTGTACCACCTGACTTGTATCAACCGAGATTGTACGTGATACCGTTGCCGCTTCGGCATAATTGGCAGAGCTGCTACCCCAGGCAAAAGCAGGCACCATTAGCGCAAGCGTCATAACCTGAACGCCCAAAGCACGCCACATCGTTCTGGCTTGTCTGTTCATCGCTTCCTCTCCTTTTCACAGGCAAATTAGTGAAACTGTCTAGACCGTAAAGCCGTTGATGCTCTTTTATCAT